>Ga0070670_100005218_pt1 | contig 10938 bp, 10 predicted proteins | sample KBSS63metaG_FD_64665 | JGI IMG/M metagenome (GOLD analysis project Ga0070670, IMG submission 64665) | Switchgrass rhizosphere microbial communities from Kellogg Biological Station, Michigan, USA - KBS S6-3 metaG | ecosystem: Host-associated > Plants > Roots > Rhizosphere > Soil ... | reverse complement strand
CCTACTGCCTACTGCATACTGCTCCATCCATTCATCCAGTGCAGCAAGGGCGCGCGCCGACGTGGCCGTCTTGCGTTCTTCCTTCTTCAACCGGCGGCCTGATGTCTGGTCAGGCGGCGGCATGATGCCGAACGTGATGTTCGTCGGCTGATACCCATGCGGGTCGGCATTCGAGACGTAGTACGCCAACGCTCCGATCGCCGTCGTCCTCGGGGGAACGCGCGGCTCCTCTCCTCGTACGAGGGCGGCCGCGTTTCGACCAGCGATCAATCCCGACGCGGCAGACTCGATGTATCCCTCGACGCCCGAGATCTGTCCGGCGAACAGCAGGTCCGATCGCTTCCGCGTCTGCCACGTCTCTCGCAGCACGCGCGGGCCGTTGATATACGTGTTGCGGTGCACGATTCCGAAGCGGACGAACTCGGCCTGCTCGAGCCCGGGAATCAGTTTCAGCACTCGCGCCTGCTCACCCCACTTCAACTGCGTCTGAAAGCCGACGAGACTGAAATGGTCACCCGCAAGGTTGTCCTGTCGGAGTTGTACCGCCGCGTAGGGCGCGCGACCAGTCCGCGGATCCACCAGCCCCACCGGCTTCATAGGTCCGAACCGCAGGGTGTCGCGTCCGCGATGCGCCATGACTTCAATCGGCAGGCACCCTTCGAAGAACTTCTCTTTGTCGAGATCGTGAACCGTCGCCGATTCAGCTGTCACGAGCGCGTCGTAGAAGCGGCTGTATTCCGCTTCGATCAGCGGGCAATTCAGGTAGTCACCCTCGCCATCGTCAACGCCACAGGCGACGACAGGCACGTCTTCAGGCGCGCCTTGGTTATCGCGGCCGCGAAGGCTCCGTCCCCAGCGTGAGGCGCGAAACACCTTGCTCATGTCGAGGCTCTCGGCCAGGACGATGGGACTGATGGCGTCGTAGAAGTACAAATGCTCGGCGCCCACGAGCGTGGCGATGTCAGCCGACAGCGACTCCGACGTCAGCGGCCCGGTCGCGATGATGAGCGGGTACATCGCGGGGTCAGTCGGAATGGAAGTGACTTCTTCGCGAGCGACGGTGATGAGCGGATGACCCTGAATCGCGTCGGTCACAGCCTGCGAGAAACGGTCGCGATCGACCGCGAGTGCAGCGCCCGCCGGAACGCGACTCGCATCAGCGGCGCGCATCACCAGCGAACCGAGTCGCCTCATCTCTTCCTTCAGCAACCCGACGGCGTTATCGAGCTTGTCTCCGCGAAAGGAGTTCGAGCACACCAACTCGCTGAGACGATCCGTCTTGTGGACTGCAGTCGGACGCAGCGGCCGCATTTCATGCAACACGACGGATGCGCCGCTTGATGCCGCCTGCCAGGCAGCCTCGCTACCGGCCAGACCACCGCCGATGATGTGAATCGTCAAGGCTCTGGACTCTTGGCTCTCGGCTTTAGGCCGCAGACCTCAGTTCTTCCGAGAGTCCAAAGCCGAAAGCCCAGAGCCGATCTTACGCCCCTACGGCCTTACGCCGGGGCCGGCCTGTAGAGGCCGTCGCCTTGACGGCGCGAGGCCGGGCACGGCCTCTTCGAGGACTCGGTGCGGCGTCTCGTCGCGCAGCCAGCAGCTCGGTGGCCTGCGCATAGGTCAACGCCTCCGGCGACGTGGTCTTCGGAATCGAGGCGTTCGTCGTGCCGTCGGTGACGTACGGACCGTAGCGTCCGGCGAGCACTTTGAGGGTGGTGCCGTTGTCAGTCAGCTCGCGCAGGACCTTCTTCTGTGCCGCAGGCCGGCGACGCGACTGCTTCGGGGCGCGCAGCAGCGTGAGCGCCGCATCGAAGGAGATGTTGAACACGTCGTCTTCCGACTCGAGCGATCGGAATTCGTCGCCATGCTTCACGTACGGACCGAAGCGACCGAAGTTGGTCGTGATCGGTTCGCTGTCGTCCGGGTGCAGGCCGACGACTCGTGGCAAGGAGAGCAGCTTGAGCGCCTCTTCCAGCGTCACAGTGGAATCGGTCATGCCTGCCTGGAGCGATGCGCGCTTCGGCTTCTCGACCTTGTGTCCCTTGCCCTTGGCTTCGGGAGTCTCGCCCAGTTGAACGTACGCGCCATATCGCCCGTTCATCACGTAGACGTTCTGGCCCGTCGCCGAATCGACGCCAAGCGTTCGCGGACCTTCGGCCTTGGCGCGAACCAGCTCGAGCGCTCTGTCTACCGTCAGATCGGCCGGAGCCACATCCTCCGGCAGCGACGCCGTTCGACCGGGCCCGCCCTCGGCAACCTGCACGAACGGCCCGAAGCGCCCAATGCGAATGCGAATGCTTTCCCCGCTCTCGGGATCGGTGCCAAGGTCGAGCATCGGGTAGTCCGCCTTCTCGGCGCCGTGTTCCACTGCCGGCAACAGACCGCGATGCTTGGTATCACCGTAATAGAACTGTTTCAGGAACGCGATCGACTCGCGTTCGCCGCGGGAGATCTCGTCGAGATCGTCCTCCATCTCCGCGGTGAAGTCGCTCTCGACGAAGTCGCCGAAGTGCTCGCGCAGCAGCTTCGTCACGGCGAAGGCTGTGAAGCTGGGCACGAGCGCCTTCGCCTGCCGGAAGACGTACCCGCGGCGGACGATCGTCGCGATCGTCGGCGCGTACGTGGAAGGCCGGCCGATACCGAGTCGTTCGAGCTCCTTGATCAGCGACGCTTCCGTGAACCGCGCGGGAGGAACCGTTTCGTGCCGCTTCGGCTCGGCGCCCACGAGCGTGATCGGTGTTGAACCATTGCTGTGAATCCGATCGCCGACGCTGCACCGCGGCAGGATCGCTTCCTGTTCCTCGAGCTCCGCCGCGGGATCGTCGCTGCCTTCAACGTAGGCGCGACGGAAGCCGGCAAACTCAATCGCTTTGCCGCTTGCAGTAAAGGCCGCGGTCTCCCCGTCGGGACCGTTCGCCGAAATCTCGAGCGTCGTCCGAAGCACCCGCGCATCAACCATCTGCGACGCCATGGTGCGCTTCCAGATCAACTCGTACACTCGCACTTCGTCTGGATCGAGCGCGCCTTCGAGCTGGCTCGGCGCCAGGCGGAAGTCGGTGGGACGAATGGCTTCGTGCGCTTCCTGCGCGTTCTTGACGCGGGTCTGATAGCGGCGCGGGGCGTCGTAGTAGTCGCCGCCGAACATCTCTCGAATAACCCGCGCAGACTCGTTGATCGCCTTGTCGGACAACGTCGTGGAGTCGGTTCGATGGTAGGTGATGAGACCTTCCATCTGACCGTTACCGACGTCGACGCCCTGGAACAACCGCTGCGCCACCTGCATCGTTCGCTCGGTGGAGAACCCGAGCTTGCGGCTGGCTTCCTGCGTCAGCGTTGATGTGGTGAACGGCGGTGCCGGACGCTCCACACCTGGTTTCTGTTCGACGTTGGTGACGGTCCAGGGAACGTTCGTTCGAACCGCTTCAACGAGCCTCTGCGTCGTCGGACCGTCCAGGAGACGAGCGCTCTGATTCTTGAGGGCACCCGTCTGCGCATCGAAGTCCTTGCCCGTCGCGATCCGCTGATCGTTGATGCGGACGAGCGTGGCAATGAACTCGCGCCCTTCACCTTTCATCGGCGCTTCAACGTCCCAGTACTCCGCCGAACGGAAGGCGCGTCGCTCTTCCTCGCGTTCGACGATCAATCGAACCGCAACGCTCTGCACACGGCCCGCGCTCAACCCGGTCTGGACCTTCTTCCAGAGCACCGGAGAGAGTGTGTAACCGTAAAGGCGATCGAGGATGCGGCGGCTCTCCTGCGCGCGAACGAGGTTCTCGTTGACGTCACCGGGATTGTCGAGCGCTTCCTTGACCGCGTCTTCGGTGATCTCGTGAAAGACGATGCGTCGGACGGGGACTTTGGGCTTGAGGACCTGGGTCAGGTGCCAGCTGATCGACTCGCCTTCGCGATCCGGGTCGGTCGCCAGCAGCAGCTCGGATGCGTCTTTGACGGCAGTCTTGAGGTGCGCGACCTGCTTTCGCTTGTCGCTCGGGACAACGTAGTACGGCGTGAAGTCCTGCTCGACATCGACACCGAGTCGCCCCCAGTCCTTCTCCTTGATCTCTTTCGGCACATCCGCAGCCGACTCGGGAAGATCGCGAATATGACCGTAGCTCGCCTCGACCCGGTATTTGTCGCCGAGAAAGCGACCCAGAGTCTTCGCCTTGGCGGGCGACTCGACGATAACAAGAGGCTTTGATGCTGCCATTTCCTAGACGATGCCTGTTTTGGTGTCTTGCCGATGACACTAACACGTTCAGAACGACCGCAAGAAACGACCGCCGCCGGCGCGACGCACGAAACCTCGCAGCTCGAGATCGAGCAAGCGAGGCAGTAGACGCTTGGGCTCGAGCCCGGAGAGCGCCGTCAGCTCGTCCACGTCATAGGGCTGTCCGGCGGACATCTGCAGAATCAGGGGATCACCAGAAATTGCTTGGTGACAGCGAGTTATGTGGTTTCCCTGAGTCGCATCCGACTCGCGGCACCAGCCGAGTTCCCTAACGATATCGTCCGCACACTCCACAATCTTTGCGCCGTCCCTCAAAAGCGCATGTCCTCCCTTGTTCCGCCCGCTCAGGACATTTCCCGGCACGACCATGACTTCTCTGCCCTGCTCGAGAGCGCATGATGCTGTGATGAGCGAGCCCGATTTGTCAGAAGCCTCGATTACCACGACCCCAAGCGAAAGCCCGCTGATCAAACGATTGCGCATCGGAAAGTGATGCTTGAGCGGCGGGCAGCCAGGCGGAAACTCGCTGACAACCAGGCCTTCGCACGCAATCTCCTTCGCAAGCGACGCATGCTCGCCCGGATAGACCCGGTCGAGACCGGACCCGAGGACCGCGATCGTGCGACCCGTTCGAAGTGCCGCGCGATGCGCCGCCGAGTCAACGCCGCGTGCGAGACCGCTCACCACCGTGATGCCGAGCGCGCTGACGTCCGCCGCCAGTCTCGACACCGTTTCTATCGCCACCGCCGACGCTGCCCGAGACCCGACGATACCCAGGGCAGGTAGCTCTGTGGCAGACAAATGTCCCTCGTACCACAACACGGGAGGAAGATCGGTCAGCGTGGTAAGCGCGGCCGGGAATCGGGCGTCATTCCACGCCACAACGTGGATGCCTGCTCGCTCGGCGCGGACGCGAATCGTGCGAGCCTTCTCGAGCAGAGGAGTCGCCTGCGAGAGCAGATTCGCGTCGTTCTTCAGGCGATCGGTGAGGTTGACCCTGGGGAGATTCTCGACGAGGGATAACGCGATGGCGTGATCGAGTGTCATGCACAGCTTCCTTCCGGCCACGACAGGCCGAAGGCCGTGCACCCAACCCGATGTCGCGAATTATAGGCACCCGCCTCCTCGATTCGCAACGGCCATGGCCAAAAACCGTGGACACCGCTCGGGCGGCGATCGTGATTACCTCAAAAAACTCGCGATTTGCCGTGGTACGTGGCTTGCTCCTCTAGCTAAGCTCTTGATCGGTAAACCACTTGCGCCGCGCGAGAGCGAGTGACTATAGTGAGGCCACCTCCAATGCGCACTGCTGTTATACCGCTAGCGCTCTTTCTTCTCACGCTCGTTACCGTTCCGCTTCAGGCGGACGCGCGTTCGGATGCGAAGAAGCAGGTGGAGTTTGGCATCACGGTGGCGCAACGCGGACTCTGGCGCGAAGCGATCTACCGATGGGAACGGGCGGCGCAGATCGATCCGAGCTACGCGCCCGCTCACAACAACCTGGCTATTGCCTACGAACATGAGGGCGATCTCGCGAAGGCACGCACGGCGTACGAACGGGCGCTCGAGCTCGAGCCCGGTAACGCCCTGATCAAGCAGAACTACGAGCTGTTCAGAGAAATCAATGATCGCACGACCCGTCAAGGCACTCAGTAGTCTCGTCGTCGTTCTGCTGGCCACGGCCTGCACGAACTCGTTCGAGATCCCGATCGAAACGCCCATCCTGCCCAAGCTGGATGTTGCGGCATTTCAGCGCGTGCTCGTTGCCGGGTTCATCGCCGGTGGCACCGAGGACGTGGACGGTAATCTTGAAACCACGCGCCTGCTGCGTAGCCAGCTGCGTACGAAGTCTCAGCTCCGCGTGATCGATTCGGATGTTCTGCCGCTCGTGGATGTCGCCGCAGAGGGACGCGATTCCGGTGGTGCCGCAACTGCGCCCCCACCGATCAAAGAGGAGAAGGACCTCGAGGCGTACGAACACGTCTTCGCGAATGTCGAGTACTGGAAGAAGATCGGCGAGGAATATCAGCAGCCGCTGATCGTGACGGGCACCGTGATGTTCACTCCGCTGCAGCGCAACAGCATCGTCCAGCGCGAGCAGGAAGTGTACGATTCGTTCGGCCGCCGGCGCGTGGTGCCGGTCCGGACGTACATGGAGCGCAAGGGTTTCAGCCTCGACGGACGCTTTATCTTCATCGACGGCCGCAGCGGCGCGACCCTGCATTCGGAAAGCTTCGGCGAGCAGATCCTCTACAACGCCAACCAGACCACCCCGGCGTTGTCGTCGTATTTCGAGCTGATGGATCGGCTCATCCCGACCTTCCTGAGCACGCTGAGCAGCCAGAAAATCAAGGGCACCAGGATTTTGCTCCAGTAGAGTCAACTTCCAACTGCCAACACCCAACTCCCAGACTGCGCTTTGGACTTGGGCGTTGGGTCGTGGGAGTTTGCATGGAACTTGCCCGTCTCAGGGCCGATCTGATAACCTCAATAGGTTGTGGGGATGGAGGGAATGCCCGTGTACGCGATCGTTCAAGCCCGTGGTCGACAAGTGAAAGTAACGCCAGGCGCGGTCATCGAGATCGATGGCGTTCCGGCGGAGACGGGATCCCCGTTCACCTTTGAACAGGTCCTGCTCGTCGAAAAAGACGCGGGCGACATCGTTGCCGGCGCTCCCTTCGTCGCAGGAGCCAAGGTCGTCGGCGTCGTGGACGGCGAGTCGCGCGGCCGCAAGATTCGCGTCTTCAAGAAGAAGCGACGCAAGGGCTTCCGCAAGACGCGCGGTCATCGCAGCGTGTTCACGCGCGTGCGCATCACCGAGATCGTCGCGTAGGATTTATGGTCTCCAGTCTGCAGTCCCCGGTCTCCGGTGCCACGAGCTAGCTCGCAAATTCCAGAGACCAGAGACCGAAGACCGAGGACCGAGGACTAGTGCAATGGCTCATAAAAAAGGGCAGGGCAGCTCACGCAACGGCCGGGACAGCAATTCGCAGCGGCTCGGCGTGAAACGACATGACGGCAACCTCGTGACGGGTGGCTCCATCCTCGTCCGTCAGAAGGGTCGCCGCTTCGAACCCGGGTTGAACGTCGGGCTCGGCAAGGACCACACCCTCTTCGCCAAGGTGACGGGCAAGGTCCGCTTCGAGGACCACGGTCAGCACGGCCGCAAGATCTCGATCATCCCCGTCGAATAACAGCTTCCGGGTACGATGTTCGTCGACGAAGTCGACATCCAAATCACCGCCGGATCCGGCGGCAACGGCTGTCTGAGCTTTCGCCGCGAGAAGTTCGTCCCGCGCGGCGGGCCAGACGGCGGTGATGGCGGACACGGTGGTTCGGTCTACGTCACCGCGATCGCCACGAAGAACACGCTCGTCGACTTCCGTTTTCATCCCGAGTTCAAAGCACGCAGCGGACATCACGGACAGGGCTCCAACCGCACAGGACAGTCCGCTCACGATCTCGATGTGACCGTGCCCATCGGCACGCTCGTGTACGAGAAGAGCGACGGCGAAATACGGCTGCTCGCGGATCTCGCGGAAGAGGGTCAGCGTGTCCTCGTCGGCCGCGGCGGCCGCGGCGGCCGCGGCAACGCGCAGTTCGTCAGCTCCACCAATCGCGCGCCGCGACGCACGGAGCCCGGAGGGCCCGGCGAGGAGAAGTTCCTTCATCTCGAGCTGAAACTGATCGCCGATGTCGGCCTGATCGGTTTCCCCAACGCGGGCAAGTCCACGCTGATTTCGCGAGTGTCTGCGGCAAAACCGAAGATCGCGAACTACCCGTTCACGACGCTCGTGCCCAACCTTGGCGTCGTGAGCCTGAGCGACAACCGCAGCTTCGTCGTCGCTGACGTCCCGGGACTGATCAAGGGGGCGCACGAGGGCCACGGCCTCGGCGATCGATTCCTCCGCCACGTCGAGCGCACGAAGGTGCTCGTGCACCTCGTGGACGTCTCTGGTGCATCCGGACGCGATCCGGTCGAGGACTTCGATACGATTCAGAACGAACTGCAACTCTTCGATCCACAGGTCGCCGCAAAACCGCAGATCGTCGCCGCGAACAAGATCGATGCACTCGACGATCCGGACGCACTCAAACGACTGACGAAACACGTGCGGGCGCGCAAGTTGCCACTGGTCCAGATCTCGGGAGTCCGGGGAGACGGGCTCAACGAGTTGCTGGAGGCGGCCTGGCGCGAGATCGCCCGCGCGCGCGCGAGCACCGCGAGCGAGCCCGAGGAGCAGGGTCCGGCTTCGGAGGGGATCGACCTGCTCACACCGTCGCGCACGCGACGCGATGCATGACGACTGCGCGCACGATCGGGGTCCTCGGGGGAACGTTCGATCCGATTCACCTCGGTCATCTCGACGCCGCGGAGGCCGCTCGCACCACCCTGCACCTCGATGAAATCCGCCTGCTGCCGCTGCACGATCCCCCGCATCGCAGCGCAGACCCGATGGCGAATGCGTTCCACCGCTTCGCGCTCGTCGCGCTCGCGATCGAGGATCGCCCCGCGTACCGCGTCTCGGAGATGGAACTGGTGCGTCCGGGCCACTCGTACACCGCTGACTCGCTGCGAGCGATGCACGCCGAGGGATGGACGCCGTCGCAGATTTTCTTCATTCTCGGCGCAGATGCCTTCGCAGAAATTTCAGCGTGGCGCGAGTTTCCGGCGGTCCTCGACGGAGCACACTTCGTCGTGATCGCGCGTCCGGGCACGAGCATGGAGACAGCGACCGCCCGCACACCGGAACTGCGTCATCGTTTTCATCGTCCGGAGGAATCCATCCCTCGCGACGGGAACACTCGAATCATTCTGGTCGAAGCACGAACACGCGATATCTCTTCCACGACGATCCGCGCGCGACTGATGGCGCGCGAGCCGATCGACGATCTGGTGCCTGCCGCCGTCGCCAGACACATCGTGGTTCATCACTTGTACGGGGCGGTAGGCGACTTGCATGGCAACGACTAAGGGACGCGCAACCAAGACGAGTCGTGCGGCTGGTACGAAAAAGCCGCGCCTGCCGAAGGACGTCGCGGCTGCGGTGACCGCAGCCTGCGACAAGAAGGCCGAGGACGTCATCGTGCTCGATCTTCGGAAGACCGGCGGATTCACCGACTACTTCGTGATCTGCACTGCTGCGAACACGCGCCAGATGGCGGCCATCGCGGACTCGGTCCAGGACACGCTGCGAGAATCGCTCAACGAGCGACCTGCGCTTGCTGAAGGCGTCGACAAGTCGGAATGGATCCTGCTCGACTACTTCAACTTCGTCGTGCACGTCTTCAGTCGCGAGTGTCGCGCCTTCTACGGGCTGGAACGTCTCTGGGGCAACGCCGAGCGGCACGAGATCAGCTGACATACGTCGTCGACGCGCTCGTCGCCGCGATCCTCGCGCCACGCTGCGCCGCGTGCTCATCGACGCTCGAATATCCAACCCGCGGTCCTGTGTGCGACACCTGCTGGGCCGACGTGAAGTCGCTGATTCCACCGGTCTGCGATAGCAGTGAACTGGGCACAGTCGATCGATCGAGATCGGCAGGCCGCTACGACGGCGCCCTCCGTCATATCATCCACGCGTTCAAATACGAAGGCCGTCGCTCGCTGTCGGTCAGGCTCGGCACCGTGCTGGCCGAGACAGGCGCCGACGTGCTCTCCGATGCGCACTGCGTCGTGCCTGTGCCGCTGCATCCATGGCGGCGGCTGACGCGGGGATTCAATCAGGCCACCGACTTAGCCTCGTGTCTCGAACTGCCGATCGTTCATGCGCTCTGGCGAACGCGGGCCACTGCCCCGCAAACAGGTCTCACTGCGGCGAGGCGCCGTCGCAACGTGCGCGGCGCCTTCATGTTGTCACCGCTTCTTTCGGCGCGGGTACGCCAGTCGATGCTCGAGGGCCACATCGTCGTGCTCATAGACGATGTGCGGACAACGGGCGCGACGCTCGACGCGTGCGCGCAGGTGCTGAAGAAGGCTGGCGTGAAAGAAGTGCGCGCGCTTACTCTCGCGCTCGCGGAATAACGTCGATCTCGAAGAGACGCGGCCATAACTTGCCGGTGACGAACAGACGCCTGCCTGGCGCGTCATAGGCGATGCCGTTGAGTACCGCCTCGGATTCGAGCTTGAAGCCGCCCGACATGAGGCCCCGAAGATCTATCCAGCCGATGACTCGTCCTGTCTCCGGTGAGATCTTCGCGATTCGATCTGTGTGCCACACGTTCGCCCAGACTTGACCGTCTACGTACTCGAGCTCGTTGAGATCCGTCACTGGCCTTCCCTGGTCTGTCACCTCGACGTGCCCGGTCTCGCGGAACGTCATCGGATCGAAGAATCGCAGGTGATTGGAACCGTCGCTCAGGATAAACCGTCGCTCATCGTGCGTCAGCCCCCAGCCCTCGCCTGAATAGGCGAACGTGCCGCGTGGAGCGAAGCTCGCGAGGTCGTAGACGAGCGCGACCTTCGACTGCCACGTCAGTTGAAAAAGCTGCCCTTTCCACTCGGCAAGCCCCTCGGCAAAGTGAGTCTCGAGGCCGGCACGGCGCTGCACGACGACTTCGCCCGTTTCGAGCTTCACCTTTCGCAGGCTCGACTGGCCTCGGATGCCGGTGCTCTCGTACAGGAATCCTTCGCGGTAGATCAGTCCCTGAGTAAATGCGGCCGGATCGTGGGGATACACATTGACGACGCGATAGGACTCGACGGGCGC
>Ga0070670_100005217_pt1 | contig 10939 bp, 15 predicted proteins | sample KBSS63metaG_FD_64665 | JGI IMG/M metagenome (GOLD analysis project Ga0070670, IMG submission 64665) | Switchgrass rhizosphere microbial communities from Kellogg Biological Station, Michigan, USA - KBS S6-3 metaG | ecosystem: Host-associated > Plants > Roots > Rhizosphere > Soil ... | reverse complement strand
ATTCCCTATGCCGTGGTCGACAACAATGTGCATCTCGATCCGTGGTGGGCCTATCCCGGCACGACCAAGCTCTTGCTCTCCGAATATCTGAAATACCTGCCGGCGCTCGGACGGCTAGGAGCCACCAATCTGCTCCGCGAGTTCCTACCGGGCACCGGGCCGATGGACGTGCCCGAGCCATAACCGCTCACGCTGATGGCGCGCTCTCTTCTGTTCAATGTTCTGTTCTACGTGACGACCACGCTGTTCGTCGTCATTGGCAGCCCACTTCTGTTCGCCCCGCGCAGATGGGCGATGGCGGCGCTCGCCGTGCATGGCCGGTTCGAGTTGTGGCTGCTCAAAACGATCGTCGGCACTGGGCTCGAGGTGAGGGGCCAGGAGAAGCTGCCCGAAGGACCTTGTCTCGTCGCCTCCAAACACCAGTCGGCGTGGGAGACCTTTGCCTTGATCCCGCTGTTCCGCGATCCGGCGCTGTTGATGAAGCGCGAGCTGTTCTGGATTCCATTCCACGGCTGGTTCTCGAAGAAATTCGAGATGATCCCTGTCGACCGCGAGAAGGGGCCGGCAGCGCTCCGCGCCATGCTGCGCGAAACCAAGAAGCGCGTCGCCGACGGACGGGAGATCATTATCTTCCCTGAAGGGACACGGCGGCCGGCGGGAGCGCCTCCCGACTACAAGACCGGAGTCGTTCTGCTCTACGAGGCGCTTGGCATCCCTTGCGTGCCGGTTGCGCTCAACTCGGGCTTGTTCTGGCCTCGGCGAAGTCTCCTGAGGAGGCCTGGAACCATCGTTGTCGAATTCCTCGACCCGATTCCACCAGGGCTGCCAAAGGCCGAATTTCTTTCGCGACTCACCGAGTCGATCGAGACTGCAACGAACCGCCTGTTGGCAGAAGCAAAAGCCAAGGAACCAGCCAGTTCTCCGGCCGTTAACCTTTGAATGCTTGACTCGCCTCGGGTGGATGTTCCATCTTTGTTCTAGAGAATCGTGGTGCTGTCTTGAAATCGCCATACGTCAACCCATTTGACAGGGCGATCTACTGGTTAACGGGGCTCCGACCCATGTGGATGCGCAAAGTGGAAGTCGAGGGTAGCCAATGGGGCCCAGCCGACGAACCGGCACTTGTGTGCTCCGAGGCGGCATTCGACCAGGCTTTCCACTATTGGCGCGGCGCCTCCGGCCGCCGCTACCTCCACAGCGTCTATACGCTGATCGGCTGCCCTGCCCTGCCTCGGGCCAACTACATTCTTGTCCGTCGCTATGACAATGGCACCCGCGTTGCGCTCGCCTTCGGCCAAACCAAGGACGATGCTGTGACCCTCAATCTCGCCTACCTCCGGCATGAGGGGGCGAAGATCGGCGCCAACGAGGTGCATATTCACCTCCTCGCCGAGACCGCCGAGGACCGGGCCGATGTCGAGGCCGATCTTACGGCGGCGCATATGCGCCGCGTGGCTGCCGCCAACGCCGCCTAGCCTATCATTCCAGATTAAAAGCTAACGCCGGGAGAGCTGCTCGAGCCGCTGCTGCATGGCCGAGAGCTCGGCCTTGAGGGTCGCGATCTCGTCCTCGGCGGGCTTGCTGTTTGCGGGCTTCGTTTCCCCCGCTGCCGGCTGCTCCCCGTTGCCCTCGGCCGTCTCGGTCTTGGCGAAAGGGGTGAACAGGCCGAGCGCCCGCTCGAAGGTGGCGAAATTCTTGCGCACCTGTTCCTGCATCGCCTCGAAGGCCGCAGTTCCGAAGGCATGAGCGAAACGCCGGCGATACTGCTCCTGCTGGCGAGTCAAGGAATCGAGGCTGAACTCCAGATAGCTCGGCACGAGCTTCTGCATGCTGTCGCCGTAGAAGCGGATCAATTGCCGCAGGAATCCGATTGGGAGAAGGTTGGTGCCGCGGCTCTCCTGCTCGACGATGATCTGTGTCAGGACCGAGTGGGTAAGGTCTTCTCCGGTCTTGGCGTCGTAGACCACGAAATCCCGCTCCGACCGCACCATTTCGGCCAGGTCCTCGAGCGTCACATAGGTGCTTGTATCGGTATTATAGAGCCTACGGTTCGCGTACTTCTTGATAATGACCGGCCGGCTGTCTTGCTCAGCGTCCCTAGCCACGTCTTTGGCGCTCCTACTCCTTGGGCTGCCGACCCAAGATTGCTTCATGCCGCAACTGCGAAATCAGTAGCACGTTCCTTGTGCAAAGCACCAGAGGCTTTGCCAGGAGAGCTTAATGAGCGGCGAACCGTAGGCTTCCATAGAGAGGATCACTAAGTTATGACCTTGGTCCCTTGCGGAGTTGGAGATCGGTATGAAGAACGAAGAGATCGTCATCGTGAGTGCGGCGCGTACGCCGGTTGGCTCCTTCAATGGCTCGCTGTCCAGCCTGCCAGCGCACAAGCTCGGTGAGGTTGCCATCAAGGCGGCGCTGGATCGCGCTCATGTTGACCCGGCGGACGTCGACGAAGTGATCATGGGCCAGGTGCTCTCAGCAGGTGAGGGACAGAACCCGGCGCGGCAGGCCGCTGTTGCCGCCGGCATTCCCGTGGACAAGACTGCCTTTGGCGTGAATCAGGTGTGCGGCTCGGGTCTCAGGGCCATCGCGCTTGGAGCGCAGCAGATTGCTTCTGGCGATGCCGACATCGTGGTTGCTGGGGGGCAGGAAAGCATGAGCCTTGCCCCGCACGTTGCCCATCTTCGCAACGGACAGAAAATGGGGGCGATCGAGTTCATCGACTCGATGATCAAAGACGGCTTGTGGGAGGCGTTCAACGGCTACCACATGGGCAACACCGCCGAGAACATCGCACGCCAGTGGCAGATCACCCGAGAGGAACAGGACAAGTTCGCGACTGCCTCGCAGAACAAGGCCGAAGCGGCCAAGAAGGCCGGCAAATTCAAGGACGAGATCGTTCCGGTCACGGTCAAGACGCGCAAAGGCGAGACCGTCGTCGCGGAGGACGAGTACATCCGCGAAGGCGCGAAGATCGAGGATGCGGCGAAGCTGAGGCCAGCCTTCGACAAGGAGGGCACCGTCACGGCGGGCAACGCCTCGGGCATCAACGATGGCGCCGCCGCCGTCGTACTGATGACGGCGAAGGAAGCCAAGAAGCGGGGCCTGAAGCCTCTTGCTCGCATCGCTTCCTGGGCGACGGCCGGCGTCGATCCGAAGATCATGGGCTCTGGCCCGATCCCGGCTTCACGCAAGGCGCTGGAAAAGGCCGGCTGGAAGCTCAATGATCTCGACCTCGTCGAGGCTAACGAGGCCTTCGCCGCACAAGCCTTGGCGGTGAACAAGGACCTCGGCTTCGATGCGAGCAAGGTCAATGTCAATGGCGGCGCGATCGCCATAGGCCATCCCATCGGAGCCTCGGGCGCGCGCATTCTCACCACGCTGTTGCACGAGATGCAGAAGCGCAACGCCAAAAAGGGACTCGCCACGCTCTGCATTGGCGGCGGCATGGGCATCGCCATGTGCGTCGAACGGGACTAACCGGCCCTGGCCGACGTTTAGTTTTCATTTGTGTCCTCGCGGGTTCCCGCGAGCAATCCGTTTGAATCATCGAGGCAGGCGCCAAAGAAGCGCTTCTTTAAGGGAGGACAGGCATGGGAAGGGTAGCTTTGGTCACGGGCGGCACGCGCGGTATCGGCGCCGCGACCGCAAAGGCGCTGAAGAAGGCTGGCTATGACGTCGCCGTCAATTACGGCGGCAACGACGAGGCGGCCAAGGCCTTCAACAAGGAAACCAAGATCCCGGTCTTCAAATGGGACGTGGGCGATTACCCCGCCTGCGAGCAGGGGATCGTCAACGTCGAGAACAAAGTCGGGCCGATCGAGGTGTTGGTCAACAATGCCGGTATCTCGCGCGATGCCATGCTGCAGAAGATGAGCCACGAGCAATGGTCGGAGGTGATCCGCACAAATCTTGACTCGCTGTTCAACATGACGCGGCCGATCATCAACGCCATGCGCGAAAGAGGCTTCGGCCGCATCATCAACATCTCCTCGATCAACGGGCAGAAGGGCCAGCTCGGGCTGACCAACTACTGCGCCGCAAAAGCTGGCATGATCGGCTTCACCCGCGCGCTCGCGCTCGAAAGCGCGCGCAAGGGTATCACCGTCAACGCGATTGCGCCGGGTTATGTCGCAACCGATCTCCTGTCCGGCGTGTCGGACGAGGTGATGAAGGCGATCGTCGGGCAGATCCCGGTGGGTCGACTTGGCGAGGCCGAGGAGGTCGCGCGCTGCGTTGTATTCCTCGCCGCCGACGAGGCAGCCTGGATTACAGGCTCGACGCTTACCATCAACGGCGGCCAATTCATGGATTGAGCCTCAGGGCTCCCAGCCTTCCGGGGCGATCTCGAAGCCGGCAAAGTCGAAGCCTGGCGCCACGGTAGCGCCCGCAAGCGTCCAGGCACCCAGGCTCCGCACCGCCTGCCAGGCGCCTGCCGGAATGAACGCTTGCGGATGCTCGCCGGCAAGTAGGTTCGACCCAAGCCGGTATTCGCGGCGCGTGTCGCCCTCCTTGACCCCGAGCAGAAGGGGCGCGCCCCCGTACCAGTGCCAGACCTCAGCCGCGTCCACGCGGTGCCAGCGCCCCACTTCGCCTGCCTTCAGCAGATAGAGGATGGCGGTCGAGTGCGCGCGCCCCGCATGGCCCCGCTCATCGCGGAACGTCTCGCGATACCAGCCGCCCTCAGGGTGGGGCTTCAGCCCGAGATGCGTGATCACCTCGTCCGCCGTCAGCGCTTCGGACATTGCTTAGAAGCGGTCCTTGCGGCGCCGGATCTCGCCGAGAATCTCATCGAGCGGACGGCCTTCCATGCCGAGCCGTTTCTGGATCGCAGGGCTCCACGGCCGCAAGAACGGATTGGTGGCGAGCTCCTGCTTGATCGTCGTCGGCAGCGCGGGCTTGCTCTCCTTGGCGAGCGTCGCGACCTCCCCCGCCCGCAATTGCAACGCGGCGTTCTCCGGCTCGACGGTCAGCGCAAAGCGGCAATTGTTGTTGGTGTATTCGTGCCCACAATAGAGCTTCGTCTCCGGCGGGAGCTTGGCGAGCTTCTCGAGCGAAGACCACATGGTCTTGGCGTCGCCTTCGAGCAGCTTGCCGCAGCCGACCGAGAACAGCGTGTCGCCGACGCACACAATCTCGTCCTCCGGAAAGAAATAGCTGACATGGCCCTTCGTGTGGCCGGGCGTCTCGATCACCCGCGCCTTGGCGCTTCCGATCTCGACGGTGTCGCCTTCCCTGACCTCGACGTCGATGCCGGGAATGGAGGCCGACTCCTTAGCTGGTCCGACGATGGTGCAGCCGGTCATGCGCTTTACGATTGTGTTGCCGGCGGTGTGGTCGTGGTGATGATGGGTGGTCAGGATGTGCGTGAGCGCCCAGCCCTTCTCGTGCAGCGCCGCGAGCAACTCCTCCGCATCGGGCGCGTCAATCGCCGCGGTCGCCCCCGTGTCGGGGTCGTGAATAAGCACGCCATAATTATCGCTCCGCGTCGGGAACTGATGAACTTCAAGCCGTCTCATCGCGCGCTTTCACCATCTTTGCAGGGCCGGCCCGGACCGTAGCATCCCCGCAAAGGGGATTGAAATGGAACCGGGAGCAGTCGAGAACGGACTTTTTTAAACGCTAGCAGCGTCAGGATCGGTCCATGCAGCTCGACGCCATTGACCTCAAGGAATTCTACGCGTGCCCGCTTGGCATCGTGGTGCGGAGGCTGCTTGGGGCGCGCGTGCGCAGCCGATGGGCTGACCTCAAGGGCTTGTCCGTGTTCGGCGTCGGCTTTGCCACACCCTATCTTTCAGCCTACCGGGGCGAGGCGCAGCCCTTGGGCGCACTCATGCCCGCTGAGCTCGGCGCCATTCCCTGGCCGGAGCAGGATCAGTCCTTGACTGCGCTCGTCGAGGAGACCGAGCTTCCCCTAGATGATGAAAGCGCCGATCGGCTCCTGCTCGTCCACATGCTCGAATGGTCGGAGAAATCGCGCGAGCTGCTGCGCGAGTTGTGGCGGGTGCTTAAGCCGAATGGCCGACTGCTCATGATCGTGCCAAATCGCCGGGGCTTATGGGCGCGCGTCGATACCACGCCGTTCGGCTATGGCAGCCCGTTCAGCCGCACGCAACTCAATAAGCTCCTCAAGGAGTCGTCCTTCTCGCCCGAGAATTGGGACTACGCGCTCTATATGCCGCCGTTCAACTGGCGCATCCTGCTGCGCTGGCCGGTGTTTTGGGAGCGGCTTGGGCTCGTGCTGTGGCCGACCTTCTCCGGCGTGATCCTGGTGGAGGCCACGAAGCAGGTCTATGCCGCGGTGCCGCTGCGCGAGCTGCGCAAAGTCCGCCGCCGCATCGTTCCCATACCTGCGGGCGTCACACCGCAGGCCGCCTCGGCCGTCGCGATAGGTGTTGACAATTGTGTGTACAATGCTGGACTTTAGGCCCTATGAAGGTCGATGGTTCGATTGGGACGCGGGCAATCGCCAGAAGTGTCAGACCTTTCCGCTAGAGACATCGAAAGCATCTTCCAAGGCCCCGTATCTGTATTTCCTGATCCTGAACATTCCGGCGAGGAAGAACGCTTCATCGGCATCGGCAAAGCCGAGAAACACCGCAACGCTTTTGTTGTCTTCAAGTTAAGGAGAAAAGACGACGTCGTCTTGATCCGTCCAATCAGCGCGCGATTCATGCACAAGAAAGAAATCGATTACTATGAAAAAGAAACTTCCAAGAATGAGAAGCGACGCGGAGGCTGAGGCCTTCGTCGACGAAGCCGACTTGACGGAGTTTGACCTCTCGGGAATGCGCGAGCTTCGGTTCGAGCTTGGCCCGAAGACGGAACGCGTCAATATGCGCCTACCTAAATCATTGCTCGATGCGGTGAAAGGGCAAGCCGCAAGACAGCAGATTCCGTATCAGCGCTTCATCCGCGCGGTCCTTGAACGCGCGGTAGCGCGCCAAGACCGGTCCAAGTAAGCTTCGGAGAGAGAGTCTATCGCGACAGCAAGAAGACAGCCTGCTCGCCGAATAGGTTCTGCATGAAAAGCGGCATAGAGACGCCCATCTTGCTACCATAGGCGTTGAGCGCGTGTGCACGCTCGACCTTCGCGCCCACGTCTTTGCAGAGATCGAGGAAGTCCTTGATGGTGCAGAGATGGATGTTCGGCGTGTCGTACCAGCGGTTGGGCAGATTGTCGGTCGTGGGCATCTTGCCGCCGAACATCAGCCCGGTGCGCACGCGCCAATGCCCGAAATTGGGGAAGGACACAACCGCGCGCCTGCCGATCCTGAGCAGCTGCTTCAGCACGTCGCGCGGAGAGTAGGTCGCCTGAATGGTCTGGGACAGGATCGCGTAGTCGAAGGCAAGGTCGGGGTAGTAGACGAGGTCGGTGTCGGCGTCGCCCTGGATCACCGCAAGCCCTTGCGCCACGCAGGAGTTCACGCCGGCCTGGGAGAGCTCGATGCCGCGCCCGTCAACGCCACGTTTCTCTGCGAGAAGGCGGAGCAGTGTGCCATCGCCACAACCGACGTCGAGCACGCGCGTGCCAGGCGTCACCATCTCGGCGATGAGCAGAAGGTCTACGCGGCTCGTATCCGAAGCGCGCATGGTATGCGGAGGCACGTTTAGGTTCATGCCACGATCCCCCGCTTGCGCGCCGCCGCGCCCAGGAAGCCGCGAATGGTATCGAACAACTCCGGCTCGTGCAGCAGGAAGGCGTCGTGGCCCTTGTCAGACTTGATCTCGACGAAGCTCACTTTGGCCGCAACGGCGTTCAGAGCGTGCACGATCTCGCGGCTCTCCTCGGTCGGAAACAGCCAGTCCGACGTGAACGAGACGAGACAGAAGCGCGTCTTGGTGCCGCGGAAGGCGTTGGCGAGCACGCCGTCATGATCCGCAGCGATGTCGAAATAGTCCATGGCGCGTGTGATGTAGAGATACGAGTTGGCGTCGAAGCGATCGACGAAAGAGAGGCCTTGATGGCGCAGGTAGCTTTCCACCTGAAAATCGGCGTCGAAACCAAAGGTGATCTTGTCGCGGTCCTGGAGGTTGCGCCCGAATTTGTGATGCAGCGCCGCGTCTGAGAGATAGGTGATGTGCGCGGCCATGCGCGCGACCGCGAGCCCTTTGCGCGGGCTCTTGCCCTCTTCGAGATAACGGCCCTGGCACCAGTCGGGATCGGCCATCACGGCTTGGCGGCCGACCTCGTGGAAAGCGATGTTCTGCGACGAATGCCGCGCCGAACAGGCGATCGGCACGGCGGAAAACACCCGGTCCTTGTAGCTCGCCGCCCATTCGAGCACCTGCATGCCGCCCATCGAGCCGCCAAGCACGCAGAGCAACTCGGGGATGCCGAGATGGTCCAGCAGTCGCGCTTGCGCGCGGACCATGTCGCGCACGGTGATGACTGGGAAGTCGAGACCAAACGAGCTGCCTGTGGCAGGGTTGGTCGAGCTCGGCCCGGTCGAGCCCATGCAGCCGCCGAGGACATTGGCGCACAGCACGAAATAGCGGTTGGTGTCGATCGGCTTGCCCGGGCCGACCATGGTCTCCCACCAGCCCGGCTTGCCGGTGACCGGATGGAGGTTTGCAACATGCTGGTCGCCGGTCAGCGCATGGCAGACGAGCACGAGGTTCGACTTGGCGGCATTAAGCTCGCCATAAGTCTGATAGGCGATAGAAAACTGCGCGAGCTCGCTCCCGCAGTCGAGCGGCAGCTTCTCGTTGAAATGAACGATATGGCTTTGCGGATTGGCGATCTGCGCCAACCGCACCGAACTGTCGGTGATGGACTGCGCCGTCGGGGTCTCGCTCATGTCACTTCAGCCCGCTCGGGGTCACTCCCCGCCAAACCTCTATTTACACAATTCGGCGTTAGCTAGGAGCTTACCGCCGAAAGTCAATCTTTTCTTTGCCTTGGCGCAAGGATTGGGCCTATGAGAAGCACCAAAGGCACGGTAAACTAACATCCAACACATTGGAAATTCCCCAAATTTCCCCGTAACTTGTCCATTCGTGTCTCGCTATGTTTTTCAGTGTACGCCCCTGTATATTGGACAAGTTTTGGACAATTTTTGCGTGGTTTATAGGTAAGGCCCAATGATGGTTTTTGTCCAATAAGGGAGCCGAGCATGGCAAAGAAGGTACGCGAGAAGACGCTAGACACCAAAGCCGCGCGGGAGAAGCTCAAGGTCTCTGGCAAGCCCTATTACCGTTCAATCGACCCCGAGCTTCACCTTGGCTATCGCAAGGGCAAGAGCGCACGGCGTTGGGTCGCCCGCATCTATCTCGGTGGCGGACAGTATCGCGTCGAGAATATCGGCTATGCCGATGACATTGCCGATGCTGACGGTGACAAGGTGCTGACCTTCTGGCAGGCGCAAGAGAAGGCGCGAGCCATGAAGGAGAAGCCTGTTAGGACTGACCCCGCCCACTACACCGTTCGCCAAGCCATCGCTGATTACATCGAGTCGCTAGACGGCAAGCCCACACAGCGTTCGGCCAAGCTACGCCTTGCGGCATATGTGCCCGATGCTCTCGCTGACAAGCCGGTGGCAGACATCACTGTGCAGGACCTACAGGAGTGGCAGCGTTCCATCGTAAAGTCATTGCCACGCGCTCATACTGCTAAAGGTGCCGCGAAGCAAAACTATCGGGCGGTTGATTTGAGTGACCCGGAGGTACAGCGAAAGCGCAAATCATCCGCCAATCGCATCATGACGAATCTGCGCGCTGCGCTCAATCTCGCCTTTAACAATGGCAAGGTGCCGTCGGATGCAACATGGCGAAGAGTTAAAGCCTTCAAGGGTGCCGATGCTGCTCGCCTCCGCTATCTAACCATTGCCGAAGCCAAGCGGCTCATTAACGCTTGTGAACCTGACTTTCGCATCCTAGTGCAAGCAGCATTGGCGACCGGCGCTCGCCTGTCAGAGCTTACACGGCTTGAGGTGCAAGATTTCAACCCCGACTCTGGCACGCTCTACATTCACCGCAGCAAGAGCGGCAAGGCAAGGCACGTAGTCCTGACCGAAGAGGGCATGGAATTGTTCGCGGGCTTGGCCGCTGGCACAACTGGCAGCGCCTTGTTGCTCGGTAGAGAGTGGGTCACGAACGCACAAGCCAAGCCGATGGCGCGAGCGTGTGAGCGGGCGAAGATAGAGCCGCCTATTTCCTTCCATGGGCTGAGACACACCTGGGCCAGTCTGTCAGTGATGGCAGGATTGCCCTTAATAGTGGTCGCTAAAAATCTCGGTCATGTAGATACTCATATGGTGGAAATGCATTACGGGCACCTAGCGCCTAGCTACATTGCCGAGGCAATCCGCAAACATGCGCCACGCTTTGGCGGTACCAAGTCCAAGGTGAAGGCTATTCGGGGTTAGACCGACATATAAGGAGCGCATCAATGGGCGTGGAAACGGCTTTGTTGTTTTGCGCAATTCGGGCCAATGAAATGCTGGGCACGCTTCCCTTCGCCCGCGACACGCGAGCCGGATACGAGATAGCGCTATGCATGAAGCGTGACGGTGGGCTATCCACCTTTTGCCTGACGTCTCCGGCGCTTGTACTTGATGTCACTCTCCACCCTGCCCGTTATGGGTCAGTGGCGAGTTGCTTTCCGTACGCGTTCGAGAAAGCTCCCCCTAAAGTCCGGAACAAAGATCAGGGTAGGCTGCACGCTGCCGACCAATAAAGCTATCTTGGGGCATGGAATCGAATAGCGGCCCCGACTTGCGCGTGCTGGTCGTCCTAGACGGCGATACCATTGTTGTGACCATGCCGGGAACGAGCTACTCGGTGACTTATCGCAAGCTGCATGATGCGCCCTTGCTTGTAGCTTCAGATATCCGTGATGACCCCCATTCTCCTATCAGCAAGCACACGTTTCGAGCGCAAGCGTGGATCGCAGCTAACGACAAAGCGAGAGAACTCGGCTGGATAGTGTGACTCTGTC
>Ga0070670_100005211_pt1 | contig 10945 bp, 5 predicted proteins | sample KBSS63metaG_FD_64665 | JGI IMG/M metagenome (GOLD analysis project Ga0070670, IMG submission 64665) | Switchgrass rhizosphere microbial communities from Kellogg Biological Station, Michigan, USA - KBS S6-3 metaG | ecosystem: Host-associated > Plants > Roots > Rhizosphere > Soil ... | reverse complement strand
CCGAACGAGAAGACGCGCGTGAATCGATCGTACCGTGGCGCGATGATGTCGAACATCGGCGTCACGAAGCGCTGTTTCAGCGCAGGATCCGTGAGATGCGCTTCGAGGTCGAGCTCGTCGAGCCGCGGGGCAGGGTCGCCCCGCCCGTGTGGAGGATGAATCGTGGCCACTCCCGATACCCCGTTCTCGCACTGGCAGACGCCAGCACTGCGACTGTGTAGTTTACACGCCCCGCGACCATGGCTGCTCCAGGACCGCGTTTACGAGATCCCATGCGAAACATGCCCGTGCCGGTCGTCCCCGTGACGACCTCCGAAACCGAGCCCGTCGCAACGCTCCCCGCGGAAGAGGCGCAACCGGAGGCGCAGCTCGACGCCGATTCATCGATGTGGGCGATCGTGCTGGCGGGCGGTATCGGCTCACGCTTCTGGCCACTGAGCACACCTGAACGACCGAAGCCGTTGTTGAAGCTGATCGGCGAGCGGCCGCTCATCGCCGAGACGGTGGCCCGACTTGCGCCGCTCATTCCGCCCGAGCGCGTGCTCGTGCTGACGAGCCGCGACATCGCGCCGGCGATCCACGCCGCGATCCCTGAGATCCCGGAGACGAACATGCTCGTCGAGCCTCGGCCCCTCGGCACGGCGGCCGCGCTGGCGTGGGGCGCACAGGAGATTGCTCGGCGTGCGGGGCCGGAGACGATCTTCTGCTGCATTCACGCCGACCTCGCGGTGGCATTTCCGGAATTCTTCCGACACGCCGTGATCCGGGCGGCTCGCGTGGCGGCGCGCGACAAGGTCCTCACCGCCGTCGGCGTTCGCGCGACGCGGCCGGAAACGGCGTTCGGCTACATGCGTCCCGGTCAGCCGCTGCACGGCGGCATGGCGGATGACGGCGCGCCGTGTCGCGTGAAGACGTTCATCGAGAAACCCGGGCCCATCCTGGCCGAGATGCTCGTGAGCGACGGCGCGTTCTGGAATTCCGGGATCTTCGTCTGGCGCGCGCAGGACGTGCTTGCCGCACTGTCCGAGCACGCGTCCGAGCTCGCGCACGGACTCCAGGCGCTCGGGGAACGGGACTTCGTGCGCTTCGCTGGGATGATCCAGTCGGTGTCCATCGAGCGAGGCTTGCTCGAGCGAACATCGAACCTGGTGGTGGTGCCGGGAGACTTCGGGTGGGACGACGTGGGCACGTGGGCCTCCCTGCGCCGCGCGCGGGAGCTCGACGACGACGGGAACGGCGCACACGGCGAGGTGCACTTCGTGGAATGCACGGGAAACGTCGTGCATGCCGAGGGCGTGCCGGTGGTGCTCTACGGAGTATCGAGCATGCTGGTGGTGACGCTGCCAGGACTCACGTTCGTGACGACGCTCGATCGCGCGACGGAGCTCCGGCCGTTGCTGGACGCGCTGCCGGACGAGATCCGGAATGTCAGCCGCGGCTAGCCAGACAGTGGATCGCGCCGCGGCCGGTGGGAACTACGATTCGGCGGAGGAACTGCAAACGGCCGGGCTGTCATTCCGAGCGAGCGGTAGCGAGTCGAGGAATCGCGATTGTCCCGATAGAGGGGCCGCTCTACCCGTATGATCGCGATTCCTCGACTGCGCCGCTTCGCGGCTCCGCTCGGAATGACAGCCCGGCTTTGCATGCAGGCAGCGTCGCGCCGGGTCGGTGGGAACTGCGATTTCGCGGATGAAACGGAAGAAGCCGGATAGTACGTAACGGCGAGCCGATCTCCTCTCGCCATGAGCCGGGAACTTTGGGAACGGCCGCTCGGGACGCAGGAGTCTCCCGAGCGGCCGTTCCCATTAGTTCGGAGTCCTGTGATGAGCCAGCGTCGATGCAAAGCCGTATCCGGCCGTTTTCCGTGTCATCCGCCAAATCGCAGTTCCCACCGGCCGCGGCGCGATGAACCCAGCACCGCGAATCCGCGATCATCGCTTCACACCTAACGCGCCTCCGCTACCTTCTTCGGCTCGACCTTCAGGTACTTCTGGTACCACGCGAGCATGCGGCGGTGGAAGTCCGTGAAATCTTCGACCGTCGTCGCCGGCGTGCCGTGACCGCTGTTCATGTAGTTCACCCACTCCACCGTTTTCCCGAGGCGACGCAGCGCGTAGTACATCTCGCGCGTGTTGTTCGCCGGAACGTTCGAGTCCTGGTCGCCCGTCATCAGGAGGAGCGGGGTCGTGATGCGATCCGCGAACATGATCGCCGAATGCGCGACGTACTTCTGCGGCTGCTGCCAGAGCGTTGCGCCGAGCCGATCCTGGCTCTTCTCCGCCGCGTGGACATTGCGGACGCCGAGTCGCGGGCTGTCCGTGTAGAAGCTGATTATATCGACCTTGCCGGAGATGTTGATGGCGGCCTTGAATCGATTGGTCTGCGTGATCAGCAGATTCGTCGCGTAGCCACCGTAGCTCGTGCCATGCACGCCGAGCCGCGCTGAATCGGCCACACCCATCTCAATGAGTTTGTTCGCCGCCGACGTGACACCCTTCACCCACGCCTCGCCGGGATATCCGATGTCGAAGTCGACCGACGGCTTCACCACGACGTAGCCCGCCGCCGTCAGCACATTCGCCGTCGCGTCGAACGCGTCGTCGAAGAAGTCCTCGTAGATGTTGAACAGCGTAGGATAGCGCTGGCCCTTGGTGTAGTTCGCGGGATAGTACACGACGCCGTACTTCTGATGCCCATCCGCGTCGAGGTACGAGAGCAGCTCCGTACTACCGATCTTCCGCTCGCGCATCCACGGATTGGCATCCGTGATCCGGCGAATGCCGCCAAGTGACGGGTCTCCCACATAGATGTCCGGCGGTCTGTTGCCGTCCGCAATCGAGACCATCGCGATCGAGCCGTTCTTCGAGAGGCGGAAGTTCGAGTACATCCGCCCGTCCTTCACCAGCTCATCGAGGCGCTTCGTCGTGCGGTCGAACCGCGCGATGCCGCGTTCCCAGTTCGTGCGCGACGCTGACGTGAGATAGACGTAACGGCTATCGGGGCTCCAGCCGATCGCCGTCATGCGCGGACCCTGCGTCGAGGAGTCCGGCGCGATCTCCAGCATGAGATCCTTGTTGCCGGTCGCGACGTCGGCGACCCACAGGCCCTGTCGGTTGGACAGCAGCAGCAGCTCGCCTGTGCTGTTGAATCGCACCGGCGTGAATCGTTCGCGCGCGCGACGTTCCCGCGCCGCCGCCGACGTATCGGCCGTGTTCGTGTCGCGCGGAGCGCCGGCCGCCGGACCCGCGATCTGTCTGCCTCCACTGTCCTTCGGCGATCCAATGAACACGCGGCCTTCCTTCCCGTACGCGAAGCGCCGACCGTCTTCGGTCCACACCACGTTCGTCGACTTGAGCGAGGGAAGCACCGTTCGTGGCGCTGCCGCACCGGGCGTGCGCGCCATCAGCCGGTTCTCGGTGCCGAAGATGACGTCGTAGTCGGTCTTGGTGGTGACGTCCTCGCTATACACGACGACCGAGTCGCCGGTGACCAGCGTGTACGAGGCGATCATGCCTTCGGGGATGATCTCACGCGTGCGACGGGTCGCGAGATCGTATGCCGCGACCGAGCGCTTGTTCGCCGAGCGCCGGAGATCATCCCACGCCAGGAACGGATCGCTGCTCGACTGCACGAACACCGGTCCCTTCGTGAATCGATCGAACTGCTCATGGATCGACTTCTTCCACGCGTCACGGTGCAGGGCGAACACGATCGACGCGCCGTCGCTCGTCCAGCGCACGTCGCTATTCTCGGCCACGTACGTTCCCGGCGGTGTCGCCACCGTCGTCGCGCGTCCCGTCGCGCGCTCCCAGATCACGGGCTCGAACGCGTCGTTGTGCAGGACGAGCATTGCGAGCCGGGCACCGTCGGGGGACCAGGCGAGACTCTTCGCGTTCCGCTTGTCCGGGAAGAGTGCGCGCGACTTGCCGGTCGCGGTCTCGATGACCCACACCATCCCCGCCGCTGGGCGGATGTAGGTCGGGTCGCCATCCCGCCGGTAATCGACGCCGATGCCGTCGCGACGGCTCACGGACACCGTCGCGAGCCAGCGTCCGTCGTCGCTCAGATCTGATTGCGAGTAGCTGACGACATTGAGCGCATCGTCGATCGAGAACGTCGACGCAGGCGGCGCCGTCTGCGCGACCGCGCGAGTGGGTGCAGCGAACGCGGAGCAGATGGCGACGGCGAAAACCGTCATCGGGCGAGACGTCCTGCGGTATGCGCGACGCATTGAGTTGACTCCCTCGAACGGGTCGGTGGTGCGAATAGCCGATAGCCTATCGCTGGCGCACCGCGCGTCAAGACACACGACGGCGACAACCCGGTTGCGCAGCATCGTCCGCGACCGTCTACGATTCGTCACCAATTCGGACGGTTTGCCACCTCGGATCTGCGGGAGCGCGCGATTTCACGCCCGTATGTCGTTCGTTTCTCGCGCTTCGTCCCAAAATGCCGGGCGAAGCTTGACAGTTCGGTGACAGACCGCGAGAATCCGGGCCGAGATGGGAAATTTCGTCCACCAGTCCCACTCAACCCGAGAAAACGGAGGAAGATGTGCGCAGATTCTTGTCTGCCGTACCACTCATCGCGACGCTGATGGTGCCGGGCATTGCCCGAGCCCAGGCGACGCGAGAGATCACCGGGAAAGTCGTCCAAACCGGTTCGAACACACCGCTCGCCGACGCTACGGTCGGCGTGGTCGGCTCCCCTGCCGGCGTTCGGACGAATGCGAACGGTGAGTATCGCATCCGCGTACCGCAAACGGACGTCACGCTGCTGGTCAGAGCGATCGGCTTCAAGCGTGGCGGCGCGCGTGTGGTAGCCACCCAGGCGACCGCTGACTTCGCACTCGAGAAGGACGTGCTGCAACTCGAAGGCGTGACGGTCACCGGCACCGCGACCACGATCGAAAAGAAGAACGCCGCGACGTCGGTATCTTCGGTCAGCGCCGAGGATCTCACCCGCGCGCCTGCGACGTCGATCGAGAGTGCCATGCAGGGCAAGGTCGTCGGCGCGAGCATCAACATGAACAACGGCGCCCCTGGTGGCGGTGCGCAGGTGCAGATCCGCGGCGCGAGCTCGCTGATCGGCAATACGCAGCCGCTGTTCGTCGTTGACGGCGTCGTCGTCTCGAACTCCGTTCGCAGCACGCGTCAGGCAGTCGCGACCGGCTCGCTCAACTCCGGCGAGGAGAACGGCACGAACCGGCTCGCCGACATCAACCCGAACGACATCGAGTCGATCGAGGTGCTGAAGAGCACCGCCGCGGCTGCGATCTACGGGTCGCAGGCGACGAACGGGGTCGTCCTCATCACCACGAAGCGTGGTAGGGCCGGGTCGCCCAAGTTCAACCTGACGATGCGTGGTGGAACGTATCAGGCCATGCGCCTCCAGGACTCGCGCAACTTCGAGACGCTCGACGAGCTGCTCTCGGTCGGCGCGACGTCGGGTAACCCCGATGCACAGGCTGCCGCTCGTTCCGTCTGCACGCCGAACTGCCCGCACTACAACTACCAGAAGGAGATGTTCGGTGAGACGAAGCCGTCGTACGAGGCGGTCGCGAGTCTCACGGGCGGCGCGTCGAACACGCGCTACTTCGTGTCTGGCCTCCACAAGGTCGAGGCCGGCACTGCGAACCAGACGGGTGCCAGGCGTCAGTCGCTTCGCGCCAACGTCGACCAGAACATTGGCAGCAAGATCACGGTCGGCCTCAACGCGAACATGCTGCGCTCCTTCGCGCAGCGTGGCGTCTCGAACAACGACAACACGTTCTCGAGCCCACTCTACGCGTTCGGCTACACGCCCGCCGTGCTCAACCTGCAAACCAAGAACTCGCAGGGGAATTACCTCTTCAACCCGTTCCCGCCTGGCGGCGTGAAGGCGGCGTCGAACCCGTTCCAGACGTTCGACCTCATGCGCACGAACGAGGACGTATACCGAATCATTGGCGGCGGCCGCTTGAACTACTCGGCATGGACCGGTGACAAGGGCGCGCTGCAGTTCACGGCGTCCGGTGGCGTGGACCGCTTCTCCAACGAGAACTACGTCTATGCCCCGACCTCGCTTCAGTTCCAGACTCCCGGCTCCGTCCAGGCCGGCGCGTTCCCCGGCGTTGCGATTCAGGGTAACGGCACTGAGCTGAACACGAGCTTCCAGACGGCGGCCGTGTTCGATTGGAACTTCGGTTCGATGCTTCGCACGACGGCCCAGGGCGGCATCCAGTACACGGATCGTACGCTCAACGACTACAACATTCAGGGCCGTGGTCTCGCGCCGCAGCAGTTCAACGCTTCCGGCGCCGCGAACACCCAGACGACACAGAATCGCCAGATCGTTCGCAACCAGTCCTACTTCGGACAGCTCGAAGGCTTCCTGTTCAGCGAGAAGCTCTACGTCTCGGGCGCCGTCCGCGCCGAGCGTTCGAGCGTGAACGGTGACATCGACAAGTTCTACACGTTCCCACGCGGCGCGGCGTCGTACCGCTTCGTCAGCCCGCTCCCATTCATCAACGAGATCAAGCTCCGCGGCGCGTACGGCCTGTCGGGCAACCAGCCGAACTACGGCGATCGGTTCCTGACCGTCACCAACGCCGCCTTGATCGACGGGCGTCCCGCCTTCATCCAGGCGGCGACGGTCGGCAACGCCAACATCAAGCCTGAGACACAAGCCGAGACGGAGTTCGGCACCGACATCACGGCGTGGAACGAGCGCATTCGGCTCGAGGCGACGTACTTCAGGCGCAACATCACCGATTTGCTCGTTAGGCCTGTGCTCGCGCCGTCCAGCGGCATCACGCAGACGATCAGAAACAGTGGCGAGATGGAATCGCAGGGAACGGAGGTCGGCCTGACGATCGTTCCCGTGCAGACCCAGAACTTCAGCTGGACGTCGCGCGCGTCGCACACGCAGAACTACGCGGAGATCAAGACGCTGGGCGAAGGCGTGCTGCCCTTTACGATCAACTCGACCGGTGGCTTCGGAAACGCCTACGGGCGGCTGCGCTTTGCCTCCGGCAATCGCGTCAGCACGATCTGGGGTGCTGTCGACGGCGTGGGCAACATTCCGCTCGCCGACGCGAACCCGAAGTACCTGATGCAGTTCGGCAACGACCTCACGTACAAGGCGTTCGCGCTCAACGTGCTCGTGGACTACCGCCACGGCGGCACGCTCTCGAACATGACGCTGAACCTGTACGACGAGGGCGAGAACACGTGGGATTACGAGGACGCGTCGCCAAAGGCCGGCGTCCCCCTCGGGAAGTACCGCTACGACCTGTGGAACGGTGGCGCGAACACGGCGGCGTACCTGATGGACGGGTCCTACACGAAGGTCCGTGAAGTCAGCCTGTCGTGGGACGTTCCGCGCAACATGCTCTCGAAGGTCCGCGGCGTTGACAACATGCGGGTCAACCTCGCTGGCAGAAACCTGTTCATCATCTCGGGCTACAACGGCGCCGATCCGGAAGTGAACAACGGCGGCAACGTCGTCGCGCGGTTCGTCGACCTCGCACCGTGGCCGCCCAGCCGTTCGTTCTTCCTGAGCTTCGACATCGGCTTCTGAGCAGCGCGTTGTCTTTCCGAGGCAGCGAAGTGAGAGGAACCGCGATTGTGGCCGCAGGGGTTTGCCCCAGCTGCGACGACGTCGGTTCCCTGACTTCGCTCGGAATGACCACCTAACGAATCAACGAACGGGTGCCTCCGGGCATTCGAGGAGATAGCTAACGGATGAAGTACACCCTGAAGGGATGGGTGCTCTCGGGAGCACTTCTGGGAGCGGCGGCCTGCAGTGCCGACCGTCTCGCGATCCCGAACTACAACGCGCCGACTACGGACGGCGTGTCCAAGGATCCTCAAGGAATTCAACTGGCCGCGACGGGTCTCATCGAGCGCGAGCGATCGCTGCAGCCCGGCACGAGCCAGGACTTCGGCTTCCTTGGCCGTGAGTCGTATGTCTATTTCTCTACGGACACGCGCAACGTCACCGGGTTCCTGGTGGGCGTTCCGGGCCCCGGCCCCGGAGGAAAGACGATCGATCCAGGCGGCTTCGGCGCCACCGGGACCAACTGGAACAACCGCTTCAACAACATGCGGAACGCGGTCAATCTGATGAACGCGGTCGAAGCGTCGACCTTGACCGATGCACAGAAGAAGGCGACGACCGGTTTCGCCAAGACCATTCGTGGCCTGGACGTGATGTACGTGCTGTACGCGCGCGATACGCTCGGGCTTCCGGTTGATGTCAACGAGGACCCGAACGAGCTGGCCCCGTTCGTCAGCAAGGATTCAGCGTACAAGTTCTCCACAGGAATGCTCGAGCAGGGGAAGGCCGACCTTTCCGCCGGTGGGGCCGCGTTTCCTTTCACGCTCAGCAAGGGCTTCGCTGGTTTCGACACGCCCGCCACCTTCCTCAAGTTCAACCGCGCGATTCTCGCGCGGGTGCTCGTGAATCGTGGTACGCAGGGCTGCGGAGCTCCGTGCTTCACGCAGGCGCTCACCGCGATTGGCGAGTCGTTCGCCACCGCTCCGGGCGCTGCGACCAGCCTGGCGCAGCTGAACGCCGGTGTGTACAACAACTACAGCACCGCCACCGGCGACGTGCAGAACAGCCTCTCGACCGCCAATAACGGCAACCTGTTCGCGCATGCGAGCATCGTGACCGACGCTCAGAAGCAAGCCGACGGTACGACGCTGGACGATCGGGTCGGGAGAAAGGTGGTCAAGCTCGCGAACCCTGTCTCACCACCGCAGGGAACGGGCATTCCGGCGAACTATGCGTTCACGATCTATGCGACGCCGAGCACGGACGTGCCGATCATCCGCAACGAGGAGCTGATCCTCCTGCGCGCCGAAGCGAACATCCAGCTCAACAACCTTACGGCGGCACTGGTCGACATCAACACGATCCGCACGGTCTCGGGCAAGCTCTCCGCGCTCGGTTCGTTAGGCACGCAGGCGCAGGCGATCACGGAATTGCTCTACAACCGCCGTTACTCGCTGCTGCTCGAAGGGCAGCGCTGGAACGACGCCCGTCGCTACAACATTCTGAACACGCTCCCGCTCGATAACACGAGCGGACAGTACACGCACTTCGTGGCACGGGCACAGCCGGTTCCGCTCGCCGAGTGCGATGCGCGTCCGGCTCCGAAGCCACAGGGTTGCCCGTAAGGCGCCCCGGCATTCGCAGCGACAAAGCGGCCAGCCCAGTTGGGCTGGCCGCTTTGCATTTCGATCTCGTGGCTTCGCGCTTGTGCCGACCCGGCGGCACGCGCCACTTATTGGTCGCGCGCATCGTAGGATTCGAATGAGTCCGCCGGCTCAGCCCGTGAGCCTGCCACGTATCCCGTACCACTCTGGCTGATCGTGCTTACCAGACCGGGGTCCTACTGGACCCTCAGCCGCGCACCTCGCTACAGCGTGACGTTCGCGCTTCCGCTCGTGATTCTGTACGAAGTGCTCGCTGCGACGCTCGCCCGCTTCGCTGGGGAGCAGATGCGCAATGGCGCTGACGTCATGCTCCGCTCCGTGTTCGTGGCTGTAGCGGGCGTCCGCGGCCCGTTGCTGTTCGTTCTGTGCGTAATTGGCGTGAGCATCTGGCTCATCGCGCGCGACCTGCGGCGCGGCGGTAAGCTCGAATCGCGCGTGTTCCTCTGGATGAGCGTCGAGGCGATCGCCCTGGCGCTCGTCTTTGGTCTGGTCATCGGGACGGTCACCGCGCGACTGCTGTCGCCATTCTCGCCGCTCGCGATCGGTCCGACTCAACAGCACATGGGCGTGGGTGCGCGGCTCATGCTGTCGCTCGGCGCTGGGCTCTACGAGGAGCTTCTGTTCCGCGTGCTGCTCGTGTCGGGTCTGCTGCTGCTCGCGCGCCGCGTGCTCCGTTGGCGGCCAGCGCTCGCAAACACCTTCGCCGTCGTGACAGGGGCGCTCATCTTCTCGGCCTTTCACTACGTGGGGGCCTACGGCGACCCGTTCCGCCTCGACTCGTTCGTGTTCAGGGCGATCGCGGGCGTGGCGTTCAGTGCGCTGTACGTATTTCGCGGCTTCGGCATCACGGCATGGACGCACGCGATCTATGACATTCTCGTCCTGGTATTCTGACCGAACTTGTCATCCCGAGGAGTCGGGAACCCGCCGTCAGGCGGGTGCGTGACGAGGGACCTTCGGTGATGTCATCGTGGCCCGGTCCGGCCACAATCACGGTCCGGAAGATCCCTCGCTGCCGCTCGGGATGACAATCGCTGCCGCTCGGGATGACACGCCTCTTCTCCCGCCCTCCGCCGTCCGCCCTCCGCCGTCCGCCCTCCGGCGTCCGCCCGCCGCCCTCCGGCGGCCTCCTTCCTCAGGCCTCCTTCCTCAGGCCTGGTTACTTCACCTCCACCATCCGACTCGCCGTCGCTGTTGCCTGGCCTCCCGTAGTCAGCGTTAGGTCGATACGGTACCTCCCCTCGGGAAGGGTAGAGAAATCGACCGAGATCGCGCGGGACCGCGATGCATCGACGTGCGACGGCGGCTCATCCCATTGCATGTAGACCGGTGCCCGTCGATCGACGACGCCCAGCTTCTCCGCCGCACGACGGTACCACGATGTTCCGTCGCGCGTCACCGTGAGCGTGTAGGCCAGCGCTTCGCCGTCGGGCGGCACTCCATAGATCTCCCAGTACACGCCCACCGGTATCGTTCGCTCGACGCGCATCGAGCCGCGTGCGCGGCGCGTGGCGTCGTCCAACGACGCCGGCAGTGCAGCGGGTTCGTCGAATAGCAACAGGTCCGACACGGCAACTCGGCCTTCGGAGAGCGGCGGGCGCACCACGGATCGCGCTCGCCGTACGCGTCGCGCCGCCGAGTCGAACGCCTCGACGCTCACGATGAGCGGAGCCCACGGGGCCGACGATGTGAGCACGGCGCTGCGGCGCGCGAGGGAATCGCTGACGACGCGCGCGGAATCC
>Ga0070670_100005210_pt1 | contig 10946 bp, 7 predicted proteins | sample KBSS63metaG_FD_64665 | JGI IMG/M metagenome (GOLD analysis project Ga0070670, IMG submission 64665) | Switchgrass rhizosphere microbial communities from Kellogg Biological Station, Michigan, USA - KBS S6-3 metaG | ecosystem: Host-associated > Plants > Roots > Rhizosphere > Soil ... | reverse complement strand
CTCGGTCCACTCTTCAACGGCAAGTATTACGTGTCAGACGTGAAGCATCTTTTCGATAGCAGCAAGGGTTTGCGCACCGAGTTTCGCGCCGAGCGACTCGGCATCGGACAGGCTTAGCTCGAGACGCGGCGAACGCTCAGCTCCGTAGGAGCCGGATGTTTATAGCAAGTCAATTATTGATTTTCACAAAGCTCCGAAGGAGCGAAAGGTGATTCTTGGAATATTGGCCTTGGACGGAGGTTTCGCTCCTACGGAGCTCTAGAAAAAATCGGAGACTGCTGTGGCTATAAACATTTGGCTCCTACGGAGCCCGGACAGGACACCGAAAGACTTGTTCTAAAGTTCGACCGCTCATTTGATCAATATGTTCGATAAGTCGCCATTCGAAATGATACTCGACGTCAGAACGCCGAAAGGATTCGGCGGACGTTGGTATGGCGCGTTTCCAGCCCTGGTGAGCGACATCAAGGACCCTGACGGACAGGGCCGCGTGAAGATCACTTTGCCATGGTCGGCTGACACCGGCAGCGGCAGTTACGAAACGTGGGCCAGGCTGGCCACCTTCATGGGCGGCAACAATCGCGGCAGTTGGTTTATTCCGGATGTTAACGATGAGGTGCTGGTTGTTTTTGAGGGGGGCGACCCGCGTCGTCCAATTGTTATCGGTGGAATGTGGAACGGTTCAGATTCTCCTCCCGAATCAATGGACGGCGCGGGTAACAACTACAAGAAAGTTTTGCGTTCGCGCAACGGCGTGAAGATCACGCTCGACGATCAGGACGGGCAGGAGAAGTTGATTCTTGAAACACCGGGCGGCCAGAAGATCACGATGAAAGACGGACCCGGTGCGGTGGAGATCGTGGACAGCAACGGCAACTCAATCAAGCTCGAAACCAGCGGCATCACTGTCACCGCTGCGGCGAAAGTTACGGTGAACGCGTCGCAGGTCGCAGTCTCGGCAGGCATGGTCACGGTTGATGCCGGCATGTCTTCGTTCAGTGGCGTGGTGAAGTGTGACACGTTGATCAGCAACAGCGTGATCAGTGCGTCGTACACGCCGGGCGCGGGAAACATTTGGTGAGAACACAGTGAAAGACATCGTTCAATGGACAGCTCCGTCTCCGCTCTGGGCGGCGGCGGCCGACGACAGAGATGACCCGGCGCGCACGGCGTTTCGCCAGCCGGCCATCCTGCGCTTCGCGACTGATTCGTTCATGGACGACTTCATGGCGATGCTCGATAGCGACCCGACAAGACTGGTTGAATATCTGGCGCAGCCGGAGACGTGGCGCGGTCCGCAAAAGTCACCCACGCCGCAGGCGCGTCTCAATGGTTTTAATTTGCGGCGCGAACGATTGCGCGTCGCCGCCGATCGCAAGGCGCTCAGCTCGGCTATTCCGGTTGGCAAGCAGACATTCACTTTGACGAAGCAGAAGCGCGTGGAAAAGCAACTCAAGCTTTATCAACCCGCACACCAGCGCTTCTATCTGATCACGGCCTGCTGTGTGTGTCGCATTACCGGTCTGCCGGACAAGGCGATTGACACCGCGCGCGCGCAAAAAGCGTCTTTTGTGCTGCGTCGTCTCATTGAGAAGGAGTCGAATCAGCCGGGTGCGACGAAGCAGTATGACGAGTATGGGTTTGTCGCTACGCCGCAGGGTAACGCGTGGAAGAAAGTCGCGGTTGATAACACCGGAGCGCCGATCGGTCTCGCGAGTGGCGAAGAGCAGTTGCCGTTATTCCCGCTGAAGTTCATTGAGACTGACGAGCGCCGGCGTCGTTTGCTGGGCGGCATGATTCCGGTGGGCAAGCGCGAAGCTTACATGGGCGCGCCGCTCTCGACCAGCAATGGAAACGGAGACTCGGGCGGGAACGGAACCACGAAAAAAACGGCGCGCAAGATTTTATTCCGTACCCAGGTTACCGAACCATGGAAGGCGCTGATCACGACCGCGCTTGACGCAGCGAAGACGTTCGGCGAAAGCACGACCGCCGCAGCGAGCGGCGACGCGGCCGACGTGACTGCCGCCAATCAGGAGAATGTCAGGCTTCTGAAATCGACCCGCGAACAGATCCAGACTGTCTCCTGGCTGCTGCTGCTGGACCTGGCCGATTACCTGAAGCAGTACCTGCCCGATGTCTGGACGGCTGTCAAAGACAACACCACGCCGGGCACGCTTACGCAGCCGCAGATCGATTTGCTCAACGCGATGAAGCAAACTACCACCTCTGCTTCAATGAGGACTGCGCTTACCGCGCCAATCCCCGCGCCGATCAATGCGGCCAGCTTTCATGCGGTCTCGGCGGTGGCGACGGATTTGCACGACGCCTTGCGGAAGATGATCAATTTCGACGGCATTAAGGCCGTCGAAGACCGTAATCTCGAGAAGGTCAAGACGTCGTACGACCGTGTTAATCCCGATTCGCTCTGGCCGCCGTTTCTCTTCGCACTTTCTGATCCCGATCCGGCCGTGGTGGCGCCGCAAATTCCCACGCTCGCGGGAGTGACGCTGCCGGTAGATGAAGACGACATCGTCGAAGGGCCGACGCTGGACAACATCGACAAGCTCGTTGGCTACGTGGTGAGGGCATTGCCGGCGGATTCCACCGCGCCGGAGCCGCCGCCGCCTTTGGCTGCGACGCGTCCCTATGTTGAGCGCGAGGGACTGTTCACGATTCGTTGCGTCTTTGAATCGCCTGATTGCGGCCCGCTCGATCCGCCGGTGGTGAGCGATCCTTCCGAGCGTTTTCAGATGGCCGGATTCTTTGATCCTGACGCGCCGGCCCGGCCCATTCGCATCGCGCTCCCGATCGATACGTCGCCCGCCGGCTTGCGCAAGCACGACAAGAATACGGCCTTCATGATCTCAGACATGCTGTGCGGACAGATAGGGCGGTTCAAAAGTTTGTCGCTGGGAGACCTGGTGCTCTCGGTGTTGCCGTGGCCTTTTCACAAAGACCTGAGCATGTCGGCGCCGGATAACGGGCCGTGCAATAACGGGCCAGGCGTTGAGTTTGGAATGATTTGTTCGCTCTCGATCCCGATCATCACCATCTGCGCGCTGATCCTGTTGATGGTTATCGTTTTCTTGTTCGATCTGATCTTCAAGTGGATTCCGTTTTTCATCATGTGTTTTCCGCTGCCGAAGTTTAAAGCGAAGAGCTGATTTGGAATCTGGAATTTGAAATCTGAAATCTGAAATTTGAAATTGAAACATGGACAGAGGCCAATTATTTGGACGCGGCATCAGTTTCCCACCACGCGTGGGACCAGACGGGCGTGTCAGCTGGTCGTCAGGAGAAGAAAGCGTGCGCGAGTCGATCCGCGTAATTCTGATGACCGAGCAGCCCGAGCGACTGCGGACGCCGAGTTTTGGCGGCAGCCTCGGACGCTTCCTGTTTGAGCCGAACACGGTAACTACGCGGCGCTCAATTCAGGATCGCATTACCAGGGAACTGGCCCAGTGGGAACCGCGAATTCACGTTGAATCGGTTGACGTCACTGCTGATCCGGACGATCCGCAGGCGGCCGTGGCGGCGATTACTTACAAGCTGGTCGCAACGCAAGCGCGCGAAAGCGTCAATCTAACCGTAACCCTCGCAGGCTAGTTATCGGAGTTTCAAAGATGCCGTTGCAGATACCCACAATCGACGATCGTCGCTATCAGGATTTGCTGGATGAAGCCCTGGCGCGCATTCCCGTGCACAATCCTGAGTGGACGAATTTCAACAAGAGCGATCCGGGTGTCACGCTGCTCGAGCTGTTTGCGTTTCTGACTGAGAACCTGCTGTATCGATCCAACCAGATTCCGGAAAGAAACCGCCGCAAGTTTTTGCAACTGCTCGGCGTCCCGCTCCAACCCGCTTCGTCGGCGATTGGTCTCGTGAGTTTTACGAATGAGCGTGGGCCGCTCAGCACGATCACGCTTAACAACGGCATTGAAGTTCGCGCCGGGCAGGTGCCGTTTCGCACCGATCGCGGCCTCGATGTTTTGCCCATCGAAGCGAAAGTTTATTACAAGAAGAAGCTCGCCACACAAACCACGCAGCTCACGGACTACTACAAGCTTTTATATTCGTCTTACAAAGGCCAGCCGCCTGACGACTCAACCATCACGCTTTACGAAACGCTGCCGATTGAAGGCCGCGAAGGCAGCGAAGTGGCGATTGCCCAGGAGACAACGGACGGCTCCTTGTGGATCGCATTGATGGTAAGAGCGAGTGACAAGCCGGCAGAGAACACTGAGAACGAGCGGGAAAAGCTACGAGACAAAGTCAGAGAAGCAATCGCCGGAAAAACGATCAGCCTGGGATTCGTTCCGGCTACGAGCGATCCGACGCGAAAACTTTTGCCCGGGGGGTTGGCCAATCCGGAAGCTGAAGGCTTGCTGCAGTACCTGATTCCGAATGTGCCGGCTGACGGCGTTCTGCCGGCTGATCCCACGCAAAGAGTCCCCAAGTACAAACCGGTCGAGGCCACGCCGCTGGTTGATGTGCTTGCCAATCCAGGCGTCGTTGAAATTACGCTCCCGGCCGCCTCCGATCTCAAGCTGTGGTCCAACCTCGATCCGCTGGAACAGGGCGTCGGAGATTTTCCGCCATCGCTCGAAGACAGCAACTTGAACGACCGGCTGATTACCTGGCTGCGTATCCAGGCCTCGACCGGGGTGCGCACGCGCGTGCTTTGGGTTGGCATCAACACCGTCACCGTCACGCAACGCGCACACGTCGCTGATGAAATCCTTCCGAATGGCAATGGTAATCCGGATCAGGTCGTGGTGCTTTCCAACCGCCCGATAATTGCCAACTCGGTAAATCTGAGAGTGACGACGGGCAAGGATACAAAGCAATGGCGAGAGATCGACGATCTACTGGGCGCTGGACCAGAGGTGCAAGTGCCCGACCCAAGACAACCGCCTGGTTCGCCGCGGCCACCGGCGAGGCCGGTCGAAGTCTTCACAGTTAATCCGGAGTCAGGCGAGATCAAATTCGGCGATGGTCTGCGCGGCAAACGTCCGCCGCGCGACGCAGCGATGCGCGCCAGTTACGACTACGGGGTTGGCTCGGCTGGGAACGTGGGCGCCGGTTCGATTAACAGCAGCCCGGCGCTGCCGGCTGGTCTCAAGGTCAGCAATCCGGTGCGTATGTGGAACGGCACCGAAGCGGAGAAGGTTAGCGAAGGTGAGAAACAGATCGCGCGCTTCCTGCAACACCGCGATCGCCTGGTGAGCGCGACAGACTTCGAAACGATCACGCTGCGTACGCCCGGAGTGGACATCGGACGCGTGGAAGTGTTGCCGGCTTTCAGTCCGGAGTTAACGCCCAGCGAGCCGGGCGATGCGCCGGGAATTGTCACCCTCATGTTGATACCGCGCTTCGATCCGAAGCAGCCGGACGCTCCCAATGCCGATTCAATTTTCCTTGATCGCATCTGCCGCTATCTCGATCCGCGGCGGCTCGTCACGACGCAGCTAATCCTGCGCGGTCCGGTTTACAAATCGATCTGGGTGTCGGTGGGAATCAACATCGTCGCCGGCAGCGCCGTGGCTGAAGTTCGCGAAGCAGTGAAAACAGCATTGCTGAACTTCCTGGCGCCGCTTCGTCAGTCGCAGGCCGCGCAACTCGACAATCAAGCGGCGTTTCTGCGCACGCCGGAATACGCCTACATGCAAAAGGGTTGGCCGCTGCGCAAGCCGGTCACCGCGCGCGAACTTCTGGCCGTCGCCAGCCGCGTGTCGGGAGTGCTGCTGATTAATGACGTATTCATTTGTGAGGACGCGAGACCGGCGGTTGATCAAATCGCGATGAACGGGCTCGAGCTGCCGCGCGTCGCCGGAATCTCAGTGACGATCGGCGATCCGATGGATCTCGATCAACTGCAAGGTCAGGTAGTGATACCGCCAACGACCGGAACAGAAACCGGAACGACAGGGCCGAAGCTTGTGCCTGTTCCAGTTGTGCCGGAGGAGTGTTAGTCGATGGACGCAAACGGAAGTCGTTTCCATCTCTTGCTTGGCCGCGATGATTGGGCGCGTTGCTCAGTTGCCGGCGCCCGTCTGGAAGAGATCTGGAAAACTTCCCCGGCGAAACCGGGCGCAGGCAAACTGGCCTGGCAAGAGGATCGTAACGAGCTGACACTGGAGCAACGGTTGTTGCGATTCATCGCCGCCCCCAAAGACACGTTTCCTTCGATCTCAAATCGACGCGGCGCCGCGGGAGATGTTTACGGCAACTGGTATTGGATCGATGAAACCGAACACAAGATTCGCGTGTTCTCTTCCGGCTCGCGTGTGACGACCGAATTCTGGCCCACGCCGCAAGGCTGTTCAAGCAGCCAGTGTTGCAAGCCGGCCGCGTCGCGCCGTCATGGCGATTTTGCGCCGCTGGAAACGCCGGAGCCGGTGACCCTCGAGCTGAGAGGCCTGGCTGTTACCGAGGATCATTATCTGGTTGTCGGCGTGCGTAATCCGGGGTCGTTGTTAATTTTCGACCTCCACGCCGGAGGCGAGCCGCGGCAATTGATCTGGCCGAAAAACGTTAAGTTTGACCCTTTTGATATGACGGCCATGCCAGGGGGCGGCGTGTCGATTCTGGACCGCACGAACACGTGTTACTGGTCGCTCGATCGCAACTTCAACGTGCTGGGAGCGTCAGATCAGGAGACGTTACTCGACCCCGGCCACGCGGAAGACTTTCAACCGGTAGACGGCAGCACTGTTCGTGGTCGCGATGCCGCGACGTTCCCCAGCGCAATTAATTTGCTGTCATCACCGATTGCTTTGTTTTCTCCAATCGCGATCGAGGCTCTGCCGGACGGCACGCTGCTGATTCTTGATTACGAGCCGACCCAAAGGTTCTCTCGCATCTATCGCTACGAATGCGGCAAGCAGTTGCCGGACGAACTCTCAACTAACGCGATTCTCGGCTTAATCGAAGACGAACTTAAAGAGACCGTGAGCCTGGTTGGCTATGACATTGCTTTTGTCCCGCAGCATGAAGAAGGACTGGACACCGTTCCCGATCGTTTGTACGTGGCCGCCGCCGACGGCAATCAGAGTTTTGTCTTTCGCATCTGCCTGCGCGACGAGAAGGTCGAGCTGCAGCCGATTGCCGAATACCTGCCGATGCGTTTGTTTGGCGGGAAGGGAATCGTCGGCTCGCCGACCGGAGCTTACTACGACTTTGCCGACACCTGGATTCCTCTGATCAAGCAACGGCGGCCGCGCTACGTTGCCGAAGCCACGCTCGAAACGCCGACCTTTGATGGCGTGGAGCCCAACTGCGTGTGGCACCGGTTAATGCTCGACGCATTCATTCCGCCGGAAACAAAAGTGGAAGTTTGGAGCCGGGCCGCGGATGAAAAGATAGATTTGAAGCTGTCGCCCTGGCAGCAGGAACCACCGCTGTATCTGCGCGGCGATGGATCAGAGTTGCCGTTTCTGCGTTTGAAGAGTATTTGCCACGGTGGCCTGCCGGGTAAGACCAAAGATGGTGAGGGAACCTGGGAGCTGTTGTTTCAACGCGCGCGCGGCCGCTACCTGCAACTCAGACTTCGTTTGAGCGGCAACGAACGCAGCACACCGAGGCTGCGGGCGCTGCGCAGTTACTACCCACGCTTCTCTTATCTGGTGAATTACCTGCCGGGAGTTTATCGCGAGGACGAACAATCGGCGTCGTTTGTCGATCGTTTTCTGGCGAACGTGGAAGGTCTGTACACGTCGCTGGAAGACAAAATCGCCGCCGCCCAGGTGCTGTTTGACGTGCGCAGCGCGCCGGCGGAGACGCTCGATTGGCTGGCCTCGTGGTTTGGCGTCGCGCTTGATCCGAACTGGGACGAGCCGCGCCGGCGGTTGTTCATTCGTCACGCGATGGAGTTTTTCCAGTATCGCGGCACCATTCGCGGACTGACGATGGCGTTGCACCTGGCGCTGGATAGCTGTGTTGACGAATCGATCTTCGCGGAAAATTCAAAACGGCGACAGGACATACGCATCGTCGAGAAATATTTGACGCGCACGATGCCCGGCCTAATCTTCGGCGATCCAACCGGGCCGGAGGGATTGCGCACGATCGTGCCGCGCGCACGTTGGCAGCCGGACCAGGGACGCGGAAATCTGAATCTGCGCTACACGCAGTTTCTCAATCCATCGGGCGGGGCGAGTCAGCCGATAGTTCCGTATCCGCTTCTTCCGCCTCCTGTTCCCCCGCAGGTTGCCGCTGACGTCACTCGCTGGCAGCAGTTTTCTCAGGACACGTTGAGCTTCGTTCCTTCTGCGTCGTCAACCGACCAAAGCGCCTGGCAAGTTTTTCTGGCCGCACGGTACGGAAATATTAATTCGCTTAACGCGGCGCAACAGACAAGCTATGGAGCGTTTAGCAACATTACGTTGCCGGCCGATCTGCCGACGCAGTCTGTCACGCTGACGGACTGGCTGGCCTTCGTGAGTGATCCAACTCCGGCCGCGACCCCCGTGGGCCGTTTGATGTGGCAGGACTTTCTCGCGCGCCGCTATCGCCGCATCAACGCACTCAACGATGCTTACGGAACGCATTGGACCAGCTTCGATGTCGTGTCGTTGCCCGGACTGCTCCCGCCCGACGGCTCGCCGCTCAGAGACTGGTATCAGTTTGAAGGCATCGTGGTGCAGATGCAGAACTCGGCGCATCGTTTCACCGTGCTCCTGCCGGTGCCGGTCTCGCTGGCTTTCAGTCCCGAAGAGCATCAGCTCCGCATGGATTTATCGCGCCGCGTAATAGAACTCGAGAAACCGGCGCACACAGTTTTCGACGTGAAGTTTTACTGGGCAATTTTTCGCGTGGGCGAGGCCCGGCTGCAGCTTGATACCTTGATCGATCAAGGCAGCCGCGCGCCTCAGCTGCTTCCTAAACTAATACTGGGCCAGGGATTTGTCGGACAAAGCTATCTGGCTCCCCCGGTGCCGGAGGATGCGACCGACCGCCTGATCCTGGGCCGCGACGCACTCCGCAATCCTCGCGAGGAGGAAAGATCATGAGTTGTTTCTCAGCAACGGTAACAACCGGAAATGTTGCCGAGCCTAATCCGACCAAACATGTGAACTACAACCTGGGCATGGTGCTGGGCGTCGCCGATTTTACCCAGGAGCACGCTTACCTTTCCGGACGCGACCAGTGGATGGTCCGCGACCTCATCGGATATGGCACGGTGCGTGGCTTGAAGATCGACAGCGAAGTCGACGTAACCAAAGGACCAAGGATCGCGGTGGAGCCCGGGGTCGCGGTTAGTCCGAAGGGTCAAATGATCTGCGTGCCGGCGGCTCAGTGTGCGTACCTCAAGGATTGGATCGAAGAGCATTCGAATGAGCTGTCGAGTTCGCCGCTTTCGGATGTGGTCCAGCTCTACATAGTGCTTTGCTATCGCGATTGTCCGACTGACAACGTGCCGATCGCCGGTGAACCTTGCCGCAGCGAGGATCAACTGGTAGCTGCTTCGCGACTAACCGATGATTTTTCTTTGGAGCTGCGGCTCAAGCCGCCGGTGCAGCGCGAAGAAAATGCGGTGCGCGATTTTATTGCCTGGCTGAAGCAGATCTATGTGAGCGACGCGGTCGTTTCCACGCCGCTTGAAGACTTTCTCGACGCGATTCGCACCGCGGCCGCTCAATGGTACCCGTCGCCGCCTGACGTGCCGATCTCATCGCCGCCCGATGATTTCATGTCGGGCTCGCCGCCGGGGTTCATTCGTATTAATAGTTCCGACGTTTGCGAGTACATGCGTGCGGCGTTTCGTCTCTGGGTCACCGAACTGCGACCGAAATGGATCGCGCGCTGGCATGGTTGCGCGGCTACGCATTTTGATACCGAAGACCAGGCTGAAGAAGATTGCGTAATGCTCGCGGAGCTGACGGTGCCAATCATCGAAGCGTCGCCGGGAACTTGGACTGTCGCCGACAGCCCGGCCGTGATTGTCGACGAATCGCGGCGTCCCTTCGTCATTCACCTGCGCATGTTGCAGGAGTGGCTGATGTGTGGCTGCAGTTGCGGCGGCAATCCCAGCAGCCCGCCGGCTTTCCAGGAGATGGGCTTTGGCGGCTTTGCAAATCTGGCGATCACCAACGTGGTGGGTCCGGCCAAGATAGCGCTGATACCCAGCCAGCATCTGATCGTTTGCGACAGTACCGTGGCCGCAGTGACGCTGGACTTGCCGCCGGCTGACGAGAACGTCGGCTGCGTTTTTATCATCAAGCACATCAGCCCCGGTCCGCACGGCGTGAGAATTACGGCCGACGGGTCAGACCTGATTGACGGCAAAGCATCCGCGGCCATGACGGCGCAATACAAGTTCGTCGAGATCGTGGCCAACATTGTCGGCGGCGCCGGTGTCTGGCACATCATCGGCCGCAATTAGCGTTTTGGTAACGCTCTGAGCGCAGGCATCTTGCCTGCAATTAAGCATTAGTAAATAGTCCGGGTTGGATTTCCTCGGAGGCATCACCACATGGACTCGAGCATCGACCTTCAGCAGCCGGTTATCGATGGCGGCATCCGCTCGATAAATTTTTTCAACGGCCGCATGCTTACCGCGCGCGATCTGACTCGCGAGCAGACGGCCAACCGCTTAGCGACGCAGCGATTGGGCCAGGCGGTCGGCGAGGGCATCGCCTACGGACTTGAAGTCTCGAAGTCAACAGCTTCAACTAACCAGGCGCCGGTCGTTTCCATCGCATCGGGACTGGCAGTCAACCGCCAGGGTCAGACGCTTTGGCTACGCGATAAAACGGACGTCGCCCTGGTGCGTAAGGCAAGCGCCAGCACCGCAGGCATGATCTTTTGCGATTGCCTGCCGCTGCAAACAGGCACTTACGTGGCCGGGGCCGGAGTCTATTTGCTTACGGTTGCTCCTGCTGAAACACGCGAAGGTCGCGTGTTTCAGCAGGAGCAACCGTAAGCAAATAGACTCCGGCCCC
>Ga0070670_100005209_pt1 | contig 10946 bp, 9 predicted proteins | sample KBSS63metaG_FD_64665 | JGI IMG/M metagenome (GOLD analysis project Ga0070670, IMG submission 64665) | Switchgrass rhizosphere microbial communities from Kellogg Biological Station, Michigan, USA - KBS S6-3 metaG | ecosystem: Host-associated > Plants > Roots > Rhizosphere > Soil ... | reverse complement strand
GGCGCCGCTCATCGACGTCGTGTTGAAGGCGCCCTTCTCCATGAAGTCCTTCCAGTCGGGCGTCTCGCGCACCTTCTTCAGCAGGTCGACGTAGAACGCGACCTGGTCGGGCGTCACGCCCGGCGCCATGAAGATGCCGCGCAGCATCACGTAGTCGGTCGGCACGCCCGACTCCTTGCAGGTCGGGATGTCGCCCCACGACTGGGTCTCGGTCACCTTGGCCGGGTACGGCATGCGGTGGTCGTCGAAGACGCAGAGCGGCCGGAGCTGGCCCGCGCGCCATTGGGCGACCGCCTCGATCGGGTTGTTCACGGTCGCGTCGATGTGGTTGCCCACCAGCTGAACCGCGACCTCGCCGCCGCCCTTGAACGGCACGTAGATGAACTTGGTGCCGGTGGCCTTTTCGATGCCGGCTGTCAGGATCTGGTCTTCCTGCTTCGAGCCCGTGCCGCCCATCTTGATCTTGCTCGGCCCCGCGGCCTTGACCGCGGCGACGAAGTCGTTGGCGGTCTTGTAGGGCTTCTCGGCATTGACCCAGAGCACGAACTGGTCGAGCGCCATCATCGAGACCGGCGTCATGTCCTTCCAGTTGAACGGCACACCGGTCGCCATGGGCGTCGTGAACAGGTTCGACAGCGTGATGATGATCTTGTTCGGGTCGCCCTTGGCGCCCTTGACGTCGAGGAAGCCCTCGGCGCCCGCGCCGCCCGACTTGTTGACGACGATCACTGATTCCTTCATCAGCTTGTGCTTGACGATGATCCCCTGGATCAGTCGGGCCATCTGGTCGGCGCCGCCGCCGGTGCCGGCGGGGACGACGAACTCGACCGGCTTGGTCGGCTCCCAGGCCGCGACGGCCGGGCCGAAGGCCGAGCACGTGGCGAGCAGGGCCGCGGCCGCAAGGCGGCGCGCCGTGACCGAAGGGCGGACGCTGAAGCGCGAAAAGGTCATCACTTGTCTCCTGGCGGGTGGGCGCGGATGGGTCGCGCCTCTTGGTTCATGAATCCCGTTGTCGTTCTTGTCCGGGACCGAGACCGGTTGGCCCTCTGCCCTTCTGGGACTATCCGATCGGCGCGGAGTTCGTCGGTTGACCGCAGTCAATGAACCGGGTAATCACTGACGACCCGCTGATGACGGCCGGCCGCGCCGGCCAGGCTCGGCTCGGCTCGAACTCCAACTGCTCGTCGGCGCCGACAGGGTAATTCCGGAACCAGCGCACCGTCCTGGTCATGTGCACCAAGGCGCGGCCCGGGTGCATTACATCGGCGCGTCCGACCCGACACAGGCGCACTTTCGCGCGGTGCCGAGACGAGGGACGGCGCCCATCTTGGCATGGCGGTTGCAAACGCCGCCCCCAGGCCTTACATGAGCAGTCCCGACCTCGAACTCATCCACCTGGTCAAGCGCTACGGCTCGACGATGGCGGTCGACCGGATCGACTTGAAGATCGAAGGCGGCCGCTACTGCTGTCTGCTCGGCCCTTCCGGTTGTGGCAAGACGACGACGCTGCGCATGATCGCCGGCCACGAGGCGGTAAGCGCCGGCGACGTGCTGCTCGGCCCGCGCAACATCACCGACCTGCCCGCCGCCGAGCGCGGCACGGCGATGATGTTCCAGAGCTATGCCCTGTTCCCGCACCTGAGCGCGCTCGACAACGTCGCCTTCAGCCTGAAGATGCGCGGCGTCGCCACACCGGTGCGCCACGCGCGCGCGATGGAGCTGCTCGAGCGCGTCTCGCTCGGCGCGCTCGCGGCCCGGAAGCCGGCCGAGCTGTCGGGCGGCCAGCAGCAGCGGGTCGCGCTGGCGCGCGCCCTGATCAACGAGCCGAAGGTGCTGCTGCTCGACGAGCCGCTCTCGGCGCTCGATCCGTTCCTGCGCATCCGCATGCGCGCCGAGCTCAAGGAGTGGCAGAAGAAACTGTCGATGACCTTCGTCCACGTCACCCATTCGCAGGAAGAGGCGATGGCGCTCGCCGACCTGGTGGTGGTGATGAACGCCGCCAGGATCGAGCAGCAGGGAACGCCGCACGAGGTCTTCAACGCGCCGCGCACCGAATTCGTCGCTCGCTTCATCGGCGGCCACAACGTCATTCCCGCCGCCGCCGGCGGCCTGGTCGCGGTTCGCACCGACCGGACCCGGCTCAGCCGAACGCCCCTGGCAGCCGCGGCCAACGTGCTGCCGGCAACGGTTCGCGGCGTCGAGTACCAGGGCACGCACGTGCTCGTCACCCTCGCCAGCGACGCGGTCGCCGAGCTGAGCGTGATGCTTGCCGAGGCCGCCTTCGCCGCCGAGCCATGGCAGCCCGGCGACAACGCCTCCGCCCACTGGGCCGCCAACGACATCCATCCGCTCGCCGCCTGAGCACCGATCACACCAGAGGAGAACCCGATGACCCAAGACAACACCCGCCGCACCCTGCTCAAGGGCACCGCCGGCATCCTCGCTACCGGCATGTTCCCGGCGATCCACGCCCAGGAGAAGGTCGTGCTGCGCTACCTCGGCACGGCGGTCAACCAGGACAAGGCGATCGCCGACAAATTCAAGGCCGATACCGGCATCGAGATCCAGTACGTCGCCGTCAACACCGACGAGGTGACCAAGCGCGCGGTGACCTCGCCGAACAGCTTCGACCTGCTCGACACCGAGTACTTCTCGCTGAAGAAGATCGTGCCTACCGGCAACCTCAAGGGCATCGACACCAAGAAGATCAAGAACGCCGACAAGATCACGACCCTGTTCACCACCGGCACGGTCGCCGGCAAGGCGGTGGGCGACCAGGGCACGGCGCCGAAGAAGGTGATCTTCCTCGAGGGCGAGAAGTCGAAGGCGTTCGCCAAGGCGCCGACGCAGTGGATGAGCCTGATCCCGACCGTCTACAACGCCGACACGCTCGGCATCCGCCCCGATCTGATCAAGCGGCCGATCGACTCGTGGGCCGAGCTGCTCAACCCGGAGTTCAAGGGCAAGGCGGCGATCCTCAACATCCCGTCGATCGGCATCATGGACGCGGCGATGGTGGTCGAGGCCAAGGGGCTCTACAAGTACCCCGACAAGGGCAACATGACCAAGCAGGAGATCGATCTCACGATCAAGACCCTGATCGAGGCCAAGAAGGCGGGCCAGTTCCGCTCGCTCTGGAAGGACTTCAACGAGAGCGTCAACCTGATGGCCTCGGGCGAGGTCGTGATCCAGTCGATGTGGTCGCCGGCGGTCACGGCGGTGCGCGTCAAGGGCATCCCCTGCACCTTCCAGCCGCTCAAGGAAGGCTATCGCGCCTGGGCCGCGGGCTTCGGCCTGCCGTCGACGCTCTCCGGCAAGAAACTCGATGCCGCCTACGTCTTCATCAACTGGTTCCTCGACGGCTGGACCGGCGCCTACCTCAACCGCCAGGGCTACTACAGCGCCGTGCTCGAGACCGCGAAGGCGAAGATGGAAGCCTACGAGTGGGCCTACTGGATGGAAGGCAAGCCGGCTTCGCAGGACATCAAGTCGCCCAACGGCGAGCTCCTCGCCAAGGCCGGCAGCACGCGCGACGGCGGCTCGTACGAGCAGCGCATGGGCGGCATCGCCTGCTGGAACGCGCTGATGGACGAGAACACCTACATGGTCCAGAAGTGGAACGAGTTCGTGGCGGCGTAGGCAGTCGATGAGCCGCAGCCACGAGGCTGGCCCGCCGGCGTGGCTGCAGGCGCTGCCGTTCGCGGCGGTGTTCGTGTTCTTCTTCGTCGCGCCGCTGGTGCTGGTCGGCGCGGTGAGCCTCTGGCCGACCAGCGACTACGAGCTCAAGCCCGGGTTCGTCTTCGACAACTACGCGACCATCTTCGCCGGCTGCGCGAACCTGGCCGAGCCGTGCGTGACGCTCAAGACTTACTGGTCGACGCTGCGCTTCTCGCTCGCCGCCTGGGCGGTGACGCTGGTGCTCGGCTTCGCGATCGCCTACTTCCTCGCCTTCCACGTCCGCTCGACAGCGGCGCAGACGCTGCTCTTCGTCGTCTGCACGATCCCGTTCTGGACCTCGAACGTGATCCGCATGGTCTCGTGGCTGCCGCTGCTCGGCAGGAACGGCCTGGTCAACCAGGCGCTCCTCGGCCTAGGCCTCGCCGACCAGCCGGTCGAGTGGCTGCTGTTCTCGAACTTCTCGGTCGTCCTGACGTTCGTTCACCTCTACACAATGTTCATGCTGGTACCGATCTTCAACTCGATGATGCGGATCGACCGCTCCCTGCTCGAAGCTGCCGAGGACGCCGGCGCGAGCGGCTGGCAGACGCTCTGGAACGTGATCGTGCCGCTCTCGCGCACCGGGATCCTGATCGGCTCGATCTTCGTCATCACCATCGTCATGGGCGACTTCGTCACCGTCGGCGTGATGGGCGGCCAGCAGATCGCCTCGGTCGGCAAGATCATCCAGGTGCAGACCTCGTACCTGCAGTTCCCGCTCGCCGCCGCGAACGCGGTGGTGCTGCTGGCGGTGGTGCTGTCGATCATCGTCGCGCTGAACCGCATGGTCGATCTGCGGCGCGAGCTTTGAGATGAACACCGTTGCTCGCGGCGCTCGGAGTGTCGGCTGGGCATGAGCAACCGACACAGAGAGCCGCGCAAGAACGGCTTCTGGCCCCTGGCGATCCTGTTCGCCGCGTTCGTGCTGTTCCTCTACGGTCCGGTGATCACGATCTTCGTGCTCAGCTTCCAGGGCCCGGAGGGCGGGCTGACGTTCCCGATGCGCGGCGTGTCGCTGCACTGGTACCACAAGCTCTGGCAGGGCCTCGGCGTGGTCGACATCGGTGCCGCGCTGCGCCGATCGTTCGCGCTCGGCGCCGCGGTGATGGTGCTGACAGTGCTGCTCTCGCTCTCGGCTGGCCTCGCCTTCCGCAAGAAGTTCCGCGGCGCCGACCTGCTCTTCTACGTCACGGTGGCGAGCCTGATCATGCCGTCGATCATCGTCTCGCTCGGCATCGGCCTGCAGTTCCGCCTCATCGACGCAGCCGTGAAGTGGCTGCTCGAAAGCGCTGGCGCGAGCGACGCGCTCGAGGGCTACACCACGTCGCTCGGCATGTTCACCTCGGGCCTGGGGGCGCACCTGACGTGGACCCTGCCATTCGGCCTGCTGATCATGTTCGCGGTTTTCAACCGCTTCAACCCGGCCTACGAGGAGGCGGCGCGCGACCAGGGAGCGACACCGTGGCAGGGCTTTTGGCACGTCGTGCTGCCGCTGATCGCGCCCTCGGTCGTCGGCATCGGCATGTTCGGCTTCACTCTCAGCTGGGACGAGATCTCGCGCTCGTCGCAGGCGATCGGCGACCTCAACACCTTGCCGCTCGAGCTGCAGGGACTGACGACGACGGTTACCGACCCGGCCATCTACGCCCTCGGCACGATCACCACCGGCGTCTCGCTGCTGGTGATCGCGATCGCGCTCGCCAGCGTCGCCTGGCTGCGCGCGAGCCGCGCCGGGCGCAGCCGGCGCCGCGCCGCCGCCGCGACGTGAAGAAGCTGCTCGTCGTCAACCCGAACACGACCGCCGCCGTCAGTGAGCTGCTCGCGCGCCGGATCGGCGCGACGATCGGCCGAGCGGCCGAGGTCGAGGCGATCACGGCGCCGTTCGGCGCCGCCTACATCGCCAGCGAGGCGAGCTACGTGGTCGCGGCACACGCCGCCCTTGCTGCGTGCAACGCGTGGTGCGACGCGAACGGCCGGCCTGGCGCGATTATCGTCGGCTGCTTCGGCGACCCCGGGGTGTTCGCGCTCCGCGAAGCGCTCGCGCTGCCGGTGCTCGGCCTGGCCGAGGCGGCGATGCGCGAAGCAGCAACGCACGGGCGGTTCGCGATCGTCACCGGCGGCGCCGCCTGGGGGCCGATGCTGACGCGGCTGGCGCGCGCGCTCGATCTCGCGGATCGCCTGGCAGCGATCGAGATCGTCACCGCGACCGGCGCCGAGCTGGCCGCCGATCCCGAGCGCGCGGTCTCCCTTCTTGGCGACGCCTGCATGCGCGCCGCCCGAAGCGCGGACGCCGTTGTCCTCGGCGGCGCGGCGCTCGCCGGCATGGGCGAGCCGATCGCCGCGAGCCTGCGGATGAAGGTGCCGATCATCGACAGCGTCGATGCCGCCGCGCGCGCCGCCTCGGCCACGCTAGGCGGCGCCTGAGGCGATCGGCTCGACCGCGTCGCAGATGCGCCCCGGCGTCGTCCACCACGTGCCGCGTGCCGCCGCGAGATGACGCAGCGCCGAGCGCAACGGTCGCAGACGATGCGGCTGGCCGACCAGGTAGGGATGCAATGCGATCCCCATCACCAGCGGCGCGCTCGCCGACTGCTCGAGCATCTCGTCGAAGTGATCGACGATCAGGTCGGCGAAGTCGCGACCGCTCATCGACCGCGCGACGACCGCCGGAATGTCGTTGACCTCCTGCGGATACGGGATCGACCACAACCGCCCGGCACGCGTCGCGAGCTGCGTCGGCTGATCGTCGTGGCACCAGTTCAGCGTGTAGCGGTAGCCGGTCTCCACCAGCAGGTCGGGCGTGACGGCGCTCTCGGAGATCCAGGGCGACAACCACCCGCCGGCCGCCTGACCGGTCGCCTGATGGAGCCGTTCGCGGCAAGCGAGCAGCAGGGCGCGCTCGTCGGCCTCGCTCATCGCCCCTTGCGCCTCCGCGTTGCTGTGGCCGTGGGCGACGATCTCGTCGCCGCGCCGGACGAACGCGCCGATCAGTTCCGGCGCGTGATCGCAGACGGCGCTGTTGACGATCGCCGCCAGCGGCAGCGCGAGCGACTCGCACAGCTCGAGCAGGCGCCAGGCGCCGACCCGGTTGCCGTACTCGCGCCACGAGTGGTTGAGGACATCGGTGCCGGCCGCGGCCGGCGCGAGGCGGGCGCCGAGGCCCTCGCCGAAGGCGAAGTGCTCGACGTTGAAGCCGATGTAGAGCGCGAGCCGGCCGCCGTTCGGCCAGTCGTGGCGCGGCCGGCCGGTGATCGGCGAATAGTCGAAGCGGCCATGGGTCGGCAGCGGTTTCATCGCTCGGCTCGGCGGCAGCGCGCTGACAATGGCTTCATGCGCCGCCATCATGCACGCCGCGTGCCGCCCGCGATCGTCGCCGCGCCCACGGCGAGGGCACGCGAGCGACGATGACGCCGCGTCGCACGCTCCTGCGCGGCGCCGTCGCCTTGCTCGGCGACGAGCTCGCGTTTCAGTCGCGCCCGCTCGACGTCCTGGTCGAGGGCGACCGGATCGGCGCGATCGAGCCGGCGCAGACGATCGCGGCGGCGAGTGTCGACGAGGTTGTCGACTTGAGGCAGCGCCTGCTCGTCCCCGGCCTCGTCAACGGCCACCAGCATTCGAACGAGCACTTCCAGCGCGGCCGCGCCGAGAACCTCCCGCTCGAGCTCTGGATGCAGCTCGTTCGGCCGCGTGTGCCGGTGCCGCTGACGCCGCGCCAGGTCTACCTGCGGACGATGATCGGCGCGATCGAGTCGCTGCGCACCGGCTGCACCACGCTGGTCGACGACTTCCCGCAGGCCGCCGGGATCGACCGGGCCGCGGTCGAAGCGGCGCTGCAGGCTTACGACGACGCGGGCATCCGAGCCCTGGTCGGCTTCGGCATGATGGACCGGCCGCTGATCGACAGCCTGCCGTTCGTCGACGAGCTCGTGCCGGCGGAGCTCGCGGCGCAGCTGCGCGGCGCGCCGCGAACCAGCGGCGGCGAGTTCGAGGCGCTGCTGCGCGAGCTCGCCGCGGCGCGCCATCCGCGGGCGCGCCGCGTCGGCGTGCTGTGCTCGGTCTCGGCGCCGCAACGCTGCAGCGAAGGCTTCCTGCGCGGCATGCGCGCGCTCGCCGACGAGCTCGCGCTGCCCGTCATCTCGCACGTCCAGGAGACGCGCCTGCAGCTCGTCACCGGCGCGCTCTTCAATGGCAGCACGATCGTCGAGTACCTCGGGCGGATCGGCTTCCTCAAGCCGGCGACGAGCCTGATCCACGCCGTCTGGCTGAACCCGGCCGAGATCGCGCTGCTGGCCGGGAGCGGCGCGACCGTGCAGCACAACCCGTGGAGCAACCTGATGCTCGGCTCGGGCGTCGCGCCGGTGCGCGATCTGCTCGACGCCGGCGTCGCGGTCAGCCTCGGCTCCGACGGCTCGTGCTCGACCCTGACGACGAGCATGCTCAACGTCGTCGGCAGCGCCGCGGCGGTGGCCAAGCTGCGCGGCGACAACCCGGCGCGCTGGCTGAGCGCGCGCGAGGCGCTGCACGCCGGCACGCTCGCCGGTGGTCGTGCGCTCGGCTTCGGCGAAGCGCTCGGCAGCGTGCGCGTCGGCGCCCTCGCCGACCTGGTCGCCTATCGCCTCGACAGCGTCACCTTCACGCCATGCAACGATCCGCTGCGCCAGCTTGTCTACGCCGAGCGCGGTGCCGGGCTCGCCTTCTCGATGGTCGCCGGCGAGGTCGTCGTTCGCGGTGCGGCGCTGACACGAGTCGACGAGGCGGCGCTGCTGGCCGAGATCGCGGCCGAGTTCGCCGGCCTGGTCGATCGCTACCGCGAGGCCGAGGCCTCCGCGGCACCGCAGCTGGCCGCGGTCGAGGCGATCTACCGACGCTCGCTCTCGCTGGCGATCCGCAGCGACACGCTGGCAGCGAAGCTGCCCTGAGCGCGAGCCGCGCCGATGACCCCGCCGCCGGTGCCGGGATGCCGTCGACCTACCATTTCTCCTCGTGCAAGGAGATCCCATGAGCCACTATGTCGATGGATTCGTCGTCCCCGTCCCACGCAGCAACCTCGATGCCTATGTCGCGATGGCGCGGCGCGCGGGAGCGATCTGGAAGGAGCACGGCGCGCTCCAGTACTGGGAGTGCGTCGGCGACGATGTCAAGCCCGGCAAGGTGACGTCGTTTCCGCAGGCGGTGCACCTGAAGGACGACGAGACCGTCGTCTTCTCGTGGATCGTCTACGAGACGCGCGCGGAGCGCGACCGGATCAACGAGAAGGTGATGTCGGACCCGCGCCTGAAGGACATGATGGATCCGAAGACCATGCCGTTCGACGGCATGCGCATGTTCTGGGGCGGCTTCGAGTCGGCCGTCGAGCTGTGACGCCTTTGGCAGCGTCCGAGCGCTAGCCGGCGAACAGGTCGCGCGCGCGCTCGCTTGCGCCCTTGCGAACGCGGCCGGCGATCGCGACGGCGGCCGGCGTCGCCAGCATCGCGGCGAACACCGCGCGAACGTCCTCGGCCTGCACCGCCTCGGCGCGCGTCAGCAGCTCGGCGCGCGAGCGCACCCGGCCGTGGACGAACAGGTCGAGCGCCGCGTCCTCGAGGCGTCGCGTCGGCCGTTCCTCGGCGCGCAGGGTGCGCACCGCGATCTGCTTCTTGGCGCGCTCGAGGTCGCCGGGAAGGATCCGCTCGGACTGCGCCCCGAGCAGGCGCCGCACCTCGGCGAAGAACTCGTCGAGCTGCGCCGGCGCGGTCGACGCCTCGATCACGAACTGGCCGCACAGCTCGCCGACGTCGGCCGAGCACGACGCGTAATAGACCAGGCCGCGCCGCTCGCGGATCTCGTCCATCAGGGGCGAGCTCATGCCCTCGCCGAACAGCGCCGCGGCGACGACGCCGGCGTGATAGTCCTGGCGCAGCGAGGCAATGGGATAGCCGAGGACGACATGGGTCTGGCTGTAGCCCGGCTGGACGCGCGAGCCGACGCCGCCGACGTAGTCGGGCGGCGCGACCTCGTTGGCAGCGCCGCGGCGCGCCGCCCCGAACGCCGCGTCGGCGGCGGCGACGATGGCGTCGACGTCGATCGGCCCGGCGACGCCGACGACGATGTTCTCGCCCGCGTACTGCTCGGCGACGTAGCCGAGCAGCTCGGCGCGGCTGATGCGCTGGATCGTCAGCCGGCTGCCGATCACCGGCTGGGCCAGCGGATGGTTGCCGAACGAGAGCTTGTCGAACAGCTTGTCGGCGCTCGACAGAACGTCTTCCTCGTCTTCGATCAGCTCGTGCAGGATCACCTGGCGCTCGCGCTCGAGCTCGGCCTCGGGAAAGCTGCTGTGGAGAACGATGTCGCCGAGCATGGCGATGAAGCGCGGCGCGTCCTCGGCCAGGCCGCGCATGTGGTACGCCGTGTGGTCCTTGTCGGTGTGGGCATTGACGTCGGCGCCGAGGCGCTCGGCATCGAGGTTGATCTGCTGGCAGCTCCGCTCGTGCGTGCCTTTGAACGCCATGTGCTCGACGAAATGGCTGATGCCGTTGAGGCGCCGGCTCTCGTGGCTGCTGCCGGTGCGCACAAATACGCTGACGTTGACGCTCCTCAGGTAGGGCAGGCGGATCGCGACGACGCGTACGCCGTTGCCGAGCGTCGCCACGGTCGTGTCCGGGTCGCGCAGGGCGGCGCTCACGGCGTCCCCCGGGCGTCAAAGTCGGTCGCCGCCAGCAGTTCGACCAGGGCGTCGATGTCGAGCGGCTTGACCAGGTGGTGATCGAAGCCGGCTTCGCTGGTGCGGCGACGGTCGTCCTCGCGGCCCCAGCCGGAGAGCGCGATCAGCATCATGTCGCGCGACTGCTCGTCGGCGCGCAGGCGCCGCGCCACCTCGTCGCCGCTCAGTCGCGGCATGCCGATGTCGAGGATCGCGGCGTGCGGCCGCAAGGCCGCAGCGACCTGCAGCGCCTCGTCGCCGTCGTAGGCGACCGCCGTCTCGAAGCCCATCAGGCTCAGCATCGCCGCCATGCTGTCGGCGCTGTCGCGGTTGTCGTCGGCGACCAGGACGCGCGCGCCTTGCCCGGCGGCCCTGCGGCGCTGGCTCGGAGCGGCGGCGGCGCGCGATCGCTCTCTCGCGGCCTCAGCGGGCAGGCGCACCTCGAAGCGGCTGCCGCGGCCGCTGCCCTCGCTCGCGGCGCTGACCGTGCCGCCGTGCATCTCGACCAGCCGCTTGACCAGCGCCAGGCCGATGCCGAGCCCGCCCTGCG
>Ga0070670_100005201_pt1 | contig 10951 bp, 7 predicted proteins | sample KBSS63metaG_FD_64665 | JGI IMG/M metagenome (GOLD analysis project Ga0070670, IMG submission 64665) | Switchgrass rhizosphere microbial communities from Kellogg Biological Station, Michigan, USA - KBS S6-3 metaG | ecosystem: Host-associated > Plants > Roots > Rhizosphere > Soil ... | reverse complement strand
GTCGAGTTCGACCTCGTCCTCGTGATCAAGGGCCATCGTCTCGGCTCCACCACGGTCCACCGCATCAGGGAGTCGACTGGTGCGTCGGTCGTCAACTTTTACCCGGACGACCCGTTCTCGAGAGAACGATCGAATCGACTCGCGTACGGGCCTAACGTGCTCGCCGCGTACGACGTGTGCTTTACGTTTGCCCGCCACCTGATCCCCGAGTACGAGCGCGCGGGTGTGGGACAGGTCGAGTATCTGCCGTTCGCCCGTGATCCCGCGCTCCATGCGCCGTTCGCTTATCGAGACCCGGTGTTCGACGTCGTGTTCGTCGGCAACCTGGATCCGGACCGCGTCAGGTTTCTCGATGCGTTGGCGCAGGACTACCGCGTGGGTGTTTTCGGCGAGCGAACTGCGACGGTGGTTCCGAAGGGAAGCGCGCTGGCGCGGGCCACATTCGCACCCGCCGCGTACGGTGACGATCTCGCACGTGCGCTCGCGTGCGGCGCGATCTCGCTCAACGTGATGCGACCGCAGAACTCGAGGAGCCACAACATGCGCTCGTTCGAGTCGCCGGCGTGCAGAGCGTTCACGCTCAGCCAGCGCACTCCGGAGCTGAGTCAGCTCTTCGTCGAAGGCGAGCACGTCGTGTGCTTCTCCGACATCGACGAGCTGCGTGCTGCGATCGCGCGATGGTTGCCCGACGCCCGCGCGCGCAGCGCGATTGCGGCGGCGGGCTACGCACGCGTCCGCGACGACACGTATGCGCGTCGGGCCAGCACGATGCTTCAGATCGCAGGCCTTGTATCGGGCGCCGCGCGATGACCAGCGTCGCGACTCCGGAGACCATGCGCGCCGGTCGGCGCAGTGGAAGCGCAAAGCGTCTCGCGATCTTCACGTCGCACCCGATTCAGTACCAGGCGCCGCTGTTTCGTGCGCTGGCTGCATCCGAGGTCATCGACCCAACCGTCTATTTCGGCTCGCGACACGGCGTGGACGTCGCGATGGACTCCGGGTTCGGCCAGGCGTTTCGCTGGGATGTCCCACTCCTCGACGGCTACGAGCACGCCTTCCTGCCTAACACGGCGACCACGCCGGACGTATCGCGCTTCACGGGCGTTCGCGTATCCGACGCCGACGGCGTTCTCGCTCGCGGCAACTACCATGCGCTGTTGCTGCTCGGGTGGCAGACCTTCGCGCACGTGCAGATGCTGAGAGCCGCGTGGCGGATCGGGCTGCCCGTAATCCTCCGCGGTGAATCGACGTTGCAGCGTGCGCGCGCGGGTGGCCTGGGTGCGTCGGTGCGTCGCGCTCTGTGGCTCCCACTCCGACAGCGGTTGTACGCCGCCGGGTTCGCGCGCGTCGATGCGTTTCTCGTGATCGGGTCGCGCAATCGCGACTACTACCGTTCGTTCGGCGTGCCTGACGAGAAGATGTTCTGGGCGCCGTACGCAGTGGACAACGACTGGTTCTCACTGCCGCAGAACGACCGCGTTGCTGCGCGCAACCGGATCCGGTCTCGACTCGGCGTCGGCCCGGACACCCTCGTGGTCGCAAGCTCGGCGAAGCTGATCGAGCGAAAGCGGCCGCTCGACCTCGTCGACGCAGTGGCTTCGCTCCGAGATCGCGGGGTCGACGCGCATGCGCTGTTCATCGGCGATGGCGAAGAACGCCGTGCCATCGAGCGACGCGCGACCGCACGCGGCGTTTCGAGCGCAGTGACGATCGCCGGCTTCGTCAACCAACGGGAGTTACCCTCCTGGTACGCTGCCGCCGACACGCTCGTGCTGCCGTCAGATTCTCGTGAGACGTGGGGGCTCGTGGTGAACGAGGCGATGGCGGCCGGGCTCCCCGTTGTCGTGAGCGATGCGGCCGGCTGCTCGCCCGACCTCGTACGTGCGGGCGAGAATGGATTCACGTACGCTTGTGGCGACGTTGCGGCGCTCACGGATCGTCTCACTTCCATCGTGGCGCTCGGACCGGAGGGACGTACTCACTTGGGAAAGCGCTCGCGCGACATCGTCACGCAATTCGGTATCGACGTGGCGGTGCGAGCGACTGAAGCCTCGGTTCGTTCCGTCTGCGCGTCGAGGGCGACATCGTGAACGCTGCCGCGACCTCCTCGGTTCGCTCACGCGCCGCGTCCATCACCGGCCTCCGGCTGGTCATCGTGGCGATCGCGCTGGTACCGATCGTGGCGCTCGGGGTGCCGTCCGAGATTCCGCGCGAGCCGCGAGTCTTCGCGTCGATGTTATGGGTGCTGTGTCTCGTGCCTGCGTGGCACTATCTCCAGCTGCCCGAGCGACGGCGACCGCCGATTCCGTTTCTGCCGCTCATTGGCGCAGTGTATCTGTTCTACTATCCGCTCCACGTCGTGCTGGGGCAGAGCAGCGTCAACTACCTGTTTCATCTCGACCCGGCATTCGACTACGATCGGCCTGTTCAATACGCGCTCGCCGGCTGGGTTGCGCTGCTGATCGGCTACTATGGCGGAGCCGGCGCGCGACTGAACAGTCCGTTTCGGAACGTACGTCCGACCGACCTCGGTACACTGCGAACGTGGGGCAAGCTACTGCTCTGGGGTGGGCTGTTCTTCGACGCAATTCGGCAAGTCGTGCCGATCCCACTCGTTCTCAGAGGCCTGCTGTACTTCACGTCGATGACGTCGCTGCTGGGCATCGCGCTGCTGACGATCCTCGCGGTGCAGAAGCGTCTCACTAAACGCGAGCGCTCGACGCTGTACGCCGGGATCGTGCTGATGGCGCTCTTGCGGGCCGGCTCAGGCCTCGTCTCGAATGTCGTGATCCTTGCGATCACCATCTTTCTCGCCGTGTGGGCTGGCGGCGGGCGCCTTGGATTGCGCTGGATTCTCATTGCGGCCCTCAGCATCGCGGCGATGATTGCGATGCGAAGCGTCGCGATGGAGTACCGGGCACGCTCATGGTTTGCGCAGACGCAGCTGTCGCTCACCGGCCGTGCGCTGCTCATGGGGCAGCTGCTCGTATCGAAGGTCGAAGCACAGGGCGCGCCCGCGACGGTGGCGGACGGCTGGACGATTGTTGCGGGTCGGTCGGCGAACCTCGACCTGTTGGCCGACGTCGTCCGCCAGACGGGATCGACCGTTCCGTTCTGGGGTGGCGAGACGTATCTCTCACTCGTGGGCTTTGCCGTACCACGGTTCATCTGGCCGAGCAAGCCGACGAAGACACTGGGGCAGGACTTCGGTCACCGGTACGGCTACCTCGACTCCTGGGACACGTGGACGTCCATCAATCTTCCGTTTCTCGTGGAGTTCTACGCGAACTTCGGTGAGATCGGTGTGTTGATCGGCATGACGATCGTTGGGTTGGCGTACCGGCTATTGGACAACGATATCAATCGTGCGGGCCAGCCACTGCAGGTCACGATCTGCAATCTCGTCCTGCTGGTGCCGCTGTTGAACATCGAGTCGGACTTCTCGCTCGTATTCGGTGGACTCTTCATGAACGGTGTGGCGCTCTGGGGCCTGTTGGTCGCCCTGTCGCAGCTGCCCACGCGGCGGACGCGCCGTTCGTGGCTCGCGGCCGATCCCTCCACGTTAGGCGCGCTGGCGAGATGGCCATGATCAAGAATGGCCTCCTCACGCCGCTCGCCGCCCCGACTGACGCGGGAGAAGCCCGCATCGCGTCACGCGGCGTCCTCGCAACGGCAACGCTTTCGCGGTCCGGCGACGGCATTGCCTACGAAGCGCGCCTCGTCCATCGGGCAATGTCCGACCTCGCCGGCAACGACGCGCGGGTGATCGAGCTGGGTGTCGGTGGAGCGCAGCCAGTGGCGCTGCGGGCCCGCGTACGGTTCTTCACGACGCTGCTGCGCCTCCAGAGCCTGCATCGCGCGAACTGGGTCGTGTTCACCCACGTGGGAATTGCCCGCGCGCAGCTCAGGGTGCCGCGATCATTCCGTCGTCCGTATGCCGTCTTCATCAACGGCATCGAGGCGTGGAGCGCGACGCTGGATTCGGCGCGTCGTGCAGCGCTTCAGAACGCACGAGTGCGAATCGCCATCTCGCCGCACACGGCACGGCGCGTCGCCACCGCGCATCCGGATCTGCCGCCGATCGATACGTGTCTCTTGTCGCTGTTGCCTGACGATGAGACACCGGACCGCGTGCCGGCTGACGTGCGCGTCGACTACGGGCCGCACGCGGTGGTGATCGTCGGACGCATGGCGAGCACCGAGCGCTACAAGGGCCACGACCAGCTCCTCCTCGCATGGCCGCGCGTGGTCGCGGAAGTCCCTGATGCGACGCTCGTGATGGTTGGTCGTGGCGATGACGTCGACCGCTTGCGCACGAAAGCAGCCGCGCTCGGGCTCGGACGAAGCGTTCACTTCCCCGGCTTTCTCTCCGACGCCGCGGTGCGTGGAGTCATGCGGCACGCGGCGACGTTCGCGATGCCGAGTCGCGGCGAGGGCTTCGGCCTCGTCTACCTGCAGGCCATGCGCCTGGGCCTGCCGTGTCTCGGGTCGCGCGACGATGCCGCGGGTGATGTCATTGTGGACGGGGAAACAGGGCTGCTCGTGCCGCAGCAGCAGCCCGACGCCATCGCCGGCGCCCTCGCACGACTGCTCACCGACGAGCCCATGCGGAGGCGAATGGGCGAGGCAGGGCAGCGTCGCTTCGAGAACACGTTCAGCTACCCGCGGTTTCGCGCGCGTCTCGCCGGCATCCTGGCGCGCGCGTTTCCGGCGCCGACGCGGGAGCGATAGAACGTGTGCGGCATCGCGTCGGCCATCGGCGTTCGTGACCCCGATCGCGTAGTCGCGAGCATGTCGCGGGCGCTCGCCCACCGCGGCCCGGACGATGACGGGATGCGGCGTCTTTCGGGACGCGATGGTGTCCCGTTAGGCGCCATGGCGCACCGGCGCTTGTCCGTCCTGGATCTGACGCCGGCCGGCCACCAGCCCATGGTGTCGTCCAACGGACGCTATGTGATTGCGTTCAACGGCGAGATCTACAACTTCCGCGCGCTGCGGGCCGAGCTGGAGCGGTCCGGTGCCCGGTTCACGAGCGATGGCGATACCGCGGTCCTGCTCGAGGGCTGGCTGCGCTTCGGTCCCGCGTTCGTCCAACGGCTCGACGGGATGTTCGCGTTCGCCTTGTGGGACGAGTGGAATCGCTCGCTGTACCTGGCCCGCGATCCTGTCGGGATCAAGCCGCTCTACTATGCGGTCGTGGGGCGGGGCATCCTGGTGGCGAGTGAAGTGCGCGGGATTCTCGCATCGCAGGTCGTTCCGGCGCAGATCGACTCACGCGCGCTCGCGGGGTATCTGACGTTCGGGTCGGTGCCAGAGCCCGAGACGATCATCTCCGACGTCCGAGCGTTGCCGGCCGGCTCGGTCAGGTGCTTCGACGCCACCAACGCGACGTTCAAGGAGGTCGTGCGCGTACCGTTCATACAGCCCGGCGCGGAGCAGGATCTCGTATCGGATCGCGCGACGGCCGTGGAGCTGGTCCGCGCGTCCCTCGAGCGGTCGATCGACCGCCATCTCGTGAGCGATGTGCCGGTCGCGCTGTTCCTGTCGGGCGGCATTGATTCGTCCGTCATCGCCGCGCTCGCCGCTCGCCGGTCCGGCACGACGCTCGACGGCTTTACGGTGTCGTTCTCGGACTCGAGGTTTGACGAAAGCGCCGTAGCGCGCAAAGTAGCCCGGCGGCACGGCATTCATCATCACCTCATCCCGTTAGGCGACGACGACCTCCTCGCGGCGCTCCCGCGTGCCTTCGCCGCCATGGATCAGCCCACGCTCGACGGGATCAACACCTACGTGGTCAGCGAAGCGGTGCGCGCCCACGGCACCAAGGTCGTGCTTTCGGGCCTCGGGGGCGACGAGCTTTTCGCCGGCTATCCGAGCTTTCGGCGCGCGCGGACGCTGGCGCGTTATGCGCGCATCCCCGTGCCGGCGCGTCGGATCGCAGCGCGCGTCGTTGCCAGCATGGGCGGTGTGCGTGGCGCCAAGATGGCGCTCGGTCTCCGCAACGGTCTCCCCGGTGACGCCGCCTACCTCGCGTCGCGAACGTTGTTCGGGAGCCGGCAGGTCGGCGAGTTATGTGGGGCACGGGCCCTGGCCACCGAGGGCGCGCCGCGCGAACTGAGTGTGCTGCGCCAGGTGTCGTGGCGCGAGCTCACCGGCTACATGCGCAACACGCTGCTTCGCGACTCGGACGTCTTCAGCATGGCGCACGCGCTGGAGCTGCGCGTCCCGTTCCTCGACCGCGACGTGATCACCGCGGCGTTCCAGGCGGACGACGCCCTCAAGCTGTCGCGCGGTGTGACGAAGCCGCTCCTCGTCGACGCGGCGGATGATCTGCTGCCGTCGGACGTGTGGGACCGGCCCAAGCAGGGGTTCGTGCTGCCGTTCGCGAGCTGGCTGCACGGCGCCCTGGCGGCGGAGGTGACGGCCACGTTAGGCGACGCCGACCGGGTCCGATCCCTCGGCCTCAACCCCGACGAGATCCGTGCGGTCTGGTCGGCGTTCATTCGCGGGCGGGCGGGCGTGACGTGGTCGCGCCCGTGGGCCCTGTTCGCGCTGCTGCGCTGGGCGGCGGCGCACGGCATCGCGACCATCGACGAGCCAGAGCCGGACGCGGCGGAGGCGGCCGCGCCGTGAGGGTGCTGCACGTGATCCCGTCCGCGGCCTCGGTGGACGGCGGCCCGAACGTCGCCGTGCGCGCGATCGCCCGTGGTTTGGTCCGGCGCGGCATCGATGTCACGGTCGCAACCACGAACGCCGCGGGGGCGCGCTCGCTCGACGTGCCGGTGGACACGCCGGTGATCGATGACGGCGTCGTGTTTCGCTACTTCGCGCGCTCCGTCCCGGGATCGTGGAAGTTCTCCTGGCCGATGACGCGCTGGCTGTGGGCCAGCGCCGGTTCGTACGACGTCGTCCACGTCCATGCGCTCTTTTCCTATGCGACGATCCCGGGGTGTCGGGCGGCAGCGCGCGTGCCGGTGCCCTACGTCCTCCGCCCGTTAGGCACCCTGAGTGACTGGAGTCTCGGGCACCGACGCTGGAAGAAGCGACCGTATTACGCGTTGCTCGAGCGCTCGCACCTCGCGATGGCGTCCGCGATCCACGTCACCTCCGACGGCGAAGCCGACGATGTCGCGCGCCTCGGCTACGGCGACCGGGCGCGCGTGATTCCCCTGGGCGTGGATGTCGGCGCGCGACCGGCGCGACGCGCGCGCGCGGCGAGCGCCAGCGAGCCACTACGGCTCCTGTTCCTGTCTCGCTTGCACGAGAAGAAGAACCTTCCGGTGCTTCTGCGAGCACTTGCGGCCGCGGGGAACGCGTCACGTCGGATCGAGCTCACAGTCGCAGGCGATGGTGAGCCGGGCTATCGCGAACAGCTCGTCGACCTGGCCGACCAGCTCGGGCTGCGCGATGTCGTCTCGTTCGCGGGTCACGTCGAAGGGACAGCCAAGGCACAGGCGTTCGCGGCGGCGGACTGCTTCGTGCTGCCCTCAGCGCACGAAAACTTCGGTCTCGCGGTGGCCGAAGCGATGGCAACGGGACTTCCCGCCATCGTTACGCCGGAGGTGGCGCTTGCGCGTGACGTTCATGCTGCCGGCGCCGGCGTGGTCACCGAACCGACCGAAAACGCGCTGGCGTCTACGCTCGTGTGGGCGTCGGAACACCGAGCGACGCTGCTCGAGATGGGCGATCGTGCATGGCAGCATGCGTCTCGCGAGCTGTCGTGGGAAACGACGTGCAGGCGACTCGTGGCGCTGTACGAGGAGCTGGCCGCTGGCCATCGGCACCATGAGGGGCGTCGAGCGTGAGCGCGCCAACCGTGGGCGTTCCGGAGCGCGCCACGTCGGCCGCGGTGCGCGACGCCGCCGGCAACGCTCGCGTGGCGCCGGTCGCTGCCGTGGTGCTCACGTACAACGAGGAGCGAAATCTGCCCGCCTGCCTGGCGTCGCTCGCCGGCTGGGTGCACGAGATCTTCGTCATCGACTCGGGAAGCACGGACGGCACCATCGCGATCGCGCGAGAAGCGGGCGCGACCGTGGTGCAGCATCCGTTCGAGCATTACGGTGCGCAGCGAAACTGGGCAATCGACCATCTCCCGATCACCGCGCCATGGACGCTGCACATCGATGCGGATGAGCGCATAACAACCGAGCTGTGCGAAGCCATCACGGCCGTGCTCGCTCGAGACGCGCCGTCACTCGCGAAGATCGACGGCTTCCTCGTCTCGCGCCGCACGATGTTCATGGACCGCTGGATCCGACATGGCGGGCACTACCCCGCCTGGCATCTCCGGCTCATGCGCACGGGCGCGGGGCGCTGCGAGGATCGCCTTTACGACCAGCATTTCTACGTGCCCGGCGCGGTCCAAAAGCTGCAAGGCGATCTCATCGACACACTGACGCCCGACCTGGCGACGTTCACCGCTCGGCATCTGCGGTGGGCGCAGCTCGAGGCGGCGGAGCACGAAGCCCCGCCAGACGCGGTTGGACGTATTCGTGGCAAGCTCGCGACCGACAACGCCATCGAACGGCGTCGCTGGTGGCGAGACTGGTATGCGCGGCTGCCGCTCTTCGTCAGGCCCGCCGCGTACTTCCTGTATCGCTATGTCGTTAGGCTCGGCTTCCTGGACGGGCGCGCCGGGCTCGTGTTCCACGTGCTGCAGGGCTTCTGGTTCCGGTTCCTGGTCGATGCGCTGATTCTCGAGCGCCGCGTCCGCCGGGGGGAGGGGAGGGCAGCCGCGGCGAAGGAGTGAAGGAATGGCGACGTACGTGCTGGGGATCAACGCGTACCACGGGGACGTCTCCGCCGCGCTCCTGCGTGATGGTCAGCTCGTCGCCGCGGTGGAAGAGGAGCGGTTCCGCCGCATCAAACACTGGGCAGGATTCCCGACGCTCGCGATTCGGAGCGTGCTCGAGATGGCGGGCATCCGCGGGCACGAGGTGCGGCATGTCGCCGTGAGCCGCGACCCCAAAGCCAACCTGCTGCGCAAGGGACTGTTCACGATCAGGCATCGGCCCGACCCCCGGCTCGTGCTCGATCGCGTGCGGAACGCGGGGAAGGTGCGGGACCTCCACGGCCCGCTCGCCGCCGCGTTAGGCATGCCGCGCGACGACCTGCCCGACCTCCACTACGTCGAGCACCACCCGGCGCACCTCGCGAGCGCGTTCTTCGTCTCGCCGTTCGCGTCGGCCGCGTGCTGCGCGATCGACGGGTTCGGCGATTTCGTGAGCACGTCGTTCGCGATCGGCTCGCGGAACCATCTGGAGGTTCTCGACAAGGTGTACTTCCCGCACTCGCTCGGGCTCATGTACACCGCCGTCACCCAGTTCCTCGGTTTCCACGGCTACGGCGATGAGTTCAAGGTGATGGGCCTCGCGCCGTACGGGCGCCCGCGTCACGTCGACGCCGTGCGTCAGCTCGTCACGCTCACCGATGGCGGAAAGTTCGAGCTGGCGCTCGAGTACTTTCGCCACTGGTCTGACGGCGTCGAGATGGAATGGGACGACGGCTACCCGACGCTCGGCCGCGTCTACGGCGACCGCCTAACGCAGCTGCTCGGGCCGGCCCGCGAGCCAGCCGCGCCGCTGACCGCGCGCGAGGAGGACATCGCACACTCGCTGCAGGTCGTCTACGAGGACTGCGCGATGCACGTCCTCAACGGTCTGTGGGAGCAGACCCGCCAGGACGCGGTCTGCCTCGCGGGCGGCTGCGCCATGAACAGCGTCGCGAACGGGAAGGTGCGACAGCGCACGCCGTTCACCTCGGTGTACATCCAGCCGGCCGCCGGCGACAATGGCACTGCGCTCGGCGCGGCGTGCTACGTGTGGCACGAGACGCTTCGCCACGAGCGCGCGTTCGTCATGGAGCACGCGTACTGGGGCACATCGTACGACGTCGAGCGCGTGTTGGCGTCAGTTCCGCATCGGGACGACCATTGGGAGTACGACATCGAGGTGTGTCCGACAAGCGAGGACGCGGCGCGCGTCGCGGCATTGCTTGTCGCAACAGGCCACGTCGTCGGCTGGTATCAGGGCCGCATGGAATGGGGCGCGCGCGCGCTCGGGAACCGCAGCATCCTCGCCGACCCGCGTCGCAGCGACGTTCGTGAGCTGATCAACACGAGGATCAAATTCCGAGAGCGGTTTCGCCCGTTCGCGCCGTCCATCGCCGAAGAGGCGCTGGACGACTACTTCGACGACGCGGCTCCGGACCCCTTCATGCAGCAGGTGTATCCGGTGCGCGCCACCAAGCGCGACGTGATTCCGGCCGTGACCCACGTCGATGGAAGCGGTCGGCTCCAAACGGTGAGCGCCCGAACAAATCCGACGTATTACGCCCTGATCAAGGAGTTCGAGAAACTCACCGGCGTGCCTGTGGTGCTCAACACCAGCTTCAACGAGAACGAGCCGATCGTGGACACGCCGGAGCAGGCGCTCGACTGCTTCATGCGAACCCGCATGGACGCGATTGTCCTGCACAACGCCGTGATCCGGCGTCAACCGGCCGAGCACACGGCCGCGCTCGGAGTTCCGCGGTGAGCGTGCCGCGGGTGGCGCAGGACCTGCATTTTCGTCGTGCCGACCCGCGCGATGATGCGACGATGGATCACCCCGATGGAGCGTCGCTCCTCTTCGTAAATCAGCACTACACGCCAGACGTCGCCGCCACTGGACAGTGTCTGGCCGATCTGGCGGAATATCTGGTGGATGTCGGATACCACGTCGACGTCCTCGCTGGACACGCGCGCTACGACACAGGGCAGGTGGAAGCGCCCGCGCGCGAGATCAGAAACGGCGTGCACGTGCGCCGCGTCGCCACGACACACTTCGGTCGCCGCACCCACCTCGGTCGACTGGTCGACTACGCGTCGTTCTATCTGGCGGTGCTCGCTCGGCTGCTCTTCGGTCCACGCTACGATGGCGTCGTCTTCCTCACGACGCCGCCGCTCATCGCG
>Ga0070670_100005200_pt1 | contig 10951 bp, 10 predicted proteins | sample KBSS63metaG_FD_64665 | JGI IMG/M metagenome (GOLD analysis project Ga0070670, IMG submission 64665) | Switchgrass rhizosphere microbial communities from Kellogg Biological Station, Michigan, USA - KBS S6-3 metaG | ecosystem: Host-associated > Plants > Roots > Rhizosphere > Soil ... | reverse complement strand
CCCTGGATGTTGAACAGGAAGGTTTCCGGCTCCGCATATTGGCAGTTCCAATATTGGCGGACGAGTTCGAGAAAGCGGCTGTTGTAATAGCAGTCCTCGACCTCGGGGTAGAAACAGGTCCCGCCCCGCGCGAGATAGCCGCGAAACACCGGATTGAGCCCGATCATGTCCCAGGTCAGCTTCACCCCTTCCGGGATTGTGCCCGAGGTGGTCGCGATGACTTCTTCGGGAGTCTTGAAATTCTCCGCCATGATCAGCGGCCAGGGGCCGTTGTCCCGCGCCACCTTCAGCAGCCGCGCGTGCTGGTCCTCGCTATAGGCGCCGTCGATCAGCCGCGGGGCGGAGACGGGGCGGAAACTCTCGGCTAGTTCGCGAAGCATCGTCGTTTCCTTCGTAAGAAGCTCAATATTCCATGGTGGCTGGCACGCAGAGCGCACGCAGCTCGGCGGGAGCGCTCTCCCATTGTTCGTCGAAGCCGATCGACACCGAACTGTAGCCGAGCAGTTGCCGCAGCGTGCGCGACGTGCCGGCCATGACCGCAGGGTCCAAGACCAAAGGGAAGTTTATCATCGGCCGACACCAGGGCGGGCAATAACCGACGATGACGCCTGCGCGCTCGCGATCGGTCGAAACGTTCGCGCCGGTGCCATGAAGGAGCATGTCGCTGTAGATGATCAGCGACCCAGGAGGAGCCTCAGCGGGCACGGATTCATAGTAGGTAGCGCCGGTCATATCGATCCGGTCGTTCCATAAATGGCTCCCCGGAACGACTCGTGTGGCCCCGTTTTCCTCGGCGAACTCATCCAGGCACCATATGAATCGAGACTGGAGCGGCTTAGTCTGATCGTGAAAGTCCATTCCGCGATCGAGGTGGATGAACTGCTCGCCACTGCCCGGCCGGGTCAGATTGGCGCCGTAGCTGTGGACCAGATAGCTTTCGTTGAGCAGCGTCGGACCCAAGATATACTTGGTCAACTCGATCGCGACGGGATGCTCCAGGAAGTCGCGAAACCAGCGATGGCGGTTCGGAAGGCGGCTTAAACGGCGGTTCTTATCGTCGGGGTCGGTATAGAAGCGTCTGACGCGGTTCTCGTCAAGCGCCTCTTCGCGCGCAATCTCATCGACCAGCACCTGCCGCGCTTCCCGCGTATCCCCTGGCGTTAGGACGTCCGTGAGAATCGCGTAGCCGGCGCGATGGAGGTCGGCTTTCACTTGATCCAGGTCCCGTGTCGGCCGCGGCAGAGGGCCGTCGAAATCGACGGGTACGACCGCTACCCGAGGCGCATGGTTGTCGCCATAGTCTTCCATCCGAACTGCGTCGCCGGTGGCCATGTCTCTCCTCCCCTTTTCGGATCAGCCGAGCATTTGTACGACTTCGTTCACATGCCCTTCGGGATCTAGAACGAACGCTACTTTGATGCCGAACTCGGCAATCGTGCGGATCGGTTCAGGCACGGCTCCGCCTGCCCGCTTCGCCCGCTCGACCAGCGCTTCCAGATCCTCGGTGATGAACCCCTGCACGGCTTCGCCCGCCTGCGGCCCCTTCGAATCCATATATTTGATGAGCGTCAAAGCAGGACCGCCTTGATAGGTCGATTGATAAGTAATCTCGTCGATCTGTCGGCCGAGCATCACGTCCTGGTGGCGGTTGAACGGAATCAGGCCGAGGACTTCCTCGTAAAACGACGCCATGGCGTCGAGGTCATGCACAAAGGTCTTGGCGAAGCCGTATTGCGTGGCGCGCGTAGTTCCGAAGGGGCGCGGATCGGACATGGGATATTTCCTCTGCGTCTGGTGATCAGATGGTCAGCACGGCCATTTCGGGCCTTCGGACAGGCTCGAAGTCTTCGCGGCGCGTGACGCGAAAATCCTCGATTTTCGGCGAGCGGGTGTCGTGCCAGATCTTCGAATTGTGCTTCGGGATGGCTAGGATCACCTTCTTGCCCTGGTCGCGATAATAGCCATGGGCATTGCCGCACTGCACCCAGGCGGTGCGGGCGAGTTCCGCATCGGCCCATTCGACGAACTCGCGCGTCGCCGCCTCGGTGACGTCCACCGACGAGAGACCTTCATCCACCATCCATTGCAGCAGTTCGATGATGTAATGGACCTGCTGCTCGCTGACGACGGCATGGTTGGCGACAAGATAGCTATAGGGCGCGCCCATGAAAACGAAGTTGGGAAAACCGGTGATCAGCATGCCTTCATAGGAAAAGGGATGCGGATCGAACGCCTCCTTCAGCGTTTTTCCGCTGGCGCCGCGAATGTCGAACTGCCGTCCGAAATGGAGATTATATCCGGTTGCGAGCAGCAGCACATCGCATTCGATCCGTGTGCCGTCGGCCAGGATGACCGCGTCCGCGTCCGCTTCGGCCAGCGCACCGCGCACGATCGACACATTGGACTTCTTGAGCGTGTCGAAAAATCCGCAATCGAGGATCGGCCGCTTGGCGAAAACCGGGAATGAGGGCGTCAGCAGCTCGACCATTTCCGGATCGTCGGGGAAATGGCTCTTTAGATAGCCTTCGCACATCATGCGGATACCGTCATTGATTGGCCCAAATCCCCCGGTTCGGCGGGCGTACTCCTCGTCCTTCATGACCATGCCGTGCATGTCGCCCATTTGGCTTTCGAGAGACTGCAGCCGCTTCCAGTTCACAACGAAGGGGATATGCTCCATTGCCCACCGTTCCAGCTCGGCAACCGGCGCCAGGGCGAGGGGGTTGGGGATGATGTGCTCAGGCTGGCGTTGCACGATCACCAGCTCGCCGACCGTATCGGCGACAGCGGTCGCGACTTGGACGCCCGAACAGCCCGTCCCGACCAGCACGACCTTCTTTCCCTTCAGGTCGACGGAATGGTCCCAGGCGGCTGAATGCACTACCGGCCCCTTGAACGCGTCGAGATTCCTAACCTTGGGATAGTTGGGATTATTGTTGGGTCCGACCGCCATGATAAGCACGTTGCATTCGTGCGTTTCCGGCACGCCGTTCCGCACTGCCTTGACGGTCCAGACCTTGCGCGCCTCGTCCCACTCGGCCCCTTCCACCCAGGTGCCGAAGCGGATGCGCTCGCGAAGATTGTATTTGTCGGTAACGCGGTCGAGATAGGACAGGAACTCTGGGCCGCGCGGATAATATTTCGTCCACGACGCATTTGGCTCAAACGAGAAGGAATAGACGCGGCTCGGCGTGTCGACCGCGGCACCCGGATAGGTGTTGGTCAGCCAATTGCCTCCGACCTTGTCCATCGCTTCGAGCACTGTGTAGCTGAAGCCAGCCTGCTGCAGCTTGATGGCGGCATTGATGCCCATCATGCCCGCGCCGACGACGATGACCTTGAAATCGGCCGGAGGAATGTCGCGGGCGGCACGCACGCGCGTATCGGATGTAAACCCGCCGTGCTGGTAAGCGACGTCGATCGACATTTCCGGAAGATCACGCCCCAGAAGCAGCCGCGCCATCTTGCGGAACATAGGCATGTCGATGTTCGGCATGACCGCGGGCCTGCCAGACTTCACCGCGGCGCGCAGCGCCTCCCTGATCTCTTTTGCGATCGCCGGATCGACCGGCTTTTTTTCCTCATGCGCGTTGATGTCTCGAAACGCCTCCGCAACGGATTCCTGCCTGCCGTCGAGAGCGTCCCAATAGCGGTGAAGAAGCGTGCGATCGCCGCTGATCTGAATCAGCGCCATCAGTGCCATGACTGGGTCCAGCGCGTCGATCGCCTTGTCGAGCCGATCATCGGGAATTGATTGCATCATCGTCATGCCCGTCATCTCTCCGCTATTTCTTTTGCGCCGACTTCGAATCGACTCGTCAACCCGTGTCGGGTATGTAAAACGTGTGGTGTAAATGAGCAATAGCAGATCTGAGATAATCTACGCATCCTCGCGTGCGGGTCGCCCCACACTTGAGCAATCGCGTAACAAACTGGCGAATACGTTGGTGGTGGCGCGCGAGCTTTTTTGCAAATTGGGCTATCGTGCGGTATCAATGCGGCTGGTGGCCGAGCGAGCGCAGATTTCCACACGCACCCTGTACAACCGCTATGCCGACAAGCTGAGCCTGTTTCGGGCATGTCTGGATATCGGAGCCACACGCTTTCCGGTGCTGCGCTTCACGCCGAGCACCGATGTGCAGTCGGCACTGGAAACGCACGCGGCCGCGCTGGTTGAGATGCTCTCCTCGGACGCAAGCCTTCAGCTCAGCATGTTGATATTCCGCGAGGCTGGCGAGTTTCCAGAACTGCTCGGCGCGGCCGAGGACAATCAGGAGCAGTATTTGGTCCAGCCGCTCGCCACGTATCTGCTCGAAGCGGGACTGGTGCGTCGGCCCGATGCGCACACTTATGCCGAGCTATTCATCGCGCTCGCGCTGTCGGAATGGCAGCGAAGGACAATCTTTCGCCGTCCCATGTCTTCGCCCGCCGAAATTTCGGCGCACGCCCGACGCGCCACGCGCGTCTTTTTGGACGGGGTGCGCGATCCGCGGTCCTGAACGCGCTCAGGCGTTCCCGCGCTCTTTCAGCATATCGAGCGCGACGTCGACGATCATATCTTCCTGGCCGCCGACCATCTTGCGACGACCAAGCTCGACCAGGATCGTGCGCGTGTCGATGCCATAGGTTTCCGACGCGCGCTCGGCGTGGCGCAGGAAGCTCGAATAGACCCCGGCATAGCCGAGCGCGAGCGTCTCCCGGTCGACGCGCACCGGCCGGTCCTGCAGCGGCCTTACCAGATCCTCGGCAGCGTCCATCAGCGCCATCACGTCGCAGCCGTGGATCCAGCCTTTACGGTCGACGGCGGCGATGAAGACTTCCAATGGCGCGTTGCCGGCGCCCGCGCCCATGCCGGCGAGGCTCGCGTCGATCCGCACCGCTCCTTCCTGCGCGGCGACGATCGAGTTGGCGACGCCCAGAGACAGGTTGTGGTGCGCATGCATGCCGCGCTGCGTCTCAGGCTTCAGCACCCGGTCATAGGCTTGCAAGCGCGCGCGCACGCCGTCCATGTCCAGCGCGCCGCCGCTGTCAGTCACATAGACGCACTGCGCGCCATAGCTTTCCATCAGCAGGGCCTGCTGTGCGAGCGCTTCGGCCTCGATCATGTGGCTCATCATCAGGAATCCGGATACGTCCATGCCAAGGTCACGGGCGATGCCGATATGCTGTTTCGACACGTCCGCCTCGGTGCAGTGCGTCGCCACGCGCACCGAGCGCACGCCCAGATCATAAGCGCGGCGCAGCTCCTCGACGGTGCCGACGCCGGGCAGGATCAGCGTGGTCAGCACCGACTTGGTGAGCACCTCGGCGACCGCCTCGATCCATTCCCAGTCGGTATGCGCGCCGAAGCCATAGTTGAACGAGGTGCCGTTCAGCCCGTCGCCATGCGCCACTTCGATCGCGTCGACGCCGGCGCGGTCGAGCGCGCGGGCGATGTCGCGGACGTGATCGAGCCCATACATATGTCGGATGGCGTGCATGCCATCGCGCAGCGTCACGTCCTGGATGTAGAGCTTCTGTTTGGTAGGATCGAAGGTCATGCGGGCACCTTCCGGCGTTCGAGGATCTTCTGGGCGAGTAACTCGCCGGTGGCCTTTGCGGCGGCGGTCATAATGTCGAGATTACCGGAATAGCTCGGCAAATAGTCGCCAGCCCCTTCGACTTCCAGCAGGATCATAGTCTTGATTCCGGTGAACTCGCCGCGCCCCGGAATCTTGAGCGGATTGTTGTCGCCGAAGCGTTCGAACTGAACTTGCTGCTTCAGCCGATAGCCTGGCACATAGGTCTGCACCTTCTTCACCATTGCCTCGACCGAGGCGCGGATCGTCTCCTCGTCCGCGCCTTCGGACAGAGTGAAGACGGTGTCGCGCATGATCATCGGCGGCTCAGCGGGATTGAGGATGATGATCGCCTTGCCCTTTTCCGCGCCCCCGACCTTCTCGATCGCCTGGGCGGTGGTGCGGGTGAACTCGTCGATATTGGCGCGCGTACCGGGACCCGCCGAACGGGATGATACCGACGCCACGATCTCGGCATAATGGACCTTTGCGACCTGGCTGACCGCAGCAACCATTGGGATAGTCGCCTGGCCGCCGCACGTCACCATGTTGACGTTCGGCTGATCGAGGTGCTGCTCCATATTGACCGGGGGAATGGTGAAGGGCCCAATCGCAGCCGGCGTCAGATCGACGACCTGCTTGCCGTCCGCGCGGAGCGCCGCGTCATGCACCTTGTGCGCGTAGGCGGATGTCGCATCGAACACGATGCCGATCTCGTCATACACCGGCAGCGCCTTCAGGCCTTCGATTCCCTCGTGCGTCGTGGCGACGCCCCGTTCGCGCGCCATCGCCAGACCCTCGGACGCCGGATCGATGCCGACCAGCGCGACGAGCTCCATATTCTGCGGGTATTTCAGCATCTTCATCATCAGATCGGTGCCGATATTGCCCGATCCAATGATCGCCGCCTTGATCTTGCTCACGTCGATTCTCCTCAGACGAAGCGAGCGGTGCACCCGCCCACGCCGTGTAATTCCATTTCGAACACGTCGCCCGCCCGCGCATCCTCCAGCGGCACAAGGCTGCCCGACAGGATCACGTCGCCGGCGTCCAGCGTCACGCCATAGGCACCAAGCGTATTGGCGAGCCAGGCGACCGCCTCTGCAGGCGAGCCCTGCACCGCCCGCCCATAGCCCTCGCTTAAAGGCTGACCGTTTTTAGTTACCGTGACATGGAGGCCGGGAAGGTCGTGCGCACGCGGGTCGGCGCGCGCCTCACCCAGCACGAACACGCCGCATGAGGCATTGTCCGCCACCGTGTCGACGATGCCGATCTTCCAGTTCTCGATCCGGCTGTCGACGATCTCGAAGCAGGGCACGATCGCTTCGGTCGCCGCAATCACTTGCTCCGCGGTCACGCCCGGGCCCTTGAGAGATTCCTTCAGGATGAAACCAACTTCCGCCTCAGCCCGCGGCTGGATCAGCCCATTCGCCTCGATGTCGATGTCGCCTTCAATCCACATCCTGTCGGTCAGGAAGCCGAAATCCGGCTGATGCACCCCCAGCATGTCTTGCACGGCCTTCGAGGTAACTCCGATCTTTTTACCGACGACGCGCTCACCATCGGCGGTGCGCCGATCGAGCGCCCCGAGCGAGATCGCATAGGCGTCGTCGATCGTCAGGCTGCCGTCGCGCGCGATCAGCGGCGGTACGGTCCGGCGCTCGCGCAAGGCGCGATAGAGCTCTTCCGCAAAGGCTTCGCGATCAACGCTCACAGATGGATCCCCTCCTGATGGACAAGGGGCGCAACTTCTTCGCTGACCGAAACTTCGCGCACACGCGCAATGGCGATGGCGACTGAGCGCGCGAGCCGCTGCATCGCCGCTCGAAACAGCACCGGCACCTCCTCGGGGCTCACAGGGTAGCCGTCAGCCATTCAAAAAGGCGATCGAATAGCGGTTGAACTCGTTCGCGCGCTCGACTTGAACCCAGTGACCGGTTCTCGCGAAGGTGATCGTACGGACATCCTTGCAGCGCTCAAGGAAAAGCCGCGCATGACTCTCCGGACAGAAATCGTCGTTCAGCCCCCACAGCACGAAAATGGGCCGGGCGATCTCGCCGAGGCGCGGACTGAGGTCGGGGGTGCGCATGCGCACGATCACGTCCTTGGGCTGCGTCCGCGCGACAGCAAATCGTTCCTCGACCAGCGCGTCGGTAATGTGGCCATGGGCATCTTCGTGCAGAAGATTCGCGATCAGCCTCCGCTGCTCAGCAAGGTTGAAATCGGGACCGCCGAAATTCGACACCATCTTGGCGATGCCCGGCATGGTGAAATAGTTCTCACGCGGGGCGACGCAGCCTGGCGCCATCAGCACGAGGCGATCAGCAAACTCCGGATGGTCCAGCGTCATCTGCAACGCGATGCCGCCACCTAGCGAGTTGCCCACGAGCGACGCCTGTCCTATGCCGTGCGCGCGCAAAGCGTCGTAGAGCGTGTCGGTGAATAGCTGCAGGGTGTAATCCAGCCCTTCCGGTTTGGACGATGCGCCGTATCCAATCAAGTCGGGCAGAACGACACGGTATCCTGCGTCCGCAAATGCATCGGCGTTGCGGCCGAAGTTCGACTTGCCGGACGCACCCGGCCCGCTGCCGTGGATGAAGACCACGGCTTTGCCGTCGGCACGACCCGTCTCGTTGATGACGATGTCATAGCCGCCCGCGACACGGTACGTGCTGCTCCTCAGTTCTGCCACGTCGACCCTCTCCCTGTGCCGCGACGATCAGATAAAAGTGAAGCCGGGCTGGTCGCCGTAACGGGTGGCAATCACGTCCGCACTGCGGTTGCCGGGATCGTTGGCGACATGCGCGCGGGCTGCCATCAGATCGAGCCAAGGCTGGATGATCGGGCTCGACATATAGATGGCACGACCGCCAAGCAGCTTCACCATGTCATCAGCGAGATCGGCCATGCGGCGAACGACGTTCGACGATTGATAGGCGAACAGGGCGCGGCGCTCCATCGGGATCGGCTCGCCACGCTCGGCATAGGCCATATGTTCGTCGAACGTCGCACGCTGCGTCATTTCCATCTCGTCTACCTCAGCAATCGCGCGTGTGATCGCAGCCTGCAGGAACGGATCGCTCTTCGACGCCTTTCCGGTGTTGCTGGAAACGCGGCTCTGCATAATTTCCAGCGCCGCCGCTGTCGCTGCCCGCGCGCCGCCGAACGCAGCGGTAGAAACCGAACGGACGAAGATCTGCGCCCAAGGGATGCGATAAAGCGCGCCGGGATTGGCGAGCTGCCCGGGGTTCTCGCACGCGAAACCGTCGCTGGCCTTGTGCGTGCGGTAATCGGGCACGAACACGCGATCGACGAGGATGTCGAAGCTGCCGGTTCCCTGCAGACCGAACGTGTCCCAAGTCCCCTCGATCACCTCATAGTCGGAACGCGGTAATAGGAAGGTGCGCATGTCAGGCGGGCCATCGGTCACGAAGTTGATCCCCCCCAACAGGACCCAGCCGCAGTGCGTCGAGCCCGAGGAAAACCCCCACCGGCCGGAGAGATAGAAGCCGCCGTCGGCCGGCTCGACCTTGCCGACCGGCTGATAGGTAGAGGATACCAGCATATCCGGATCGTCGCTCCACACCTCGGCTTGGGCGCGGTCGTCGAATAGCGCGAGCTCATAGGGGTGGCAGCCAAGCACGCCATAGACCCAGCCGGTCGACATGCACCCTTCGGCGAGCAGCTTCTGAATTTCGAAGAAGACGTTGGGGTGCATTTCATACCCACCCCAGCGGCGCGGCTGCAGCACGCGGAAAAAGCCCGCCGCCTTCATCTCCGCGATCGTTTCGGTGGGAACCTTACCCTCCAGCGTCGTGCGCCGCGCCCGCCCCTTCAACGTGGGGATCATGGCTCGAGCGCGCTCGATCAGCTCGGCGGGAAAGGCATCGTCAAGCGCTGCCCGCCCGGTGACGGCTGAAACGGCTGCGGTCGCGGCATTCATAACAAGAGTCCTTCCGTTGCGCGATTCCGAACGATCGCCGAGATGCGTAAAATAACTTGATCTCAACTACGCAAACTGTCAAGTCCGACGCGAGGGTTGCACCGTCCGCAGCGAACGCCTAGCGCGATTCGCACGCTAAGGCGGTTGCTCTCGCACGGTTGCGATAATGACGAAAGGGCGAAAAGCTGCGTAGCAAGATGGGCGGGGTCCGCTGTGTTTCGTCAGGAGGGGTTTGGTTGTGAGTGTAAGATCACTCGGCTATGTGGTTATTCAGACGCGCGATCTGGAAAGCTGGCGCAAATTCGGCGCCGGTATTCTTGGCGTCATGGAAGGTGCATCGGCACAGGACGACGTGCTGTGGCTGCGGATCGACGACCGCCCCTTCCGCTTCTGGATCGAAAAGGCCGATCGCGAAGGCTTTGTCGCCCCGGGCTGGGAATTTGAGTCGAAAGAAGATTTTGACGCCGCCGTTGAACGGCTTCGGGCCGCGGGGCGGCCGGTCGAGATCGCCGATCCAATGGCCGCGCGCGCGCGTCACGTGTATGAGCTGGCCCGCTCCTCGGACCCCGCCGGCAACGGGATGGAGCTGTTTTACGGCCGCTTTTACGACTACGCGCCGTTCGTCTCCCCGATCGGCGTCAGCCGGTTCGTCACCGGCGCGAACGGCGACATGGGCATGGGCCACATCGTGCTGACGGCGCCCAACTTCGATGAGACGCACAGCTTCTACAAGCGAGTGATGGGCTTTTCGGATACCGATCTTGGCCGGTTCTACTTGGGCGGAGGCGGGCCGGACGATCCGGGCGTCGGCTTTGCCTTCCTGCATTGCAACGGCCGCCACCACAGCCTCGCGCTCGGCGAGCTACCGGAAAGGCCCAGCGCCGCCGTGCATATGATGCTGGAGGTCGGCACGCTGGAAGACGTCGGCCGCGCTTATGACCGGGTGCTGAAGAGCAAAGGTAAGGTGCCGCTGTCGGCCACGCTCGGCCGTCACGTGAACGACAAGATGACGTCCTTCTACATGCAGACGCCCGGCGGCTTCGACATCGAATATGGCTGGAACGGTCTGGTGATCGATCCCGCCACCTGGGTGCCGACGACCAGCCTGGGCGTCAGCGACTGGGGCCACAAATGGGCGCACGAAAAAGATGACTGACGCGATGCTCGACAAGCGCATGACGGTCGACGAGATCGTCGGCCAGCTCTCCGATGGCATGACGATCGGCATCGGCGGCTGGGCGACGCGGCGCAAGCCGATGGCGCTGATCCGCGCGATCGCTCGCTCGTCACTCAAGGATCTAACGGTTGCGGCCTATGGTGGACCGGACTTCGGTCTGCTCGCCGCGACGGGCAAAGTGCGGAAATTCATTTTCGCTTTCGCCAGCCTTGACCAAATTCCGAACGAGCCGCATTTCAAGAATGCACGCCAGGCGGGCCTGCCGGTGTTCGA
>Ga0070670_100005192_pt1 | contig 10964 bp, 8 predicted proteins | sample KBSS63metaG_FD_64665 | JGI IMG/M metagenome (GOLD analysis project Ga0070670, IMG submission 64665) | Switchgrass rhizosphere microbial communities from Kellogg Biological Station, Michigan, USA - KBS S6-3 metaG | ecosystem: Host-associated > Plants > Roots > Rhizosphere > Soil ... | reverse complement strand
TCCTGCATGTCGACGTCCATCGGGATCACGGCATTGCCGCGGGCATGGTCGAGCCCGGCGCTCAAGGCCGCTTCCTTGCCGAAGTTGCGGGACAGCGAAAGGCCCCGCACTCGCGGGTCGGAGAGGTTCGCCGCAACGACCGCCGCGAGCGTCGCGTCGGTGCTTCCGTCATCGACGAAGAGGATCTCCCACCCTCCGCCTTCGCTAACGCAGTCGAGGATCGCGCCGACGCGCGTTACGAAGGGGAGGATCGCGTCTTCCTCGTTCTTCACCGGGACGACCACCGAGAGCAGCGGAATATTCACAGGCGGAGCATCGCCCACGACGAGGTTGGACGCAACGGTGCGCGATACGCGCTACCGCCCGGACATCTCGGCTCGGGACAGTCGTGGACTGCATCCTTTACGCGAGGCGTCGCCTCCGGATAGGTTCGGACCGAAACGCGCTCCGCTGGGGCAGTTGTTCGGGGGAGGCGATGAGGCGTTTGCGCGGGTCAGAATCAACGCTTCTGGCCCTTGCGCGTCACACGCTTTGCGTCCTGGCCCTGATGTGGACCGGGCTAGCCAATGGACAGCCCTTCCTATTCCAATCGGATACAACCAATTACATCCGAGCCGCCGACGCGGCCGTCTACATTATCTCGGGCCATCGGATCAGCACCGCGTGGACCGATCGGTATCGCGACGAGCTGCCGGCCGCCGCAGCGCCCAGGCAGCCAGACCACAGTCGTGACCAAACCGCTCCGCTCACGCGCGTAAACGATCTCCGCGGAGGGCTCGTGATGGGTGGCCGGTCGCCGTATATCGGCGCCCTTATGTACCTTGGCTATGTAATTGGCGATTTCTGGCCGTTCGTCCTGTTCCAGTCGATCGTCGCTTACATTCTGATCAATCTCACCGCTCGCCGTTTCGGCATTAGGAACCGCGTTCAGGTGACTGGTCTCGTGCTGGTCCTCGCGGCCGCGACGAGCCTTCCGACGTACAACAGCTTGCTCATGGCCGACGCCTTCGCGTCCTTCGGAATCATCGCCTTCCTGTTGCTTGCAACGCCCGGCGAGCTGTCGAGGATAGAGGCGATATTTCTTGGGATGGTGCTCGCGATCTCGGTCGTCTCCCATCTCACGCACGAGATGATGTTGATTGGAATGATCATCGCGCTCGGCATCCTTGCGCTGTTGCGCTGGCCGCCCCGGCCGCCAGCCCGAGCGTGGGTCGCTGGGATCGGCGGCGTTCTGCTAGGGGCCGCGTCGGTTACCGCCACGAACCTGGCAACGCAGATCGCATTCGGCCATCCGCCGCAGATGCTGCCGTTGCTGAGCGCGCGCTTCATCGCCGATGGCCCGGGCAAGGCTTACATCGACTCCGGATGCGATGGACGGCGTTTCGCAATTTGCCGCACACCGATCGGCAATCCCCGCTCTGCAGTCGCGATCCTCTTCGGCACGACGCCCGACGCGGGGGCATATATGCTGGCCAACGTCCGGGACCGTCGCTCGATGGGCGAAGAGGATGTCAGGTTCGCGCTCGCCGTCCTGAAATACGATTTTGCCGGCGAGGCCGTGATGATGGCGCGAAACACTGTGCGGCAGTTGTCCTACATTGATTATGACGGGCTGAACCAGAACTGCTTCGACCAGCCCGGTTGCTGGACGTCGCTTCCGGCGCCGGTTCGCGCAACGTTGCAGGCCACGCCGAGCGGTCGGGGAGCATGGCCGCAACCTCTGATGAACGCCGTCCTTTATGTCGCAGTTTGCGCGTCGCTCCTCTGCCTGGCTTTGGTCGCGCCTTTTTTAAGGCGTCACGACCCTGCTCGCTGGCAGATGCTTCGAACCTGGCTCCTGGTCGGCTTCGCGGCGATGCTCGTCTGTTCGTTTTTCGGCGGGGCGGTCTCAGATCCGCAATATCGCTATCAGGGCCGACTGATTTGGCTTGTGCCGCTGATGGCCGGGATTTCACTACTGGCGCGCCGCCAGTTGGCTGGTGCGACGGAGCTCGGCGGCGCGCAGAATGTCGCCGTCGCCGGCGCCCCGGCGGGATTGAATAGGTAGAAGGCGGTGACGCACCACCTCGCGGCCCCGCCAAAGACGTGATGGACCAACGACGCCCCTTGAGGGTCATCAACTGTCACGATTTCGAGCGGGGCTGGTCGTGGATCGAGCCGATCTACAACGGACTGCCGGAGATCGAGTGGCAGTCGGTGGATACCCAGCGGCCGCAATGGCTCCGCAAGCTTCCGGGCCCTCACCTGGGGCGTCTGCGCGCGGGCCTCGAGGTGCGGGCCATCCTCACGCGCGGCGAGGCCGACATGCTGGTCAGCCACGGGCCTTACACGAGCTACTATATCGAATCGGTCGGCCGCGGCGCTCGCCGCGACGTTCCCCATCTCGCGTTTGCGTTCAACTTCACCGATATCCCGCAAGGACAACGCTTGCGAGCGATGCAACGTGCGTTCCGAAGCATCGACCGCATGGTCGTCTATTCGCAGATGGAGCGCAGCCTTTATTCGGGGCGGTTCGGTGTCCCCATCGACCGTTTTTCGTTCATGCGCTGGGGTGTCGCCCCGCCGATCACCGAGCCTCGTCCACGCTCGAGCGAGAAGCCCTATGTCGCCGCGCTCGGAGGGGAAGCACGCGATTTCACGACGTTGTGCGAAGCCGCGCGGCGGCTGCCGCACATCGCGTTCGTGCTGATCGTCCGGCCCAGCAGCCTCGAGGGCGTTGCGGTCCCGGACAATGTCACGGTCCACGTGAACCTGCCGTTTGCCGATGCCTGGTCATTGGTCTGGCATGCGGAAGCCGCGCTGATCCCCTTGCGATCGGAGCAGACGCCAAATGGCCTGGTGACCCTGGTCGGTGGGATGCATCTCGGCAAGGCGCAGGTGGTGACCGCATCAGCGGGCCTCAGTGACTATGTCGAGGACGGCAAGACCGCGCTGCTTGTGCCTGCCCGCGACAGCGGCGCGTTCGCTGCGGCGATCGAGCGGCTCATCGATGATCCCACACTCCGCGAAGGGATCGGCGAGCGCGCCAGGGCTTTCGCCGCTGTGCATTGTTCGGAAGCGGTGACCGTAGAGGGCTTCCGCCAGTTAGTCGTCGAGCTGACCGGGGCCCGCTAGTCGCTCGAGCAGCAGGGCGGCATTCTTGTCGACGTCGTGCATCCGCTGCACCCGCTCGCGACCTACGGCACCTTTGGCCGAGAGTTCCTCCGGCGACGCGTGGAGCGCCGCCCGCATCGCGTCGGCCAACGCCTCCTCGGATCCAGCCGGGATCAGCCATCCACAGCCGTCGTCGACCAGTTCTGGAATCCCCGCGATGGCCGTGCTGATGACCGGCCGCTGCAAGGCCAGCGCCTCCATGATGACCACCGGCAACCCTTCGGCAAAGCTCGGCAGGACGAACGCGCGGCACCGTTCGAGATGATCGCGAATCTCGGCGGCGGTCCGTATTCCGACGAGGGCGATTGTTGCTCCGAGACTGCGGCGGGCGATATCGGCTTCGAGCCAATCCCGCATCTCGCCGTCCCCCACGATGGTCAACGTGAATGGTTCTCCGCTGGAGCGGAGCCGATCGCACGCCGCGATCAGCAGCGGCAGCCCCTTCTGCGCCGAAAGGCGGCCGACACACAGGAATTCGGTTGAATCGGCTTGAACCAGACTAGGCGTGGCGTTGAGGAAATCCCGATCCAGGCCGCAGCGGACGACGCCGATCTTGGCCCAGTCGTCGGGTGAGCTCCAGCGCATCAGCTGGCTATGGCCATAGTCGCTGATCGCCGCGACAAAGCTCGCGGCTTTGATCTTGGCTGGCAGGGAGAGCGTGACCGGCTCGTCAAACTCGTCCGGACCGTGGACGGTGAAGCTGAAAGGCGGACCGCCCCAGGCGTGCGCGATCGCGGCGACGGCCGCCGGGTTCGTCCCGAAATGCGCGTGAAGGTGCTCGACGCGAAGCCCGTCGAGCCGCCGCACCAGCCATGCCGCTTCGAGCCAATATGCGACATGCCTTACCTTGGATTTCACCCCCGCCGCACTGAGCCGCCGGGCGGCGCCGATCGCATGGAGGGTCCGTGCCGGGCGCAACAGCAGCAGGATGAGCGCGGCCAGGATGAGGCGGATGACACCCTGGCCGAGCACGACCTCGGTACGCTCGGCCTCGCCCCGATCCGCAGGGTCTTTGAGGTCGGGGCGCGCGCCGCGCACCGAGAAGCGATGGACCTCGTTCCCGGCGCGCTCGACCGCTTCGATCTCACGCCTGACGAACGAGTGGCTGACCGCCGGATAGAGGTTGCACAGATAAGCTAGGCGCACTCTCGCTCCGTTGCGGCTGATCCCGCCGCCTCATAGCAAGTCGTTTCGGTTTGAGAGAGCTGGATTTAGAGGTGGCCGCCGGCGAGCGCCTTGGCGACCAGGTGCGGCTTGTTCTTGGCGTTGAGCTTGTTGCGGAGATTCTCGACGTGCCGCTCAACCGTGCGGGGGGCGATGCCCAGTTCCTGCGCACATTGTTTCGACGACATTCCGCGGGCGATGCATTGCAAAACCTCGCGCTCGCGTTCGGACAAGGTGACGAAATCTTCCTGTTGCCTCGGAAAATTCACCATTCACTCCGTTGTTGGGCCATTTCGCTCCTGCCCAGCTAATAAGCTTGGTTATCACTGGCTTACAGTAAGTTGAACGCCTTGTCCCAAATACGGACAAGAAACGATTGCGGGCGTCGGTTTCATCCCGAATGGACACAATCCCGCGCTCAGCAGCCTGAGGAGGAGGCTCCAGCCCGCATCTCGGCCTTGCCGAGAGGGGCAAGCTGCTTGCCATCGCTGCCCGCCGCGCAATCGGTCGACGGCTTCCTCCGGCGCGTGGGGGAAGTCGCCGGCGCCGGCCCATCCACGATCAGCGATCCGCCGCCAAGATCGGCTGCGAGCGGCGGTGCAGCCGGCTGCGCGGCCTTTTCCACGTCCTTCGTTGCGCCATTCAGGCTATCGCTGATGAGTGCGCCGGCAAGCTGCTCGGTGATCATCGTCGGCGGCAACACCACCGCATTCGCCGGATGGACCTCCGGCTCTGCGCCGGCGTAGCGTTGGACGAAGGCGTTTCGGTCTCCGAGCGTGCTGCGCAGCCGGTAAAAGATGTGGCGCCCGATCTGCACCGTCTTGTCGAGCGAATCGGCCCAGTAGGGCAGCACATAATCGGCATGATAGTGGGTTGCGTGACCGACCGTGGCGAACACCTTCCCGTCGAGCGACTCCTCGGCAATCTTGCGCGCGCGGGTCCACAAGGCTGGTGCCGGCGTGCGCAGCAGCGAGCCGTCGCAAGTGAAGGTGAACTGACATCCAGTCCCGCGTTCCGAGCCCTGATAGATGACCCCGCAAACGCTGGCCGGATAGCCGGGGTGGTGCATCCGGTTGAGGACAACTTGAGCGACCGCTCGCTCGCCGTCCGGGCCTTCGCCGGCCGCCTCGTAGTAAACCGCCTGCGTCAAGCAGGTCAGCGCCCGTTCGCGGTCATCGGCGCCAGCCTTCAGGACAAACTTGGCCGCGGCCGTGTCCGGTCGCTTGACGAACGGTCGCTCCGCATTTTCCTTGGCCGCTTCTTCCGGCGACAAGGGCCGAAGCAGATCGGGCGGGGGCAGGTTCAGCGGGGTCGCCTCGCCGGCCGAAATGGTTGCCCGCGCCTCGCCGCCAGGCGCTGCGCTTCCGTAAGGCTGCGAACCTGCCGTGCCGCGCACGACGAGCGCGACCACGACGGCCGCGACGAACGCCGCGCCCCCTGCCGCCCACCACCGGCGATGCCCGCGCGTGACCCAGGCGAGGTAGATCGGGAAGATCCGCGGACCTTCGACCAGGTAGCGTCGCCACAGCCGCCGCGGGTTGGTTGCCAGCCGATGTGCCCACTCCAGGCCGAGACGCTGCAGCGGGCGCGGCGCTCGCTTCTGGTCGCCGGTAAGGAATTCAAGCCCGGCGCCGACGCATAGCGAAACACCGCCTGCGCCCGCGATGTGGGCGGCCTCTCTCGCAATCATCTCCTGCTGCGGAGAGCCGACTGTGACGAAGCTGAAGCGGGCCTTTGCCGAAGCCAGGAACGCGGCTGCCTGACCTCGCGCCTTGTCATTGGTCCGCAGGCCCATTGGAGGAGCGTGATGAAGAAATTCGATTGCGGGATAACGCGCCCGGAGCCGGTCGAGGAAGGCGGCCGTCGAGCCGACGATTGCGATCCGGTCGCCGGGGTTGATCACGGCGTCAAACAGACCGGCCGACAGATCGCTGCCCGCGACCAGCGGCAGATCGATGCCGCTGAGGCGCGCCAACAGCCGGAGGATCCGGCTGTCGCACAGGCATAGACGTGCTTCCTCGTACAACGGCCGCAGCTCCGGCTCACGGCAGAGCCTGACCACATGGTCGACATTGGGCGTGACGATATAGCCGTAAGGCGTTGCCGCGGTGACGGCCCGCAGCCTGTCCTTCACTTGGCGAAAGGTCAGGCGGTCGAACGTAAGGTCTAGGAAATCGGCCCGACTAGTACGCATCACGGTCGAACAGCACGGCACGAACCGTGGCCAAGAGAATCCAGATGTCGAGCCAGAAGGACCAATGATCGACATAATATTTGTCGAGCTCAACCCGCCGCTTGGCCCGCTCGATCGTGCGCACTTCGCCGCGCAGGCCTTTCACTTGCGCATACCCGGTGATCCCCGGTTTGACCCGGTGGCGCCCGGCATAGCCGCGTACCGCTTCGTGATAGAAACGGTCGCCGACCATCATCTCGGTCCCGTGCGGACGGGGACCCACGAGCGACATGCTGCCTTGGAGGACGTTGAATAGCTGCGGCAATTCATCAATGCTGAAACGCCGGAGCACGCGCCCAACGGGGGTCACGCGCGGGTCACCGCGCGTCGTCGTCTGCTTCGCCCCCAGGTCGGTCATGTGGGTGTACATGGTCCGGAACTTGAAGACGTTGATCGCCTCGTTGTTGAAGCCGACGCGTGGCTGCACGAACAGGACGGGCCCCGGGCTGGTCAGCCGGATGACCAGCGCGGTCAGCAGCAGGACCGGCGATAGAATCGTCACTGCGATCGCGCTCAGAACCAGGTCCTCGGCGCGCTTGACCAGCTGGCTCATGTCGCGAAACGGGCGTTGCCACAGGGTCAGCACCGGCACTGCGCCAAGCAGGTTGACCCGGTAATTGGGCGCAAGCTCGATCGCCTGGGCAGGAATGAGCGAGACGTCTACGCATACCTCACTCAGCCCCTCGACGATCTGCTCGAGCCGCTTGGGCGTGAATTGCGCGCCGCTGATCAACACCTGGTCGATCTCGCCCCGGCGCGCCGCGTCGCACAGCGCCGCGAGATCGCCGATCATCGGCAGGTCCTCGAGGTTGGTCCGCCGGGCGCGATCATCGGCGATGCCGACGAACCGCAGGTGCGGGAATTTCAATGATTCGAGCAGTTGCCGCGTCAGCGACACGGAGTCCGGGTCGGCGCCGTAAAAGGCGATCCGTTGTTCGATCTGCCCCCGTTCGGCGAGACGGGTGATCATCCGGTGGAGGATCGGACGCGACACCGACAGTAACAGCACCACCGTAAGCAGGAACAACAAGGTGATGCCGCGCGAATAATGCTCGATCAAACCGGCCTGCCAGATGAGGGCCGACGCGATAAGGCTGCTGATCACAGCGTCGAACGTCGTGTCGCTGGTGTCGCTGAGGTCGAGCAGGCTGCGGCGGTACGCGTGCCGTGACGACCGGATCAGCAGGAAACTGCCGAGCATCAGGATGAACGCGGTGACGTGCACCGGAACTTCGAGCCGTGAGCCACGGACCAGCGAATAGGCGGCCAGCGTGATCGGCGCCGCGACGACGAAACAGATAATGTCGCTCAGCAGGAACAGCGAACCGACGACATTGGAGGTAAAGCGCAGCCCGTTCGACCTCTGCCCGGGCCGGGCCACGGCCGCTAACGCCTGCTCCTCTTCGGAAGCGCTGACTGCGGGGACAAAATCATCCATCCGCATCACAACAGTCCGCGGTTGAGTTGGTTATCGCGCTGGCGCGCGAATTCGGCATTGAGATCGGCGAGCGCGCTGCTGTCGCCCCTTTTCGTCGACTGAAGGGCCGCGAGGATATGTTCGTCCCCGGGGATATCCCGGAAAGCCGACCATAAGGTCCGCTCCATCCACGATTTGTTTCCGGTCGCCGCGAAGGCGCGGGCAAGGAGCAAACGGTCGCCGCCGTTAGTCGGAAGGACCGTAACCAGTTTCTGGGCGTCAAGGACTGCGGTCGCGGCATTGCCGGTGCGAAGCTCGAGCTCCGAACGGCCGCGGAGCGCTGTCGCATTGCCCGGGTCGAAAGCGATCACCAGGTCAAAGCGCGCCTTCGCCGCGGCGGCCTTGCCGTTCCGCCACAAGGCTTCTGCGAGCACGGCATTAGCCTCGGCGGATTCGGCTCTGACAGGCAGCGTTGCGAACGATTCGACAAGGCGAACCGCGTCCGCCGGGCTTCCGTTGCGGCTGAGGAATGCGGCATAGGCCAGCCGCTGGTTCAACCCCGCTGCCGCAGCGCCGAGACGTCGCGCATCGAGTATGCGCTGGGCGGAGGGCCAATAGGCAGCCCACACGTCGAGCACCGATTCCACGATTGATGGGTCAGCGGTTGGTTGAAGCAGGTCAAAACTCGCCTTGCGGCCAAGCTCGACGTTGCCAGAACGAAACGCCGCCTGGATCAGGAGAAGCGCATTCTCCCGATCGGCAGGAACGAGCGTTTTCACGCGCTGGGTAAGCTCAGCCACTTTGGACCAGTTATCGTCGCGCTGGTAGATTTTGGCCAGAAGACTAATGCTGCCGTCGTCGTTCGGCTGGGCCTGGATTTGCTTGTTCAGCAGATCGATCGCTTCGTTTTCGCGCCGCATCGAGATCAGCGACCGCGCCTTGAGGATCGTCGCCGACGTGTCGTTCGGCGTGGCGGCGAGCATGGCATCGCTGATCGCCACTGCCTCGTCGAAATGGAGCTGGGCATAGGCCGCCCAGCCCTTCACCAGCTTGACCCACGGGTCCCCGGGCGAAAGGATTTCGAGCTCCTGCGCTCTGGCCTCGGCCTGCGTGAGGTCGCCCGAGCGGAGCGCCAGCTCGGTCAGAACGCGAACCAGGGCGGGGTCGCTGCGGTTGAGCTCGTATGCGCGAGTGAACGCGTAATAAGCGTCGTTGTAGCTGCCCATGGCGGCCTGAACCTTGCCCAGTTCGGCCCAATATTCCGCCACATCGTCCTTCGCTCGGACGAGCTCGAGGAGCGCCTGCCTTGCCGCCGGGAGGTTGTTGGCCGCAGTCGCGGTCTGATACTCGTCAAGCGCCGTGCGAGCTTTGGAATCGGAAGAGCTGCATCCGGCGACCAGCACTGCCGCGGATAGCCAAGCGACGGCGCGCAATATAGGATGCGACGGGAAGTGCATCGAAAGGCTACTCCAGGGCAGGGGATTATCCTTTTCTAAATTTAACAGCGCAATAGACTCGTGCAACCGAATCGCCGGCCGAACCTGTGCTCGGCGGCAGATCTGTGTCAGAAGGGGACGGCTGTGATTGGAAGGCTTTTGGCGCGTATGATGCTGGCCTGTGTGCTTGCCGGTCTGTCGATAGCCGGCCTGCCGGCAGCTGCTTCGGCTCAGGCCCCTCTCTCCGTTCCCCCTGCGGCCACCGTTTCCGGTACGCCCTATCGAATCAATCCGGGCGATGAGCTCGAGATCCTGGTATGGGGCGACGAGCGCTTGCAGCGCGGCGTTCTGGTCCTTCCGGACGGAACCTTCGCCTTCCCGCTGGTCGGCCAGGTCAACGCGGCGGGACGGTTGCCGAGCGATCTTGAGCGCGTGATCACCGCCGGTCTTCAGCCCCAGTACAAAGGGCCGGTTCCCCAGGTCACCGTTTCCGTGAAAAAGGCGAGTGGGTACCAGTTCTCCGTCATCGGCAAAGTCCGCAATCCAGGAACCTTCACGCCTGGCCGCTACGTCAATGCGCTCGAAGCGCTGGCGATTGCAGGGGGCCCCGCGGAATTCGCCAACCCGGGCGGTGCACGCGTGATCCGCAAGGCCGGAGACCAGCTGTTTACCGTGCCGCTGCGTCTTCAGGACGCGCTTCGCGGCGATACGGGGCGCCTGGGCCCCAATGACATCCCCCGCATTGAAAGCGGCGATACGCTGGTGGTGCCCTGATGAACCCAATTGTGATCGTCGCCGCGCTTGCGGCTCAGACTGGGACCCAAACCGGAACTCCTGCGTCGACTGATACGGCCGCGCCCAAGATCAGTACCGGTGAAAGCACCTATGTCGATGTCGAAGCCGGCGCCGGCTATTCGTCGAACCCGAACCTCTCGATCATTAACGATGAAGGCAGCGCATTCGGACGGATCTCACTCCACGCCGTGCATTCTCGAGTGAGTGCGCGCAGCACCACCGTGCTGTCCGGTTTGGTCGAGAACGTCAGCTACACCAACGATCATGGCTCGCAACAGTCGGTGAACCTCTACGGCCGGCACGACGCCGCGGTGAGCGAGCATTTCCGTATTTTTGGTGATGTGAACGCAAGCTACCAGGAAAATGGGATGCTCGACACGCGCGTGCTCGGCCTCCCGTTGGTGCCACCGCAGACGCCGGGGGGCCTAATCACTCCACCGATCCTGCTTCCGCCAACCGGCGACTTCCTGTCGATAACCGGCCGACAGTACAGCTTTTCCGGCCATGCCGGTGGCACTTTCGCGCTCAGTCAGCACGACAGCATGTCGCTCAGTTCCGGCGTCGAGCATGTCCTTTTCCGCAGCGTAATCGCCAGGACCTCCTACACGACCGTCCCGGTGTCGCTTGCTTTCGACCGCCAGCTGAGCGCGCGAACGACGGTGGGAGCGCGGGTGGTTGCGCAGGACACCGAGTATGATGGGCCGGCCAGCGTCCGATTGATTACGCCACAGCTCACCGGACGCATGTTACTCTCCCCGCGGCTGAG
>Ga0070670_100005191_pt1 | contig 10964 bp, 9 predicted proteins | sample KBSS63metaG_FD_64665 | JGI IMG/M metagenome (GOLD analysis project Ga0070670, IMG submission 64665) | Switchgrass rhizosphere microbial communities from Kellogg Biological Station, Michigan, USA - KBS S6-3 metaG | ecosystem: Host-associated > Plants > Roots > Rhizosphere > Soil ... | reverse complement strand
ATCATCTGGTTCTCGTTGTTGTTGTCGCGCGTGAACGCGAGGTTGCGCTCGAGCTCCTTGACGTCGAGATCGATGCCGATCTTCTTCCATTGCTGCTTGATCATTTCGCCAACGGGCGTGTAAGGCACGAACTGGCCGCCGACGGTGACGAGCTCGAGGCGCAGCCGGCCCTTGCCGTCCGTGCGCAGGCGATACCCTTCCCCGTCCTTCTTGGCAAGACCGACCTTGTCGAGGAGGTCGTTCGCCTGCTTCGCATCGTACGTTGCATACTTCTTGTTCCACTCCGCGCCTGGCGCGTAGACCGTGTCCGGCGCCGGGGCGATCGACCCGGGCGTGCCGACGCCGAGCCAGAATGCCTCGTTCAACTGGTCGCGGTCGATGCCGAGCGAGAGTGCGTGCCGGAAATCCTTGTTCTTGAGAAACTTCGCGATCTCGGGGTCACCCGAGTACGCATTGCCGATGTGGATCGTCGCGTCCGACCCGTTGAGCGCCGGGTCGAGGTGGACGGTGTAGTTGCCTTTCTTCGCGTTCTCCAGGAAGACGGGAAGCTTGGCGAGCCCCATGTGCCGTTCCTGAATGTCGTACTCGCCGGCAATCGCGCGCAGGTTCGCGACCTCGATGTTCTCGGCGAGCGTCATCGTGATCCGGTCGATGTAGGGAAGCTGATTCCCCGCCGTGTCGACGGCCCAGAAGTAGGGGTTGCGCTCCATCGACCACGTCGGCGTGTTGATGGGCGACACGGTCTTCCACGGCGTCATCACCGGCAGCTCGTTGTTGAGCGCCCAGCTGTAGCGGTTCTTGAGCAGTGATACCCAGCCGTCGAAACCCATCTCCTTCGCCTTCTTCGAAACCGCCTCTTCCGACGAATACTTCGGCAGGAACTGCTTCAGGTAGTGGGCCGGGGCATAGGCGCCGCCGAAATTCTGGAATCCGCCGCGCGTCGCGAATCCGGCACCGATGGCCGTGCTGCCCGCGAGCTGGGAAACGAAGAACGGATAGGGCTCGGGAAATTCGAAGGCGACCGTGTAGTCGTCGACCTTCTTCATCACCCCGTCCTTGCCGTTGATCTGGAACTCGAAGAACGGCGTGGGATTGATGTTCTTGTTGAGATAGATGTCGTTGTACCAGAACATGAAGTCGTTTGCCGTGAACGGCGTGCCGTCCGACCAGCGCGCGCCCTTCCGCAGGTAGATCGTCGTCGTCTTGCCGTCGTCGCTGACCTTCCACTCGCGGGCAAGGCTGGGGATGATCTTCGAGCCGGTGTAGTCGTAAGTCAGGATCTTGTCGAGCGAAACGATCCGGCCCCCGTTCTCGTAGTCGGCCGGCCCCGTGAAAGCGCGCCGCCAGTTGCCGCCGTATTTTCCGATTTCATGCAGGGGCTTCACGACGAACAGCTGCGAAGGCTCGGGCAGGCGCTTGTCGAGCGCGGGCAGCTTTCCGGTTTTCACCTGTTCAGCGAGCGTCGGGGCTTCCTTGAAAGCTTTTGGAAACGCCTTGGCGTCGAGGATGACTTCCGGTCCTTCGAGCTTGCCGATAAGCGACGAACCGATCTTTGCCGGCGCCGCCGCCGGAGCTGCCGGAGTAGCGGACTGCGCGTTCGCGTTGCCTGGCGGCATCGCGGCGAGCACGAGGAATACGAAACCCGTTAGCACCGCCACTGCGCGCAGCTGCTTCATGCCGATCCTCCTATGCTGTTGTCGTCGTGGGCCCGGCGGGTCGAAAGCCCGTGGTTGAAGGCACCCGACGCGCAGTATCACGGCGTGTCGTAGCGGGGTCAACTGGGCGGCAATGGCGATCGCCTATTCCTCGACGCCAGCACCTGTGCTGCCGGATTCTCGGTACGATGGCGTCGGCGAGCACACCGCGGGAGATCCGATGACATCGATTCTGGGAAGCGGGGAGCACCGTTACCGCGTCGTGGAAAACTGGGCAAAGCTCCCCGAACGATGGGAGCTGAAGGACGTCGCCTCGGTCGCTGTCGACAGCCGCAACCGGGTGTACGTATTCAATCGCGGCGATCATCCGATGATTGTTTTCGACGCCGACGGCAATTTCCTCTCGTCCTGGGGAGAAGGCACGTTCCCGCGCGCGCATGGCCTCTCCATCGACGCGAACGACATCCTCTATTGCACCGACGACGCCGGGCACTTCGTCCGCAAATGCACGACCGGGGGAAAGGTCCTGCTCGAGATCGGCGTGCCGGGAAAGGAGACGCCCTACATGAGCGGCGTGCCGTTTCATCGCTGCACGCACACCGCCTTGTCGCCAAAGGGTGACATCTACGTGAGCGACGGGTACGGCAATGCGCGCATCCACAAGTACTCGCCCGACGGCAAGCTGCTGCTCTCGTGGGGAGAGCCCGGCACGGATCCCGGGCAATTCAACATCCCGCACAACATTGCGACCGACGACGAGGGCTGGGTGTACGTGGCCGACCGCGAGAACCATCGCGTACAGGTGTTCGACGGCAACGGCAACTACGAGACGCAATGGAACAACATGCATCGGCCGTGCGGCCTCTATTGCTGCGGCGGTCACAAGCCGAGATTCATCATCGGCGAGCTCGGTCCCATGGGATCCGTCAACCGGTTGCACCCGAACATCGGCCCGCGACTCTCGATCGTCGACAGCGAAGGCAAGACGATTGCGCGGCTGGGAGGCGAGGCCGGGCCCGGCCTCGAGACCGGCAAGTTCATCGCGCCGCATGGTCTTGCGGTGGACGCGCGCGGCGACATCTACGTCGGCGAAGTGAGCTACACCGAGTACCCGCGCCTCTTCCCCGAAGAAAAGATTCCGTGGCGCATGCGGTCGCTGCAGAAGCTGCAGAAATGTTGAAGATCACCCGGATCGAGACGATCAGCCTGGCCGAGTTTCCCAACGTCGTGTGGGTCCGAGTCCACACGGATGCCGGGCACCTCGGCTTGGGTGAGACGTTCTTCGGCTCGCAGGCGGTGCACGCCTACGTACACGAGACGCTTGCGCCGCAGATGCTCGGTCAGGATGCGCTTCGCATCGAACAGCATTCGCGCAGGCTCCTGCAAAACTACGTCGGGTTCAAGTCGACCGGCGTCGAGATCCGCGGCGCATCGGCGTTCGACATCGCGCTGTGGGACATCATGGGGCAGGCCGCAGGGATGCCGCTCTATCAGCTACTCGGCGGCAAGTGCCGCGACCGGATACGCGCGTACAACACCTGCGCCGGATACCGCTACGTGCGGGCCAAGGCAAATTGGGGCACCAACGACTGGGGCCTCGAGAAGACGGAAGGCCCGTACGAGGATCTCGAGGCGTTCCTGCACCGCGCGGACGATCTCGCCGATAGCCTGCTTTCGGAAGGCTACACCGGCATGAAGATCTGGCCGTTCGATCACGCGGCGGAGGCCACCGGCGGCAACGACATCTCGACCGCCGACATGAAAAAGGCGCTGCTGCCGTTCGAAAAGATCCGCAAGCGCGTCGGCGACAAAATGGACATCCACGTCGAGCTGCATGGGCTGTGGAACCTGCCGACCGCGATGAAGATCGCCCGCGCGCTGGAGCCGTTCGAGCCGTACTGGTTCGAGGATCCGATACGGCCGGCCAACATCGATGCGCTGAAGAGGTTTCGTGAGTCGACGCGGATCTGGACGACGGCGAGCGAAACGCTGTCGACCCGCTGGTCCTTTCGCGAAGTCTTCGAGAAACAGGCGACATCCGTCGCGATGCTCGACGTCGGTTGGTGTGGCGGCATCGGCGAGGCGAAGAAGATCGCGACGATGGCCGAGAGCTACGAGATTCCCGTTGCTCCGCACGACTGCACCGGCCCGGTGCTGCTGACGGCCTCCGTTCATCTCGCGATGGCCTCGCCCAATGCGCTCGTGCAGGAGGTCGTTCGTGCCTTCTATTTCGGCTGGTACCGCGAGCTCGTCGACGAGCTGCCGCCACTCACCAACGGGTTCATCGCCCCGACGGAAGCGCCCGGGCTTGGCGTCAAGCTCAAGGCGGGACTCGAGTCGCGCCCCGATGCTACGGTCCGGGTATCGACGCTGTGACGGTAGCCCGCCGCCTCGCGGTCCTCGTGGGCGCGCCGTGTGCGCCGTTTCGCGATGGCGTGGCAGCCGCCGTCGCCACCGCTTGGGAGATCGTCGCGACGGGCGATGATCTCGCAACCGCGGCAGAGCTCATCAGCGCGGCGGATGCCATCGTGACGGTCCATTACGGCAAAGGGTGGCCGAAGGCCCCGAACCTCCGATTGCTGCAGGTGCCGGGCGCAGGCTACGACGGCATCGATATCGCTGCGATACCCGCGGGTGTCGCGCTGTGCAATGTGTTCGAGCACGAGCCCGGCGTGTCGGAGTACGCACTCCTCGCGATGCTCGAGTGGTGCCACCGGTTATGTTCTGCCGATCGAGAGATGCGCTCGGGCAACTGGACCCGATCTTCCCGCTTTGGTGGCGCGCCGGACGACGAGCTTGCCGGCAAGACGCTGGTCATCGTGGGCTTGGGCCGGATTGGGCGCGCCGTCGCGCAGCGAGCGCGAGCCTTCGACATGCGCGTGCTCGCAGTCAACCGCAGTGCCGACAAGACCGATCCCAATGTCGAGCGGGTCGTGGGCCTCGAACGGCTGCATGTCACGCTCGGCGAAGCGGATTTCGTCGTGCTCGGCTGCCCTTTGACGCCGGAGACTCGGGGCCTCATCGACGCCTCCGCGCTCGCGGCCATGAAACCATCGGCCGTCGTCATCAACCCGGCCCGTGGCGCGGTCATCGACGAGGCCGCGCTGTACGACGCGCTCCTGCATCGCCGTATCGGCGGCGCTGTGATCGACACGTGGTGGGATTACCCCGTTACGTCCGCTCCTCGCGATCCGTCGACGAGACTCGCCTTCCATCGCCTCGACAACGTGATCCTGAGCCCGCACGTCGCGGGGTGGACGACGGGCACCGTGAAGCGGCGAACGCTTGGAATCGCCCGCAACCTCGACCGGCTTGCGCGCGGCGAGCCGCTGGACAATCGCGTTACCGGCGCTCAGCTTGCGGGATAGGTGCGGCGCGCGGTCTCGACCTGCGCCATTGCCTGACTGCGATCGCCGCCCACGATCGCCTCGACCAATGTCGCGTTGACGAAGTACAGCCGTCGCTCGCCGACGGCGGTCGCGTACGTCCACTCTTCGCGCCATCCGCGGGCGGCCTTCGTTCGCAGGATGTGGTGCGGCACCCCCCATCCCGCCAGATTGAGTACTTCGTCGTCCGACATGCCGAGCATTAGCGTGCGGTGCGCGGGCCACACTTTTACGGTCGGCTCTGCTGCGGGATCATCCGCCGCGGCTCGCGAAACGGCGGGCGGCGGCGCCGGGCCGTCCGCTTCTGCGCGTACGACCGTGAGCATGCGGACCTCCGTATTGCCCGGATCGCAGGGCATCGACTGGTAAGCAATCGTTTCGCCCTGGACGCACTTGTAAATGTGCTTGGCCGGCGTCTGCGCGAGCGCGGGAATTGGGAATGCAACCGCAGTTGCGAGCGATAGGGCCGTCACCAGGCGGGGGGTAATCCAAAGCTGCCGAGGCCTATCCATAGGTGAAATGCTAGGGCCACTGTCCGGTACGCGCAGTCGGGCGGCACCGCCTTTCGTTGTAGGCAACCTCTGGCCACCGTTTGTCGTGCACAACTCACCGCTGGTCGCCGCGACGCCGTCTCAGGTGCCGGCCGTACGTACTTGCCCAATGTGCACTGAGATCGAACGGAGGCGCTATGCATGTCGCATGGATATTGATTGGGTTCATCGGTATCGTGTTCGTGTTCACGTTCATGCACGTCCTGACGCGCATGGCCAGTGAGCGCGAGTCATTCGGGCGTCGCAGACGCGCTCGGTCGTCGCCGCTCGTTAGCGACACGACCAACCACACAGGTCACAGTTAAAACGAGGCGATTTGACCCGCCTCTGCTGCGCTTGACGGAAGCTCAGTCGCGCGGGCCGTCGCGTCTGCCGCGCCGGCCCGCGTAGGCACGGGACGGCGCTCCGAGCGACCGCGCTGCGACCGACGGACCAGTGGACTTCCGAGCCGATCGGCGGCGTTTCGCGCGCGATATGATCTTGTCTTTCCAGCGCGCTGCCGCGATCCGGCATTTCGTGAGGTAGCGTCGCGCCCAGGGGAATTCGGTCGCGAGTATCGACAGGCCGAGCGGGATCACGACGATGGCGGGCCCGGGCAGCACGATCATCGCTAGACCAGCGAGAGTTATGGCGCCGCCCACGACCGCCACTGCAATGCGTTTTGCGAGCGGCGACTGTGAGGTGCCGTCGCCGCCGACGTTCATAGGAAGGGCCTGGCTAACCGCGGCTCTGTGTGCTCGCAGCGGCGAGACTGGGCTGCGCTTGCTCGCCCGGTCGCGGTTCGACAATCACCGGCGCTGCGGACCCGATATTCATAATGAAGTCGCCGTGCCGATACCGATTCTGCGCCGGCGTCGAACAACCGCCCAACACCAGCACGAGCATCATCAGCAGCAACGCATTCGTGAATACGAGAAACGAAGTCCGGGCTAGGTCGTGCATCGCTTGCTCCTATTTCCGATGGGTGGTCATTGGCTCGATGGGCCATTGAAATCCATCGCGGGGGCGGCCTCAGTAGGCGGTCCCCGGACCCGCTTGTAGGCATCGGCCGATATTCGTGTGGGCATCTCCCAGGCGCCTTTCGGAGCCAGCGATGTGCGGTCCCGCACAGAACATGGCCCTGATTCCGCATAGGTTTCTAACATCGGCGCGCTCGCGCCTCGTCCAAAGGAGGGTGCGCCGATGGCGACCTCGAAAGCAGCGAACGACGACGACGTCGGGATGGTCACCGGTCTGTTCTATGACCGGGACAGCGCCGAGCGCGCTTACCGGTCGATCCTCAGCCGCGGCTACACGAAAGAAGAGATCAATCTCGCCATGGCCGACGAGACGCGCAAGGTGTTGTTCCCCGAGAACGGACTCGTGACCGAGCTCGGTGAAAAGGCCGCGGAGGAAGGCGTGGATCTTGGGAATCCGAAGGGCGGCACGCTTGCCACAGTGGCGACTGCGGTCAGCGCGATCGGCGCCGCCGGAGCGTTGCTCATGCTCCCGGGGATCGGCATCGTCTTCGCCGGTCCCGTTGCCGCCGCGCTCGCGGGCGCCGCGGCCGCCGGAGTCGCAGGCGGGCTCATCGGCGCGCTCCAGCATTGGGGCATTCCCGCATCGCGGATGGACGAGTATCACGCCGGAATCGAGAATGGCGGCATCTTGATGGGGGTGAAGCCCCATTCTGCCGAAGACGCCCGGTACTTCGAGCAGCAGTGGTCGCTCAACCACGCACGCCACGTGCACGCGTGAACGACGGATGCTGCTTTGCCCGGAAACTGTCGAGCCGTGCGCGCGTCCGGGGTGCACGCGAGCCTGGTGCGAGCGCACGCACGAGGCACTGCTCGTGCTCTGCTGGCAATGCGGCAGCCTGACGTCGCGCCACGGGGCCATCACGGTTTGCGTCGAGTGCGCGCGCGAGCGCTCGCCTCAACCTGAACACGGAGACTAGCCATGGCACGCGCGATATGGAAAGGCGCGATCAGCTTCGGGCTCGTCAACATCCCGGTGGAGCTGTATTCCGCGGAGGACAAGAAGTCATTCAAATTCTCGATGCTCGACAAGCGCGACTTCTCACCCGTCGGCTACAAGCGCTACAACAAGAAGTCGAAGAAGGAAGTCGAGTGGGGGAACATCGTCAAAGGTTACGAATACGAAAAGGGCCAGTACGTCGTGCTGTCAGACGAGGACTTCAAGCGCGCGAACGTGAAGGCGACGCAGACGATCGATATCCAGTGCTTCGTCGCCGAAGACGAGGTTCCGGTGGAGTATTTCGAAACGCCTTACTTTCTTGCGCCGGGCGCGCGCGGCCAGAAGGTCTATGCGCTGCTGCGCGAGACGCTGCAGGCGTCGAAGCGCATTGCGATCGCCCAAGTCGTCATCCGCACGACGCAGCACCTGGCGGCGATCGTGGTCAAGGACCGCGCGCTGATGCTCAACACGCTGCGATACCACGATGAGCTCGTCGATCCGAAAGGCCTCGACCTGCCGGCCGAGGGCTTGAAGGCGGCCGGCGTTTCACCGAAGGAGGTTCAACTCGCGAAGCGCCTCATCGACGACATGACCGAGCACTGGAAGCCCGAAGAATTCAAGGACACGTACCACGAGGACCTCATGGCGCGGATCGACGAAAAGATCAAGCTCGGGCAAACGCAGGAGATCACCGAGCCCGACTCGGACGACAAGGAGCCGCGATTGGCACCGGTCGTGGATCTCGCAGCGTTGCTGCGAGAGAGTCTTGCGAAGAAAGGCGGCGGGTCGAATGCGAAGTCCGCGCCACGCAAAGCGGCGGCCGCCCGCTCGAAGCCTCGACTGCATGTGGTCGAAAGCGAACGGGGTGCCTCGAAGCCGGCGGCGAGGCGCAAGCGCGCATAACGCCCTGCCCGGCACGCGTCGATCGCCATGGGACTCGAAACCTACCGGGCCAAGCGCAATTTTGGCGTGACGCCCGAGCCGCGCGGAAAGGTCGCGCGCGGCGGGAGGCACGAGCTCGCGTTCGTCGTGCAAAAGCACGAGGCCAGCCACCTGCACTACGATTTTCGCCTCGAATTGAATGGCGTGCTGCTGAGCTGGGCCATTCCGAAGGGACCGAGCCTCGATCCTGCGGACAAGCGGCTCGCGATGCACGTTGAGGACCATCCGATCGAATATGGCGACTTCGAAGGCGTGATCCCCGAGAAGCAGTACGGCGGCGGCACCGTGATGCTCTGGGATCGCGGCACCTGGCGTCCGAAGGAAGATCCCCTGGCCGGTTACGAGAAGGGGCATCTCAAGTTCGAGCTCGACGGCGAGAATCTCAAAGGCGGGTGGACGCTGGTGCGCACGCGCGGCAGCAAATACGGCGGCAAGTCCGGCGACAAGGCGTGGCTCCTCATCAAGGAGCGCGACCAATACGCACGTCCGGGCTCCCCTTCCATTGTCGAGACGGCGGCGACGAGCGTGTCCACGGGCCGCAGCATGGAAGAAATCGCGGCGGAGCGGTCGCATGTGTGGCAGTCGAATCTGTCAGTGAAGGAGAACGTCAAGGCGGGCGCCATCGCCTCGGTAAAGGAAAAGGCGTCGATGAACAGGGCGGCGAAGGCGGCGCCGGGGCCGACGGCTTCCAAACGCAAAGGCGGCAACGCTCGCAACGGCGTGGCGTCGACGCTGGCGGTGAAGGACGTCAAAGGTGCAAAGGCCGCCAAGCTGCCGGCTGACCTGTCGCCGATGCTGACGACTCTGGTCAAGCGCGCGCCGACCGGCGACGGGTGGTTGCACGAGATCAAGTACGACGGCTACCGCATGCTTTGCTGCATCGACAAGGGCAACGCACGGCTCGTTTCGCGCAACGGCAAGGACTGGACGGCGGCATTCGCAGCCGTCGCCGCGGAGCTCGCCAGGCTGCCGGTGCGCACCGCGTGGATCGACGGTGAAGTGGTCGTCCTCGATGCGGCAGGCCGCACCAGCTTCCAGGCACTGCAGAATGCGCTCGGCGGCGCGAAGGCGCCGCTGTCGTTCTTCGCATTCGATGTCCTTTACCTCGACGGCTACGACCTGCGCGGCGCGACGCTCACCGACCGCAAAGCGGTGCTGCGCGCGGTGGTCGCCGATGGCGCCGGTGCGATCCGCGTCGGCCCCGAGCTTCTGGGACATGGCGACGACTACTTCCAGCAAGCCTGCAAGCTCGGGCTCGAAGGCGTCATCTCGAAGCGCGCGGATTCGCCCTACCGCGACGGGGTGCGGACGCGCGACTGGGTCAAGGTGAAATGCACCCGCCGGCAGGAGATGGTCATCGGCGGCTTCACTGATCCGCAAGGCTCGCGCAGAGGGTTCGGCGCACTGCTGCTCGGCATTTACCAGGACGGCAAGCTGCGCTATTCCGGAAAGGTCGGCACGGGCTTCAACGACGAGTCCCTCGCCAGGATCTACGAACTTCTGCTGCCTCTCGAGCAAGACAAGCCGGCGTTCGTGAATCCTCCGCGCGGGTTCGAGGCCAAGGGCGCGCACTGGATCAAGCCGGATCTCGTGGCCGAGATCGCGTTCACCGAATGGAGCGACGATGGCGCTTTGCGCCACCCGTCGTTCCAGGGCCTGCGCACGGATAAAAAGGCTACCGAGGTCGTCCGCGAGGAGCCGCAGGCGACACCGGAGGAGGATGAGCCCGCCCCGCCCACGCCGGCGACGGCAGCGAGCACACGATCCGCGAAGGCGCGCACGGCAGCCGCCGGTAAGACCTCCGTCGCCGCTGTCAAAACGCCGTCGAATACCGTCGCCAAGCCGGCATCGAGGACATCGCGGAAAGGCGTGACCGTGGCCGGGGTCGCGATCTCCAACCCCGACAAGCTGTACTTCCCGGAAGCGGGCATCACCAAGCTCGAAGTGGCGGAATACTTCGACCGGATCACACCCTGGATACTGCCGCACGTCGCGCGCCGCCCTTTGTCGCTGGTGCGGTGCCCGGACGGGTGGAAGCAGCAATGCTTCTATCAGAAGAACGTCGACAAGAGCGTGAACGCCGCCGTCGACCGCATCGATGTCTTCGAAGGCAGCAGCGCGGCGACGTACATGGGCGCGCACGACGCCACGGGACTCGTGGCGCTCGTGCAATGGGGCGTGCTCGAAATGCATCCCTGGGGTTCGCGCCAGCCTCGCCTCGATCGGCCGGACCAGCTCATTTTCGACTTCGATCCGGACGAAGGCCTCGAATGGAAGGAGCTCGTCACCGGCGTCCGCCTGCTGCGCACGCTGCTGGAAGAGCTCGATCTCCAGAGCTTCATCAAGACCACGGGCGGCAAAGGCCTGCACGTCGTCCTTCCCATTCGCACGACGCTCGACTGGGCACAGGCGAAGGGCTGGACCCACGCCGTTGCCGACTTCATGGTGAGCACCTTCCCCGACCGCTTCACGGC
>Ga0070670_100005190_pt1 | contig 10966 bp, 6 predicted proteins | sample KBSS63metaG_FD_64665 | JGI IMG/M metagenome (GOLD analysis project Ga0070670, IMG submission 64665) | Switchgrass rhizosphere microbial communities from Kellogg Biological Station, Michigan, USA - KBS S6-3 metaG | ecosystem: Host-associated > Plants > Roots > Rhizosphere > Soil ... | reverse complement strand
GCCGCCGTTCTGCGTGAAGATCCGCAGCGTGACGCTCGCGTTGTCGTCGAGCTTCCAGGCCAGCGTCGTGCCCTGCGAAGGCGGATGGAACGGGTTGGGATAGTTCGTCATCGTGCCGCCGGCCGCGTTCGGGTCGACCAGCGCGGTCTCGAGGTCGAGCGTCGTCGCGAGCGCGTTCCACGAGGCCATGAGCATGTCGTGGCCGGGGTCGCGCGCGCTCAGGAAGTCGGCGTAGACCTCGCCCGCCGCGTCGCTCAGGCTGTCGCCCGTCGTCAGGGCGCCGGCGCCCGAGGTGTGCGAGATCGCGATCACCTCGCCGGGCACGGCGTTCTCGAACGCGTCGACCAGGCTCGCGCGCAGCTGCGCGTGCTTGTTGCCGCCCACCCACGGCGGGGTGCTGGCCAGCCGGATCACGGCCGGCACGCCCGGGTTGATCGTGATCGCGTTCGACGTCGCGGGCGCGTTGCCGGCGTCGTCGCGCGCGACGATCAGGATCGGCTCGACGAAGGTGTAGGTCTCCGACACGGTGCGCTGGCCCTGCAGCAGCTGGAACTGCGTGGTCAGCAGCGTGCCGCGGCCGTTCGCCCGCGTCGACGCGTTCTGCACCTGCAGCGTGACGAAGGAATTGATCTCCTGGATCACGCTGCCGGCGTCGTTGGTCACCTTGACGGTGATCGAGAACGGCTCGCCGGCGCGGGCCGTCGCGGGGACGATCGCGGCCTCGAGGTGGAAACCGCTCGAGATCGCGCGCACCTGCGTGGCGCTGCCGGTGATGCCGGGATTGCTCACGTCGGTGACCGAGATCTGGTTGTAGCCGCCGCGCGCCAGGCGCAGCGACATCTCGGCGCGGCCGTCGACCATCGCCTGGTCGGCGGGGAGCACCGCCAGCGGGTCGTCCGAGCCGATGCGCACCACGTCGCTCACGCCCGTCACCGGATTCCACCACTGGTCGGTCGCGAGCACGGTCACGCTGAACGCGAAGTTGATCGACTCGTCGGTCGCCGTGCCGGTGCGGCCGGACTCGGTGCCCGGCGCGGGCGACTCGCCCGGCGCGAGCACGAGCACGCGCGCGAACGGCCCGCCGCCGACCAGGACCGCGCTCGAGGTGTCGGCGCGCGCGCCCGGGTTGTCGACGTCGGACGCCCAGATCCGCTGCGCGCCCGAGCGGAACAGCCGCGCCTGCAGCAGGCGCTGGCCGTTCGCCAGCGTGGTCTCGGCGGGAATCGCCGCGAATGCGTCGCTCGAGCCGAGCGCGACGCGGTCCGAGACGCCCGGCACGAGGTTCCAGTAGGCGTCGACCGCGCGCAGCGTGAGCGTGAACGTCTGGCCTGCGCTCACCGCGGTCGGCGTGCCGGTCTTGCCGTCGGCGGTGCCGCCCTGGGCGGTCTCGCCGGGCAGGAGCACCTGGAGTCCGGCCAGCGGGCCGGGCTGCACGGTGAAGGAGTTGCTCGTCCCCGTGTTCGGCGGCGAGGCGTAGTCCGAGCAGGTGAACGTCACGGCGCCACCGGCGCCGAAGAACGTCACGTTGCCGGTCCACGTGCCGGCGCTGAACGCGATGGCCTCGGGGCTCATGCTGCCCGCCCCCGTGTTGGCCGCGAGCCGCGCGTCGCCCGAGTAGTTCGGGATCGTGTTGCCGTTCGCGTCGGCGGCGCGGATCGTGATCGTCTGCGCCGCGCCGGCGGTCACGGGCGAGGGCACGGCGGCGATCACGAAGTGGTCGACCGCGCTCGGGATGACCGCGATGGCGGCGCTCGTGTTCGGCGTGATCGAGCCGTTGGTCTGGTCGGTCGCGGTCAGCGTCTGCGAGCCGACGGTGCCGAGGGAGATCGACAACTGCGCGAAGCCGTTCGCCAGCGTGGCCGTGCGCGGCGTGTTGGCCAATGGGTCGCTCGAGGTCACCCGCACGACATCGGCGGCCGGGACCTGGTTCCACCAGGTGTCCGTGCCGTACACGCCCACGTTGAACGTGCGGCCCGCGCCCTGCGTCGCCGCGGTGCCGGACTTGCCGCTGACGCTGCCGGGCAGCGGCGTCTCGCCCGGCACGATGACCTGGAGCCGCGCGAACGTGCCCGGGTGGACCGTGAACGGGTCGCTCGTGCCGTTCTTCGCGGGGGCGATCTCGAGCCAGGCGTAGAGGTTGACGTTGCCGCGGTTGATGCTGGTCTCGTCGGCGCGATACATCGTGACGTTGCCGGTCCAGGCGCCGCCGCTCAGGGTGACGACTTCCGGCGAGACGCGGCCGTCGCCGTAGCTCGTCACTTCCTTGATCCGCACGGGGCCGTTGTACCCGGTGACCTGCGCCCCGTTCGGGTCGCGCGCGATCACCGTGATCGTCATCGGCGTGCCGGCGTACTGGTTCTTCTGCGTGACGCGGCTGAACTCGAAACCTTCGAGGACCAGGCTCCGGACCGCGGCGGACGCGCCGTCGGGGATCGTGCCGTCGGTCTGGTCGTGGGCGTAGAGCGTGAACGTGCCGCCCGCATGGAACGTCACCTGGAACGTCCCGTGCCCGGCGGTCAGCTGCGAAGGCGACGGCAGCGTCGCACTCGCATCCGAGCCCAGGACCTGCACCACGTTCGTCACCGTGGTCACCGGGGTCCACGTGTTGTCGCAGGCGTTCACCGTGATGGAGAACGGCACGCCTGAAGTCTGCGCCACGGGCGTCCCGGTCTTGCCCGTCGAGGTTCCCGGTGCCGCGGTCTCGCCCGGGAGCAGGACCTGCAGGCGCGTGTACGGTCCCGCGAAGGCGACGCCCGCGCCGGCGGCCAGCAGCACCGCCGCACATGCCGTCGAGATCGAGAGTGTGAAGCGACGCGAGTGGGCCACGTTGGTTCCTCGGCTGTGAACTCGGGACGCGTCGCGGCGAGCGGGATCGCTCGTACGACGCGCCTGGACTGGGACGCACGCGGCCTCGTCGGCTCCGCGCCTCTCGCAGCGAGCTTTGCAACCTGCGTGGACGCCCGGTGCGATTCGCCGTCGGCCACTGCACGGCCCGTGCCCGGCCACGACCCGTCGTGTCCCGCCGGCGCAACCCGCTGCCAATTCACGGTGCGTGGAAGAATCGAGAACGTGCGTTTCCGCGCGAGGGGATCGCGCCCTGCCACGCTTCGAGGATGTCGTGCGATGTGAAGCGCGCCCGTTTTCGCGCGACGCACGAAGGCGCGATGCGACTTGCTCGGGGCGCCCAGGGAAGGCGTGAGCAATCGTTGCAGGAAATCCGTGCGAGCGCTCTCCGAAGCGGCAGCTCGCGAGACTCGACCTGCGCCGGCGCAAGTCGACCTGCCCCGGGCAAGCCCGCACAGGACGAGACAACGCACGATCTGTCGCAAAACGTGGATACGTTACCGCCGTGCGAAGCGCGACTTGCGCCGGCGCAAGTCGACCTGCCCCGGGGCAGGTCATTCAGTGACATCAGGCCAGCCAAGGTGTGCCGCCTGACAGTGGGTCCTGGACCCGCTCGCTCGTCGCCACACTTGCGCCGGCGCAAGTCAACCTTTCCCGGGGGCAGATTCTCGAAGCCGGAAAGCCGCTGGCATGAACCAGGACTGCTCGCTCGTCGCCGGGGTGGGCCGTACATGGCCCACCCCGACTAAGAGCGGGCCGCGCCCTGCTCCGTCCAATCGTCGACCACCGTCTTGCCCTTGCCGTAGGCGTGGAACAGCTTGCCCCAGTCGCTCTCGAGGATCTTCTCGACGCGCGGCTTGCCCACGAACGGGTACCAGTAGGCGTCGTGATAGAGCCGCGAGGCGGCGAACGCCCAGGGCACGATCGGCGTGCGCAGCAGCAGGTGCTCGAGCGGCTTCAGCGGCCCCCAGTAGATCAGCTTCTGCCCGCGGGAAGCCATCGTGTCCTCGCCCGGCGAGAACTTGAGATTGACCCCGGAGACGTCGTCGCCGACCAGCTCGATCTCGGCCGGGTCGCCGACGCCGAGGCCGGCCTCGTGCGCGAGCCGGATGTACTTCAGGGACATCGGGTCGATGCCCATCAGGCGCGCCGCCGTCGCGTCGATCGACACCATGTCGTTCGAGGCCAGCAGGAGGTTCGCGATCTGCGGGCGCATCGCGCGCGGGCCGGGGCCGTCGCCCGCGATCGAGCCGTCCATGACCGCGAACAGGCCCGGGTGGATCTCCTTCTGGATCGCGAGCAGGTCGACGAGCGTCTCGTGGATGACCGCGTGCGTCCAGTGGCGGTTCTCCTGGAGCAGCCCGCCGAACGCGTTCTTCATCGCGCCGGTCGTGGTCGTGAAGACGTGCGTCTTCATCGTCGGCATGTGGATCACGTTCGAGCCGATCAGCCGCTCGGGCACGAGGATCCCCTTCGGGAAGACGTCGTTGAGCACGGTCATCTTCGCCTTCGGCTCGTACTTGACCCACTTCGTCGGCTTCTCGTTCAGGTACTGGATCTCGATCTTCTGGCGATCCAGCACCGGCTGCAGGTTGTTGTTCACCGCGCCGACGCGGCAGTCCACCACGACCGTGCGGTTCTGCGCGGCGTAGATCTTCTCGCGCGCATGGCCGGTCTCGAGCAGCTTGGCGATCACCGCGTCGAGCTGCCACGGCGTCGTCGAGCACGCCGGCATGTAGACGTGCCACGAGATGTTGATGCGCAGCGACACTTCCGGCCCGACCGGCAGCGCCTCGCGAATGCCCGCGATGTCCATCAGGCGGGAGTAGTCCTGCAGCACGGTCTGCGGCGACGTGCGGACGACGGCAACCTTCGAACGGGGAGTCAACTCGGTACCTCCTGCGCGTGTGCCGCTTCCGCGGCCTCCGCCTGTCGGACCAGCTCGCGCGCGATCACGATGCGCTGGATCTCGCTTGCACCTTCGTAGATCTCGGTCACGCGCGCGTCGCGGTAGTAGCGCTCGACCGGGTATTCCTTCACGTAACCGTAGCCGCCGTGCACCTGGATCGCGCGATGGGCGCAGTAGGTCGCCGCCTCCGAGGCGTAGAGCTTCGCCATCGAGGCGTCGATCAGGTGCGGCACGCCCAAAGACCTTTTCCAGGCCGCGCGCATCATGAGCAGCCGGGCCGCGGCGACCCGGCGCTCCATCTCCGCCAGCATGAACGCGACCGGCTGGTGCTCGTGGAGCTTCCGGCCGAACGTCTCGCGCGCCTTGGAATAGCGCACCGCCTCCTCGAACGCCGCGCCCGCGATCCCGAGCGCCTGCGCCGCGATCCCGATGCGGCCGCCGTCGAGCGTCGACATCGCGATCTTGAAGCCCTGGCCCTCCTCGCCCAGCCGGTTCGCCACGGGCACCCGGCAATCCTGCAATGCGAGCTCGGTCGTGACCGAGGCCCGCAGGCCCATCTTGTCCTCGTGCTTGCCGACCGAGAAGCCGGGCAGGTCGGGCGTCACCACGAACGCGGTGATGCCCTTGTTGCCGGTCTCGGGCCCCGTCCGGGCGAACAGCACGATCGCCCCGGCGAACGCGCCGTTGGTGACCCAGTTCTTCGTGCCGTTGAGCACGTAGTGGTCGCCGTCCCGGCGTGCCGCGCAGCGCAGAGCGCCCGCGTCCGAACCCGCACCCGGCTCCGAAAGCGAGAACGCGCCCAGCGTGCCCGACGTCAACAGGGGCAGGAAGCGCTGCTTCTGCTCGTCCGTGCCGAATTTGGCGATCGGCCAGCAACAAACCGAATTGTGCACCGAGATCATGACCGACAGTCCGGCCGACACGCGCGCGAGCTCTTCCAGCGCGAGCGCGTAGGCGACCGCGTCGTAGGCGACGCCGCCGTATTCCTCGGGGACCAACAGCCCGAAAAATCCCAGCTCGGCGAGCTGGGCCATCGCCTCGGCCGGGTAGATCGTCTCCTGGTCCCAGCGCGCGGCCTGCGCGGCAAACTCGCCCTCGCACAGCTCGCGCACCATGGCGCGGATCTGCGCGTGGTCCTCGCCCAGGCGGAAGTCGAGGCTCACGCGATGCTCGCCACGGCGTGCCGCGCGACGGCAAGCTTCTGCATCTCGCTCGTGCCTTCGTAGAGCCGCGTGACCCGCGCATCGCGCAACGCGCGTTCGATGCCCACGGAGACGTCGTAGCCCCAGCCGCCGTGAGTCTGGAGACAGCGGTCGGCGTTCGCGCACGCGGCCTCGCTCGCGGCCCACTTCGCGCGCGCGGCCAGGTGCGAGAAGTCCTCGCCGCGGTCGCGGGCGGTGGCGGCCTCCCACGTCAGGAGCCTTGCCACGTCGCGGTCGACGGCCATGTCGGCGAGCAGCTCGCCGACGGCGCCGAAGCGGGCAATTTCCTGGCCGAACTGCCGGCGTCCACGCGCATAAGCGACGGCGCGGTCGACCATCTCGGCCGCGATGCCCGTCGCCTGCGCCGCGACGCCGATGCGTCCGACGTTCAATGCCGAAAGCGCGACCTTCATCCCCTGCCCGTCCTCGCCAAGCCGGGCGTCGGCACCGATGCGCACGTTCTCGAAGTGGAGCGCGCGCACGTCGGCGGGCTTGAGGCCCATCGTGCGGTCGCGCGGCCCGCGCGTGATGCCCGCGGCATCGCCCGGCACGAGGAACGCGGTCACGCCCTTCGAACCGAGCGCGGGATCGATCGTCGCGAAGACGAGGAAGAGGCACGCCGGCCCGCCGTTGGTGACCATGACCTTCTCGCCGTTGAGCACCCAGCCGTCGCCGTCCCGCCGGGCATGCGTGCGCAGCGCGCCCGCGTCGGAGCCGGCCTCGCGCTCGGTCAGGGCGAACGCGCCGAGCACGTCGCCGCGCGCCATCCGCGGGAGCCAGGATGTCTTCTGTGCCTCGGAGCCGAACGCAAGCAGCGACTGCCCCACCAGCGAGGCATGCACCGAGACGACGATCGCGTGCGCGGGCGAGACGCGGGCGAGCTCCTCGAGCACGAGCGCGTAGGCCAGCGTGTCGCGCGGCGCGTCGGAACCCGGGGCATCCGCAAGAGGCCAGTGCGGCGTCAGGAGCCCGAGGGCGGCGAGTTCGGGAAGGTGCTCGGCCGGGAAGCGCGACTCGTCGTCGAGCGCGCCAATCAAAGGGCGCAGGCGGTCGGCAAACGCGCGGGCCCGCGCGCGCAGCGCGGCGTGCTCCGGTGAAAGCTCGAAGTTCATGCCGCGGCGTAGTCGTAGAAGCCGGCGCCCGACTTCCGGCCGAGGCGGCCCGCCGCGACCATCTTGCGCAGCAGGGGGCAGGCCCGGTACTTCGAGTCGCCGAGCCCGTCGTGCAGGACGTTCATGATGTTGAGGCAGACGTCGAGGCCGATGAGGTCGGCCAGGGCGAGCGGCCCGAGCGGATGGTTCATGCCGAGCTTCATCACCGAGTCGATGGCCTCGCGCGAGGCGACGCCTTCCATCAGGCAGAACACGGCCTCGTTGATCATCGGCATGAGCACGCGGTTCGAGACGAAGCCGGGATAGTCCATGACCTCGACCGGCGTCTTGCCGAGCTGCTCGGTCCATTCGCGCACGCGGGCGTACGTCGCGTCGCTGGTGGCCAGCCCGCGGATGATCTCGACCAGCGCCATGACCGGCACCGGGTTCATGAAGTGCATGCCGATCACCCGGTCGGCGCGGCCGGTGACGGCGGCGAGCTCGGTGATCGAGATGCTCGAGGTATTCGAAGCGAGGATGGCATCGGCCGGCAGGATGGTATCCAGCTTGCGGAAGAGCGCGGTCTTGACCGCAAGCTCCTCGAGCACGGCCTCGACCGCGAGCTCGACGTCCGAGAGGTCCTCGGGCCGGGTCGTGCCCCGGATGCGGCCGAGCGTCGCCTCGCGATCGGCTTCCGAGAGCGTGCCCTTCTTGACGATGCGGTCGAGCGAGCCCCGGATCGCGCCCTGCGCCTTCGCGATGCGCGCGTCGTCGACCTCGAGGAGCGTGACGTCGTGGCCCTTCGCCGCGAACACCTGGGCGATGCCGTTGCCCATGGTGCCGCCACCGACGACGGCGATGCGCCCCACTAGACGCGCTCGACCGCGAGCGCGACCGCGTTGCCGCCGCCGAGGCAGAGCGTCGCGATTCCCGACTTGCCGCCCCGGTCCTCGAGCGCATGCAGCAGCGTGACCAGCACGCGCGCGCCCGAGGCGCCGATCGGATGGCCGAGCGCGACCGCGCCGCCGTTGACGTTGACGCGGTTCCAGTCCCAGCCCAGTTCCTGGCCGTCGGCGAGCGCCTGGACGGCGAACGCCTCGTTGGCCTCGATGAGGTCGTAGGAGTCGAGCGGCTTGCCGGTGAGCTGCAGCAGCTTCTTCACGGCGACCACGGGCGCGTAGAACAGGCGCCTGGGCTCGCCGCCACCGGTCGCGTAGCCGGTGATGCGCGCGAGCGGCTTCAATCCCCGTCGAGCCGCCTCCTGCTCCTCCATCACGACGACCGCCGCGGCGCCATCGTTCAATCCCGGGGCGTTGCCGGCGGTGACGGTGCCGCCCTTCTGGAACGCGGGCGGCAGCTTGCCGAGCGTCTCCATCGTCGTGTCCGGGCGGATCGGCTCGTCGTCGGCGATGCAGATCGGGTCGCCCTTCTTCTGCGGGATGTGCACGCAGACGATCTCCTTCTTGAACTTCCCGGCCTTCGTCGCGGCGGCGGCCTTGGCGTGCGACTGCACGCTGAACTCGTCCTGCTGCTCGCGCGAAATCTTCGAGTTCTCGGCCGTGAACTCGGCGAGGCCGCCCATGTGGCACTCGTTGAACGAGCACCACAGGCCGTCCTTCACGACGCCGTCGACCAGCGTGGTGTCGCCGAGCTTGACGCCCGTGCGGCCCGTGTACAGGTAGTGCGGCACGTTCGACATCGACTCCATGCCGCCGGCGACGACGATCTTCGCGTCGCCCGCGCGGATCGCCTGGGCGGCGAGCATCACGGCCTTGAGCCCCGAGCCGCACACCTTGTTGATCGTCAGCGCGCCCACGTCGGGGCTGATGCCGGCCTTGATCTGCGCCTGCCGCGCCGGCGCCTGCCCCGCGCCGCCCTGGACGACGTGGCCGAGGATGACCTCCTCGGGATCGTTCGCGCCGAGGCCGGCGCGCTTCATCGCCTCGGCGACGGCGATCGCGCCGAGCTCGGGCGCCTTGAGCGGCGAAAGACCGCCGAGGAACTTGCCGATGGGCGTGCGCGTCCCCGAGACGATGACCGCGTTGATGCTCATCCCCTGTCCCCTTCCCAGCCGTAGCCGGCTTCCTTGAGCAGCGTCTTCGCGATCACGATGCGCTGGATCTCGCTCGTGCCCTCACCGATCTCCATCAGCTTGGCGTCGCGATAGAAGCGCTCGACCGGCATCTCGCGCATGTAGCCCATGCCGCCGTGGATCTGGATCGCGCGATCGGCGCACCAGGTCGACGCCTCGGAGGCGTAGAGCTTGGCCATCGCGCCTTCCTTGCCGTAGGGCTGGCGCTGGTCCTTGCGCCACGCCGCGTCGTAGACGAGGTGGCGCGCGGCCTGGATCTTGAGCGCCATGTCGGCGAGCATGAACTGGATGGCCTGGAACTCGGCGATCGGCTTGCCGAACTGCTTGCGCTCCATGGCGTACTTCACCGCCACGTCGTAGGCGCCCTGCGCGATGCCGAGCGACATCGCGCCGATCGAGATGCGCCCGCCCGCCAGCGTCGAGAGGAACTGTGAGAAGCCCTTGTTCTCCTCGCCCAGCAACTGCTCGCCGGGCACGTACATGTTCTCGAAGTGCAGCTCGACGGTGTCCGAGGAGCGCAGGCCCATCTTCTTCTCGTGCTTGCCGACCTTGAAGCCGGGCGTGTCGCTCGAGATGATGAACGAGCTGATCCCCTTCGTGCCCTTCGCCTTGTCCGTCTTGGCGGTGAACACGATCGTGCCCGCGACCGAACCGTTGGTGATGTAGATCTTCGTGCCGTTGACGCGCCAGCCGCCGTTCTCGCGCACCGCGGTCGTCTGCGTGCCGCCGGCGTCCGAGCCGGCATTGGGCTCGGTCAGGCCGAACGCGCCGAGCATCTTGCCGCTTGCCATGGGCACGAGGAACTTCCGCTTCTGGGCGTCGGTGCCGAAGGCGTTGATCGGCCCGCAGCCGAGCGAGACGTGCGCCGCGAGCGTGATCGCGAGCGAGGCGTCGATGCGCGCGATCTCCTCGACCGCGATGCAGTAGGCGAGCGTGTCGAGGCCGGCGCCGCCCCACTCCTCGGCGATGGGCAGTCCGAGGAAGCCGAGGTCGGCCATCTGGCGGACGAGCTCGGCGGGGAACCGCTCCTGCTCGTCGCGCTCGCCGGCGCCGGGGGCGACCGCTTCGAGCGCGAACTTCCGGGCGGTCTCCCGCACGGCGTGGTGCTCTTCCCGCAGGAGCTGTTCGATGACCTGGGACATGCGTTCTCCGGATCCGCCAAAGGGATCGTTCGGGGGTGCGGCGATCGGTACGGGGCGTGTCGGGACGGCCGCGTGAGGGTGCCGCAGCGAACGGGGCCGGACCCGGCCATTCTAAGCGTTTTGGGGCCGATTTCTCAAGCCCGGGGGCAGCCCGACGCGGAGGCTCGAAATCCGCCGCAATTGTCGCTAGGCTCGTGTCTGGCCTGCCTGCGATTCAGAGAGACCTGATGCGATTCGTCCGTGCCGCCGTCGTCGTCCTGTTCCTGTTCGCCTTTGCACCCGCCGCCGAGGCGGAGACTTTCACGTGGTCGATCCTCCAGCCGGCGGTCGCAGACCCCACGCCACGCGAGGATCACGCCATGGCCCTCGACCGCGCGCGGCATCGGCTGCTCGTGTTCGGCGGCTATGACGACGGCGCGATCGACTTCCTCGACGAGACCTGGGCCTATCGGCTCGACCGTCCCTCCGGCTGGCAGGCGGTGACCCCCGCGGGCGACCGTCCCCCCGGACGCGTCAAGCCCGGCATGGCGTTCGATCCGCTGTTCGACCGCCTCGTCGTGTTCGGCGGCAGCGGGATCGGCGACACCGACTACGACGACCTGTGGACCCTCTCGTTCTCGCCGACGCCTTCGTGGAGGCAGGTCGCCCCCGCGGGCGCCGAGCGCCCCGCCGGACGATGGGGCGGC
>Ga0070670_100005186_pt1 | contig 10969 bp, 7 predicted proteins | sample KBSS63metaG_FD_64665 | JGI IMG/M metagenome (GOLD analysis project Ga0070670, IMG submission 64665) | Switchgrass rhizosphere microbial communities from Kellogg Biological Station, Michigan, USA - KBS S6-3 metaG | ecosystem: Host-associated > Plants > Roots > Rhizosphere > Soil ... | reverse complement strand
TGACCAATGGCATGGAACGCCGCGGCGCCGGCGGCATAGCATCACGGGCTTGCTCGTCCGCCGCACCCTGGAGACCCCATGATCAAGCCCACCGCCTGGATGGCGCCGTTGCTGCTGGCCGCCACCGCCGCGTTCCAGGCCTCGGCGCAGACCGCGCCGCCGCAGGACGTGCCGTTCGCCGGCACGCTGAAGATCGATGTCGACGCCACCGACCTGGCGCACCGCATCTTCCGCGTGCGCACCACCATCCCGGCCACGCCGGGGCCGATGACCCTGCTGTACCCGCAGTGGATCCCCGGCAACCATTCGCCGACCGGGCCGATCGACAAGCTGGCCGGGCTGGTGATCAAGGCCAACGGCCAGGTGCTGCCGTGGAAGCGCGACCAGTTCGACGTGTACGCATTCAAGGTCGAGGTGCCGCAGGGCGTCAGCGAGATCGTCGCCGAGTTCCAGTTCCTGTCCTCGCAGGGCGAGGGCCAGGGCCGGGTGATGATGACCCCGGAACTGCTCAACCTGCAGTGGAACACCACCGCGCTGTACCCGGCCGGCTACTACGCGCGCAACATCAAGGCGCAGGCCAGCGTGACCCTGCCGCCGGGCTGGAGCTACGCCACCGCGCTGGAGACCGCCACGCGGGTCGGCGACACGGTGACGTTCAAGCCGATCGATTTCGACGACTTGGTCGATTCGCCGATGTTCGCCGGCAAGTACTACAAGCGCATCGCGCTGGATGCCGGCGGCAAGGCGCCGGTGTACCTGAACGTGTTCGCCGACGAGGCCAAGTCGCTGGAGGCCAAGCCCGAGCAGATCAAGGCGCACGCGGCGCTGGTGCAGCAGATGGACAAGCTGTACGGCGCGCGCCATTTCGACCACTACGAATTCCTGCTGGCGCTGACCGAAAAGCTCGGCGGCATCGGCCTGGAACATCATCGCTCCAGCGAGAACAGCGGCCCGCTCAACTACTTCACCGAATGGGACAAGAGCTGGGACCGGCGCGACCTGCTTCCGCACGAGTTCAACCATTCCTGGAACGGCAAGTACCGCCGCGGCGCCGACCTGGCCACGCCGAACTTCAACGTGCCGATGGGCGACAGCCTGCTGTGGCTGTACGAAGGCCAGACCCAGTTCTGGGGCGAAGTGCTGTCCGCGCGCTCCGGCCTGTGGACGCAGACCCAGGCGCGCGACGCGCTCGCCGACGTCGCCGCCACCTACCAGCGCGGCCGCCCCGGCCTGGCCTGGCGCGCGCTGCAGGACACCACCAACGACCCGACCATGTCGATGCGCCGGCCGCGCGCCTACCGCAGCTACCAGATGAGCGAGGACTACTATTCCGGCGGGCAGATGCTGTGGCTGGAGACCGACGCCAAGCTGCGCGAGCTGAGCGGCAACAAGCGCTCGATCGACGATTTCGCCAAGGCCTTCTTCGGCATGCACGACGGCGCCTGGGACGTGAATCCGTATACCTTCGAGGACATCGTCGCCACCCTCGACGGCGTGGCCAGGTACGACTGGGCGACGTTCCTGCGCAGCCGCGTCGATGGCCACGGTTCGCTGGTCGGCGGCATCGAGGCCAGCGGCTGGAAGCTGGTCTACACCGACCAGCCGAACGAGGCGATCAAGACCTACGAGGCGACCAGGAAGACCGTCGCCCTGACCTATTCGCTGGGCCTGAGCCTGGACGACAAGGGCATCGTGCAGGACGTGCTGTGGGACGGCCCGGCGTTCGATGCCGGCATCATCGCCGGCAACAGCGTGGTCGCGGTCAACGGCCGCGAGTACAGCGCCGACACGATCAAGGAGGCGATCACCGCGGCCAAGGGCGGCACCGCGCCGATCGAGCTGCTGGTCAAGCGCGGCAACCGCTACGACACGCTGCGCATCGCCTACCACGGCGGCCTGCAGTATCCGCACCTGGAGCGCATCGCCGGCAAGCCGGACCGCCTGAGCGAGTTGTACAAGGCGCGTTGAGGCCGGCGAGTGCGATCGCCCGCCCGGCGCTTCGGTGCGCCGGGTGGTGGCAGTACGCGGTGCGGCGATGGCTTCGCCGCGTTTATGCGTGTCGCCGGGGGCGATTGCCACGCCGGGTGGTCTTGATGTTCGCCGCCCAGTCGCCACCGATGGGGCAGGCCGGGTAACGCCGCTCCTGCAGCGAGCGGAGCGCCCTGTGGGAGCAGCCGATGTGGCCTATCTTCTTTCGTGAGGACGAGGTTGAGCGGTGAAAATTAATGTCGTCGGCACCAGCGGAAGCGGGAAAAGCACGCTTGCCAGGCTGATCGCCAGGGAGCTTGCGATTCCTTATGTCGAAATGGACAGGCTTTACTGGCGTGCGAACTGGCAGGGGACACCGGACGATGCGTTCCTGGAAAAACTGGAGAGTGCATTGACCGCCTCTGCGGACTGGGTGCTGGATGGCAACTACAACCGTACGCGTCCTGTGAAATGGCGCGACGTGGACCTGGTGGTGTGGGTGGACTATGGGTTTGCCCGCACGCTATGCCAGGCTGTCGCAAGAGCGTTCAAACGGGCCTGGCGCAAACAGGAACTGTGGCCCGGCACAGTAAATCGCGAGAGTTTTCGTCGCGCATTCTTCAGCCGGGAATCCATCATTCTCTGGATGCTTAAGACCTGGCGAAGCAACCGCGCGCGCTACGAGGCCGATCTGGACAGCCCGCAGTACGCGAATATTCGCTTCGTGCGCATTACCCGACGGGACCAGGTGCAAAAACTCCTCGCTGCATTGAAGGCGCGTTGATGGCCCTCCCCGTCGCGACAAGCGAAGAGGACATGTTCCCGGACGGAATGCGGTCGGAACCGGCGTCCCTCCGCACGATGCATCCTGCTCCCGCCGCCTGGCGGTCTTGCGCGGGCGGCTTGGGCCATCAGCCGCGGCAAAACGCAGCCAGCCCCGGCCGCACATCGCCGCCGCCGCCGAGTGCGCGACGCCGTCCCGGCACCGCTTCACAAGGTAGGAGGTAGCGATTGCGACGTGGTGCCCGGCGCCGCGTCGCGCAACTTGAGACCGCCAGCCACTATGCTGGCGCATTCTGTCAGCGGGCAAGAACGAGATGGCGAAGGCGAAGACGGCCTATGTCTGCGGCGAATGCGGCGCCGAATACACCAAATGGCAAGGCCAGTGCACCGAATGCGGGGCGTGGAATTCGCTGAGCGAGATCGTGCTGGAAAGCGCGACGGCGGCCAAGGCGCCGGCCGCGGCGCGGCGCAGCGGCTGGGCCGGCAAGGCCGAGGCGCCGAAGATCACCGCGCTCAAGGACGTGGAGCATCGCGACCAGGCGCGCGTGTCCACCGGCATCGGCGAGTTCGACCGGGTGCTCGGCGGCGGCCTGGTGGAGGGCGCGGTGGTGCTGATCGGCGGCGATCCGGGTATCGGCAAGTCGACCCTGCTGCTGCAGGCGCTGGCGAAGATGGCCGGCACCCTGCCGGTGCTCTACGTGACCGGCGAGGAATCGCTGGCCCAGGTCGCCGGGCGCGCGGTGCGCCTGGACCTGCCGCTGGACGGCCTCAACGCGCTGGCCGAGACCGGCATCGAACACATCCTGCAGCACGCCAGCGCGGCGCGGCCCAAGCTGATCGTCGCCGACTCGGTGCAGACGCTGTGGACCGAGGCGCTGACCGCCGCGCCCGGCTCGGTGAGCCAGGTGCGCGAGAGCGCGGCGCGGCTGGTGCGCTACGCCAAGGAAACCGGCACCGCGGTGTTCCTGGTCGGCCACGTCACCAAGGAGGGCGGCATCGCCGGCCCGCGCGTGCTCGAGCACATGGTCGATGCGGTGCTGTATTTCGAGGGCGAGAGCGGCAGCCGCTTCCGCCTGTTGCGCGCGTTCAAGAACCGCTTCGGCGCGGTCAACGAACTGGGCGTGTTCGCGATGGGCGAGAAGGGGCTGAAGGAAGTCTCCAACCCCTCGGCGATCTTCCTGTCCGGCGGCAGCGCGCACCAGCCCGGCAGTTGCGTGATGGTCACCCGCGAGGGCACGCGGCCGCTGATGGTGGAAGTCCAGGCGCTGGTGGATGCCTCGCCGCTGTCCAATCCGCGGCGGGTGGCGGTGGGCCTGGAGCAGAACCGGCTGGCGATGCTGCTGGCGGTGCTGCACCGCCATGGCGGCATCGTGGTCGGCGACCAGGACGTGTTCGTCAATGTGGTCGGCGGCATCCGTGTGCAGGAGACCGCCGCCGACCTGCCGGTACTGCTGGCCGTGCTGTCCTCGCTGCGCGACCGGCCGCTGGCGGAGAAGACCATCGCCTTCGGCGAGGTCGGCCTGTCCGGCGAGATCCGCCCGGTGCCCAATGGCGAGGACCGGTTGCGCGAGGCCGCCACGCACGGCTTCAAGCGCGCCATCGTGCCCAAGGCCAATGCGCCCAAGACCGGCACGGTCAAGGGCATGGAGGTGATCGCGGTGGAGCGCTTGTCGCAGGCGCTGGAGGCGGCCAGCGCCTAGGGAGTGGTGACACGCCCTAGTGGCGGGCGCTCCGAGGTCGCGCTGCCGATGCTACATTGGCGTCGCCACCCCGCCGAGTGGGGCAGGGGGACGAAAGAAGGAGGCAGGATGGAATGGATGCTGCTGCCGTTCAAACGCTACGCGGAGTTCTCCGGGCGTTCGCGGCGCAAGGAATACTGGATGTTCATGCTGTTGCACATCCTGGTGCTGGCCGTGCTGTTCGCCGTGGTGTTCGTCGGCGATCGAAGCGGCATCGAGCTGCTGTCGTTTGGTGCGATCTGCCTGATGTGGCTGTATCTGCTCGCGGTGTTGGTGCCCTCGCTCGCGCTGCAGGTCCGCCGCTTCCACGATCAGAGCAGGTCCGGCTTTCACGTGTTGCTTGGCTTGATCCCGTACGTCGGCTCCGTAGTCGTGCTGATCTTCATGTGCGTGGACGGCGTCGAGGGCCGCAATCGCTACGGCCCGGATCCTAAGCCACGCTGAGGTGCGACCGGCCTCTGCGGGAGCCGGCATGCGATCCGCTCGTCGCTGGAAGCATGGCCGGCGCTAGACGTGCGGTTTACCGCCTGCGCAGAGCGCCAGGCGGCGGTCCCAGGCTGGCCGGCGGCAACTGCGGCGGTGCGCGGGACGACGGTGCGATCAGTGCGGCGATGCGCGTAACGCGTTATCGTGTCGCGACGGCAGCGCAAGGCTGCCGTCGCCCCGCGGCCGGAGGCATTGCGCCGACGAAACGCTGGAACCTATTTTCTAAAGGACTGGAACATGCAAAACATCATGCGCTCGCTGTTGCGGATGGGCCTGTACGCCCTGCTGTGCGTCGCCTCCGTCGCTTCCGCCGCCGAGAAGGTCGAGGATTACCTGGGTGTCCCCGGACCGTTGCAGGTGGCGGGGGAGACGTATCGCCTGGCCTGGAGCAGCCATCCACAGCCGAACTTCTACAAGCACGAGTATGTGCCGCGAGGCCAGGACGTCGAGCATTTCCAGTCGATGCTGATGCTGGACCTGCTGGGCGCCGATGCGGCCACCCCGGAGGATATGTTGCGCAACAAGGTCGCCGAGCTCGAGAAGCGCAAGGCGACCGATCCGGTGACGAACTACCAGGCCCTGCTGAGCGACTCCAAGGACCAGGCCGTGCTCGACTTCGTGGTGTCGGCGCCCGATGCCGAGGGCAACATCATCGTCGAATGGAACGTGTACCGCTACGTGCGCAGCCCGGCCGGCAGCGGCGTGCTGATGATGGGCCTGAGTCGCCGCGCCTACGGCGATGCCGATGCCCGGGCGTTCTTCGCCCAGCTCAAGACGGCGCGCACGCGCGACATCGAGGCGTTTGCGAAGATGCCGGTGCCCGCGCTGCGGCTGCAGGCCGAGTCGCCCTGAGCGGCGGCTGCGCGTCGGCCTGGCGCAGGTGTCACCTGTGCGCGGCCACACACGCACCGCATCGGCCTGGTGGACGGCGCCCGTCTGGTGACGGGCGCCGTGCCGCTTGTGCGGGAACGCCGGACGCGCGTCAGTCCTTCCGGTACACCACGCCGAGCTTGTCGATCTCGTCGCCGTCGCGGCCGGTGAAGCCGGCGATGTGCCAGCCGCTGGGCGCGGTGAGCGTGTAGGTTTCGCTGGTCGGCGTGCCGGCGCTGAGGCTGCGGCCCTGATTGGTGCGCAGACTCAGCGAGAACAGTCGGGTGCGGCCGTTGTACTGCCCCACGCTCAGCGTGGCCGAGGTCAGCCGCTCGTTGGCGCCCAGGCGCAGCGTGACCGCATCGCCGCCGCTGCCGCCGTGGGCCAGGGTGCTGCCGTTGTCCAGGCCCAGCGCGATGCCGTCCAGGCGCGCCGCGCCACGCAGGCTCACGCTGGCGATGGTGCGCTGCTCGGCGCCCTTGGCGATGTCGTTGAACGGTGTGCCGTGCGGGCCGCCGAACTGGTCGCTGGTGCGCACGTTCGTGCCGACCGCCCAACCGAACTGCGCGGCCAGCGGGTAGTGGTCGGACAGCGGCTTGCCGTCGCTGTCGTAGAAGCGGCCGTCGTCGAGCTGGTAGCGGTTGGCGACCAGGGTCAGTTGCGGCGCGTCGCGGTACAGGATCTTGTCCACCACTTCGCAGGCATTGGTCGGCGGGGTGCCGCACAGCAGCGGCGCGGCCCCGGCGGCAGGCGCGCTGCCCTTGACCAGTTCCACCCACGGATCGGTCAGGCCGTTGCCGGCGATCAGCTCGCGGATATTGTCGTCGGCGCGGGTGTAGCGGGTGTTGGAGTCCATCATCACCAGCACCGCGTTGCCGGCCGACCAGGTCTGGATGAACTGCGAGAGCTGGCTGATGTTGGCGCGCCGCGCGGCCAGGTCGCCGCTCTCGGTGCCGGCGTTGGGGTGCGCGTTGTACACGTCCAGCAGCACGCCGTCGTCCAGGCGCACGCGCATGTAGCTGAAGCCCTTGGGGGTGAGGCAGTCGGTGCCGTTGCACTTGTCCCACTTGATGCGGGTGAAGTCGTCGAAGCGGTAGTTGCTCAGCGTGTTGAGGCCGTCGCCGATCGCCGCGCCGCCGCTGGTGGGCGTGCGGTAGGGGTGCGTGTCGCCCGCGTACAAGGTGGCGTGATAGTTGAAATCCTCCTGCACGTTGATCAGGCCGTAGGGCGCCAGTTTCGGTGCGATCTGGGCGGTGTTGGCGGCCGGGTTGCTGCTGGAAATGCCTTGCGGCAGGCCGGCGACGTTGTAGGTGAGGACGTCGAGCACGCCGACGTCCGATTGCGCGTGGACCACGCCGGCGCAGGCCAGGCTCAATCCGATGCCGTAGCTCACGAGGGTGCGTAGATGCTGGATCATGAATCGCCTCTTGCGGGTTGGGAGGAACAGCGGGTGGCGCGAGCGCCAGGGGCGGTGCTGGAAAGCACCGATGCCGCCGCGCGACCGACCGGGGCCGGCGCACGTGGCGTCATGGGGTCAGGAATCGCGGATCGATCGCGGCCTCTATCGCGGCGGCGAATGCCGGCAGCGGGCAGTCGTAGGCGGCGTCGGCGCGGCTGCACTGCGGGATGAACACCGCCGACGCCAGCGGCGGCGCCTGCAACGTCAGCGGGTGGCGTTCGCGCAGCTGCGCCAGGCTCTGCGCGGTGTAGCGCAGGCGGATCACGCGCTCGCCGTCGGCGCGGCGCCAGCGTTCGAACACCAGTGCGCCGCCGGGCACGGTCTGGTCGGGCTGGTAGCCGGGCAACTGCCAGTGCAGGTCGAGCATGCCGGCCAGCAGGGTCAGGGTGCCGTCGTGGCCGGACAGCACCACCAGCCGCGCCGCGCCGCCGATGGGGGCGGCGTGCGTGGCCTGGCCGCTGCCGTCCAGCAGCGTCGCCAGCAACCGCGCCGCCAGCGGCGAGGCGGCCATGCGCGCCACCGCCGGCGCACGCAGGCGCAGCGCGAACTCGGCCTGGTGCGGGGCGAAGGCGCGCAACAGGCTGGCCTCGTCCAGGCCTTGCCAGCCCAGCGCCGCGAAGTCCTGGCCGTCGGCCCAGCCCATCAGCAGGCTTTCGCTGATGCCCGAGGCCGTGGCGGCCGGACCTTCGATGCCGGGAATCCCGTCTTCGGCATCGCCCACGCGCGCGGGTACCGCGTCCAGGCGTTGCTTGTCGGCACCTGCGTCGGCCGGGCACGGCCGCTGTGCGCACTGCAGCAGCAACTGCTGCAATGTGTCGATCGCATCGCGCTGTGCCGCATTCCAGGCCACGGCGTCGCCGCCGATACGGCCGGCGATGGCGGCGCGCATCAGCGCGATCGCCGCAGGCGTGCGCAAGGCCGGCGCGCCGTCGAATAGCGGATCGGAGGTGCCATCGGCAACGCTGTGCACCACGTTCGCGCAACCGGGCGTCAAGCTGCTGGCCAAAGCCTGCGCCGAGGCGATGGTGCGCTGGGTCCGGTTGGCCCAGTAATAGGCGCTGGCGCATGCGTCGCCGGCGAACAGCCCCTGCGGCGCGTACAGCGCGCGGTAGTAGGCGCCGAACAACTGCTCCAACTGCGCGCCATGTGCGGTGAGATGCCCGGCCGGCACGTCGAAGCGCGGCCACGGGCGCGCCGAATAGCGGCCCAGCTGTTCCGGGCTGGACATCGCCGAACGCACGCCGTGGCGTTTGAGGATCAGCACTTTTTCCAGGGTGTCCTGCGGTGCCGCGACCGCGGCGCGCGCCGCTGCGCATGGCAGCAGGGCGACGAAGAGAAGTGCAGCGGCGAGGCGAGCAATCGACGGCATCGGCATGGTCCGGAAGCGGCGGTGCGGAAGCGCCAAGCGCGACAAGCCGCTGGCTGCGGCACCGCTGGAGAAGGAAGATTCGGCGACAGCGCCGGGTGGGCGCCGTCGCCGTCGCGAGCGGTGCCGCACGGTGGCGGCGACCGCGCCGGCGCGGCTCAGAAGCGCGCGCGCAGGCCCACCGACCAGGTGCGGCCGTAGTCGGTATAGCCGCCGAACAGGTGGTCGCCGACGTACTGGCGCTGCACTTCGCCGGTGAGGTTGATCGCGTTGACGAACACCGACAGGGTGTCGTTGACCTTCCAGGCCACGTTCGCGTCCAGGCTGCCGAACCTGTCGCTGTTGAGCGTGGCGACGTTGGCGGTGCCGACCGCGTTGAGGATGTCGTCGCTCCAGCTGTAGCTGACCCGCGCCATCAGCGGTCCCTTCTCGTAGAACAGCACCGCGTTGTAGGTGTTCTTGGCCACGCCTTCCAGGCTGTCGGTGAAGGTGCCGGTGCCGTTGCGGTAGGTGGCCTCGCTGTCGGTCCAGGTGTAGTTGAGCTGCATGCCCAGCCCGTCCAGCGGCGCCGGCAGGCCGGCGAAGACCTGCTGGTAGGCCAGCTCCGCGCCCTTGACCTTGGCCTCGCTGCCGTTGGTCTTGGACGACAGCAGATAGGTCTGGCCCTGGTAGGTCAGGTTCGACATCTGGGTCTGGATGAAGCTGGAGATGTCCTTGTAGAACACGCCACCGGTCAGCGCCGAGGTCCCGTCGATGTACCACTCGAAGGTCAGATCGTACTGCCAGGCCTCGAACGGCTTGAGCGCGGGATTGCCGCCGCTGGCGGTGAGGATCTCGCCGCTGGAGTTGAAGGTGAGCTTGGACGACAGGTCGGTGAGGTCGGGGCGGGTGATGACCTTGGCCGCGGACGTGCGCAGCACCATGTCCTCGCGCACGTCCCAGGCGGCGTTGAACGAGGGCAGCACGCTGTTGTAGCTGCGTTCGAAATGCACCGGCTGCGCGGTGCCGTCGACGTCGGCGTGGCCGTCGGTGGTCTGCTCGGTGCGCACCAGGCGCACGCCGAGATTGCCGCGCAGGTCGCGCCCGGCCAGCGCGCCGCCGAAATCGGCCAGTGCATAGGCCGAGCTGATCTTCTCCTTCACCTCGTAGGAGTTCTGCAGGTCGGCGCTGTTGGGCGTGTTGACCAGGTCCGCGGCGGTCGGCCAGTTGCCGAAGAAGGTCGATTCGACCGGCGCCAGCCAGTGCCGCGGCAGGGTGCCGTTGGCGTCGGCGAGCATGTCGTCCACCGGCAGCGCGGTGAAGTTGCCCGCGGGGAAGCGCACGCCGGCGATGCTGTTGAGCAGCAGGTCGGCGCGGTCGTAGCGGCGCGAGCGCTCGCGGTATTTGGCGCCGAATTTGATGTCGCGAAGGAAGCCGTCGTCGAGCATGCGCTTGGCGTCCACCTGCAGCGCATCCTCCTTGTCGCGCGCATCGATCTCGCGCCATTCCAGACGGCGCCCGGCCACGGTGGCCGGGTTGGTCGGATCGAAGCCGTTGCTGAAGCTCCAGTTCGGCACGTTGTCGTCGTCGGCCTGCGGCATGTCCACGTGCATCGACAGATTCGTGCCGCTGCGCAGGCGGGTACGCCGGATCGGGTCCGAATCGTAGCTGTGCGCCTGCGAGTGGAACGCCACCGCGCCCAGGGTCCAGCGATCGCCGTTCCAGGTGCTGGACAGGCGCGCGCTGCGGTTGTCGTCGGTGATGCCGGAGGTCTCGCGCGAGATCTGCACCTGGCCGTTGCGGTAGTCGAAGCCGGTGATGCCGCCGTGCTCGACGCGGATGTTGCTCATCTTGGCCAGGCTGTCGAAGCCCACGCCCAGGCTGTATTCGTCGTAGTGCACGGTCTGCTTGGCGTACAGCAGGTCGAGGTTGGTCTCCCATGCCGCGCTCGGTTTCCATTGCAGCGAGGCGGCCACGCCGGTGCGCTCGCGTTGCTCCAGTTCCAGCGTCGGGCGCAGGCCGGTCGGCGCGTAATAGGCGCCGGGCGCGCCCGGCACGCCGTTGGGGTAGTAGTCCCAGCTCACTTCGTTGACCCGGTCCTGGCGCAGGCTGCGCTGCGCGTAGGCGCCGGACAGCAGCAGGCCGAACGTCCCATCGGCATTGACCCAGTTGAACAGGCCGGACACGCGCGGATCGTTGGCGTGGGTGCGCTGCGCCTGGCTCGACTCCAGCGACACATTGGTCAGGGTCTTGCCCAGTTCCAGCGGACGGAAGGTACGCACGTTGACGATGCCGCCGATCGCGCCTTCGTCCAGGTCG
>Ga0070670_100005185_pt1 | contig 10970 bp, 10 predicted proteins | sample KBSS63metaG_FD_64665 | JGI IMG/M metagenome (GOLD analysis project Ga0070670, IMG submission 64665) | Switchgrass rhizosphere microbial communities from Kellogg Biological Station, Michigan, USA - KBS S6-3 metaG | ecosystem: Host-associated > Plants > Roots > Rhizosphere > Soil ... | reverse complement strand
CTCACCGGCAAGAGCGTACTCGACATCGGCTGCAACGCTGGCTTCTATTCGATGGAGATGAAGCGTCGCGGCGCCGCCCGCGTGCTCGGCGTCGACTTCGACGAGCGCTACCTCGACCAAGCGCGCTTCGCGTCCAAGGCGCTGGGCTTCGCCGACATCGAGTACCGCCAGCTCTCGGTCTACGATGTCGCGTCGCTGGGCGAGCGGTTCGATCTCGTGATCTTCATGGGCGTGCTCTATCACTTGCGCCACCCGCTGCTCGCGCTCGACCTCATCCGCGAGCACGTCGCCGGCGACCTCATGCTGTTCCAGACGATGCAGCAGGGCTCCAAGGACGCGATCGAGGTGCCCGCCGAGCACCCGTTCTTCGAGCCCGGCACCTGGCGGCCCTCGCCGATCTTCGACGAGCCGGCCTATCCCAAGATGCACTTCATCGAGAAGTCGTTCGCCAACGACTGGACCAACTGGTGGGCGCCGAACGCCGCCTGCAGCGCCGCAATGCTACGCGCCGCCGGATTCACCATCGAGGCCCAGCCCGAGCCGGAAGTCTATCTCTGCCGCGTCGCGCCGGTGCCTTACGCGGAATACGGCCCGGCGGCGGTCTATCCCGCGAGAGGGGCACACACCAACACCGCAAACGAGGGGCAAACCGCGTGATCGAAGCCGCGATGATCTGGAACGAGCCGAACAACAAGTCCCACTGGGACCCCGAGCTCGATCCCGACTGGTCGATATACGGCGACCTCGTGAAGCGCGCGGGGTCTGCGATCCACGCCGCCAACCCGGATGTCCTGCGCGTGCTCGGCGGCATGTCGCCGATCGATCCATCGTGGGTGAACCGCATGCGCGGCCATGGCGCGCTCGATGCGGTCGACGTGGTCGCGGTGCACGGCTTCCCGCTCGACTGGAACCTGTGGCCGATCCACGCCTGGCCCGACAAGGTCGCCGAGATCGAGGCGGTCTGCCCCGACAAGCCGATCTGGGTCACCGAAGTCGGCGTAGGTTCATTCGGCGCGGAGGAAGTGCAGGAGTTCGGCGTGCAAAGGACCGCCGAGCTGCTGATCGGCCGCGTGCCGCGCGTATTCTGGTACTCGCTCTACGACTTGCCGCAGGAGTGGGGCGCGACCACGCGCCACCGCGAGGCGGAAGGATCGAGCTACTACCGCCATTTCTACATGGGCCTGATCCGCGAGGACGGCACGCCCAAGCCGGGCCTCGACCACTATGCCAAAGTCGCGGGCGAGATGGGCCTGATGCAGTGGTTCCATTTCGAGGACCCCCGGCTCGACGACGCCGTCGCCTGGATGAAGCGGCTGGGCACCCGGCACTTGCGCACCGGCCTGTCGTGGGCCGACAGCTTCCGCCCGAACGCGCTCGACTGGTTCGACCGGCAGATGGAGGCGCTGGCCGACTTCGAGGTGACCGTGACGTTCTGCTTCACACCCGAGCATCTCGGTCCGGGCGCGCATCACACCAGCCCGCCGCACGACACGCAAGGCTTCGCCGACTTCTGCGGCCAGATGATCGCCCGCTACGCGCCGGCACGCGTCTCGCCCTCTCCCACCCTTCAGCCCGCTGTTGCCTGAGGAGCCCGCCATGCTTTCCCCTCACCCGCACGGGATCAACGTCGCCGTCGTCGGCATCGGCAATTGCGCCAGTTCGCTCGTCCAGGGCATCGAGCACTACCGCGCCGGCGCCAACGAGACGATCGGCCTGATGCACTACGAGCTCGGCGGCTACGTGCCGAGCGACATCCGCCTCGTCGCGGCCTGGGACATCGACCAGCGCAAGGTCGGCCGGGACATCGCCGAGGCCGTCTTCGCCAAGCCGAACTGCACCACCGTGTTCTGCGAGACGATCACGCCCACCGGCGCCCAAGTGAAGATGGGCCGCAAGCTCGACGGCATCGCCGATCACATGGCCGACTACCCCGACGAGCGCACTTTCCTAGTCGCCGACGAACCAGAAGCCACCGAGGAAGAGGTCATCGCCACCCTGCGCGAGACCAAGACCGACGTGCTGATGAACTACCTGCCGGTCGGCTCGCAAAAGGCCACCGAGTTCTACGCCGAATGCGCGCTCAAGGCCGGCGTCGCCTTCGTAAACAACATCCCGGTCTTCATCGCCAGCGATCCGGTCTGGGCGCAGCGCTTCGCCGAGGCGAACATCCCGATCATCGGCGACGACATCAAGGCGCAGCTCGGCGCCACGATCACCCACCGGGTGCTGACCGACTTGTTCGCCAAGCGCGGCGTGAAGCTCGATCGCACCTACCAGCTCAACACCGGCGGCAACACAGACTTCCTCAACATGCTGGAGAGGAAGCGCCTCGCCTCCAAGAAGGAGAGCAAGACCGAAGCGGTGCAGTCGGTCGCGGCCGAGCGGGTCGAAGACGAGAACATCCACGTCGGCCCGTCCGACTACGTCGCCTGGCAGAACGACAACAAGGTCTGCTTCCTGCGCATGGAAGGCCGCATGTTTGGCGGCGTCCCGATGAACCTGGAGCTACGCCTCTCGGTGGAGGACAGCCCCAACTCGGCCGGCGTCGCCATCGACATGATCCGCTGCGCCAAGATCGCCAAGGAACGCGGGCTCTCCGGCCCGATCCACCCGGCCGCCGCCTACTTCTGCAAGCATCCGCCCGAGCAGATGACCGACGACGAAGCCTTCACCGCGCTCGAGGCCTTCATTGCGGGATGAGCTGCATGCCTGCCTTGGCAGCTTGGAAACCTTCGTGACCACAGCCTGTCGCGCTGGACGCGATTCAGGCTCTCGGCGTCGCCCGGAGGCAATGATGCCAACATCAAACGATGCAGATCCGCCCTGTTCCGACCTAGCCCTGCCTCTCCGCCAGGGCGTCGAGAACTTCCTCCGGTTCCACGTCGGCCTCGATCTCCGCCAGTTCCAAGTCCTCCACCGAGACGTCCAGCTTGCTCGCGATCCGCTCCAGCAGCATCGCAACGCGCGTGAGCTCGTGCTCCGTAAGCAGGCTGATGTGCAGATCGAGGTCCGCGTTGCGGTTCTGCCGCTCGGCCATGCGGTTCTGGCTGATCAACACGAACGTCGACAGGAAGATCGCCTCGACCGAAGCCTCCATCGCCAGGATGACGAGGCTCGGGTCGAAGCGTGGCACGCCGGGCAGGCTGACCGTGTTGGCGAGCAGCCAGAAGCCGAACATCACCACATGAAACGCGACGAACGTCATGGAGCCGGTGAAGCGCGTGACTTGTTCGGCGATACGGTCGCTGAGGGGCGCGGCGCTTGCCTCCTCCCGCTCGCGCGTGGTCAGCGTCTCGATGTTTTCACGAAGCGCGCGGCTCATGCTCAGGGAGACATTGGGCGACGGATTGGTCGTTGCTTGCCCCGGCTCCGCCATGCGCGTCGATCCTATCCGTTAGTTCAGAGGCAAAGCGCATGAACGCCGAAAATGGTTTCCTTTCCAGCACGATGCGCGCCGCGACCGTGTTGGCGCCGGGCGAGGCGAACGTCGAGCGCGTGCCGCGCCCCGAACCCGGCCCCGGCGAAGTGCGCATCGCCATCGAAGGCTGCGGCGTCTGCGCCTCGAACCTGCTGCCGTGGAAGGGCAGCGAGTGGATCGCCTACCCGCTCGATCCCGGCGGCCTCGGGCACGAAAGCTGGGGCACGATTGATGCCGTCGGCAAAAACGTTTCCGAGCTTGCATCGGGCGACCGCGTCGCCTCGCTCGCGGGACGCAGCTTCGCCGAGTACGACATCGCCCGCGCCGACGCGGTGGTGAAGCTCCCGCCCCAGCTGGACGGCCAGCCATTCCCCGGCGAGCCGCTCGCCTGCGCCTTCAACATCTTCCGCCGTGCCGACATCCGCGCCGGCCAGACCGTGGCCATCGTCGGCATCGGCTTCCTCGGCGCGGTGCTGACCAGGCTGGCGAGCGATGCCGGCGCGCGGGTGATCGCCATTTCGCGCCGCCCCTCCTCGCTCGATCTCGCGCACCACTACGGCGCCGCCGAGACGATCCCGATGGACGACCACTGGCGCATCATCGAGCGCGTCAAGGAACTGACCGGCGAGGCTCTGTGCGAGCGGGTGATCGAATGCGTTGGCTACCAGTGGCCGCTCGATCTCGCGGGCGAGCTGGTCGGCTTCGGCGGGCGGCTGGTGATCGCCGGCTACCACCAGGACGGCCCCCGCCAGGTCAACATGCAGATGTGGAACTGGAAGGGCATCGACGTGATCAACGCCCACGAGCGCGACCCGGCGGTCAGCCTGCAGGGCCTGCGCGAGGCGGTCGACGCGGTCGCCAGCGGACGGCTCGACCCCACGCCGCTCTACACCCACCGCTACCCGCTCGAACGGCTCGGCGAGGCGCTCGACGCCACGCGCGACAAGCCCGAGGGCTTCGTGAAAGCGCTGATCACCGTATGATGGACGACCTGGCCCCCACACGCGCGCCACAGAACGCGATGCGCAGACCGCGCGTCGGCTTCCTCGGCACCGGCTGGATCGGCCGGCACCGCATGGAAGCCGCGCTTGCCACCGGTGCGATCGAGGCGGCGGCGATCTGCGATCCCTCGCCCGACTGCGCCGCCGAAGCGTCCAAGCTGGCGCCCGATGCCGTTGTCGCCGCATCGTTCGAGGCGCTGCTCGACCAGGACCTCGACGGCATCGTGATCGCCACCCCGAGCGCGCTCCATGCCGAGCAGTCCATCGCCGCGCTGGAACGCGGCCTCGCGGTGTTCTGCCAGAAGCCGCTCGGCCGCAATGCCGCCGAGGCGCAAACCGTGGTCGAGGCCGCGCGCCGGGCGGACCGGCTGCTCTCGGTGGACTTCTCCTACCGCTACACCGCCGCCGCGCAAGCCATCGCGCCGCTGATCCGCGAGGGCGCGCTGGGCCGGGCGTTCGCCGCCGACCTCGTGTTCCACAACGCTTATGGCCCCGACAAGCCGTGGTTCTACGACAAGGCGCATTCGGGCGGCGGCTGTGTGATGGACCTTGGCGTCCACCTCGTCGACTTGCTGCTGTGGCTTTTCGATTTTCCGGAGGTGACGCAGGTCTCCTCCACCCTGCTCGCCGGCGGTGCGCCGGTGCCCGCGGACGGGGTGGAGGACTACGCTCTGGCCCAGCTCACGCTGGCGAACGGCGTCACGGCCCGCCTCGCCTGCTCGTGGCGGTTGCAAGCCGGGCACGAGGCGGTGATCGAGGCCAGCGTCTACGGCACCGGCGGCGGCTTGGCCCTGCGCAACGTCAACGGCAGCTTCTACGACTTCGAGGCGCGCTGGCACGAGGGCACGAGATCGCATTTGCTCGTTTCCCCGCCAGACGCCTGGGGCGGCCGCGCCGCCGCCGCCTGGGCCGAGCAACTCGCGCGCGACCCGCGCTTCGATCCCGCGGCAGAGCGGCTGGTCGACGTCGCCCGCGTGCTCGACCGGATTTATGCCGGGTGAGAAGCGCCGTTCCCTTATCGAGGGGGAAGAAGGATCAGTCCCTCCCCGCCTTCCTCGGATCGATCAGCCGGTCCACCCACTTGCCCAGCCTTCCGCGCGAGTAGGCGAGGCCGTGATAGGCGGACTGCGCGGCGCGGCCCCATGCCATGTAGACCTGCGGCGCGCCTGCCGACCGCGACAAGCGGAAAATCGGGTGGCTCCAGCGGCTGATCGCCTGGCGCATCCGGTAGATCAGCTTGCGCCGCACCGGGATCTCACGCGAAGGCTCCACGCGCTTCTTCGGCTGCACCGGCAGGCGCGCCCGGGCCAAGCGATAGGCGAGCCCCTCGCGCCGCTGGCGTAGTCCGGCCGCCTGCGTCTCGCGCACGAAGGCGTCGTCCACGTGCTCCAGCGCCAGGCGACCCGCGGTAATCGCCCCCTCGACCAGCGCCTCCATGCGCGGCGAGCGCACCACGACCACGTTGGTGCCGCGACCATCCGAGGAATAGGGCTCCACCCAGGCGTCGCCCAGCGCGATGTCGGCGGTTTCGGCCACCACGTCGTCACAGAAATTGCACGCCGAATTCATGAAGAAGCCCGAGCCCCAGTCCCCCTCGACCAAGTGGAACCAGTCCTGCGAGCGCGCCGATCCGTCCTTCAAGGTGAGGTTCGCGGTGTACCAGTTCGCCGGCCGATCGGGGTTCTTGAGCCGATAGTCGATCGCCGCGACATTCTCCGGCGCCGCGTCGAGCTGGAGCGCGAAGCTGTCGACCAGGCGCGCGCTCTTCATGTGGCCGCAGAACAGGCCGATGGTGTGCGTGATGCGCTCGGCCAGCACCGGGTCGTTGCGTCGCTGCAGGTTCACCGCCTTGATGAAGCAGGGAATGCCGACGATCGCGTAGCGCCCCGGCGTCGCCACGATCTCGGACAGGATTTCGGCAAGATCGACCGGATAGTAGCGCGACTTGGCGCCCTGCTGCACCGCCGCCACACTGCGCGAGATGCGGTAGGCGAACAGGCGGCCGCTTTGCGGCGCCTGCGGCACCACGTGGGCGACGCCGTCCACATCGCCGCGACGCAGCAGCTCGGCCGCGATCCAGCTGACCATGCCGCCCGAGCTGCCGCTCATCCGGTAATCGTCTTCGGCGACATGGCCGACATAGGCGGCGCGGTAGCGGCCGATCAGTCCATCGGTTTCGCGCGCCCAGGCAAACCGCTTGGCGGCAATGGCATCCTCGTTCGCGGCCAAGGGCGAAAAGGGGCACAGCGCCGCGAAGCTCTCGTCGCGATCCTCGAGCCAGCGCGGATTGCCGACGGGCTTGAGCTCTCCGTTTTCGTCCCAGTCCATCGTGGCGGACCATTCCAGCGTGGTGCAACTGCCGCAGCCGATGCACAGCCCCGAACGGATCACCTCGGCGGGCGAAGGTAAGAGTTCGGGCACGCTCATGCGCCGGCTGCTTGGAGGTACCGCTCCGATTGCCCCCGAAGCGCGTCGATGCGGGCGGCGATCGCCGGGTCGAGGGGCCGGTCGAGCGCTTCGGCGACCTGCTCGGGCGGATCGCTCGGGTACACCAGCAGCCCCTCGGCGCCGACAGCGGCGGCCAAGTCGCGCACCTTGTTCATGCGATAGGGCGAGACTTCGCACGCGAACGGCTTTTGCGTCACCAGCGCGAACACGCAGCCATGGAAGAAGTTGGTGACGACCGCGCTCGAGCGCGCGATCAGCGCCGCGAACTCAAGCGGGCCGGTGGCGATGCGCTGCTCGTGCGCCCAAGCGTTGGCATAGCCGATGCTGACGAGGCGCAAGCCCCGCCGATCCGCCCAGGCACGGATCGCCTGCGCGAAACCGGCGCTGAAACTGTGACCATAAAGCGCCACGAACGGCGTGTCGGGCTCGGCAGCCCACTGGGGATCGATCGCGGGAGGGAATTGCAGAACCGGATCGAGCACCAGCGGCGGCTGCCTGCCGAGTGCGGTGCGGACGAGGCGACGCGAATTATCGTCCCGCACCGAAATCGCATCGAACCGCCGAAGGAACCCAGCCCACATCCCATCGATCCCCCCGTCGGCATCGTAGTTGCCGAAACTCGCGGCGTAGGAGACGATGCGCGGCGCGGCAAGACCCTGGCCCCAGAACAGCGCCTGGCCACCATACCAGGGATGCCACAGGTTCCACACCTCGTCGCTACCGACCATCACGAGGTCGCAGGCCTCCATCTGTTCGGGCGCGTGGAGAGGGAACCGGCCGGACAGCGGCAGCGCTTCGATGGCCTGGCGAAAGGCGCGCGCCTTGCGGGCATAGAGGCGGATATCGCCGCGCGGCGAGCGGGTGGGCAGCAGCGGCTGCATCGCGCAGCGCAATTCGATGCGCTCGGTCCGCTCGCAGTCGTAATCGAGCAGGACGGCATCGTTCCCCCGGCCGCGCAGCCCTTCGACAAGGCACCGCGCCTGCCAGTAGGAACCGTAATTGACGCAGCGATGGAACGTCAGCACCCCTACCTTGGGCGCCCGCCGTGGACCGTTCTCACCGCTCCCTTCGCGGAACATCGCTAGCTAGAGGCCCTTACGGTGCGAAGCTGCCGGACACCCTTGCGATATCGAACAAAAGCAAGTCTTACCAGGTACATAGGGACTCCTGAAATTGGAGAACTGCATCAACCGCCATCGCCCCCACACGTTCCCCGGCACACGTTCCCTTAGAGACGCTCAGTCCTGCTCGATGTCGAACAAGTTGCGATACTGACGCGGCTGGGAGCGCAAGTACTGCGGCGGCGCCTTGACCTTCGCGCCGAGATGCGCGGCAGCGTGCCACGGCCAGCGCGGATCGTAGAGCACCCCGCGCGCGAGCGCGACGAGGTCGGCATCGCCCGTGCCCACGATCGCCTCGGCCTGCTCGTAATCGGTGATGAGCCCCACCGCCACGACCGGGATGCCCACCGCCTGCTTCACCGCGCGGGCGAGCGGCACCTGGTAGTTGGGGCCGACCGGGATCTGCTGGCGCGGATCGAGGCCGCCGCTGGAAACGTGCACGGCGCCGCAGCCGCGCTCTTCCAGCGCTTGCGACAAGGCGACGCTCTGCTCGATGTCCCAGCCGCCCGCGACCCAGTCGGTGCCCGAGATACGCACCGTCACCGGGCGATCCGCCGGAAACGCCTGGCGCACCGCGTCGAACACCTCGAGCGGGAAGCGCATCCGGTTCTCCAGGCTGCCGCCGTACTCGTCCTCGCGCCGGTTCGACAAAGGCGAGAGGAACTGGTGCATCAGATAGCCGTGCGCCATGTGCAGCTGCACCGCGGCCAGATCCAGCCGCGCCGCGCGCACGGCCGCGTCGGCGAAGCCCTGGCGGATGCGCGCCAGATCCTCGCGCGTCAGCGCCACCGGCGGGTTTTCGCCTTGCTCGAACGGCAGGGCCGAGGCCGAGACGGTTTGCCAGCCGTTGGCATGGTCGGGCGCGATCTGCTTGCCGCCAAGCCACGGCAAGTCGGTCGAGGCCTTGCGCCCGGCGTGGGCCAGCTGGATCGCGATCGGCATGTCGGAATAGCGTCGCACGCTCTCCAGCACGCGCGCCATCGCCGCTTCGGTGGCATCGTCGTAGAGCCCCACGTCGCCGTAGGAGATGCGCCCCTCGGGCGTGACGGCACTGGCCTCGATCGTCAGCAGCGCCGCTCCGGAGAGCGCCAGCTGGCCGAGATGGATCGTGTGCCAGTCGGTCATGCAGCCGTCCTGCGCCGAATACTGGCACATCGGGGCGATGACGATGCGATTGGCAAGCTCGAGGTCGCCGACGCGCAAGGGCTTAAAGAGACGGGGCGTGGCCAGGGGAGTTCTCCTGCTTTGCGAAGGTAGGCCGGGACGAAAGGCGGGACGAGAGGCGAATGCTAGAGGCTGGGCGTTCGCGCCTCATCTGGTGAAGCCCTCTGCCCCCGGCAACCCCCCGGCGCCCGCTCAAGTGCTGCCGATAATGCTGCCGGTGCGCGCAACGCAGGCAACACTTCGTTACCGTTGCGCACGACGCAAGACACAGGGCGGACACTAAGTGCACGCTTAGCAACCCAGATTTTAGGAGCCCCCCCATGTCACTGCTCGCCCTTCTTGCCGTTTCGTTCACCGCCTCGCCCGCCCTTGCACCGCAGAGCGCCGCCTTCACCTGCGTCGCCACCGGCGAAGCCAGCCCCTCGTGCGGTGCCTCGCCGCTCGTGGTCGCCGGCGGCAAGGGCGTCGTCGCTGCCCGTCCGCACAAGGCCCGCGTCGTCTCCTCCGATGCCGTGTGCCACTCCGACCCCAGCAAGGGCCGCGCCTGCCGCCACCACAAGCTCCAGGCCGAGAATGCCCCTGCCGACAAGGCGCTCGGAGTGCGCGAAGCGCTGCGCTGAGCCTGGCTCACCAAGCCGCCGATTTGCACTGACGCCGGCGGCGTCCTAAATCCCGCCCATGCCAGAGCCCGAGACGCCGATCTTTTCTCTTGCCGACACCATGGCCGCGCCCCGGATCCTCCTTGTCGAGGATGACGGACCGCTGCGCACGCTGACCGCCCGGGCCTTGCGCCAGAGCGGCTTCACCGTGCTCACGGCCGCGACGGGCGCGGAGATGTGGGTTACGCTGCGCGAAGGGCCGGTCAGCCTGGTGATCCTCGACATCATGCTGCCCGGCACCAGCGGCCTCGAGCTGTTCCGCCGCTTGCGCCGGGAGAACGACGTGCCGGTGATCTTCGTCAGCGCGCGCGGCAGCGAGGAGGATCGCGTGCTCGGGCTAGAGCTCGGCGCGGACGACTACCTCGCCAAGCCGTTCAGCACGCGCGAACTGGCCGCACGGGTCAGCGCGGTGCTGCGGCGCGGCGGCGTCGATCCCGCCTCCGAGGCGACCAACCCGGCCGCGCCCCCCGCCGACACCGTGCGCTTCGACGGCTGGAGCGTGTCGATGGCGCGGCGCGAACTGCATTCGCCGAGCGGAGCGATGGTCGACCTGACCGGCGCCGAGTTCGACTTGCTGGCGACCTTCCTCAACAACCCCCAGCGCGTGCTCGGGCGCGAGCGGCTGATCGAGCTGTCGCGTACCCGCCTCGCCGACAGCTCGGACCGCAGCATCGACGTCCTCGTCAGCCGCCTGCGCCGCAAGCTGCAGGCGGTCGGCAGCGAGACCCCGATCGTGACGGTGCGCGGCGTGGGCTACATGTTCAAGGCGGAAGTCGCCAGAGCTTGAGCGGGAGCCAGAGCGCAGGCCCGAGCAGGGGTCTGAAGAGCGCCCTCGACGGCGCCCTCAAACTGCTGCGGCGCTTCGGACTCCCCGAGCGGCTGCTGGCGGTCCTGCTCCTGGCCGCGCTGGTCGACTTCGCCGCCAACACCATCGTCTTCAACCGCGCCAACTCGTTCGAGCTGCGCCGCGACGATGCCGAGCGCATCGCCGAGAACCTTGTACTCGTCAGCCGGGCGCTGGAACAGACGCCGGCGCAGGACCGGCCAGCGGTGGCGCACTCGCTGAGCTCGCAGCGTTTCGCCCTCGACTGGTCGATGCCGCAGAGCAACCGGCACGGCTCGGTCAGCCTTTCCAAACTGCGCGCGCAAGTGATCGACA
>Ga0070670_100005180_pt1 | contig 10972 bp, 9 predicted proteins | sample KBSS63metaG_FD_64665 | JGI IMG/M metagenome (GOLD analysis project Ga0070670, IMG submission 64665) | Switchgrass rhizosphere microbial communities from Kellogg Biological Station, Michigan, USA - KBS S6-3 metaG | ecosystem: Host-associated > Plants > Roots > Rhizosphere > Soil ... | reverse complement strand
TTTGCCAGCATCGCCTCGATTGCGGCATGGCCGTAGGCGGCGAGTACGGCCAGAAAGAAGATGACAAAGATGCCGAGTCGCGCCGGCGCCCTCAGCGCCGTGAACAGCGGAACGTGGTCGTAGAGAAAGGTGAAGGAGTACCCGCGAAGCCCGAGGGACATCTCGAACGCCGCAACCGCCCCAAGGAGGTAGACGATGGCGTTGTTCGTCGGCGGCCGCAGCAGCAGCCCGACGAGCGCCAGCAGAAGCGCAAGCAGTCCGGGAAAAAGCCGCCGCTCGGGACGCCCGAACGCTGCCGAGCGGGCGCCATAGAGAAGGTTGGTGTCCGTGGCGGCGAGATAACTCGACGGACGCGCGCCGAACTCGAGTACCTGCGCGGCGGACCGGCTTCCGACTTCCTGCCGCGTCTTCGCGTACGGCAGCACATACGGCGCCAGAATCACCGCTCCGACGACGGCCCCGGCGAGCAGTTGGCGGACTTGCCGCTTCAACGCCTGACCCCGCGCGCTGCACAAGAGCAAGACCGCCGCAAGCCCCAGCAGGGTGGCGAGAAAGATGCCGTAGTAGATGCTCGACAGAAACTGCAGCGCACCGAACAGTCCGACGAGTGCGCCGTCGCGCACTCGATGCGTATCGAGCGCGCGATGCAGGGCCCAGAACGCCCAGGGCATCCACACCGTCCACTGCAATTCCATGTGCATGTAGTGCTCGAACCGGTAGGGGGCAAACGCGAAAATGATCCCGGCGGTGACGCCCGCGGCGGCGCTCTCCGTCAGCCGGCTCGCAAGCACGAACATGCCCGCCGCCGACAGGACGATTCCGCCGAGCAGCAGTAGGTTGTGGACGAGAACCGGAGCAACGTGGGCCCAGAGCAGCGGCACGGCGATCGCCGCTTCGACCGGCATCGCGTCCGAGAACGTCAACGCCCGCGGCTCCGGATAGAAAATATTGCCGTCGAAGACCTGCGTCGGCGAAGAGGCGAGCGCGTGCGCCACCCACGCGAAGCGCCACATGTTGAAGTACACGTCCTGATGTTCCAAAGCCGCGGTGCCGAGCCGTGGCACCTGCGGCCACGTCATGACGATCGTCAGCGCGGCAAAGAGCGCGGCGCTCTTCGCGAACCGCGCCACGTCACGACTCCTTCAGATCGATGCCGATCATCTGCATCAGCCGCAGCGCATTGCGCGAGGTGGCAATGCCGTCGCGCAGGCGGTAATCGAACTGCATGCGACCCTGTGCGTCCACGATTTCGGTGAAGTGCACCAGCACCGCGGCCGATTGCAGCGGTTCTTCGCCCGCCAGCGTCAAATCGTGCGTGGTCATCGCCCCGATGGCACCCGCGTCGAGCAGATGACGCGCGACCGCGCGCACCGCAATGTTGCGCTCCGCGCTGTTGGTGCCCTGCAGGATTTCATCGAGCAGATAGAACAGCACGCGGTGCGGTCGCGGATGCTCGGCCGCGTCCACGACGCCTTTCAGCCGGGCCAGCGCGGCCATGAAGTAGGACAGACCGAGCTCGAGCGAGTCCTGCACGCGGATGCTCGTCTGCAGATCCGATAACGGAAATCGCAGCCGCGTTGCACAGGCGCGGCCGCCCGCCTGCGCGATCACGAGATTCAGTCCGACCGAACGGAGCAGTGTGCTCTTGCCGGACATGTTCGACCCGGTGACCAGCAGCACCGTGCCGGCCGGACCGACCTGCACGTCGTTCGCCACCCGGCGCTCGTCGGTGATCAGTAGATGTCCGAGGCCCTGTGCGGCAAACACAGGATCCGGATTGATCTCCGGCACGCACCAGTCCGGGTTGTCGTGATGGACCACCGCCAGCGCCGACAACGCGTCGAGCTCGCCCACCGCCGTCATCCACCCGCGGACGTGCGGCCCCGCCGATGCCCGCCATCGCTCGAGCGCATACAACACGTGAAAATCCCACAGCGTGAATGCCTGTATCAGGAAGTGCAGAATCGCGGCGCCGTGACGCAGCGCGGCGAAGCCGAGAATACGGGTCAGCTGTGCCATGCACGCGGGAGCCAACTTTCCATGGGCCGAGAGCCGCTCATGAACGTCGCGCAGCAGTGCGCTGCGGAAATCCGGCGTGGTGACGTGCGTGAACAACGCCGCGTACCGACCGATCGCCTGTTGTCCGGCACCCGCGTGTTCGAACTCTCGCTGAATGGTCTTCCCCATCGCGAACGAGAACACGAGACCGGCGACGCAAGGAATCAGCCAGAACGCCGAGTCCGTGACGCCCGCGAGGAAGAGCGCGAACAGAATCCAGATCGAGATCATCAGCAAACACGCGGCGACATAGACGGGCGCGTAGACAATCGTCGCGTGCGACCCGGCGGGCCGTCGTCCCGGCGCGGGACTCCACGACAGCTCCGGCGACTCCGCCCAGGTCAGAAACGAGTCGATTTCAATCTGTCTGGCATCTCGGGCTAGGAGCCCGTGCGCCGCGAACTGCTCGCGCCATTCGACGAGCGGCGCGAGCTCTTCCACCGCGGCCTGCCGCGACATGATGACGGCACCGTCCGCGGCCTGGAGCAGCCATCGCGCGAGCGCCAGCGTGCCGTATGGCGTGGCGGCGGGACCGAGCCACTGAAACAGAGAGGCGCGGCCGAAGAGATCGAGGTCGAGCGCGTAAGGATGATGGGTGACATCGAGCGAAGCCGGAGCGTCTCCGGCGGGCAGATCGTCCCAACGCCGTTCCATCCGCGCCGTGCCGTAGACGTTGATGGTGTGCAACGCATCGTGCCAGGCGACACGCGCTTCGACACGCGCGTGCCAACCCACGAGTACCGCGAAGATGACGAACAAGGCCGCGGCGATGGACAGCTTCAACGGGTCCGCGTGCCGGCCGGCAATCGTCCAGACGAGAAAGGCTGCCGCAATCAGAAAGTTGGCGAGCCGGGCGGATGAAATCCGTGCGGACCGGCGCTGCTCCTCGTCGCGGCGCGCGGCGTGTGTCTGCGCGCGTGCGTCGTATAGCGTGGTCACGCGCGCGCCTTCCGCGCGTTGATGTTCAGCCGCCAGTAGTCGAGCGTCAGCGGCGGATCGTCTTGCAGGGCCTGCTCGGTCACCCGCTGCATGAATCCATCCCGGTCCGCTTCGGCCAGCCGGTGCAGTTGATGCCGCAGGCAGACCGCCGCGACAAACTCGGTGTATCGCTCCGGCCGTTCAAAGGGCACTGGAGCCATCACCAGCGAGACGTCGATATCCGTGAACCCGGCGCGGCGCAGCCTCGTTTCCGTATCGGCGACGTTTTCGAAGTGGTTGGGCTCCGTCCAGGACGTGAAGAAGCCTGAGTAGCGCGGCGAGTCCATCAGCTGTCGTGCGCGCCCGTACAGACGCTCGAGGTTTCCCGCGCCGCCGGCCTGGGCGATCAGCCGCCCTCCGCGCTGCAACGCGCCGAACACGCTGGTGAACAGCCGATCGTGATCCGGGATCCAGTGAAACGTCGCAGCGCTGAACACCGCGTCGAACGCCTCGACGAACGGCAGTGCGGCGCCATCGCCATGCACGTACCTGCCGGCGCCGTGCTTCGCCGCCTCCTGCAGCATCGCCGCCGATCGATCGAGCCCGACGACGAGGATTCCCGGCTGTGCGGCGATTTCCGACGTCAAACGCCCTGTGCCACAGCCGATATCGAGAATACGCTCGCCCGGAACCGGCACGAGCCGCACGGCGACCGCGCGGCCCCACGCCAGCTGGGGATCGGAGATGCGATGGTATTTGGCCGCGTCCCAGTCCGTCATCGATTCAATGTACAGTCGCGTCAACACGAACAGGAGAAGCGCATGCGTGTGCGAGTGCTCGTCATTCTTGCCGCGATTACGTCAGGCGCACAAGGCGGCCCCCTTCGTGCGCAGCAGCCGTCGAGGGGCCTGCGCTTGTCCGACATCACATCGCAGCAGGCATCCGACGTGCTTCGGTCCGACACCGTCGTCGTAATCCCGCTGGGCGCCGGTTCGAATGGGCACTGGCCCCACCTGACGCTCGGCACCGACGCGGTCCTGGCCGACTATCTCGCGCGTCGCGTGGCGGACGGGTCGGAAGTCGTCGTCGCGCCGCTGCTTCCATATCATCACGTACCGACTCCGGTCGAGTACCCGGGTTCCGCGTCGCTCACGCTGGAGACCGCACGGACGCTCACAACGGAGGTCGCGGCGAGCCTCGGGCGGTCCGGGCCGAGGCGCTACTACGTGCTGAACACCAGCTCCGGAGCGGAACGCGCGTTGGCCGCTTCGTCGCGGGCGCTGGCGCTTCAAGGCATCCTGCTCAGGTACAGCACCATGGCCGTCGATCTGGATCGCACGTCCATGATGCTCTACGTCGATCCCGCGTCGGTAGACATGCGGCGCGCACCGAGGGAGGCCGCCGTCGCGTCGCGCGAGAAGGGCCAGGCGATCGTCGAGGCGCTCGTCGCGTCTCTCAAGAGCAATATCGAAGACCTTCGTCGAGCTCCTCCGCCGTCCCCTTCGCTCGCACCAGCTCCGACAAGCGCATCAGGCGCGCCGCAACCAAGTGGTTTGCGGGCGAGCGGCTGCACGCCCGGAGACGAGCGGGCCGTCCGTCAGATGGCGGACGCCTTCACGTACTACTGGTCCAACGCGGACTCGGAAAGCATCTCGTCGATGTGGTCGCGCGAAGGAGACATCGTGCATCCCGACGGGTCGATCGAGCGCGGACGGGAGGTCATTCGAGCGAATCGGACCGCGCTCTTCTTACGACCCGAGTACCGCGGCTCGAAACACCCGCTCACCATCGGAATGATTCGGTGCTTGAACGCCGACGTGGCCGTGGCTGACGGCAAGTGGGAGCTCCGTGGTGTGAGCGACGAGAAGGGGAAACCGCTGCCGACATTCGAGGGACAATTCACGATCGTGACGAAGCGCGGCGACGAAGCCTGGCTGATCGAGGCGTATCGGTATACGCAGAAGCCAGCCGCCGCGCCGATGCCCACGTTGCTGAAGCGTCCTGGATTTCCTGGAGGTCAATGACCGTGCGGATCGCGAACGTGTTGGCTGTTCTCATCGCAACGGCCGCCTGCCACACCGACGTCCGTCCCCCGGCCCTTCCATCTACCCCCGGCGCGTACGACGTAGTGATTCGCGGCGGCACTGTCTACGACGGTACCGGGGCACCGGGCGTTCGCGCCGACGTCGCAATTCGCGCCGATCGCATCGCCGTGGTCGGCGATCTGTCGAAGTCGGCGGCGCCGATCACCATCGATGCCAGCGGTCTGGCGGTCGCGCCGGGGTTCATCAACATGCTCTCCTGGTCGACCGACTCGCTGCTCGTCGACGGCCGTTCGCAGGGCGAGCTGCGGGAGGGGGTGACGACGCAGATTTTCGGTGAAGGCAGCTCGATGGGGCCGCTGACGCCGGAGATGAAAAAGCGCGCGGTCGAGCAGATGGGCGATCTCAAGTACGACATCACCTGGACGACACTATCGGGATACCTGCGCGAGCTCGAGCGGCGAGGCGTCTCGCAGAACGTCGCGTCGTTCATCGGCGCGACGACGATTCGCGAGCATGTCATCGGCCTCGAAGACAAGAAACCAACGGCGAAGCAGCTCGACGACATGCGCGCCCTCGTCAAACAAGAGATGGAGGCTGGCGCGCTCGGCATTGGATCGTCCCTCATCTACGCGCCCGCGTTCTACGCATCCACCGACGAGCTGATCGAGCTGTGCAAGGTTGCGGCACAGTACCGCGGCAAATACATCTCGCACATCCGGAGCGAGGGCAACCGGCTGATTGAAGCGGTCGACGAGTTGATCAGAATCAGCCGCGAGGCGCACATTCCGGCGGAGATCTATCACCTCAAGGCCGCTGGGCAGGCGAACTGGCCGAAGATGGACCAGGTGATCGCGAGGGTCGAAGCGGCGCGCCGCGAAGGAATGAAGATTACCGCGGACATGTACACGTATACCGCGGGTGCAACCGGTCTGGACGCCTCGATGCCGCCGTGGGTGCTCGACGGCGGATACGACGCAGCCTACAAGCGTCTCTCGGACCCCGAGACCCGGAAAAAGATTGCCGAGGCGGTCCGCACGCCAAGCAACGACTGGGAAAACCTCTATCTCGCTGCCGGATCTGCCGATCGCGTGCTGCTCGTGGAATTCAAGTCGGACAAGCTGAAGCCGCTGACCGGAAAAACGCTCGCCGAAGCGGCTCGTCTCCGCGGCGAGGATCCGATCGACACGATCATGAACCTCGTGCTCGAGGACCACACGCGGGTCGGCACCGTGTATTTCATGATGTCGGAGGACAACGTCCGTAAAGAGATTGCGCTGCCCTGGGTGTCGTTCGGTTCAGACGCGGGGTCGATGGCGCCGGAGCCTCCCTTTACGAAATCGTCGGCCCACCCGCGCGCCTACGGGAATTTCGCGCGCGTGCTCGGGAAATATGTTCGCGACGAGAAGGCGCTGACGCTCGAGGACGCCATCCGCAAGCTGAGCGGCCTGCCCGCTACGAACCTCGAGCTCGATCACCGCGGTTTCCTGAAGCCGGGCATGTTCGCCGACGTGGTCGTCTTCGACCCGGCCACGATCGCCGATCGCGCAACGTTCGAACATCCGCATCAATACGCTGTCGGTATGCGTCACGTCTTCGTCAACGGCAAGCAGGTGCTGAAGGACGGCGACCACACCGGCGCAAAACCCGGCCGCGCGCTGTGGGGACCGGGGAAGGCCCGCTAGCCATCGTATGGCGCGGCTGCACCTGTTCGAGCTCGAGGACCAGCCGTGGTTTCCCGCGACGATTCGCGATCTGGCGACGGATTACCTGCATTTCATGCAGGATGCCGTCGCCCTGCATCGCGGGATGCTGCCGTTCGTCCAGGACGCGATGCAAGCAGGTCGCACAACCCACATCGTCGATTTGTGTTCCGGGGGATCGGGCCCGATTCCCGCGATCATCCGCGACCTGCAAAAAAAGGGCATGGCCGTTACCGCGACATTGACGGACCTTTATCCGAACGTTCCGTCGCTGGAACGGGTCGCGGCCGCTTCAGGGGGTGCCATCGACTTCGTCGCGCGTCCGGTCGATGCGCGCGCGGTACCGAAGGATCTTCGCGGGCTGCGGACGCTGTTCAACGGTTTTCATCATTTCCGCCCCGCCGACGCACAGACGATCCTCAGCGACGCCGCAACCGCCGGGCAGCCCATCGCCATCTTCGAGATGTCGCGCCGATCGGCGTCGATGATTCTGTGGATCTGCCTCGTGCCGTTCTTCGTGCTCCTGGCCACCCCGTTCATGCGTCCGTTCAAATGGAAACGGTTGCTCTGGACGTATGTGATCCCGCTCGTCCCGCTGACCTGTTTCTGGGACGGCATTGTGTCCCAGCTGCGCGCCTATACCGTCCAGGAGCTGCGTGCCATGGCCGCCGCAGCGGGCCCGATGACGTGGCAAGTTGACGACCCGCGTCTGTATCGGACAGGCGCGCGAATCACATACCTGCTTGGTTGGCCACGGTGACGACGCTCGTGCTTGCCGGAGCGATTGCCGTCATCGCCGGCGGCATCGCGGCCGTCGCCGGCTTCGGCATCGGCAGCCTTCTGACCCCCGCGCTGATTCCGCTTCTCGGCACTCGGCTCGCGGTCGTGGCGGTCGCCGTCCCGCATGCGGCGGGCACCGCGCTGCGTCTGTGGCGCCTGCGGGACGCGATCGATTGGAAGCTTCTGCGCGGGTTCGGCCTGGCCAGCGCCGCGGGAGGACTCGCGGGTGCGCTGGCGCACGGCTGGCTCTCGGGTGTCTCACTGACGCGCGTCTTCGCCGCGCTGCTGATCCTCTCGGGCCTCGCAGCGCTGGTCGGCTGGACGAAGCGCGTGCACCTCTCAGCGGGTCCTGCGCTCCTCGCTGGCGGACTCGCCGGAGTATTTGGTGGGCTCGTCGGCAACCAGGGAAGCATCAGGTCGGCGGCGTTGCTCGCCTTTCGGCTTCCGCCGCGCGCGTTCGTTGCGACCGCAACCGCAACGGCGATGATCGTGGATGCCGCACGTCTGCCGGTGTACCTTTCGCAGTCTGGCGCAGTGCTCGCAGACAATCCGCGCCTGATTGCAACAATGTCTGCCGGGGTGATCATCGGCACACTGGCCGGAGACCCGATATTGCGGACCATCCCCGAGCGTTGGTTCTCGCGCGTCGTCGGCGTGCTGCTGCTGGCCCTCGGTGTGTATATGCTGTCCGGAAGTGGCGGCTCGTAAAGAGCCGCTCTACACTGAAGACAGCGCAGACGCGTGTGACGAGACGCGGCGCATGAGCGTTCGCGAATGAGCCGCGCGAACGGAGCGAGCCGCGCGAACGGAGCAAGCCGGCGCAGCGGCGAGCGAGAGAGCGCGTAGGGGGGTCTGGCGGGGCGAAGCCCCCCAGTTACTCAATGACTGAAGAACTCTGGTCCAACGTCGAACGCTACATCTCCGACACGCTGGTTCAGCCTGACCGCGCGCTCGACGCCGCGCTTGCCGCCAGCGATGCAGCGGGTCTACCGTCAATCAACGTCTCGCCCAACCAGGGCAAACTGCTGCACATGCTGGCGCTGATCGCCGGCGCACAGCGAATCCTGGAAATCGGGACGCTTGGCGGCTACAGCACGATCTGGCTGGCGCGGGCGCTTCTATCGGGCGGACGCCTGATCACGCTGGAAGCCGACAAGAAACACGCCGAGCTCGCGCGCAGGAACATCGACGCCGCGGGAGTGGGATCGCTCGTCGAGATCCAGGTCGGGAGCGCGCTCGAAACGCTCCCCAAGATTGCCGCGGCCTCGCCGGATCCGTTCGATCTGATCTTCATCGACGCGGACAAGACCAACACGGTTCCGTATTTCGACTGGTCGCTGAAGCTCTCGCGGCCGGGCTCAATCATCGTCGTCGACAACGTCGTGCGCAAAGGCGCGGTGATCGATGCGAAATCGACCGACAAGGACGTCCAGGGCATGCGGCGCTTCTACGATCGGCTGACCAACGAGCCGCGCGTCCTCGTCACCGCCATCCAGACCGTGGGAAGCAAAGGCTATGATGGCTTCGCGATCGCGATCGTGAAGGCCTGATGCACACGTCACATACTTACTGGTATTCGCCGCGGCTCGAGCACGACATGGGTGTCGCGGTGTTCGGTCACTGGGGCCAGCCTCTGCTGGCGTTTCCGACCAGCCACGGCGACGAATGGGAGCTGCAGCGGCACGGGCTCCTCGATGCCGTCGCCGACTTCATCGATCAGGGGCGCGTCAAAGTCTTCTGCGTTGGCTCGAACAATCATGAGTCGTTCCTGAACAAATCCGCGCATCCGTTCCATCGCAGCTGGCGGCAGCGGATGTTCGATGAATACGTTCGTGACGAGGTGATTCCGTTCATCCATTCGAGCTGCCGGACGCCGGGCATTCCGATCGCCAGTCTCGGAGCGTCGCTCGGCGCGTACCACGCGGCGAATACTCTGTTCCACTATCCGCACTTGGTGAAGCGCTGCTACGCGTTATCGGGGGTGTTCGACCTGCGCGATTTCATGGACGGCCTGTACGACGAGAACTTCTACTTCCAGAATCCGGTCGACTACATGGCGAACCTGAAGGACCCTTGGTATCTGGACCAGCTCTCGTCGTGCGAGATCCGCCTCGTGACCGGATCAGGTCCCTACGAGAAGAGCGCGTACTCCTACATGATGTCCGGAATCCTCGCCAGGAAAGGGATCCGGCATCACCTCGATGATTGGGGACCGCGCGGCGGCCACGACTGGCCTTATTGGAAGGACCAAGTGCGGGAGTATCTGTCGCGCTGGTAGACCGGGCCGACTAGGAGCGCACGCGTTCGAAATGATCCAGCAGGTATTGGCCCTGGGCCATCACCTGCTCCTCGTCGATCCACACGTTGCATTGGCGTGTGAGGACGTCGACGTGGGTCTTTGATTTCCAGTCGGCGTGGGTCTGGCTGCCGTAGGGATCGCCGAACGCGAGGTGCACGCCCGGAACCTTCTCGTCCTGGAGCAGCACGCCGATCATCTCCCGCAGGCCGAGGTTCGTGCCGAAGGCAAGCTCGCCGACGCGGTCGCTGTTCTCGTCGGTGTGGCAATAATCCCAGAAGTCGCGCTGGAGATCGGCGCGCGCACAGCGTGCGTCGACCAGGCGACTGCCACGAATCTCGAGCATCAGCGGCGTCTCTCGCAGACTTCCGTACTTGGAATTGAAGTAGTCGCCCGCCGTTCCGTCGCACACGAACCTGCCGTCGACTGATGCCGGCGTCGTGAACACCTCGCCCGCGGGCAGGTTCGACCAATAGCGCGGATTAATCAGGCCGCTCGTCTTCACCCAGGCGAGCGAATGATCGAACGTTGCCCGGATGTCGGTGCCGGCCGCGGTTCGAACGGTCAAGGACCGGGCCTGATCCATCCGCTCGCACAACTGGTTGCTCAGGCGGTCCACCTGCTGATAATCGGCCCGCATCCCTTCGCGCATGATGCGCGGGGTCACGCCGACCATATGGGCGTATCGGATTCGGCGCCGCTCCACGACGGCGACGATGGCCATGCGCGCCGGGAGCTCCCCCTCCTGCGGCTGAACACAGAGGATGCCAGCGTCCGCGCGCTCCAGCACGGCAAGCAGCTCGGGGGGGGCCGACCGCATCGGACGCGCGGCCACCGACTCGATGAGGAGGCCGTCCGCAACCGCGCCGGCGTCGGCGAGCGCGTGCTGGAGTGCGGCGGCGACTTCGCGGCTCGCCTCGTCTGCGATGAGCGCGACCCGCTCGCCGCGCCGGACCGCAAGACATGTGTTGACGGCGTTGTGAGCGCCGGGAGACAGATCGGGCACCGCCGGACCAAAAATCATCGCGACAATTGTAACAATGTGAGGCTAGCTGACAATGAACGCGGGCACCTGACCGCCGCCGGACGTCACGTTCGCGAGCCCGGTTGCGCTCAGACGGGTGAGGTAGCCGGTCATCCGCCCGCGGAACAAGTACGGTGCGAAGTCCACCAGC
>Ga0070670_100005176_pt1 | contig 10981 bp, 10 predicted proteins | sample KBSS63metaG_FD_64665 | JGI IMG/M metagenome (GOLD analysis project Ga0070670, IMG submission 64665) | Switchgrass rhizosphere microbial communities from Kellogg Biological Station, Michigan, USA - KBS S6-3 metaG | ecosystem: Host-associated > Plants > Roots > Rhizosphere > Soil ... | reverse complement strand
TTTTCCCGGCGCCGCTTGTCACCCTGCGACTAAATGGGAAATGCCATGGGGTCAGGATTGGTCCAGGGGATTCGGCGCTCCGCCTCAATGGATCCGCCGCGACCCGTGCGAAAGTTACACCCGATGTGCTCGTGATTCTTGGGCCCGACGAAGTCGTTCGCGGCATCGCACGATCCACCGCAACCGGTGAATGGCTCAATCATTTCCTCTACGGGCGCACTTTTTCGCCCTTTGCCTTTGTTGGCTTTATCGCGGATTACAATCCGCAACTGGCTTACAAGATTCGCGCCGTAAAAGGCCGCTCCCTTTCGCGCGAAACGATCGCGGTTCCCATAAGCGCAGAGCAACCGTGAAACCGCAGGAAAATTCGGTCCGCGCTCAACCAGGCACGCCGGAAGAGGCGGCTGCGTTCGGCTGAGTTTCCTCCAACGCGCCAGAATATGCGCGCAGCAAAGCAAGATCGACTCCGCGCTCGGCCAGTCGGCGCGTCAGGAGCGCGTCAGCTACCTGGTGCAGGCACATATCGAGTTCGTTATTCTTGAGGAGGTATTGGGCGGTCGTGTCGCCCAGGTCCCTGACCAAGTCCTCCAGAATAGCTGCTTCGCCTCGGCGCGGTTCCGAAGTCACATTCCGGTGGCTGACCGGCAACGAAATCTCGGGGAAGGCAGATGATAACGTCTTTTGGGCCAATGCCAGCCAGGCGTCGAAGCGCGCGACTGTCCCGACAATCGAGACCGTGTCGAGATTTGCAATCGCAGTCTCCAACTCGGCCGGGCCCGGTAGCGTGACCTTGTTGGCCGCGCGCGAACAGTAAAAGACCTGATAGTTGCAAAAAAGCGTCGGCGAAGTTTCGAGCCGCCATTCCACGTATTCCTTGAAGGTGTATTCCTTGGCCTTGAGCGCGCCAGGATTGGTCGTCTGCTGCCCGCGCTCGAAAGCGTAAATCGATCGAATCCGCGCGATCGGATCGCGGATCAGGATGCTCGTGAAAACGTCACGTCCGAAGATTCGTGGCGCAGGCGGCGCGGCTTGATGGCTCGAGATCGCAGTGACGTCGGGATGGCGAAAGGAAAACTCGACCAGGTCGCGGGCCGAGATGAAGCCCTGCGTGGAAAGAGAATCATAGCGCTGATAACCTTCGCCCAGAGCTTGCGCGAGCGCCCACTCGAAGGAGGTCCCGGCATTCTTGAAGATATGATAGTGGATCAAAAGGGGCGGCTTGCCCGACCATCCCCGGCGCTGGGTTCCACCGCCGGGCTCCTCTGGAAGTGACTCCCTCGTGGCGCGACGCCGGAAAGAAAGCGGGGCCACCAGTCGCAGGTTAACCAGCGTCAGCTTCAGCGCGCTTTGCGAGAAATCGATCGCGTGCCGTCCAAAGATGGCGGCGCGGGAAAGGAACAGCGGCAGGTGGTGGTGGATCATTTACAAGGGCACCGGCGACTCCCGACGGGAAATGCCATCGGCCCGGCACCCTGGCCAGTCATAACTAACCTCGCCGGAGAGGCAACCTTTTTTTCAGTCGCCGGGGAATTCGGTTGGGCGCGAAACTCAGCGCATCACAACGAGCATCCTCGCCCGCAAGGGGCCACAATTTTTCTCGAATCGTTCCACCGTTTGGAGAAGCATGTGCCCGTCATGCGGACAAATAATCCCATTTTTATCGTGGGTTCGCCGCGCTCCGGCACGAGCATCCTGAGTTGGTGCCTCGGTCAGCACTCCAATATTTTCGTGCAGGAAGAATCGAACTGGATCGGCTCCTTCGCTCTGCAAATCGAGATCGCCTACAGTGGCGGAACGGCCCGCGGCGAACGTTCGCAACTCAGCGCTCTTGGCATCGAGCGCGCGGATTTCTTCCGCGCCTTCGGCCGCAGTATCAACGACCTCATTCTCAATCATCGAGAGAGGATCGAAACGAACATTCAGACAAGAATGGCCCGCGCGCCGGCGGAAAAGACGGAACCGAGCGCGTTCAAGATCTCCCGCATGGCTTGCGATCCGAAAACGCGCTGGGTGGACGGAACGCCGGAGTATTCCTTCTATGTTAATCCCCTGCGCAAGCTCTTTCCCGGCGCGCGCTTCATCCATGTCGTGCGGGATGTCCGCTCCGTCGTGCGCTCGATGATAAACTTCCAGCGCACGGGCGGCCCGGCTTTGGTTGAAAACGAAGAGCAGGCTTACGATTACTGGTTGCGGACCGTTCGCGCCTCCTACCTGGCCGAGCGCGCCTACGGGTCGGCAGTTGTCTGTCGAATTCAGCACGCCGACCTGATCGCCGAGCCAAAACAAAGCATTGAAAGACTGCTTGCGTTTCTCTCCGAGAATTTCGAAGCGAGCTGTCTCGAGCCCCTGCGGGAACGGATCAACAGTTCCAACGTCCCCGACGACTTTGATTCTTCTGACCCCGGGACGAACCCGGAAGTGATCGCAGCCGCCGAGCAACTCTCAGCCGAGATCATGAACAATGCGCCGCCCCTGACACCCGATTCAGCGGCCGAAGAGGAATTGGAGATCGCCTTTCAAAAACACGTGACGCACCTGGCCGCCCTGGAATCCAACGACGAAAGGGCGCGGCGGAGAATTGCCGAATTGGAAAGGCAAATCGACTCGCTTAAAGCGCAAATGCCGGAGGCGGTCGGGATTCCTGACCCAAACGCTGGCACAACCATCCCGCCAGAATCGTGCTAAACTCGCCGGCTTGAGCTGACCCATGTCCGACGAGCTCCAACAAGAGTACGAGATGCGGTTCGCCGACAACGCACCTTATCGGCGTGCCGTCTGGCAAATCCTGATCCGTGATTTTTTCTCGAAATGGATCGCGCGCGACGCCGCCATCCTCGACCTCGGATGTGGCTGGGGAGAATTTATTAACCAGGTCGAGGCCGGGCAAAAATTCGGGATGGACTTGAATCCGGACTCGCCCGGGAAGCTGGCGCCCGGTGTGACCTTTCTTGCCCAGGACTGCTCCGCGCCATGGTCATTGCCAGATGAAACCCTCGACGTCGTGTTTACGAGCAACTTCTTTGAGCATCTGCCCTCAAAGGATAGTTTGCGCCGGACCCTCGAGCAGGCCTACCGCTGCCTGCGGCCGAACGGACGCCTTATCTGTCTCGGACCCAACATCAAGCATTTGCCAGGAAGATACTGGGATTTTTGGGATCACTATCTGCCTCTCACCGAAACCTCACTCAGCGAAGGTCTGCGCCTGGCCGGCTTCACTATTGAACGCGAACTGGCACGCTTTCTCCCTTACAGCATGTCGCAGGGATTCGCGCCGCCGCTCTTTTTTCTCAAAGCCTATCTCCGCTGTCCCCTCCTCTGGCGCTTTCTGGGCCGGCAATTCCTGGTTATTGGACGCAAGCGTGGTCGTTAGGCAGGAGCCTCTCAGGCCAGATAGCGCCCGAGAAACGTGTCCATGATGTTGTTGACGAGACGGCCCTGCACATGCCGCAAATCCTCCAGCCAGGCGGATTCGCGCGCTGAGTTCAGCACGATTTCATAGCTGGGGAAGTAATGCACATTCGCGTGCGCCGCCGCCCATTCCTGCGCCGCTGTCCGGAGCAGAGACTTGGAATAGGTATTGGCCAGCACGATGTCCTCGCTGGTGAACGTCGCCATCAATGGCACCGGCGAAACCGTGACCACAATCTGGGTTTGCGGATGCCCAAACCTTCCCAGAAGCGAATGGATCTCCTCCAGGTTGGCGAAGTTTTCGGCGAAATTGCTTACCTGAAATTCGTAACGGCCCGGGTAACGCTTGATCGCCTCGCCCGGTGGAGTGGTGTTAATGAAAATATCCGCCACCAGGTCGCGCCACACCTCGACCAGACCGAGCGTGATGATCACCACCCGGCAGGACGCAATCCGCGCGTTGACCATCCTCAGGATCGAACGCCGGCGTAACGTCTCCGCTCGATCGGCCGGCGGCAGGGTCGGGTTGGGATGCGGATCGTAGCAAAGCCCCCCGTCAAGATCGACGATGCTCTCCTCCGGAAATCTGGAGGCGGGATCGAGCGCCCAGGCCAGTTCGTTGCGGATCGAATAGGTATTGTACTTATTGGTAAAACCGAGGCCGGTCACGTCTGCGTTGACGGTCTGAAAGGAATCAAACTCCGAAGCGGCGCTCAGCACCGCCATCTTGCGCGCGACCAGGGCTCGTTCGATGCCCCGGGCAAAACAGGAACCAATCGCAAAAAGTTGATCCGTTTTTTGGATCTTGAAATCCGGGCGAACGAACGGTTCAAAAAAAGATTTCCGCAAACGCTGGAAAGCGAATTCCCCGTTGGGCTCGTCCGGCGGAGCGTCCGCTCGATGCCAGCGCGCAAAGCGGTTCTCTCGTCCGTTTTTGCAGGCTTCGTCGGCTGAGGCGCGAATGAGTGGCATAACTAATTTAGGGGCGGAAAGCCCGGCGGCGTGGTTCGCAGAGCGCGCGCGGGAATGAAAACGAAAGGCGCAGCACTGCTGGATTCAAGTCGCGTTCGTTCCCTCTGGCAAATGGACATTTTGCGCAACTTGACACTGACAGGTCGGCCCCTAGGGTAATTCCGTCCGCTAACTCGGCGGCGTTTCTTGTGACCAACATCGCCGCCTTCCACCGCTCATCCGTCGGACGGAAAATGATCGTGGCGGTGACCGGGATCATTCTCATCATCTTCGTCATCGGGCATCTGCTCGGGAACCTTCTCATCTTCCTCGGGCCGGAGTGGATCAACGGCTACGCCGAGCACCTGCGCGATCTCGGGCCGTTTCTTTGGGTGATCCGCGCCTTTCTCCTCCTGACCGTGCTGGCCCATATTTATTACACGATTCGCCTTGCGATCGAGAACCGGCGCGCCCGGCCCGAGCGCTATCGGCGCAAGGATACCGTCAAAGCGACCCTGGCATCCCGCAGCATGGTCATGAGCGGACTAATTCTGGTGGCCTTCATCGTTTACCATCTGCTGCATTTTACCGTGCGGACGACCGATCCGCGCTTTGTCTTGCTGCCCAAGGATCCGCTCGGCCACTACGACGTCTATTCCATGATGATCCTCGGCTTTCAAAGTCCACTCGTCTCCGGCTTTTATGTTATCGCGATGTTCCTGCTCGCGCTTCATTTGAGCCACGGATCTTCCAGTTTTTTCCAATCGTTAGGCTTGAACAACCAGAAGCTGGTCCCGCGTCTCGCCTGGGCGGGGCGCGTTTTTGCCTGGCTGCTCTTCGTCGGTTACACATCCATCCCCATCGCCGTCCTGCTTGGCTGGGTGAAATTGCAGGCATGATCGGCACTCTCGATTCCAAAACGCCCGACGGCCCGTTGCCGGAAAAGTGGCGGCGGCATCAGAACAACTCACGACTGGTCGCGCCTAACAATCGCCGAAAATTCGAGATTATCGTTGTTGGGACAGGTCTGGCGGGCGGCTCGGCCGCAGCCACCCTGGGCGAGCAGGGCTACAAAGTGAAATCGTTCTGCTACCAGGATAGCCCGCGCCGCGCCCATAGCATTGCCGCCCAGGGCGGAATCAACGCCGCGAAAAATTACCCTAACGACGGCGACAGCGTGCACCGCCTTTTCTACGACACGATCAAGGGCGGTGATTTCCGCTCCCGCGAAGCGAATGTTTATCGCCTCGCCGAGGTCAGCAATTCCATCATCGACCAGTGCGTCGAGCAAGGCGTGCCCTTCGCGCGCGAATACGGCGGCCTGCTTGCCAATCGCTCTTTCGGCGGCGCCCAGGTCTCGCGCACTTTCTACGCGCGCGGCCAGACCGGACAGCAGCTCCTGTTAGGCGCATATCAGGCGCTTTGCCGGCAGATCGCCGCCGGCAGCGTGACGATGTTTCCCCAGACCGAGATGCTCGACCTCGTCGTGGTCGACGGCCACGCCAAGGGCATTATCACGCGCAACCTCATCACCGGCGAAATCGTCCGGCACGCGGGCGACGCGGTCGTCCTCGCCACCGGTGGTTACGGCAATGTTTTTTATCTCTCGACCAACGCCCGGGGCTGCAACGTTACCGCCACTTATCGGGCCTACAAAAAAGGCGCGCTCTTTGCCAATCCTTGCTACACCCAAATCCATCCCACCTGCATCCCGGTGAGCGGCGACTACCAATCCAAGCTCACTCTCATGTCGGAGTCGCTCCGCAACGACGGAAGGGTCTGGGTGCCGAAGCGGAAAGAGGATTGCGCCCGGCCGCCTAACGACATCGGGGAGGCCGAGCGCGACTATTATCTGGAGAGAAAATATCCCAGCTACGGCAACCTCGCCCCGCGCGACATTTCCTCCCGCAGCGCCAAGGAAGTCTGCGACGAAGGCCGCGGCGTCGGCCCGGGCGGGCGCGGCGTTTATCTCGATTTCAAGGACGCGATATCGCGCCTCGGCGAAGCCACCATCCGTGAGCGTTACGGCAATCTTTTCGACATCTACAAAAAAATCACGGGCGACAATGCCTATCAGGCGCCGATGCGGATTTACCCGGCGGTTCACTACACCATGGGCGGTCTTTGGGTGGACTACAATTTGATGAGCAACGTCCCCGGCCTGCATGTCATGGGCGAAGCCAACTTTTCCGACCACGGCGCCAACCGCCTCGGCGCCAGTGCCCTCATGCAAGGGCTGGCCGATGGCTATTTCGTGTTGCCCTACACCTTGCCTAACTATCTCGCCGGCCAAACCGGCAAGCGCCCCGCACCCGACCATCCTGAATTCGTTAGGGCAGAGAACGAGGTACGCGAGCGCACCAAGCGCATGCTGGACGTGAACGGTAAGCGCTCAGTCGACTCCTTTCATCGCGAACTGGGACTGCTCCTCTGGGAGAAATGCGGCATGGCCCGCAACGCGGCCGGCTTGAGAGAGGCGATCACGCGCATCCCGCAGCTGCGCGAAGAATTCTGGAAAGATGTCACCGTCCCGGGTTACGGCGAGACCTTTAACCAATCGCTCGAGCGCGCCGGCCGCGTCGCCGATTTCCTCGAGTTCGGCGAACTGATGTGCCGCGACGCACTCGCGCGCGATGAATCCTGCGGCGGCCATTTCCGCGAGGAACACCAGACGCCGGACGGCGAAGCCGTGCGCGACGACGAGAATTTTGCCGATGTTTTTGCCTGGGAATATCGCAACGGCTCAGAACCCCAGCTCCATCGCGAACCGCTTGTCTTCGAATCAGTCCACCTCGCTACGAGGAGCTATAAGTGAGGAAGTTGAGAGTTGTTAGTTGAGAGTTGAGAGATCGGAGCACGAACCATGTTTAATTTTGAGAAGCTCGTGTCGCAGGCTTTTATTGGCCGTCGGCAGGAGTTTCTCGACAAGCCCGGATTCAAGACACTGTATCGAGCAGCCGAAGACCAGAGCAGAATGCTGAGCGGTCTCAGAAAAGCACTCCTATCCAAATAGCACGCCATGCCACTCCCTCTCTCAACTTTCACCTCTCAACTCTCAACTTCTTCCCAATGAACTTTTCCCTCCGCATCTGGCGCCAGGCTGCGCGCAAAGAAAAAGGCAAGCTGCAATCGTACGAGATCAAGGACATCTCGCCCGCGACTTCGTTCCTCGAGATGCTCGACATCCTCAACGAGCAACTCACCGAGCGCGGCGAAGAACCGGTCGCTTTTGACTCTGATTGCCGGGAAGGGATCTGCGGAACCTGCAGCCTGACGATCAATGGCGAGGCGCACGGACCGTCACATCCCGCGGCTGCCTGCCAGCTATACATGCGGGAGTTCAAAGACGGCGTGACGATCACAATCGAGCCGTTCCGTGCGCGCTCCTTTCCCCTCGTCAAGGACCTGGTCATCGATCGCTCCGCGCTCGATCGCATCGTGCAGGCGGGCGGATTCGTCAGCGCCCGCACCGGGTCTGCGCCGGAAGCGAACTCGATTCCGGTTCCGAAGCACAACGCCGATCTCGCCATGGAAGCGGCCGCCTGCATCGGCTGCGGCGCCTGCGCGGCCGCTTGTCCAAACGCTTCCGCGATGCTCTTCACCTCGGCCAAAATTTCGCATCTCGCCTTCCTGCCCCAGGGTCAACCCGAGCGCTCGCGCCGGGTCCTGCGCATGGTCAGGCAAATGGACCAGGAGGGTTTCGGCAACTGCACCAATACCTATGAGTGCGAAGCGGTATGCCCGGCGGAAATCCCCGCCAGTTTCATCGGCAAAATGAACCGCGAATACGCCCTCGCCAGTCTGCGCGAGCGGCTCGGCGAGTAGCGGGTCACCCCGGCGACAACGGCCGATGCGCTTTTTCGCGCCAGCGCACGATCTCGACCCCGCTGATGCAAAAGAAGAGCCAGCCTGCGCCTTCGATCATGGCCGCGAGCACATCACTCAAATAGTAGCCGCCGAGATAAAGACTGCTGAGCGCGATCGCGAAAAGAACGAGGATCGTGCAGAGAATGAGGAGCGCGCGATAGCGCCAACGCCGCACGCCGCGAATCAGGATATAAGCGAGCGCGCCGTAAACTACGGTCGCGCTCAACATGTCTCCGTGCAGCAGTCCGCTGCCGCGGCCGGCAAATTCCTCGCCGAAAACCGGCCGGTCCCGGGAAAAGATTCGTTTGAGAAGAAAATCGAGCCCCACTCCGACGGGCCCAGCCAGAAGCAAGACCAGGACTCGGTATTTCTCTCGCCGCCAGATCAGCGTCGCCGCCACAAGCAGGACGATCGCACCCAGCCAAACGACCGAGCTGAGATGCGCGGTCAGAGTCATCGCCAAGTTCGCGCCAGCCGTGGAATGATTTTCAAACCAGCGAGCCACTTTAAGATCCGCGGCCACGAAAAAGTCGCGCGTGCCGAGCGCCTGGATCGAGCCAGTGAAAATTGCCGCCGCCGCGAGCAGCAGAAGAATTCCAACCGTGAGGTGAATTCCGAGATAGCCCTGAGGCGAGAGACGCTGTTGCAACCAGTCGATATCCACGGCAAAACGCTCCCGAAAACTGGCCATAACCGGTCGGGCACAAAAATCGTTCCACCAGCGCGTGATTTCCATCTCGTGGCTCGCCAGCCAGCGCCAAAGCCAGACGACAGCCAGGACCATGGCCGCGAAAATTCCCGTCACGACACTGGCGCGGCCAATCCAGTGTTCGAACACATGCCAGTTCTGGCCAAAGTAGTAGCCGACGAGCGAGTAAATGGTGGCCCACAGACAACAGCCGATCGCGTTGTAAGCCAGGAAGCGGAGGTAGGGTAGTCGCGCCGCGCCGGCAAGGAACGGCATGAGCGCGCGGCCGACATGCAGGAAGTGCGCGAACAGAACGCTCAATCCGCCGTGTCGCGCGAAGAACGCGTCCATTTTGTCGAGCCGGTCCGGTCGCAGCCAAAAACTCGGACCGTGTCGCTTCAACCAATCGCGCCCGAGCCAGCGACCAAATTCATAGCCGATGCTGTCCCCCATGATCGCCGCCACCGCCACGACCCCAATGAGCCAGTGAATGTCGAGCACGTCCTGGCCGGCAAGAAAGCCGGTCAGCATCACCATGCTCTCGCCCGGCATAAAGAGGCCGAGGAATGCCTGGCACTCCAGCAGCACGATCAGGAAGACAATGACGTAGCCCCAGTTTTCGAGCCCCTGAATCAGGTCGTTGAGTTGTTCGAGCATTGTGAGCAGGCAATGGGATCTTCGACTGCAATCGGAGCAAAACCACTGTCACGGGGGTCTGCGTGCACCGATTTTTGCCGCGACAACTCCTTGCCGCAAAAAATTTTGGCGCGCCGCACGTTGCTGGTTTAGATCAGCGGATGCTGCAAACCGCGAAACGTGCCGGCAAATCCGCCACCAAGAAAGGCCCGCCGCACCCGCGCTACCTGGAGGCTTTTCGCTGGATGCTGCAGACCCGTATCTTTGAGGAAAAACTGACCAGTCTCTATCGCGGGGGCCTCATCACCGGCGGGGTTTACGTAGGGCGCGGACAGGAAGCGGTCAGCACCGCATGCGGAATGTTTTTGCAAAAAGGTGACGTTTTCGGCCCACTCATTCGCGATCAGGCCGGGCGCGCCGCGGCGGGCGAGCCGCTGCTTAACGTCACACGCACTTACCTTGGCTCGCGCCAGGGATCGATGCGCGGCCGTGACGGCAACATCCACCGCGGGTGGCCCGCGACCGGACAGCTGGCCATGATCAGTCACCTTGGCTCCCTCATCCCGGTGGTGGTAGGCAAACTGATGGCGAAACGGATGAAGGGTGAAAAGGGATTCGTGGGCCTGACCACGATCGGCGAAGGCGGGATGCAGACCGGCGCGACCCACGAAGGGATGAATATCGCCGCGGTCGAAAAAGTTCCGTTGGTTTTGGTGGCGTCGAATAACCACTTCGCCTATTCCACGCCTAACGATCGCGAATTTGCGTGCAAAAACCTGGTCGATCGCGCCCAGGGCTACGGCTACGAAGGTCAGAAAATCGATGGGACCGATCTGGCGGCGTGCCTCGACGTGATTGGCGCTGCGGTAGAAAGGGCGCGCGCAGGTGGCCCGCCGCAATTAGTCGTCGCCTCCCTTCTCCGCCTTGCCGGGCACGGCGAACACGACGACGCCAGTTATGTGCCGGCGGAGATGAAGCAGGAACCGTGGGCGGCGGACTGCGTGTTGAAAACGGAAAAGTTGATTCTCGATCGCGGCTGGCTCGACCGCGAAACGCTCAAACAATGGCGCACCGAAGCTTCCGCCGAAGTGGAAAAAGCCGTGGAGACCGCGCACCGAGAGGCGGCGCCGGTGGGGAGCGAAGAAGATTGGTGCGCGATCTCGAACCGCAATTTGGTGGAGCAAATTTCGTGAGCGTCACCTATCTCGAAGCCATCCGCGAAGCGCAGGCGCATCTCCTGCGCGAAGACGAACGCGTTTATCTATACGGTCAGGACATTGCCGGAAAATTCGGCGGCGCATTTAAAGCGACCAAGGGTTTAGCCGGGCAATTCCCCGGCCGGGTCTTGAACACGCCAATTAGCGAAGACGCCATGGTCGGCACCGCCATCGGCGCGGCCATGGAAGGGATGCGACCGATTGTCGAGATGCA
>Ga0070670_100005174_pt1 | contig 10982 bp, 10 predicted proteins | sample KBSS63metaG_FD_64665 | JGI IMG/M metagenome (GOLD analysis project Ga0070670, IMG submission 64665) | Switchgrass rhizosphere microbial communities from Kellogg Biological Station, Michigan, USA - KBS S6-3 metaG | ecosystem: Host-associated > Plants > Roots > Rhizosphere > Soil ... | reverse complement strand
CCGAGGCCGATGCCCTTGAAGGTGAATTTGCCGAAGTAGTACCCCAACCCCAGCGTAAGAAAGATGGCGATCTCCGGGTATTGACGCAGCGTTGCGAAGAACCACTCGATCATGATGTGCTCCGTTGTCCCGTCCGGGACCGGCGCTGCTCTCGAGATTCACGAGGCTGCGCCTGTCGTCGCGTTGCTCTCCTGTCTCGCACGAGAGAGAGCAAGCCACCGGCCACGGATTTCACTCGCCAAATGGCTTCGAGGGTTCAGGCGGTGACTGCGTGTCGTAGAGCGATCACGACATGCGGTCGCGTGAGGCTCGACGGCGATGAGGTCAGTGCCGAGCGATCGACCGTTTGCGCATAGCCGAGCGGCGCCGATCTGCAGCCGCCGGTGCAGCGCGCGGAAATCGGTTTCCGCGCGCGACTCTGTCGCTGTCGCGGCGAAGTCGGAGCACAGATATCCGGCGAGCCTGGCGCGTCGGTCAGACGCAACGCAGAAGATCGTTCAGGGGTATACGGGGCCGCCAACGACGAAGATGTCCGGTCCTGGGGTACCTGATCCCCAGCGGGCACCGTCTACGGGTACGCCCATCCCGATGCCGCCTTCATCACACGCCGTGAAGGTCAAGGCCAGGAGGGCAATCAGCGCGCATGCAAGCCATTCTCGTGTTCTGGTCATGGCGTTGTCGCTCCGGCGTCAAAGGGATATTTCTGCAGCGCGATCGGTGCGCCTTCAGGATCGAGGACGATCGCCAGCGAGCCGTTGCGCACCCGTGGGCCCGGCGGTACGAGCACGGTGCCGCCCAGCTCTACGACGCGGGCGGCGGTCCTGGCCGGATCGGCGACGCGCACGTACGGCAGCCACGCCGAGCTGTCACGCGGCCAGGGGCTGCGGAACAATCCGACGCGCGCTCATCAGGATTGCGATCGACCGTTCCGCGGTCGAGCTGGGCTCCGGTGAGAAAATGTCAACCGATTCGGACTGATTCGCACAAGGAGCTCACGACCGTGAAACCGAAGAATACGATCTGCCTCTGGTTCGACAAGGACGCAGAGGACGCCGCGCGTTTCTACGCCACCACCTTTCCAGACAGTGCAGTGACCGCCGTTCACAAAGCGCCCGGTGATTTCCCTGGCGGCAAGCAGGGCGATGTGCTGACAGTGGAGTTCACCGTTCTCGGCATTCCGTGTCTCGGCCTCAACGGCGGGCCGACGTTCAAGCACAGCGAGGCCTTTTCCTTCCAGGTCGCGACGGACAATCAGGAAGAGACCGACCGCTACTGGAACGCCATCGTCGGCAACGGTGGTCAGGAAAGTGCGTGCGGCTGGTGCAAGGACCGCTGGGGCCTGTCGTGGCAGATCACCCCGCGCGCGCTCACTGACGCTATAGATGCTGGTGGTGCTGAGGCGAAGCGAGCGTTCGAGGCGATGATGACGATGAGGAAGATCGACATCCCTACGATCGAGGCCGCGCGTCGGGGCTGACCTGCTGCGCGGCGTCAGCGTGCGACGGGCATTGTTTCCGCGAGCTGTTCACGTTGCTAAACTGCGCCTGCAGACTTCGCCAGGAAATGGAGCGGCACGACAGCGTGAATCGTCGTGCCGCCTCGCGGCTTCGACTGGATCGAGAGCTGGCCGCCGACGACTTTCAGTCGCTCCCTCATGCTGGTCAAGCCGAGCCCGGGCCCTCTGATTGCCGCGTGCGGATCGAAACCGGTGCCCGAATCCGTGACCGTCAGCCTGATGTCGTCGGTGTGACCCTTCAGGGAGATGTGCGCGTGTTGTGACTCGCTGTGTTTGACGATGTTGTGCAGGGCTTCCTGCAGGACGCGGTACAGACAGAGAGCGATGTCGGACGGTAGCGTGGCCGGAACGTTGTCGACGTGGATGTCAATCCGGACGTCATGGCGATTGGATAGATCCTTACAGAAGGCGGCGGCCGCCGCTTCCAACCCCATGAGTTCCAGCTTCGGGGGATGCAGGCCGTGCGACAGCGCTTGAATATCGGACGCAAGGCCGGCGATTTCCTGGCGTATGTCCGCGATCTCCTGATTGAGATCGGGTGACGCCCGGGAGCGCTGCTTCAGAAAACCGAGACGCGCGCTCACCATCGCCAGCCGTTGGATGATGTCATCGTGAAGCTCGCGGGCGATGCGGCAGCTTTCTTCCTCGTGCGCTTCGATCAACTTCTGACTCACCGTGGATAGCGCCTCTTCGGCCAGTTTCTGTTCGGTGATGTCGGCGCCCGTGCCGATGTAGCCAACGAACGACCCGTCCATGGCGTATCGCGGCACACCTGCTGTCACCACCCAGCGATATTCGCCGTCATGGCGGCGGAGCCGATGCTCCATCTGAAAAGGCTCACGGCGCTCGAAGGCTGTTGCGTAGATCTCACGGCATCGTTCCGCTTCGTCCGGATGGAGGACGTCGGCCCGGACCTGCCCCACCATCTCCTCCAACGGCCGTCCCGTGTACTCGAGCCAGGTCTGATTGAGATAGGTGATCTCGTGCCCGGCGCCCGACATCCAGATCATGACCGGAGCGGTATCGGCGATGAGGCGGAAGCGTGCTTCGCTGTCGCGCAGGGCCTGTTCGGCGAGCGTGCGCTCGATCAGGTCGGCAGCCTGCCGGGCGAGCACGTCGAAGAATCTGAATTCCTCGTCCGTCGGAATATGCGGCGTCCGCCAGTGCGTCGAGATCATGCCCAGCGGCCGGCCGGATCGCGATCGCAGCGGCGTGGATTGGACGGCACGGATGCCAGAGCGACGATACTCCTGCTGGTCCTGCGTGCCGGACATGAACTCGCACGCGTCGATATCGCCCACGACAACGCGCTCGTTGTGACGGAGTGCCCTGCTGCAGGTGCTCCCCGCTCCAGCGGAGACGGTCTGCCAGAATGCCGCGGAGTCGCTGTGGAAATGTGCCGACGCGAGGAGTGTCAATGACGCGTGATCTGCGTCGAGCATCTGAACGCTGGCCGCATCGGACGCCATCAGTTCCATTGCCGCGTCGAGAATCTGCGCGTACAGCGATGCCGGGTTTGACTCCGGAATCAGGCGTGTGCTGATCGACTGGAGCGTTTTGGCGTGTGCCACTTCGCGCGCCAGCCGTCCCTCGCTTTCTCGCAGCGCGGTCTCAGCCTGCTTGATCTCCGTGATGTCCCGCGCAATTTTGGCGCATCCGATAATCAGGCCCGTGTGATCCCGCAACGGCGAAATGGTCAGTGCGACATCAATGCGTCGACCGGCTTTGGTCACCCGGGCCGTCTGATAGTGTTCGATTCGCTCACCAGCCCGGAGGCGTCTCAGGATGTTGTGTTCCTCCTCGTGCAGCTCTGGAGGAATGATCATCGTGATCGGGTGGCCGATGGCCTCCTGCTCCGTGTACCCGAACATCCGCTGAGCAGCGGCGTTCCACGATGAAATCACCCCGTCGAGACTCTTCGAGACGATCGCGTCGTCGGAAGATTCCACGATCGCCGCGTACCGCAATCGGATCTCCTCCGCTCGAGAGCTCATACGACGCGCCTCCCACGCTACTCGCTGGCAGACACAGCGGTGTGCTCAGCGCACATGCGCTCCAGCGCTTGATCGTCCTTCGTGTACGGCACCGGATACAGGCACAGAATGTCGACGTCGTGGTCCAGCTCGCGACACAGTTGTTCGAGCTGCGCCGCTTCCGCCGTTCTGCCTGCAGCCCATAAGCGTCCGGCGCGCTCCCCGCAAAACGCGATGCGGGAATGTCGTTTCCCGGCTCTTCGGGCGGCCTCACGGATACCGGTGATGACGTCAGGAAATGAGACCGGGCCGGGCGCTTCGTCAGCATCGAATGACACGTAGGTTCCCTGCTCGACGGCGCCATCGACGTCCACGCCCAGCGTGCGCAACTCCTGAAGAAGCCGCTGCCGGTGAGACTCGGTCGCCAGGACGATCGCACCATCGCCGGCGTTCAGGGCGGCACCGATAAAACGAGCGAAGCCATCGACAATCGCCGCGTCATCGGAACAGAAAAGGATCTCGTGACGGGAAGCCCGCCGATCCGTCGGTTGAGAACACGCCAGACTGCCGCTGATGAATCGCTGGCCGGCGAGGACGGCGTCGATCGCGGGAAAGAGATCAGTCCCGAGATGCTGCTTGTGAAGGTAGCCATGGCCGCCCAGACTTAATGCGTGTCGGACGATGTCTGGGGATGACTCCTGGCTCATGAAGAGCAGTCGTGCGTGAGGCGCGATTCCGCCGATGCGTGCCGCGACCTCGAATCCATGCAGGTTCGGCAGATTGATGTCGAGCAGAATCAAGTCCGGCTGCAGTGCTTCGATTCTCTGCAGCGCTTCCAACCCATCCACCGCCTCGAACGTCTCGAACTCTGCGCGTCGTTGAAGCTCCGCCCGGGTGATACGGCGGAGCGGCCCATAGTCTTCGACGATGAGAATTCTCACCGGCATGTGGGGGTATCCCTGGATTTGTTGACGCCCCGTATAGTCCCATGTGTCGAACGGGATTCGGACCGGATCTTTGGTGCCTACCGCAATCAAACCAGGCTGAACAGAACGCTGTTGAGGTGCGTCTAAGCCGCCGGAGGAGCCCAGTGACCAAAACGTTCGCACTCTGCCTGTTCGCCACGGCCGCGCTTGCCTCGTCCGGCTGCGGGATCGACGTCCAGGGCTCCGGTATCGGCGGTTACGCCAGTACCCGGGAGCAAAAACGCCTCACACTGACAGGCGCTCCGAACCTCACGGTGAAAACATTCAACGGGTCGATCGAACTGCGTCCCGGGGAGCGGAACGAGATTCTCGTGGACATCGAGCGGCGCGCATCGACGCTCGAGGACGCGAAAGAGATCGTGGTGGAAACGTCGGAACACGGAGGGAACGTGCTCATCGAGGTGAAGAACCCACGCCGCCGCCAGCGCGACTTCATCCACTTCGGCTCATGGACGTCTCCATCCGTCCGCCTGATCATCACGGTGCCGCGTGAGCTGACGGTTGACGCTACGACGGGCGACGGATCGATCGATGCGAGCGACGTCAGCGGTCATATCGAACTGCGAAGCGGAGACGGTTCGATTCGCATCCAGCGTGTGCAAGGGGAAATCACGGTCAACACGGGTGACGGGGCGGTCATGGCGCGCGAGGTGCAAGGCACCGTGGCGGTCAATACCGGCGACGGTTCCGTCGAGATGAGCGGCCGTTTCGATGCCTTGCGTGCGCACACTGGTGACGGCTTCATCGGCATCGACGCGCTGGCCGGCAGCACGATGCAGCGCGAGTGGACGATCACGTCCGGTGATGGGGGCGTCAGGGTGCGCGTGCCGCATGAATTCGATGCGGACGTTGACGTGCACACTGGCGACGGCTCCATCACCACGAGCGGGGTCGAGGTGCTGACGCCGCGCCGCTCGCCAGATGAAGAGCGGCATAACGTTCGCGGACGAATTGGTCAGGGCGGCGAGACGCTGACCGTTCGGACGGGCGACGGATCGATTGACGTCGTCGCTCGATAGCCCCTGGTCCTATCCGCTACGCGCGTTTACCGAATCGGCGCAACCGCGTACGGTGTTCGATCTTCGACACCGGCTTCGTGAAACGCGTCGCGCCGCTCGCGACACTTGCTGCAGAGCCCACAGTGCTTTCCGGCCCGCGGGTTCATGCACGACAACGTCACCTCGAGCGGCACACCGAGTTCAACCCCCAGCTTGACGACGTCCTCCTTGTGAAGCGTGGCGAACGGCGTCGCGACCTCGATCTCGTGGTTCAGGCCGAGCGACAGTGCGCGGCTGAGCGCTGCAAAGAATTCCGGCGTCGCGTCGGGAAATGGATTGTTCGAGAGCGTCGCCAGCGCGATCCGATGGACTGACTGGCGCGCGCAATGGATGGCGGCTTTGCTGAGGAGCATGACGTTCCGGCCGGCGAGGTAGACGTCTTCGTCTGGCGTGTCGAAGGCCGGCGGGTTCCCTGTCAGTGCCCAGTGCGTAGCCGGGTAGAGATCGCGCGCAGGAAACGTCAGGCGCGCAATCGGACTCACGCCGTCGAACACCGTCGTCGCCAGCAGACGGTCAACCGCTTCGAGTTCCTGCGTCTCCCACGCCAGCCCACAACTGACGTAGATCGGGTGCACTCGGCCGTTCCGCGCTTCGGCCGCGGCGAGGACGGCGCTGTCGAGTCCGGCGGAGAACAGGACGGCGGTAGGCTCGATAGCCATTGGCGCACTAACATTACAGGCGTATGTACTCCGTGACCAAGCGGATCGAGTTCTGCTACGGCCATCGCCTGATGAATTACGACGGCGTGTGTCGATACCCCCACGGCCACAACGCCGTCGTCGAGATCGACATCCACGCCGAGCGGCTCGACGCGCGCAACATGGTGGCGGACTTCGGGGAGATCAAGACGATCGTCAAGGGTTGGATCGATCGCGAGCTCGATCACAAGATGATTCTGCGCAAGGACGACCCGCTTGCCGCCGCACTGCAGAAGATGGGCGACCCCGTCTATCTGCTCGACAGCAATCCCACCGCTGAGCGTATTGCGCAGCTCATTTTCGACAAATCGCGTGAGCACGGGCTTCCCGTGGCGCGTGTCACGGTGTGGGAAACGCCGACGTCGTGGGCGACCTACACCGCCTGATTGCATTCGATCTCGACGGCACGATCGTCGATTCCCGCCGCGATCTCGCGGATTCCGCCAACGAACTGATCACCGAGCTGGGCGGCACAGCGCTGTCCGAGGAAGAGATCGGGAGCATGGTCGGTGAGGGTGCGGCCGTTCTGATCAGACGCGCACTGAAGGCTGCACGAATTTCGGATCCTGGCCGCGCACTCGCGCGATTCCTGCAGATCTATGACGGTCGGCTCCTGCGGCACACGCGTGTCTACGACGGCATGGTTGACGTCGTGCGATTCGCACGAACGCTGGGACATGTGGCGGTGTTGACCAACAAGCCGAAGGCACCGAGCGAACGGATCCTCGAGGGGCTCGGGATCGCGGATCTGTTTGACCAGGTGGTTGGCGGCGACGGGCCGCTTGGCCGGAAGCCGGAGCCGGATGCGCTTCAGGCGCTGATGCGCGATTTCGGCGCGACGACCACCACGACGTTGATGGTCGGGGATTCGGCGATCGATCACCAGACGGCGATCCGCGCGGGCGTGCGCTGTTGTCTCGTGTCGTTCGGGTTTGGTTATCAGCACGTTTCGAAAGACAAGTTGCGCGCTGACGACGGTGTTGCTGCTAATGCTGGTGAGTTGCGGGAGCTGCTTGCGAAGTTCGGGAGCTAACGGAGGTTAGGGAGGAAACGGATGTCACAGGAGGAACGAAGTAAACGAAGGTCAACGGAGTGTTTAGCCACGAAGGACACGAAGCGAGGCCGTTCGATTGGCCGCCAAAGGCGGCTGTCGGCGCGCTAGGCACGCCGACCAATCGAACGGTCAGATCTCCGTTCGCCTCCGTTCCTTCGTTTCTCCTGTGAAACCGCTACTTGGTCCGCGCGAACGGGAGCTCGTAGGAGAAATAGCCGAACACACCTGTGTCCGTGCTGCCCGATGAGAACGAGACCGGGATGCCGACGCCAACGATCGTCTGCGCCTCGCCGGTATTCCATCCGGTTCTGAAACCGGGAATAACCGTCGTCGCGTAGTGGCGGTCAGTTGTTGCGCCTGCGATCTCCTCCGGCCACGCGAACACACTCTCCAGCATCAGGTTGAACATCGGCCGTACACGCCAGATGCCGCTGGCGGCAACTCGCGGTGTGAACAGGTTGTAGGTCCCCGACACTCCCTCTGCTGAAGGCAGGGAGGTGAAGCCGGCGTTCCAGTGAAGGTAGAGGTCGCGAAACTGCTTGCTGAGCGGCAGATTGACGTCCCAGCCCATACTGCCGTTACCGCGCCCGCGAATGGCGTCGCCCGTCGGCAGCACCAGTGAAACCCGCGGTGAAAATGCCGGCCGGCGAGCCGATTCATCCCAGACCTGGAATCGATAGTTGAGCAGCACGTCTCCGACGCCGGCGGTTCTATCGGCGCGTGCCAGGGCCACCGTGTAGGAAAACTGATGCGCGTGAACGCGGATCGGCCACTCCTGCGTGAACGATGACACCCACGAACCGTCGCCCGGCGCGTAAATCCCGAAGATGTTCTGCACGACGCCCGATTCCTGGTTGAACGCCTCTTCAACAAAGAACGAGTTGTCGGTGATCTCCCACGGTCGGTTACTTCCCGTAGTGCCCGGCTTCAGCCCGGCCTCTTGCTTTCCTGACGCCAGCGGAGTCGAGGATTCCTGCGCGAACGCGCTGCTCCCCAACGCAAGAAAGATCAGCAGACGAGCAACGTTGACGAGCAGTTTCGAAGCGGCGCGAGTACCGATCGTGATCTGCTTGTCATCCTTGCCACGGACGCGAACGCTGTCCGACGCTGGGTCGCGCTCTTCGACTTCAATCGATTCGCCCGGCTTGAGATTGTTCTGTTCGATGAACCGCAGGAACACCCGGTCCTGATCGATGACGCGGCTCACAATCACCGGCGTTCGCAGCGGGCACGTGAGGAGACTCTGCGCGTCCTGCTGCTTGATGTGTCCCTCGGAATTCGGAATCGGATCGCCATGCGGATCAGCTTCCGGGCGGCCGAGCATCTCGTCGATCCGCTCGATGAGCCGATCGCTCACGACATGCTCGAGCTGCTCGGCTTCGTCGTGGACTTCGTCCCAGGAGTACCCCATGAAACGAACGAGGAAGAGCTCGATCAGCCGATGACGTCGCAGAACGAGGGCGGCAAGCCGCTCGCCCGCAGGCGTGAGCGTCACCCCCGTGTACGGCTCGTATTCCACGAGGCCCGACTCGGCGAGCGTCTTCACCATCGTCGTCGCGGTGCCGGGCGTGACGCCAAGGGAGGCCGCGAGCTGGCCCATCGGCAGCAGCCGGTGAGGGGCTTTCAGCCCGGATGCCCCGGAATAAATAGCCTTGAGGTAGTTCTCAACCGTGCTCGACGGGAGCATCTTGAAAACTAGTGTATCCGAGTTTTGCATGGGCTGAACTTGACTTTGCGACGCTCAGAGATTAAATTTTGAATAGTCAAAATGGCGGTGAGCAGAAGGACATGGCTCCAGTCTGTGGGCGCGAGCTCCGTGCTTGCCGCGGCAGTCGGACGTCTGCGTGGGCAGACGCCCCAGTCGTATCCGACGGCTCACGACAACCACTCGATGGGTCTCGTCGGACGAGTGACGAGCGACCAGCTGTCGCCGACGCGGTATCTCAGGACCTGGAATTTCGCGGACCTCGACCCGGCGCAGCGGGCGAAGTACTACCGCGAGACGAAGCGGCCCGACGGAACGATGCTTCGGGAGTACGAAATCTACGCCGTCGATCGAGAGATTGAAATCGCCCCGGGACTCTTCTTTCCTGCATGGACCTACAACGGGCAGGTTCCCGGGCCGACGATCCGCGCGACTGAGGGTGATCGGGTCAAAATCACGTTCAGGAATGCCGGGTCACATCCGCACACGATGCACTTTCATGGCTGGCATGCGCCGGAGATGGACGGCGCGCTCCACGGTCAGGAAGTGCAGCCGGGCACCACGTTCGTCTACGAGTTCGATGCGGATCCGTTCGGGCTGCACCTGTATCACTGCCACACCGTTCCGCTGAAACGGCATATTCACAAGGGCCTCTACGGTGCTTTCATCATCGATCCCCGCCAGGGCCGCCCGCCGGCGGACGAACTGGTGATGGTGATGAACGCGTTCGATACGAACTTCGACGCCGACAACGAGGTCTACGCCGTCAACACCATCGCGAACGCGTACATGCAGGAGCCCATACGCGTGAAGGTCGGTCGGCTCACCCGTATCTATCTGATCAACGTCACCGAGTTCGATCTCCTGAACAGCCTGCACCTTCACGGGATGTTCTTCGACGTGTTCCGCACCGGCACGTCGCTCACGCCAGGCGAGACGACCGACACGTTGATGCTGTGTCAGGGCGAACGCGCGATTCTCGAAACCACGTTCCGGTATCCCGGCGACTTCATGTTCCACGCGCACCAGACCGAGTTCGCGGAACTCGGCTGGATGGGGTTGTTCAGGGCGGTGGAAAGTGACACCTAAAGGGTTGGCGGCTGCGTTGATTCCGCTCGTGCTGCTGGGAGCACTGATTGCCGCCATCGTGTGGTCGAAGCCGGCGGACGCCGTCCGCGGCGTCAATGTGCCGCCCGTCGAGCGGCTGACTTTTCAGCGCGTCACCCTCGAGCCAGGTGCGATTGTCGCGACGGTGATGAATGACGGTCCAGACGACCTGACGATCGCGCAGATCCAGGTTGACGACGCGTTCTGGACGTTCACAACGGACAAGGGTCAGGCCCTCAGCCACCTCGGACGGACGACCCTGAGGATTCCGTACCCGTGGGTCGAAGGCGACGCACACCAGGTGCGCATTCTCACTTCCACCGGTGCGGCATTCGCGCACGAGATCCCCGTAGCGGTGGCGACGCCGACGGCGACGTCCAAGTTTCTGGGGGTGTTCACCCTGATTGGCCTGTATGTGGGCGTCCTGCCCGTGGCGATCGGGTTGCTCTGGTTCCCCTTTCTCTCGAGGCTGTCGTCGCGAAGCATGGATTTCCTGCTGGCGCTGACCATCGGCCTCCTGCTGTTCCTGCTGGTCGACGGCGCCGAAGAAGGATTCGAGGCGTCGCAAGCACTGCCGGGTTCGTTCCAGGGTGGCGTCCTGTTCGTGCTGGCTGCTGGCGCGGCGTACATGGTGCTCGAATGGGTCGGTGACGTTCTGAAGAAGCGGCGCGGGAGTGCCCCTTCGACGTCGCTCAAGTCAAGCGGCGGGTGGGTCTTGGCGCTGTTGATTGCCGTCGGCATCGGGCTGCACAACTTCGGTGAAGGGCTGGCCATCGGATCGGCGTTCTCGCTCGGCGAGGCGACGCTCGGCGCGCTGCTGATCATCGGCTTCGCGTTGCACAACACCACGGAAGGGCTTGCGATCGTCGCGCCGTTGGCACGGGA
>Ga0070670_100005168_pt1 | contig 10986 bp, 8 predicted proteins | sample KBSS63metaG_FD_64665 | JGI IMG/M metagenome (GOLD analysis project Ga0070670, IMG submission 64665) | Switchgrass rhizosphere microbial communities from Kellogg Biological Station, Michigan, USA - KBS S6-3 metaG | ecosystem: Host-associated > Plants > Roots > Rhizosphere > Soil ... | reverse complement strand
TTCCCACGGCCGCGCGATTCGCCGGGCGCGTCTCACTCGGTGCCAAGGCGTTCCTGACGCACTGGCTCGCGCTGCGGATCGAGCTCGCCGGCTACGCAACCCGCCTCGGAGAAACCGCCTACGGCGTCAGCTGCACGACCTTCTCGGATTCAGACCCGGGCGTGCCCGTCTCGTGCATGAACACGTGGCTGCTGAACGCGAACGTGGGCGGCGGTCTGGTGTTCGCGTTTTAGCGATTTACAGCAGCCTCGCCCACCCGAGCAGGTCCGCGGCGAACGTGCCGGCGAGGCGGCCCCGCAGCGAGTCGTTGCGCAGGAGCGCCTCCGCCGGGACTGACACGGGAGCCTCGCGAAGGAGCCAGCTCCGTCCGTCCCGCTGGAGCGCGCGGAGCGCAAACGCCGCGCGGGAGCCCGCACCCTCGCGCACGACGTCCACCGCCCGATCCGCGCGGCGAACCCGAACGGTCTCGAGGATCTGCGGCGACTCCCCCGCGGACGGCGGCGCCGCCGCCTGGACGACGAGCCGGAATCCGTCCGGAGTCGGCTCCACGGCCTCGACGCGCCCGAGACCCTCGAGCAGGCGGCGGTATCCGCTCGCGGACGCGATCGCCTCGAAGGCCGCGTCCACGCCGGAGGTCGTCTCGAGGTAGGCCGTCATCGTCGGTTCGGGGCCGCCGGCAGCGGCCTCGCCGGTGATTTCCAGCGCCCGCGCCAGGACCTGCCGGTCGACCCCGAATGCCTCGGACAGCGCCGTGGCGCGGGGCGGCGCGAGCGGCACCGTCAGCCGCGTGTGGCGGTCGTCCACTCTGAGCTCTCCCCTCGCAAACGAGAGCGCGCGCTCCGGCCGGTCGATGCGCATCACGAGAGACGACAGGAAGGTCGACCCCGGCCGGAACGTCTCCCGCCATCGCGCGTCGAGCTCCTCGCTCGACACCGGCGCCGCGAACACCTCGAGCTCCCTCGCGCCCTCGGGGACTCCCCCGTCGTACGCGACGCGCCACCCGCGCGCGGTCTCCTCCACCCTCAGATCGTGCAGCGCCGCCTCGAAGACGCCCTCCCGCGCCGGCAGCAGGATCGAGAGCGGAAAGCCGACATCCGCGATGACCGTTCCCGACGGCGTGTCGACGAGCAGGGCCGAGTGATCGAAGTCCTGTCGCACGCGGCCGAGCACGGTGCGGCAGGGGAAGCCCAGCGCGGACAGCAGCGACTCGAATGCGGCCACGCGCGCGAAGCACGTGCCGCCCGTGCCGAGCGCGAGGTGGTCCGCCCAGAAGACGCGCGGCAGGCGGGGCTTGAGTGCCGGGTCGGCGACCTCTGCGTCGCGAACGAGCTTGGTGGCGTTCTCGAAAGGAACGCGCGCGTTGAACCTCGAAAACAGGGCCTGGAGGAATCCGGGACCGGGGGGCGCCGGAGAGACCTCCAGCGCGGCGAGGACCTCCTCGAGGAGCTCGGCGTCGAGAGCTGTGATTTGGGAGTTCGAAGACGTCGTCACGGCGCAGAGATTCTCGGCCCTGGTCTGCTGCGGGCGATTCTCAACTTCTGGCCTTCAGCCTCGCCACCATGTCGTGAATCCGCACCTTCGCCTCTTCGCTGAACCAGAAGTCCAGGAACGGGTCGTGGTCGCGCGCCTGGTCGAACCGGGCCACGGCCGCGGCTCGCGAGCGTCGCTTGACGGCGGCGTAAGCCGGAGCGGACAGCCCGCCGAGGACGCGCGCCCGCTCGACCGCGACGTCGAGAAGCTGATCGCCCGGCACGGCGCGGTCGATCAGACCGGCCGCGAGCGCTCCGGCGACGTCCTTGTTCTCGCCCGTCGCGGCCAGGCGCTCCATGACGCGCGGACCGACCACGTGGCGGAAGGGCTCCATCAGGCACTGCGGCACCGAGACGCCGAGGATCACCTCCGACAGGCCGAACTTGCCGGAGCCCTCGGCGGCGATGCGCTCGTCGGCGGCCATCGCGAAGATGAGGCCTCCCGCGATCGCATGGCCGGGCAGCGCCGCCACGACCGGCGGACCGAAGACGAAGAGCTGCCGGACGAGGTCGCTGTACGCGCCGACGAACTCCTCCATGCCCCTTCGATCGCGGTCGACCAGGAGCGGCAGATCCCAGCCGGCGGAGAACATCCCGGGCAGCGCCGACGAGATCACGACCGCGCGAGCGTCGGCATGGGCCGTGAGCGCGGAGGAGATGTCCGCGACGAGCTCGGGGCTGAACGCGTTTGCGCGGGGCCGGTCGATTTGGAGGACGGCAACGCCGTCGCGAATCTCGGAGACGACGAGGCTCACGCCGTTCTCCGCGCCGACGCGACGGCGAAGATCTCGCGGTGCAGCCGCCGGTCGGACGTCAGCTCCGGATGAAAGGTCGCCGCGGAGACGTTGCCCTGGCGGACCAGCACGGGCTCGCCGCCGTGCGTGGCGAGAATCTCCACGCCGGGACCGACGCGCCGGATCCGGGGCGCGCGAATGAAGACGGCGGGCAGCGGCTCTCCGAGCGCGGGCGCGCTCACGTCGGCGACGAACGAGTCCGCCTGGCGGCCGTAGGCGTTGCGTTCGACGCCGATGTCGATCAGCCCCAGGCCGCGCTGCGTCGGATGGCTGACCTCGCGCGCGAGCACGATCGCGCCGGCGCACGTCCCGAGCACGGGCCGGCCGGAGGCGGCAAACGCGGTGAATGCCTCCTCCCAGGGCTCGGCCTCGAAGAACTTCCAGAGCGTCGTCGATTCGCCGCCGGGGATCACGAGGCCCTCGGCGCCCGCGAGATCCGCGGGGCGCTTCGCCTCGAAGCTCTCGACGCCGGCGTCCGCGAGCGCACGACGGTGCGCCTCGAAGTCGCCCTGGAGGGCGAGGACGGCGACGCCCCGGCGGGGGCGGCTGGACGTGTTCGTCATGGCGGATGGGCTACGGCGTCCGGGTCGGTCGCCCGGCTCCCGACGCCTTCCGCCTCACGGCTCCTCTCACCATCCCCGCGTCTGCAGCTGCGCCTCTTCCGGCAGGCTCGCCGCCTCGATGCCCTTCATGCCGGAGCCCAGGGACTCTTCCGCCTCGAGCAGCGCATGCGCATCCTTCCAGTGAGTCGTCGCCTTGACGATCGCGCGGGCGCGGTTCTCGGGGTCATCGGACTTGAAGATCCCGGACCCGACGAAGACCGCCTCGGCGCCGAGCTGCATGCAGAGGGCCGCGTCGGCCGGCGTCGCGATGCCGCCGGCGGCGAAGTTCGGGACGGGCAGCCTCCCCTTCTCCGCGACCTCGACGACGATCTCGAACGGCGCCTGGAGCTTCTTCGCGGCCGCCATCAGCTCGTCCTTCGAGAGCTGCGTGAGCATCCGGATCTCGCGATGCACCTCGCGCAGGTGTTTCACCGCGTGGACGATGTCGCCCGTTCCGGCCTCGCCCTTCGTGCGGATCATCGCCGCGCCCTCGCCGATCCGGCGAAGCGCCTCGCCGAGATTGCGGCACCCGCAGACGAACGGGATCGTAAAGTCGTGCTTGTAGACGTGGTTCGCCTCGTCGGCCGGCGTCAGCACCTCCGACTCGTCGATGAAATCCACCTTGAGAGCCTCGAGCACCCGGGCCTCGGCGATGTGGCCGATGCGGCACTTGGCCATCACCGGGATCGACACGGCCTCCTGGATCTCGCGGATCTTGGAGACCGGCGACATGCGCGCGACTCCCCCGTCGCGCCGGATGTCGGCCGGCACGCGCTCGAGCGCCATGACCGCCGCGGCGCCGGCCGCCTCCGCGATCTTCGCCTGCTCCGCGTTGACGACATCCATGATGACGCCGCCCTTCAGCATCTCCGCGAGTCCGACCTTCAAACGGAAGCTCTCATTCGCCATGTTGTCCTCCACGACAGTCACACCACCGGCGCCGACAGCGCCGCGTTGGAACGCATCTCGACCTCTCCGACGGCCTCCGCGAGCCTCTCGATTCCCGGTTCGATGTCCGACCTCTCGACCCGCGAGGCGGACAGTCGGACCTCGGGTCGATCCTCGCCGCGGGGATCGAAGTCCTGCCCGGCGGCCACCGCGACGCCGCGGGCCCCGGCGGCCTCCGCGACGCGGCGCCCCGAGACTCCGGCGGGAAGCCGGAGCCAGAAGAGCGGATTCGCGCCCTCGCCTCCCCACCAGTCGACCGTGGGCAGCGTGCGCCTGAGCGCGCGACCCATCGCGGAGCTTCTCTCCGTCACGGCGGCGGCGCGCGCCGCGCGGATCTTCCGATCCGAGCCGGCCCGCAGGAACGCGGCGATCGCCGCCTGGAGCGGAACCGGCGTCTGAAAGTCCGCGGCCTGCTTCACGCGCGCGAGCCGCTCGACGATGGGCCGCGCCGCGGCGATCCAGCCGATCCGGAATCCGGGGACCAGATCCTTCGAGAGCGTGCCGAGCCACACCGCGCGCTCGGGCTCCATCGCGGCGAGCGGCGAGAAACCGGACTCGGGCTCCTCGTACCCGTCCTCGACGACGATCGCGCCCGCGGACAGCGCGGCTTCGAGCAGCTCGACGCGCCGCGACTCCCCCATCGTGACGCCGGTCGGGTTCTGGCGCTCCGGCATCACGTACACGAGCTTGGTGCGCCGTCCGCGCAGCGGCCGCGGGTCCGGTCCGTTCTCGTCCATCTCGAGCGGCAGGATCGCCGCCTCGGACAGGCGCGCGAGTGCGAGCGCGCCGGAGTACGTCGGGGACTCCATCGCGACGAGATCGGCGGGATCGGTGAACGTGCGGAAAAGCAGGTCGAGGCCCTGCTGCGCTCCGCTCGTGACCAGGATCTCGTCGCTGGCGCGCACGATGCCGTGCTCGCCCAGCCGACGCGCGATCTCGTCGCGAAGCTCCTCGAGTCCGAGCGGCGGCGCATACTGCCAGAGGTCGCGGCGCTGGCTCCACGTCTCGGAGAGCGTCCGCGTGAAATCCTCGAAGGGGAAGAACCGCTCGTCGGGGGTCAGCCGCGAGAAGTCGGCGACGAGAGGCGAGGCCACGACCGGTCGCGGCTCGTCCGGCAATGTCGCCGCGCGCTGCGAGAGCTGCTCTCCGAGGCGGAACGGAGGCGGAGGCGGCGCACCGGCCCCGCGGACGACGGTTCCACTCCCGACGCGTCCCTCGACGAGCCCCTTCTCGCGCAGCCGCCGGTAAGCCGCCTGGACGGTGCCGCGATTGATGCCGAGAGATGCGGCGAGCTCCCGGGTCGTGGGAAGCCGGCTGTCGCGGGGCAGGAGACCGCCTTCGATCCGCCGCTGCAGCTCGTCGGAGAGCTGGTCCGACAGGGGAGACGTCGCTCCGCGATCCAGGTCGAAATGGGTGGAGTCCAATTGGCTCATGAGCAGCCCAATTGTATTACACGTCGAAGCCGCTCTGTAAATACTGATTCAGTGTGACTTATTGGGAGAGGAGACTGACGCGACTTCCCCTCTCATGTCCACGGTCCGCGAAGCGGACCGCTAGAGGTCTAAGCTCCGTGCTTCCGCAGCTCTTCTTCGAGCGCGCGCCCGTACTGGTACTCCCGGTCCTTCTCGCTCAGGTTCCGTCGCTTGGCGAGCGCGTCGCGGACCTTCTCCTCGATCGCGTCGAGCTCGCCGAAGCTGTCGGTCAGCTCGCGCACGACGGCGCGGCGCACGGTCTCGTCGTCGGCTTTCTGCTCGAGGTTTCGGTTTTCCTTCAGGCTCTTCAGCACGACGCGCGCGAGGTAGAGGATGCGATCGGCAGAAACCTTCACGAAGGCTTCTCCGCGCGCAGGTCCTCCGCGAGGGGATGGCGGAAGAGCTGCTCGATGACGAACCCGGGCAGCGCCGCCACGTCCGCGCCCATCAGCGACGCGTCGAGCACGTGGATCGGATTTCGCGCGTCCGCGACCACGATCTGCGTCTGAAAGCCGTAGTTGTCGTACACGCGAATCATCTGCTCGACGAGGTCCATGCCGATCGTGCCGGTGTCGTCGAGCGCGCCCACCGCGGGGGCGACGTAGCTGACGTTGGCCTTGGCGGCGATGAGCGCCTGCGCCGCCGAGAAGCAGTCCGACGCGCAGACCGCGACCTGGTCCTGGGCGAGCAGGCGCGCCACGCGCATGCCCTCCGGCCGCAGCGGCAGCCGGATGACGACGTCCTTCCCGAGCTTGGCGAGCTCGCGGCTCTCCTTGTACATGCCCTTCGTGTCCTCGGCCTCGAGCTCCGCGAGCACCGGACCGTCGGTGATCCCGGACAGCTCGCGGATCGCCTTGCGGTAGTCGATCCCCGCCTCGCGGGCGAGCGCGGGCGAGGTCCAGATGCCGTCCAGAAGGCCCAGATCCTTGATGCGGCGGGCCTCCTCGGAGCTGGCGCTGTCGAGGAAAAAGCGCATGGAGGCGGGATTCTATATTGCGCCGGCGCGCCGGCACTCTCGACCCGCAGGGCGCCGGCCGACCTGGGGCCGGCCGACCGGGAATGACGCATGGCCGGGACAACGGGGGGAGAGGGGAGAAGGGAAGCGGGAAGCGGGAAGCGGGAAGCGAGAAGTGGGAGAGGGCTAGCCGGGGAGCCGGGGAGCCCTCACGCACACGGCGTCGACCCGATGCCGGGGGAAAGCCGGGGCGGGCCGGACCCGGATCCGCCGGGAGGAACGGGGCGGACCCTATTCCTCCTCGTCCCCGAGGAAGTCCGTCTCGCCCTTCTTCGCCGGCCTGGCGGGCGCGGCGTTGCCCGGCGCCACCGGCAGCTCCGCCTGAGGCTCCTCGTCGGCGTCATCCGCCTCCGCGAGCTTCGCGATGCCGACGAGTCGGTCGCCCTCCTCGAGCTGGATCACGCGCACGCCCTGGGCGGCACGGCCGGTTTCGCGAATTCCGTTCACCTTGATCCGGATGAGCTGCCCTCGCTCCGTGATGAGGAGGAGCTGGTCGGCGTCCGTGACCGACTTGATGCCGACGACCGGGCCGTTCTTCTCCGTGACCCTGACGTTGATCACGCCGGAGCCGCCGCGGCCCTGGTAGCGGTACTCGGAGACCTCGGAGCGCTTTCCGTAGCCGTTCTCGGTGACCGACAGGAGGTGCGCCTTCTCGTCGACGACGTCCATCTCGACGACGAAGTCGTTGTTCTTCTTTAGCGAAACGCCGATGACGCCCGTCGTGTCGCGGCCCATCGACCGGACGTCTTTCTCCGAGAAGCGGATTCCCATGCCCTGGCGCGTGCCGATGAAGATCTGATCGTCGCCGCCGGTGATCCGCACCGACAGCAGCGAGTCTCCCTCCTCGATGTTGATCGCGATGATGCCGCCGGACCGCACGTTCGAGTACGCGGACAGCGCCGTCTTCTTCACGAGGCCGTTGCGCGTGGCGAACATCAGGTAGCGGTCCTCGGGGAAGTCCTTCGTGGCGGCCATCGCGACCATGCGCTCGTTCGGTCCCAGGTTCAGGAGATTCACGATCGCCTTGCCGCGGGTGGCGGGCCCGAGCTGCGGCAGGTCGTACACCTTGATCCAGTGCATGCGCCCGGTCGAGGTGAACGCGAGCACGTACGCGTGCGTCGACGCGACGAAGAGGTGCTCGACCAGGTCCTCTTCCTTCGTCGTCGCGCCGATCCGCCCCTTGCCGCCGCGGCGCTGCGCGCGGTAGAGCGACAGGGGAGAGCGCTTGATGTAGCCGCCGCGGGACACGGTGATCACCATGTCCTCCTCGACGATGAGGTCCTCGATGTCGATGTCGGAAGCCTCGGCGACGATCTCCGTGCGGCGCTCGTCGCCGAACTGCTTCCGGATGGCCTGCAGCTCGTCCACGATGATGTCGAGGACCAGCTTCTCGGAGCCGAGGATCTCCCGCAGCTTCGCGATCAGCTCCAGGACCTCCTTGAACTCCGCGACGATCTTGTCTCGCTCGAGCCCGGTCAGCCGATGGAGCCGCATGTCGAGGATCGCCTGCGCCTGGACCTCGTCGAGCCGCAGGACCTGCGTGGCCTTGCCGCCCTCGTCGCCGAGGGGCGCTCCGATGAATTTCTCGAGCGCCGACCGCGTCATCGAGACCTCGGCCGACAGCCGCGTCCGCGCCTCGGCCGAGTCCTTGGAGGATCGGATGATCTTGATCACGAGGTCGAGGTTGGCGAGCGCCAGCGCGAGCCCGCGCAGCAGGTGCGCGCGCTCCTCGGCCTTCTTGAGGTCGAACTGCGTGCGCCGGATGACGACGACCTTGCGGTGGTCGATGAAGTGGCGCAGCAGGTCGTGGAGGGGCAGGACGCGCGGCTGGTTGTCGACGATCGCCAGGAAGATGATGCCGAACGAGCTCTGCATCGGAGTGAGGGCGTAGAGCTTGTTGAGCACGACCTGGGCGTTCTCGCCGCGCTTCAACTCGACGACGATCCGCATGCCCTCGCGATTGGACTCGTCGCGCAGGTCGGCGACGCCCTCGATCTTCTTGTCGTTGACGAGCTCCGCGATGCGCTCGATCAGCTTCGCCTTGTTGACCTGGTACGGGATCTCCGTGACGACGATCGATTCCTTGTCGCCGCGGGCCGCCTTCTCGACGACCGCGCGCGCGCGGACCTGCACCGAGCCGCGGCCGGTCTTGTACGCGTCGCGGATGCCCTCGGCGCCGTGGATGAACGCGCCGGTGGGGAAGTCGGGGCCCGGGAGCCTCTTCATGAGCTGTCCGAGCGTCGCGTCCGGATGCTTGATCAGCTCGATCGTCGCGTCGATGACCTCGGAGAGGTTGTGCGGCGGGATGTTCGTCGCCATGCCGACCGCGATCCCGGTCGAGCCGTTGACGAGAAGGTTCGGGAACTTGGCCGGCAACACCATCGGCTCGACGAGCGAGCCGTCGTAGTTGGGCGTCCAGTCGACCGTCTCCTTGTCGATGTCGTCGCCGAGCAGCTCCGCCGACAGGCGCGTCAGGCGCACCTCGGTGTAGCGCATCGCGGCGGCGTTGTCGCCGTCGACCGAGCCGAAGTTCCCCTGCCCGTCCACGAGCGGATAGCGCAGCGAGAAGTCCTGCGCCATGCGGACGACCGAGTCGTACACGGCGCTCTCCCCGTGCGGGTGGTACTTGCCGAGCACGTCTCCGACGATGCGCGCGGACTTGCGGTAGGGCTTGTTGTGCAGGTTGCCCTGCTCCCACATGCCGTAGAGGCAGCGGCGGTGCACGGGCTTCAATCCGTCGCGCACGTCCGGCAGGGCCCGTCCGATGATGACGGACATCGCATAGTCGAGGTACGAGCGTTGGACCTCGTCCTCGATCGTGACCGGCACTTTTTCTTCCGGGGTCAGCAGGTTGGCCATTTCACATCCGCCGTCATCCCGAGGGCCGCGGGCCCGAGGAATCCCGGACTCTCGTGCACGGGATCCCTCGCTTCGCGCGGGATGACGCGCTCGTTAAATATCCAGGTTCCTCACGTTCAGCGCGTTCTCCTCGATGAACTCCCGCCGCGGCTCGACCGCGTCCCCCATCAGGATGGAGAACACCTCGTTGGCCTCGACCGCGTCCTCGACGGCGACCTGCAGCAGGCGCCGGGTTTCGGGATTCATCGTCGTGTCCCAGAGCTGATCCGGATTCATCTCGCCGAGGCCCTTGTAACGGTTGATGACGAGACCCTTCTTCGCGGACTCGTAGACGGCGTCCACGACCGCCGACAGCGTCTCGTGCTTGGCCGTCTCGTCGGCCCGCGTGACGACGTAGGGGCCGTCGAGAAATCCGCCGATCGCCTTGGCGGTCTCCCGGATGCGCTTGAACTCGAAGGTGCCGGCGAACTGGGCGTCGATGCGCGCCGAACGCGGCACCCCGTTCACCTTGCGCGAGATCTCGAGCGCCCACCCCGAGTGTTCCTCGTCCGCGACGACCTCGGCCTTGTCGACGCCGAAGGCGCGGACGGCCTTGGCGAGGTCTTCGAGCTTCTTCTTCTCGGCGAAGTCCGCCTTCGTCGTCATGCCGCGGTCGATCAGGGCGCGGAGGAGGCCCTCGGGAATCCCGCGGTGCCCGAGCTTGGCGACGTGGCCGCGGTACTCCTCCATCTTCTCGAGCAGACCCGCGAGCTTGGCTCCGGAGACGCTGGCGCTCGACATCTCGGAGGAGAGGGTGCGGTCCTCGCCGAGCCGTCCGAGGAGGAACTTCGACATCTCCTTCTCGTCCTTGAGGTACGTCTCCTTCTTCCCCTCCGCGACCTTGTAGAGCGGCGGCTGCGCGATGTAGAGGAAGCCCTTGTCGATGAGCGGGGCCATGTGGCGGAAGAAGAACGTCAGGAGCAGCGTCCGGATGTGCGAGCCGTCGACGTCGGCGTCCGTCATGATGACGATCTTGTGGTACCGGACCTTGCCGGCGTCGAAGTCCGTCGAGATCCCGGCGCCGAGCGCCGTGATGAGCGTGCGGATCTCGGCTGAGGCGAGCATCTTGTCCAGACGCGCCTTCTCGACGTTGAGGATCTTGCCCCGCAGCGGCAGGATCGCCTGCGAGCGTCGGTCGCGGCCCATCTTCGCCGAGCCGCCGGCCGAGTCGCCCTCGACGATGAAGAGCTCGGAGAACGCCGGGTCCTTCTCCTGGCAGTCGGCGAGCTTCCCCGGGAGCGCGCCGGAATCGAGCGCGCCCTTCCTGCGGACCAGCTCGCGGGCCTTGCGAGCGGCCTCGCGCGCGCGGGCCGACTCGACGATCTTCTCGACGATCTTCTTACCGACCCGCGGGTTCTCCTCGAGGTACGAGCCGAGCTTGTCGTAGACGACCTGCTGCACCCAGGTCTTGACCTCGGAGGAGACGAGCTTGTCCTTGGTCTGCGAGGAGAACTTGGGGTCGCGGACCTTCACGGAGACGACCGCGGTCAGGCCCTCGCGGCAGTCATCGCCGGAGAGCGTCGTCTCCTTCAGTCCCTTGGTCAGGCCGTTGGCCTCGGCGTACTTCTGGATGGCGCGCGTGAGCGCGGTCTTGAATCCCTCGACGTGCGTGCCGCCGTCGCGGTTGTTGATCGTGTTCGTGAACGAGAACAGCGTCTCGGCGTAGCCCTCGTTCCACTGGATCGCCACCTCGACGCGCTCCTTGTCGGCGTCGCGCTTGGGATCCGA
>Ga0070670_100005167_pt1 | contig 10987 bp, 7 predicted proteins | sample KBSS63metaG_FD_64665 | JGI IMG/M metagenome (GOLD analysis project Ga0070670, IMG submission 64665) | Switchgrass rhizosphere microbial communities from Kellogg Biological Station, Michigan, USA - KBS S6-3 metaG | ecosystem: Host-associated > Plants > Roots > Rhizosphere > Soil ... | reverse complement strand
GCTGCAGTAATATGGGAAAGTCCCGGGCGTGTTGAACTCGTAAGTAAACTTGGAGCCGCTGTTGAGCACGCCGGAATTCCAGATGCCTGAAGGATTTCCGGGGGTGCCCGAAGTAGTGCTATGGAAACTTGAATTCCAGTCCCACTCCACCTTATCGCCGACTTCGACCGTCACGGAGGCGGGCGAAAAGTAATCGCCGCCCGTGCCGACACTCACGTTGAAAGTTTTTGCGCTCGATACCTGAGCGAAGAAAAAGGAAAGCACCCATCCGAAGACGGCCAGTCGAGTGAGTAATTTCATGATGCTTGTGCTCAAGGTCATATGATCGGTCGGATTGTGTGACGACACGAGCTGGCAATGGTAACGGGGCTGTTACTTTTCTGCGCCTAACGAACTCTAGAAACGAACCGTGAACTGCGCGGCAAAAGTGCCCTGGAGATGATCGGAGGTAAAATCGCCCTCGGCCAGACTGTATTGCAGCTTGAGCTGGGAGTGCGCCGTAGGACGATACCCAACTGCGGCCTCAACTCGCCAGATGTCGTGCGGCCGGGAAACCGACTGGCCGAGGGCGTCGCGTCCGCTCGAGAAGAACTCCTGATTCCAGCGGAGCGCGCCAAAAACCTGCGGCGTGATCTTATATTTTGCCTCCACGTAATAGGCGAAGACATCGGCATTGCCCAGGCGTGGAACTTCGAAACGCGACTCGAATGCTTCCGCCCAGATCTGGAAATGACCGCGCGCGTAGCTGACGTCCTGCCCAAGAAGATATTGCCGGTAATCGCTAAAGTCGCCTTCGCCCTGCAGCGGTTGCGCATCGGGTCTCAGGTAGGAGCCTTCCGCGGCCGAAAAGCCGAAGCGCCAGGCTTCGTTAGGCCGCCAGCCTACTCGCAGATCGACCGACGGGTGCTCGAATTCGAAGTCGTCCCACCTTTCCGGATGGGAAGAGACGGTGGCGTTTTTCACCTCGACGGCATACTCGAACAATCCGATTTGACCGGCAGCCGAGAGACCGATGGTGTAGGCCGGTCCCCAGACAATGGGAAGAAATTCATACTTATCGAAACCCGGCACCCGGCGAAAGCTTTGAGCCGTCAGGGGGAGCTCGAGATCGGAGACGAGAGTGGCGGTCTCGTAAGGAAGGGGCGCGTTCACAAAGGGATTGTCCCAGGAAAGGTGGCGCTCGACCCAGCCGCCCACGATGGTGGAAAACTTTCCGATCTGGAGATTGAAACGTCCATCGCGCCAGGGCGTGAAGCGCAGAGCATACTCGTCCAATCGCAATTGCGTTCCGATATCGCTCGGGTCGAAGCCGTTATCGAGGCGCGTTTGGGTAAAGAGGTAAACTTTCGGCCCCACCTGTGCATCGAGAAAGACGCTCAGGCGCGGGGTAAACAGGTCATGGCCCGAAGCGCGGATCAGACCCGGGGGAGGCTGCGGGAAATGATAGTATTCGAGATCGAGCGTCCCGCTGAGTCGGGTGCGCACCTCGTCGTGGAAGAGGCTGATCGTTAGGGCCTGATCGACACGGTCGAGAAAGTCCTCGGCACAGACCGCGCGCAGGGCTGAAACGAGAAAACAGGCGCAGAGAAAGCGCCCCTTCATTGTGCTGCTCCGACAGTTTTGGCGGCCGGCTGCGCTGCGCGAAAGCGCGCACAAAATTCCGTCCAGTTCTCGTCGGAGCGAATGAGCCGCAATTCGCCGCCATGCAGGCGCACCAGCTCGCGCGCCAGATTCAAGCCGAGCCCGTGTCCGGGAACGTCATCGCCGGCGCCGGCGCGATGGAAGCGCTCGAAAATGTAGGGTTGTTCCGCGAGGGGGATGCCGCGTCCGGTATTAGCGACGCGCAGTTCCACCTGGTTGCCCTCCTCCCGCGCGCTGATCCTGATGGTCCCGTCGCGCCGGTTATATTTGCGCGCGTTATCAAGAAGATTTTGCACGACCAGGGCGGTGAATCTCGTTTCTCCCACGATTTGCAAATCGGGCGGGACGTCCTTTTCCAAATGGAGATCAGCCGCCTCTGGCAGTGCCTGCAAATCGTCGATCCATTCTTCCACCAGGTGCTTGAGGTCGACGGTGCGCAGATTGAGACGCAACTTCCCGGCGTCCATGCGCGAGAGGAGCAGCAGATCCTCGACCACGCCAGTCAGGCGATAAGTCTGGTGAATGAGCGATGAAATTTCCTCATAGACTTCCGGCGGAAAACCGTCCCGCGCGAGGAGTGAATCGAGCCCGGCGCGCAGGACCGTAATTGGACTCTTCAGCTGGTGCGAAGCATCCGCGGAAAAGCGCGTCGAGCGCTGCAATTCCTCCGCCGTCATTTCCAATTTGGCTTCGATCTGTTGCCGTTGCACGAGGTTTTTCTGCGAGACAACGGCCAACTCTTCGACCGGGCGTGACAGACGCCGGGAAAGGAATTCGCTGACCAGGAAACCGCCGAGCATGAGAAGAGTCCCGGCTTCCAGAACCCGCCAGCGCAATTGTTGCTGGCGCGCGAGCAACTTGGTCAGCGGATAAACGCAAACCTCGTAGGCCGGGGGATAATCGGAGTGTTGGTTGAGCCGTTTGAAAAACAGCAGGTGTGGCACCCCGTCGATCGTCGTGCGCAGGCGGCGTTTTCGCTCGCTGGGGTGCGCGACGTCTCGCTCCACCTCAGCGACGATCTGTTTTTCTGCGGCGGAGTCGGTCGTCGGCAGCTGAAGCTGGCCGTTGGCGAGAATGCCGCTGCGCATGCCAGTGCCTTCGCCATGGGGCACGGCTTCGACCGGCTTGAACCCGAGCACGAGTGCCGCGATCACTTCATTCGTTTCGGTGGAACGGATTGGCACCGCGATCATTTCGTCGACGGCCGGGCGTCCGGTCGCATCGCGCCGCGCGAGGTAGCCGGCTTGCATGAATTGCGGCACGCCGTCCTGGGCCAGCTGCGCCTGTTCGTTAGGCAAAAGTTGCCCCGCGTCCATCGTCGGCGGTTCGAGGACGGCGCCGTGGCTATCGAGGAAGCGGTAGAAGCGGGCGTGCAATGCCTCGCCGGCATCTTTCCGACCCGCGTTACTGCTTTCCATCAGATCGCGCAGTTCTTCCCGCGCGCTCGGATAGAGCAAATCGAGCGCATTGTCCTCTAGCGCGGCGTGGATGCGGGCATTTTGCGCGAGCGACTTGGAGCGATCGGCTACGGCCGCGTTGCGGAGATCCTGAAGGCGATGGAGCGACGCCAGTTCGAGGTCGAAGTCGCGCTGCAAATCCGCTTCGGCGTCCTTGGCCGCGCGGTGTTGCGCGACGTAAATGCCTAACGACGTCAGGGCGGATACGACCACCATCATGGCGAGGAGGAGTCGGACGCGGAAGCGGCCAATGCCGGGGGCGCGGGTGGCAGCGGCGAAGCTCACGGGAAATCAACGTGCTGCACACCGCCGCTCTTCAAATCGACCGGACGCTCCCCGGTGTTTTTGCTGTTCAACCAGGCCTTGATCGTAAAGTGTCCCGCCGGCAGGTTCGTCAGGCGGTACCTCCCGTCGGAATCGGTGATGGCGAAGTAGGGAGTGTCGAGGACGAGGATGAGACCCCGCATGTGTTCGTGAATATCACAGCGCAGGGTCACCAGCCCGGCCTTGTCGAAGAGCACGGAAGGCGCTGGGGTTTCGTTAGGTGGATACCGCCCGAGGTCGAACCGCTTTGCCGGCGAGTAAGAGAAGATGTTGTGATAGGTGTCGTCGTAATTGGGGAATTCCACTTTCGTCCCAACCTCAATCGCGAGCAGCGGCGGACGGAAGGCGAAATCCTTTTGCCCCACTGTTTTCGTCGCCAATGTCTTCGGTTTCGGGAAATCGCCTTCCAGATAGACGACTGCGCGCGGCGGATCGGTCGCCAGCACGCCCGCCTTGCTCACGATCTCGTATCGCTCCGTCGCCACCGGGGCGAAGTGCGTTTTGGGCAGCTCCACCCTTCCTTCGAGCGTGGCCTGAGCGCGGCCCGTCGCCGGCGTCACCGCCATCGCCGCGAGGAGTATCGAGTTCAAAGCGCGAATCATTATTTCCACAGTTTAACAAGATGGGTCAGCGACTGGAACGGCGCAGTCAATCAATTTGCAAGAACAAGGTAAAACCTCCCCACGCCCAATAAGCAGTGAACGAAAAGTAACAAGCCCGTAACTTTTCCCGGGTCGCCCCGCGGAAATCATCGGCGGAAATTGCTGCTCGCAAATTTTTTTCCGGTTAATAACAATTCTTATCATATGCGCGTTCTGGTGGTTGAAGATGAAGTTCGACTTGCGCGTCATGTCTCCCGCGCTCTCGTCACCGCTGGGCATGACGCCGTCGTCCTCCATGATGGAGAAGCGGCCTTGAAAGAAGCCAGTCAGACCCGTTACGACCTGATTGTGCTCGACATCATGCTGCCCGGTGTGGACGGCTTTGAAATCCTTCGCCAGTTGCGCAAAGCGCATGTTGATAGCCGGGTCCTGATCCTGACTGCGCGCGGCGAGCTCACCGACCGGGTCAACGGACTGGCGCTCGGGGCCGACGATTATCTGGCCAAACCGTTCGCAATGCAGGAGCTGGTCGCGCGGGTCAGTGCTCTGGGGCGGCGTTACGCGGAGAAGGCAAAGGCCCAGCTGCAGGTCGGCGACCTGACGTTGGACCTGGTCGACAACGAGCTGCATCGCGGCAAACGTCGGATCGATTTGTCCGCGCGTGAGCTCACTCTGCTGCGCGTGCTCATGCGGGAGCCTGGCCGCGTTTTTACCCGGACCGAATTGTGTGAGAGGGTTTGGGAACGCGAACACGAGTACGACATGAAACTCGTCGAGGTCTTCGTCAGCCGGTTGCGGCGGAAGATCGACATGCCCCCGCTCATCCACACCGTGCGCCATCTGGGTTACACGATTCGGGAGAACCCATGAGCAAGGCGTGGCCCCTGCGCTGGAAGCTGGCGTTTTATTCTGCCTTCCTTGCCATCCTCGCTACCATCGGTGGTGCCGCGACCACCTGGTCGGTGATGCGCTATGAAGAGATCGCCGCCTTCGACCGGCGCCTAACGACGGATGCGCATGAGTTTTTTCGCGATGTCGCAAATTTTGATGGCGGCTCCGCTGCTAACTGGCGCGTAATCAAGCAAAACTTCGTGCCGCTCGCTCTCCGCAATCGTCTTGTGGAAGTGACCGACGCGAATGGCGGCACGCTTTACCTCTCCCCGGGTTTGGCCGAACCGCTCTCGAGCGATGGCCTTAAATCTTTTCATACTCGAAAAATCGGCGGCCGTTCCATCCGGATGGGAGAGTTCACTGAGAACGGTCTCACTTTGCGCGTCGGCTCCGAAATGAAGGAGATTAACCAGATCGGACGCGATATCTCACGAGGAATGCTGGCCGCGATCCCGACGGTCTTGCTCATCATCGTCATCGGCGGCCGGTGGGTAGCCGGGAAAGCGCTCGCGCCGGTCGAGGATATTCGTCAGGCTGCCGCGCGAATCACCGCGCAGCGACTTGATCAGCGATTACCGGTTCCCCCGACCGGCGATGAGATCGCGGGCCTGATCGAAGTTCTGAACGCCGCCTTCGAGCGCCTCCAGCGTAGCTTCGAACAATCGGCGCGTTTTTCGGCCGATGCTTCGCACCATCTCAAAACGCCGATCGCTGTCCTGCGCGCCGGCATTGAGGAAATAATGGCCGATGCCGAATGCAGCCTTGCTGCTCAGGCGACCGCCGAGGGTCTGCTTCACCGGGTTCACCAACTCAATTCCGTCGCCGATAATTTGCTTCTCCTCGCGCGGGCCGATGCCGGCCGGCTGGAGTTGCACAAGGACGAGTTCGACCTGAGCGAGCTGCTCGACGGCGTGCTCGACGATGCGCGCGCGCTGGCCGAGCCCTTGAACCTGACCGTGGAGGCGGAGGTGCCGCCACATCTGCCGCTCCAGGCTGATCGTGGGTTCGTCGGCATGATCGCGCAGAAACTGCTCGAGAACGCGATCAAGTACAATGCGCCCGGAGGGCGGGTGCGGCTGGTGGCGCGAGCGATCAATGGTGCAGTTGAGCTCACTGTCGGCAACAGCGGCCAGGGCATCCCGCCCGAGCAGGTCTCACACTTGTTCGAGCGTTTTTACCGCGTGCGTGGCGACGAACGCGTGGGCGGCAGCGGCCTCGGCCTTAGCACTGCCCGCGAACTGGCCCGCGCCCACGGTGGCGACGTCTCCCTCTTGCGGGCCGACGCTACTTGGACGGAGTTGAACGTGCGGCTGCCGCAGGCGGCCTAACGAGCATAATCAAGGCCGCGATAAGGCCGGCGGGCCCGGTTTCGATTCCGCTGGCGAGACGCTCTCAGTCGGCGTAAAGCGCGGACGACTAACCGGCTCGATACCGGTGCTAAGTCTCAAACCATCGTGGACCGTCTTCAAATTCGCGACTGTCTCATGTATTACACTGCGCTAGAAAGAAAAAACGCGGAGGCGATCTGTCGCCTCCGCGTTTTGATGGTTGCCTTGAGTTAGTGTTAGACTTGATTACCGGCCGCCATGGTCGTCGCCGCGTTCACGATGCCGGCCATGATCGTCGCCCGGTTCGCGCTCGCCGCGAGAGACACTGGCGTTGCCGCCGTGGTCGTCGCCACGTTCACGATGCCGGCCATGATCGTCGCCCGGTTCACGCTCGCCGCGAGAGACACTGGCGTTGCCGCCGTGGTCGTCGAAACGTTCACGATGCCGGCCATGATCGTCGCCCGGTTCACGCTCGCCGCGAGAGACACTGGCGTTACGGCCGTGGTCGTCGCCGCGTTCACGATGCCGGCCATGATCGTCACCCGGTTCACGCTCGCCGCGAGAGACACTGGCGTTGCCACGGTCGTCGCCACGCTCACGATGCCGGCCATGATCGTCGCCCGGTTCACGCTCGCCCCGCGAGACACTGGCGTTGCCGCCACGGTCGTCGCCGCGCTCACGATGTCGGCCGTGATCGTCGCCCGGTTCACGCTCGCCCCGCGAGACACTGGCGTTTCCGCCTCTGTCGTCACCGCGCTCGTGATGCCGGCCATGATCATCTCGGCGCGTCATCACCGCACCGTTGCCGCGACCCCTGTCGTCGCCGCGCTGACCGATCCCATGCCCGCCGCGATCGTCGCGCCCATTCATCGCCCCATGGTTGATGTTGCCTCGACTAACGGTATTCATGGGCGCGTTTCCGCGGTTCATGGTTCGGGGCATGACGCTCTGACGCATAACTCCGGTATTCATGCTTCTTTGGCCGCCACTCATCCGCATCCCGGAGAAGCCCCGGCCATTGGCTTCGCTGGTGCTGCTCGAAAGCAGGGTTAATCCGGTAGCGACCACTGTCACGACCGAACGAATAGCTAACTGTGTTGTTTTCATGACACGACGCTATGAACCATCCAGCGTGGAAGCGAACCGGCAATGGTAACCCGCCTGTAACCTGACGAGGGCGTCAGGTACAGGCGGAAATTAGCGAGAGTTGGAAAGCTCTTGCCGAATCGAGTTCTCGAAGTCTTCGTAATCTTCGCGCGACAGCTTGGCCTCGACTAAACGGCCGCTTATGAACCGAAGAAACTCGCCGTTTGGTCCGTCCCCAGTCCAAGTTCCAGTCGTCGACTGCCCGCGAGATTTTCGCCACTCGGTGTATGTCTTCATTTGATCAGCCGTCAATGTCACCGGAGCGCGATGGCACGACGCACTAATAAGGAAGGCCAATCCGAACGCCACTAGTTGAATTTTCCTCATCGTGCCTTTTTTCTGTATTCGCGCCTGCGACGATCTCCCGGCCTAAAAATTAGGGCCTTCTAATTCGAATAAAAGTGCCGTTACTGTCACCGTCAGGGTCGGTGTTGGCAGCCGGGTCATAAGTCAGGCTAGCATGAGTCACTCCCGTGACTGTGAACTGCTCGCTGTTTGCCTTCGTCGTTGTGGTGACCGAACAGGTCCCATCGGCACCGGTGGTGCAGGTAGAGACTAGGCGGCTCTTCCAGGAGCCGGTGACTGTCGCTGAGGAGACCGGGGCCCCTGCTGAGTCGCGGACTGTCGCCGTTACCGTCGCCGTCCAGTTGCGAGGCATGGGGACGGCTAACGCGTCGAGGTCGGCGATATGCATGGTGCTGGCGACGGTTCCTGAGGGCCGGAAAGCTGCCAGATAGGCGTCGTAGCCGCCGGTAGCGCAGACGTCGCCGTTAGGCAAAGCGATGGCCCAGACGGTTACGAGCGGAGAAAATGCTTCCCACAACAGTGTGCCGGTAGATGAATAACCTACCGTTACGCCCGGAATGAATCCGCCGGGAAGATTCGGGCCACCTTTGCCCGTGACGACCGTGCTTCCATCGGGCAATACCAGCACCGCGGCGGGAATCTCGTCCGTGTTTAATCCACCGTCGCGAACCGCCTCCCAGCGGACGGCTCCTGTGGCCTCGAATGCCACGGTGTACCAATCGAGGAAACCGCGCAGCGCCTGTCCTGTCGCGACGATACTTCCATCGGGTGCCAGCGCGATGCGGAGACCAGCGGAATTAGAGCCGTCCACCGGTTTTTTGTCCATGCGCCAGACTCGAGTGCCAGTGACGCGATCATAGGCCACGACCGTCAGGAATGAATTGATCCCGATGCTTCCCTGACCCGTAACGTAAACGTGACTGACGTCGACCACCAGATCGCGAGCGGCTACGCCTTCAGGGGCGTTAACGAGCCATTTACGGGTGCCGCTTGCGGTGTCGTAAAGAGCGGTGATCCACTCAGTCCCGCCGATAGTATCCCCGGAAATCGCCACCTCGGTTTGATCTGGGCTGAAGGCAAGCGAGGTCGCGATATTATTAGACATAAAGCCGGTGTTAATCAGCTGCGACCAAAGCAACGCACCTGTCGGACTGTACTTGTGAAGCTGAATATCCTGGCCGTCGCCGACGGAGTTAAAAGCGAGGTAAGCGTTCCCGCCGGTGTCGACCAGCAAACGACCGACGCTCGGAAGGGTGCGCGACAGGTCCACCCGCCAGAGGAGAGCTCCACCCTCGGTGAAGCGAGCCAGCGCAAGTGCGATCGGATTTCCACTCGAATTGATATTGTGACCGACGGCCACAAGATCGCCATTCGGCGCTGCGGCCACCCAGTCGCCGGCGAATGTGCCGATCGACGGACTGATTTCATTCGTCCAGCGGAATGATCCCGCTGCGGTATAAGAGGTTATTGCCAGATTACGGCTATTCGAAGGGCCCGACACAACGGCCACGTTACCGGTGCTATCCACAGTTACGCGGGCTGCCTGTCCCGCACTGTCGGTGCCAGAGCTCTCACCGCCGGCTTCCCACAAGATCGGTAAAGTGTCTACTGCATACACCAGCGTCGGCTGCAGCAGGAAAGGAGCAGTCAAAGCCAGCGCCACGTTTAGCAGGTGTCGGTTGATATCGTTGGATTGGCGATGCGAATTTCTAGGCGTTTTCATAATTGGTCTCCGCGTCGAACCTCTCACGCTGAGGCAGGCGATACTCTCCAGATCTTGCGAAAAATTGGCTGTTAATTGTCAGTGCGGACGCTGCGATTTGACTTGGAAGGCGGTCGCCATGCTGTCGTTGCGTTCAAAGCCGGACGATTCCTAAACCGTTTGTGCAAGATGGATGCTGTCCGGCGAACTCTAAATGCGCAGGAAAGAGTTTCTTACCAAAAGTAACAGCTGAGTAAACTTTCAATAATTGTGTCGGGTCGTCCACCGCATCTATAGAGCGTTGCAACTAAAACGAAACCTATGATGCCTCTCTTCTTTTCCACTATTTGCATTCGAAAACCCATCGTCGTTGGAGCAAGATTCAAGTACTGTAAGGCACTCGCCGTGGCTCTATTGCTTCTGCTGGCCTTCTCGGCTGGCGCGCTGGCCCAAACGGCCCAATGGGTCAAGCAGATGGGTATTGGTGGCATCAGCAACGGCGTAAGCAGTGACGCCGCGGGGAATGTGTACGCGACAGGTACGATCAGTAATCCCGGACTTTTCGACAGCATCACGATTCCCTGCAACGCTTCGGATGTTTTTCTTACGAAATATGATGGCAGCGGGAACATCCTCTGGGCCAATGTCGGAGGCGGTCCGCTTCTCGACCAGGGCAATGACGTTGCGACCGATTCGGCCGGCAATTCTTATGTGGTTGGCGCCATCCAGACTAATGGTCCAAATCCCACCGCGAAGTTCGGCAATTTCACCCTTACCGGTCACGGCGATTATGACTGGCTGATCGTGAAATACGATACGTTCGGAAATGTTGTCTGGGCAAAGAACTACGGGAGCGCGCTCGGAGATATTGCGCAGGGAGTAACGCTCGATCCTTCCGGTAATATCTATGTAACCGGCTTTTTCAGCAGCGCGATGACGGTGGAAGGTGTGACGGTCACCAGCAAGGGTTTGTTTGACGTGTTCCTCGCCAAGTTTGATCCGAATGGGGCCCTGCTTTGGCTCAAGACCGCAGGTGGCACCGGATCAGATATCGCGCATGGCATCGTGGCGGATTCCGCGGGGAACATCGGGATGGTTGGTGAATTTCAAAACACCGCCACTTTTGACGCGCACTCGGTGAAGGCGGCCGGCCTCGGGGATGCCTTCATTGCGAAATACGACGGCGCGGGGAACAACCTTTGGGTGCAAAAAGGTGGTAGCACAACCTCGTTCGCAGTCGATCCAGGCAAGGCGATCGGAGCGGATGCCGCGAACAATTTTTATATCACCGGCGATTACACCGGCACCGCAACTTTTGATGGCCTTTCCGTCGTGAATACGGGAACGAGCGGGACGGATATTTTCGTGGCCAAATATAACACTGCCGGTGCGATCCAATGGTTGCACCACGCCGGTGGGCCGGCCTCGGACAAAGGCTACAGCATTGGGGTCGATCAGACCGGCAATAGCTGGGTGAGCGGGTTTGCCGGGAGCGGCCCGGGAGTGGTTTTCGACAGCATTTCCCTGCCGCCGCTGGGGAACGAGTATATCTACCTGGCCAAGTACGACCCGGCGGGCGTGGTGCAGTAC
>Ga0070670_100005166_pt1 | contig 10987 bp, 7 predicted proteins | sample KBSS63metaG_FD_64665 | JGI IMG/M metagenome (GOLD analysis project Ga0070670, IMG submission 64665) | Switchgrass rhizosphere microbial communities from Kellogg Biological Station, Michigan, USA - KBS S6-3 metaG | ecosystem: Host-associated > Plants > Roots > Rhizosphere > Soil ... | reverse complement strand
AGGTCGCGCCCCTCGAACATCACCCGGCCGCTGGTAATTCGGCCTGGTGGCTGCAACAGGCGGAGAATCGAAAATGCCGTTACCGACTTCCCGCTGCCTGATTCGCCAACCAGACCCAGCGTTTGCCCTTGTGCAATCGAAAAACTGACGTCGTCGACGGCTGGGATAGCGCCGCCGAAGGTCACCGATAGATGCTGGACATCGAGGAGTGGGTCGGACATCAGGGGCGGATAGCGGCCGTGGCGACGGGGGAGACGTCCTGGTGTTCGCCAAACACCTTGCGCATCACGTCAGCGATCTCGCCGAGGGTCGCGCGTGCTTCCACCGCTGTAATTATCGGCGGCACGAGGTTCGTCGCCCCTCGTGCGGCGGACTCAATCGCGTCCAGTGCCGCCCGCCACTCGGTCTGGCTGCGTGACGCTCGAACCGCACGAACCCGCTCCACCTGCCGTGGCTCAATTTCCGCATCGAGTTGGAACACATCGGTCGCTGCAGACGACCGATCTGCAAACCGGTTCACGCCGACGACGGTTGCCTCGCCGGAATCGATTGCCCGCTGTGCGATGTACGCCGCGTCTTGAATCTGCTGCTGAATGAACCCTGCCTCGATAGCCGCCAGCGTCCCTCCGATTCCGTCTATCTGATCGAGCAGCGCTAACGCGTCCCGTTCGATCCGTGACGTCATCTCCTCGATTGCGTAGGAACCTGCGACGGGATCGACCGTATTGGCGGCGCCGCTTTCATGCAGGATTATCTGCTGGGTGCGGAGCGCGACTGTCGCGCTTTCCTCCGTCGGGAGCGCCAGGGCTTCATCCTTGCCGTTGCAATGCAGCGATTGGGTGCCGCCGAGGACGGCGGACAGCGCCTGCAGCGCCACCCGAACGATGTTGTTGTCGGCCTGCTGGGCAGTCAGCGTGCTGCCGGCAGTCTGTGTATGGAAACGCAGTTGTTGCGCACGCGGGTGTGTCGCGCCGAACCGCCCGGCCATTCGCCTCGCCCAGAGGCGCCGTGCGGCTCGAAACTTCGCAATCTCTTCCACGAAATTGTTGTGCGCGTTGAAGAAAAACGAGATTCGTTGTGCGAAGGAGTCGACGTCGAGTCCTGCATCAATCGCGGACTGGACGTAAGCCGTCGCGTGCGCGAGCGTGAAGGCGATTTCTTGGACGGCCGTCGACCCCGCTTCGCGGATGTGATAGCCACTGATCGAAATCGAGTTCCACTGCGGCATCTCGCGCTCGCAGTAGGCAATGATGTCGGTGACAATTCGAAGCGACGGGCGCGGCGGATAGATATAGGTGCCGCGCGCGACGTACTCCTTCAAGATGTCGTTCTGGACCGTGCCGGACAGCGAACGCGGCGACACTCCCTGACGTCTCGCGACCGCGATGTACAACGCCAGCAGGATGATAGCGGTCGCGTTAATCGTCATCGACGTCGAGACCCGCTCGAGCGGGATTGCGTCGAACAGTGCCGCCATGTCTTCTATCGAATCGATGGCGACGCCGACCCGACCGACCTCGCCCGCTGCCAGCGGATGGTCCGAGTCGTAACCGATTTGTGTCGGCAGATCGAACGCGACGCTGAGGCCACTGACCCCTTGCGACAGCAGATACCGATATCGCCGGTTGGATTCGGTCGCATCCGCGAACCCGGCATATTGCCGCATCGTCCACGGGCGCCCGCGATACATCGAGGGCTGAACCCCTCTCGTGAACGGAAAGCTGCCAGGAGCGCCAAGGTCGGTTTCTGGGTTGAGGTCTGAGATGTCCGCAGGCGCGCGGTAGAACCGGTCGGACGGACCGCTCGTCATGGTGGTGCTCGGCGATTCTACTCCAACCCCTTGTGTGGCCCGTTGACACTCTGCAGTAGTGTCTCTACAATGCCGATAGCCTTCCCATAAGGCTAAACCCATACAGATGAACGTTTTTGGCGCCCGATCCCTGCCACGCCTCCCCGGCTTGTGCAGGTTCGGATCGGGAGACGCCCCGGATCCCGGCCCGGCGGCGGTTTGAGGAGGAAGCAGGTATGGATGACGTCGTCAACCGGTTCGCAAAAGAGCTGGCCGACGCGATCGCCGCTGCCGTTGCTGACAATCCGCAGGTCGAGGCGTGTCGGGCAAAAGCCCGCGAAGCCGGCTTCGACATGAAGGTGACGCTTGAAGCGGTAGTTGGATTTGTGAACCGCAACAACGGGGCGGCGGTGACGAAGATCACGACCCCCGCACGCCTGCTGCCGGCGCGCCGCGCGTTCGAGCTGACGGCGAACGACAAACGATTCCTCCGTTCGCTGCGAATCGGCGCGGACGAAGCCAAAGAGCCGACCGTCGAAGGGAATTAAAGGTATCAGGTATCACGGGCCGAAGCGGGAAACGCTTCGGCCCTTCTTACGTACGCGCCTTTCCCTGGTTCGCGACGGCGACCATTTTGGCCTGTACCGTCTCTTGATCTCCGAGGTAGTACTTCTGCAGCGGTTTCAGATCCTCGTTCAGCAGGTACACGAGCGGAATACCGGTCGGGATGTTCAGTTCGACGATGTGCTGGTCGGAAACATTGTCGAGGTACTTCACTAGCGCTCGAAGACTATTGCCGTGCGCCACGATCAAGACCCGCTTGCCCATGCGGATGTCGGGGGCGATGGCGTCGTGCCAGTAAGGCAGGAAGCGCGCGACCGTATCCTTCAGCGATTCGGTGACCGGGAGTTCCGAGCGAGACAACCCCGCATATCTCTGTTCGCGCGATGGGTGCCGCGGATCATCCGGTGTGAGCGGCGGAGGAGGGATGTCATAGCTGCGACGCCAGATCTTCACCTGTTCTTCACCGTGTTTGGCGGCCGTTTCCGCTTTGTTGAGTCCCTGAAGCGCCCCGTAGTGTCGCTCGTTGAGACGCCACGACCGGTAGACCGGAATCCACATCAGGTCCATTTCGTCGAGAGCAATCCAGAGCGTACGGATCGCGCGCTTCAGCACTGAAGTGTGCGCCACGTCAAACTCGAATTTTTCCGCCTTCATCAGGCGGCCCGCTTCCCCCGCCTCCTGGCGTCCGCGGTCGTTCAGGTCGACGTCCGTCCAGCCCGTGAATCGGTTTTCCTGATTCCAGACGCTTTCGCCGTGGCGAAGGAGTACGAGTCGATACATAGATTCCTTTGGTGCGGGTGAAGCGGCGCCCCCGGGTAAGCGGGTAGCGACGCCGTCAGGCGGACCGGATTGCCAGCTGGCGAATCGCCGCCGGGCCGGCGTACTTCGCCGCCCCGCCGAGCTCCTCTTCCACCCTCAGCAGTTGGTTATATTTGGCTACACGATCGCTGCGACTCGCCGAACCGGTCTTGATCTGTCCGGCCGAGGTGCCCACGGCGAGATCGGCGATCGTGCTGTCCTCGGTCTCTCCCGACCGGTGGGAAATGATGGTTCCGTACCCCGCGGTGCGCGCGATTGCGATTGCGTCCAGCGTTTCGGTAACGGTGCCGATCTGATTGAGCTTGACCAGCAGCGCATTGCCGACATGATCGACGATGCCTCGTTTCAAGATCTCCGGGTTGGTCACGAAGACATCGTCGCCGACCAGTTGTACGCGGTCGCCGAGAGCGGCCGTCAGCGCCGTCCAGCCTTCCCAGTCGCCCTCAGCCAACCCGTCTTCGATCGAGATGATGGGGTACTGCCGCACCCAATCGGTCCAGAGGTCGATCATCTGCGCCGACGTCCGTGTCGGCTCGCCCGACTTCCTGAAGACGTATTTTCCGTTCTCCCAGAGTTCGCTCGACGCGACGTCGAGGGCGAGAAAGACATTCTCTCCTGCGGAGTACCCAGCTTTCGCGATCGCTTCGAGCACGACATCGAGCGCTTCGCGATTGGACCGCAAGTTCGGCGCAAAGCCACCTTCGTCGCCGACGCCGGTGGAGAGGCCCGCCTTTTTCAGAATCCCGCGCAGCGTGTGAAAGATTTCGGCACCGGCCCGCAACGCGTCCGCGAAGGTCCGCATTCCGACAGGCATCACCATGAACTCCTGGAGATCGACGCTGCTGTCGGCGTGCGCGCCGCCGTTGAGGATGTTCATCATCGGAACGGGCAACGTGTACTCGCCCGCGCTGCGACCGGTGAGTTGTGCGATATGCGCGTATAACGGTCGTCCCACCGCCGCCGCGGCGGCTTTCAGCGCTGCCATCGAGACGCCGAGCAGCGCGTTTGCGCCGAGGCGACTCTTTGCCACGGTGCCGTCGAGGGCAATCATCTTCGCGTCGAGCGCACGCTGATCGAGGTCTGCGCCAATCAACGCTTTTGCTATTTCGCCATTGACGTTCGCGACGGCGGTGCGAACGCCTTTGCCTTGGTACCGTCGCTTGTCCGCGTCGCGCAGTTCCAATGCTTCACGTTCACCGGTTGACGCACCCGACGGTACGGCGGCGCGGCCAAACCCGCCTTCTACGCTGACATCGACTTCAACGGTGGGATTGCCGCGCGAGTCGAGAATTTCACGCGCGCGGATAGCGAGAATTTTCATGGTAATCGTTACGCGTGCGCCGGGCCGCCGCGGTCCGCCTCAGCTTCCGCACGGAGCGCCTCTTCCGTGATGGGTCCAATCAATGGTTCGTCCTCGGCGGTGACCACGACGACACCCCCTTCGGTAACGCTGTGGCGGCGCCGGTCTTCTTCGACGTTATATCCGATGAGCGCACCACGTGGAATGAGGACGTCGCGATCGACGATCGCCCGACGTAACCGTGCATGACGCCCCACGCGTACGCCGGGCATCAGAATCGATTGCTCGATTTCGCAGAAGCTGTGCACGCGGACGTTCGGGCACAGGATGCTTCCCATCACCCGGCTTCCCGAGATGATGCAGCCACTTGAAATGATCGAGTCGAGCGCCTGCCCGCAACGTTCTCCCTCGGCGGCGAAGACGAATTTTGCTGGTGGCGCCTGCGGCTGATACGTGCGCAGCGGCCATTCGGGATCGTACAGGTTGAATTCGGGATTCACCTGGCACAGGTCCATGCTCGCTTCGAAGTAGGCGTCGAGCGTTCCGATGTCGCGCCAGTATTTCGCGGCCTTCTTGTTCTCGTCGTAGAACCTGTACGAGTAGACCGGCGAGCATCGAATCAACGAAGGGATGATGTTCCGGCCGAAGTCGTGCTGACTGTCCGCGCGCGAGGCGTCTTCTTCGAGCGCACGCTCCAGCACGTCCGCGCGAAAGATGTAAATCCCCATCGACGCGAGCGCGGTGTCCGGCGAGCCAGGAGCCGGCGTCGCATGCTGTGGCTTCTCGTCAAATCCGATCACACGATCTGACGAATCGATGCTGACGATACCGAACCGGGAGGAATCACTGATCGGCACTTCGATGGTGGCGATCGTCGCGTCCGCATTCGTCTCGATGTGGAACCGCAGCATCTTGGCGTAATCCATCTTGTACACGTGGTCGCCAGAGAGCACGATGATGTGGCTCGATGATTCACGAGTGATCGAGTAGAGGTTCTGATAAACGGCGTCGGCGGTCCCCAGATACCAATGCTCACCGACCCGCTTCTGCGGCGGAAGAATCTCGATGAACTCACCGAGCTCTTCCGACACAACGTTCCACCCCATCCGGATGTGGCGGTTGAGCGACAACGACTTGTACTGGGTCGCGATGTAGATATGGCGGAGCCCGGAATTGATGCAGTTGCTGAGCGTGAAATCGATGATCCGATATGGGCCCCCGAAGTACACCGCCGGCTTGGCGCGATCTTTCGTCAGGGGATAAAGGCGTTCTCCCACTCCACCGGCGAGCAGGATGACCAAGATATCGTCCAGTTCCATGGGTGACTGATAAGTGCCTAGACGCGCCGGTAGACCTCTGCGAGGGCAGCGATGATAGCACGCTGGTTGTTTGACTTATTCGCGATCGGATCCCTATGATCAGCGGATTCGAAATTCGTGAAGAGGGCTGACAGCTACGTCAGCCGTTCGCCGCATTCGGGAGAGAGGCATGAAGAAGAAGATTAGAGGCATCGTTGCTCTCGGCGCTGCGCTGACCATCGGCCTTGGATCGTCGGCGGTGATGGCGCAGAAGGCCACCGACGCCAAGAAGGAAGTCAAACGCACGAAAGCCGAGCAGGTTGACATCGACACTCTGGTCACCGTCGTCGATTCGGTTGCCGCTGGTCAGGCTGCTCCGTCGGACGTCACCGTGACGTGGGACAACAGCCACTTCTTCCGCGCTCCGGATGGCACGACTTACATGCCGTTCTCGGTGATCGTTGACAAGAGCAAGATCGCGACGCCCACGGCGGCGCTCTATGTTCGCGTCGCCGACAAGGGAGCGGCCGCTCCTCCTGCCAAAGGGAAGGACAACAAGAACGCGCCGGTTCACCCCTGGGAGAAGTTCGATTTCGCCACCGTGGGTGCCGACGGCAAAGTAGCGAGGTACATCCAGGTAAAGCCGGGCGATTACGATTTGTTCGTCGCCGTAAAGGATAAAGGAACCGTCGAGAAGGCGGACAAGAACTACATGCCGAAAGTCGGGGTCTTGAAGAAGGATCTCACCGTTCCCGATTACACCAAGGCCGAACTGGGGACCAGCAGCATGCTCCTTTCCACGGCGATTCAGCCGGCTGCCGGTGGCCAGACCGCCGATGACGATCCGTACATCTTCGGCCAGATGCAGATCGTGCCGTCGAAGGATGGCAAGTACAAGAAAACCGACACGCTCAGCGTTGTTTATTGGGTGTATGGCGCGACAGGCGACGCCACCGGCAAGCCGGATTTGACGATCGAGAACAGCTTCAACCAGAAGACGGCCGAGGGTGAGAAATTCTTCAACAAGACTCAGCCGCAGGCGGTTAATGCCCAGAGCCCCTACACGGTCTCGACAGGAATTCCGAACTTCCTGGAGGTACCGCTCGTCAGTTTCGCCCCAGGCGATTACCGGCTGGAAATCAAGATTACCGACAAGCCCTCGGGCAAGACGGTCACCCAGAATGTCAACTTCACGGTAATGGCGTCTTAAGGCGTAAGATGTGAGGGTGCGCCCACTCGTGGTGCTGGTGATCGTGGCGGGACTGAGCAGTCCCGTCACGTCCTTCGCACAGGGCGCGCCTGCCTCGGGAACTCCTGCCGTTCGCCAGCTCGCATCGGTCACCCCAGCCGAATTACGCGGTATCGTCGTCGATGAACGGGCCCAGCCGCTTGCCGGAGCCGTCATCTCCGCGTTGGGCGGTGCCAGCGCATTTGGCATCACCGACAGGAGCGGGCGGTTCACTCTGCGTGACCTGCCAGCCGGTCCCTACCTCGTTCGTGCTCATCTGCAGGGCTACGCATCGGCGCGCGATCGCGTCGTGCAGGTGTCGACAGCGACGCGCGACATTTCCATTTCCCTGACGCGGGTCGCCAGCAAAGAGGATCAGCCGCCGGTGCTCCAGGCCGACGTGGGTGGTGTGGACGACTCGTCTCCGGCCGCCGCCGACGACCTCGATCACCCGAGCGACATCGTGTGGCGGCTGCGCCATTTGAAACGGAGCGTGCTCAAAGATCTGGATCGCTCGCCAATTTTGCCGCAGACCGAACCGTCGTTCATGGAAGACTCGCTTTCAGCCCTCAGTAGGGCTATGGGTAGTCCCGTTCGCTTGGCGTCGGACTTCATCGCCGACCTACCGGTGAACGGACAAATCAATCTGTTGACGAGCACGTCGTTCGAACGACCGCAAAATCTGTTTTCCCTTCAGAACGGGTTGCCGACCGGTGTCGCGTTCGTGTCGCTGAGCGCCCCGACGATGACGGGGAGCTGGAACGTGCGGGGAGGCACGACGCAAGGCGATCTGTCGTCGTGGATTGTGGCGGGGTCGTACGCGTGGCAGCCTGCCGGCTCTTCTCACAGTTATCGCGCGGGTATGTCCTACGCAATGCAGCGCTATCTGGGCGGCAACGTTGATGCGCTTGCCGCCATGGCGGACGGACGGCGGAAGGCGGGCGAGATGTACGCCTTCGATCGCTGGACGCTCACGCCGCGTTTCGATGTGAGTTACGGCGCTCGATACGCGCGCTATGACTTTCTCAATGAGACACTTTTCAGCCCGAAAGCTAGCATCACGGTCCGGCCGCTTCCTCACGGTTCCATGCGGCTACGGGGCATGGCTTCGCGCCGTGAGATTGCTCCTGGAGCCGAGGAGTTCCTCGTTCCGTCCACCGGAATGTGGGCGCCGCCTGGCCGGACGTTCTCACCGACGTCGATGCGCGCAGGGTTTCACCCTGAGCAGATCAATCACTACGAGGTTGCCGCCGAGCAACCGTTTGCCGACGATGTCGTGCTCGGGGTACGAGCGTTCCGCCAGCAGGTGAACGATCAGCTGGTCACCTTGTTCGGGCTTTCGATTCCTGGTGCGTCGCCTGGTGCGATTGGGCACTACTACGTCGGGAACACCGGCGATGTAGACGCCCGTGGGTGGGGTGTCAGCTTGAGTCGTACGGTCACCGACGGCATCCACGCGTCCATCGATTACACGCAGACCGATACGGAATGGCTTCGGCCGTCGGCCGCTTCGGCGGGTGTGGCACTTGTGATGCCGGCCGTCGTGCGCCGCCAGTTCGAGCAACTGCACGACGTGACCACCTCGATCGACAGCGAGCTGCGCCGGTTCGATACACACGTGTTCGTCATCTACAAGCTGAATTCCGGTTTCACTAGTTACGACGCCACGAGACTCCGACCACGCTTTGGATCGCGGTTCAACGTCGAGGTGAGTCAGGCGCTGCCGTTTCTCGATTTCGCCTCGGCCCAGTGGCAGATGATCGTCGCGGTTCGAAACCTCTTTCAGGACGACCTGCTCGAGACCTCCGTCTACGACGAGCTCCAGGTCGTCCGTCCCCCGAAGCACGTTGTCGGCGGTGTGACCGTCCGTTTTTGACGCATTTCCGACGATCCGTCGGATACCTCGTGGGGTTCACGACCCGCAGCTAACGTTCATCCAGTTGGATACCGCGCGCACCGTTGTTGGATCGGCGGCGCATTCTGATATTCTGCTCTCCGGTAACTGCCTGATTTGCATTGAGTTACGACCACAACGATCCCGTCGTCGGTGGTATATGGTTTGCTCCCGTCCAGCGCACCGTACGCCCTTGGACCCTTCGAGCCAACCAGGGTCGCTCCACGCACGGTAAAGGGCGGGGTGCCTCCGGTCCGGCCCTACGCAGGATGAGAACGCTTCGAAGAAGTTCGGACGCGTCCCGCACCTGGACGCCATGGCGGGGCCCCGCGCTGCCGGTGGTCGTCGCCGCAGCGCTCCTCTGTCTCGGGATTGCGAACATTTCCGCCCGCGCCACATTGCACGTCGTCGAGGACGGCGTGTTGTGGAAAGGACAGCCGGAAGGCGTCATTGCTGCTGATGTCGCGCCGGGGACGGGCGCATCGGCCGCAGGCATCAGACGCGGCGACGTACTGATTGCCATCGACGGCCGTCCGGTGCAGCAGGTCGTGGACGTCGAAGCGGTGCTGCGGGGCGCCGACGTGGGGCAATCGGCGCGCTACACGATTCTTCGGCTGGGCACTCGTGAGGTCGTGGATCTGCGCATCGCACCGATTCCGAGCGGCCCGCGTGTTCTGTATTACGTCCTCGCTGCAGTCGGCATTTTCACGCTGCTCATCGGCGCGGCGGTCCGTCTGCAGCGGCCGCGCGATCCGGCGACGCTGCATTTCTTCTGGCTCTGCGTCGCGTTTTTCGGCGTTTTCACATTTTCATTCAGCGGCCGGCTCGATCGTCTCGATTGGGTTTTCTATTGGGCCGATGCGGTCTCGATGCTGGTGCTGCCGCCGCTCTTCCTGCACTTCACCCTCATCTTCCCCGAGCGATCACGAAGATGGACAGCAGGTCGCGTCGGTCACGCGATGATCCCATTGGCGTACGTACCGGCCGTGGTGCTTGGTATCGCGCACGTAAATGCGCTCGTGCAGGGTGGGACTGACTCGATACGAGTCGTCCAGCTGCTTGGGCTGCTCGATCGCCTCGATTCGCTGTACCTGGCCGGCTGTCTCATTGCCGCCCTCGCGGCCCTCGCCCGCGCGTTGGCGGAAGTCCGCTCCATTACGGGCCGCAGGCAGCTGCGATGGATCGCCTGGGGGACGGCGCTTGGCGGCGCGCCGTTCGCACTCGGCTACGCCGTTCCATTCGCGCTCGGAATGGACGCTTCGCTGCCAATGCAGCTGTCAGCCATTCCCCTCGGTCTGATTCCACTCGCCTATGCCTCGGCCATCGTGCGGTACCGCCTGATGGACATCGAGGTGATCGTCAAGCGCGCGCTCGTGTACGCCGCCGCGCTGGCGGCGATCGTGGCGATTTATGCGCTGATGCTGCAGGGTGTAGAGCGTGTCTGGTTGAAGGGCGACCGGGAACACAACTGGGTCATTGCGTTTCTCGCGACGCTCGTTGCGCTCTTGCTCGCCCCGCCGGTGAAGAACGCCGTCCAGAATGTCCTTGACCGCGCGTTCTACCGGGATCGATACGACTACCGTCGTGCGCTCGTCGGGTTCGCACGGGATCTCAACAGCGACCTCGATCTGCACCGGCTGGCCGAGCGGCTCGTCTCCCGCGTGGTGGAAACACTGCTCGTTGATCGCATGGCGCTGATGCTCGAAGACGAGTCGGCGTCGCACTATGAATCAGTGCGGGCCTCCGGTTTCGGCGAAATTGCGCCGCCGGTGCTACCGAAGGGTTCGGGCATCGGTGATCGTCTTGCGTCAGGCGAGATCGTCGCGCTCGACGACCCGATTGCATCGGCCGGGTTCGCGGTCGAGGAAGTCGAATTCTGGCGCGATGCCGGTCTCTATTACTTCGTGCCGTGCCTTTCCAAGGAAGGGGCGGTTGCGGTGCTTGCGGTCGGTCGCAAGGAGACGGGCGAGCCGCTCAACAGCGAGGACATGGCCCTCCTCTCCGCAGTCGCGGGACAGATCGCGACCGCGATCGAGAACGCGCGCCTCTATCGGCAGCTGCACATCAAGGCGTTCGAGCTCGATCGGATGCGGGC
>Ga0070670_100005161_pt1 | contig 10991 bp, 6 predicted proteins | sample KBSS63metaG_FD_64665 | JGI IMG/M metagenome (GOLD analysis project Ga0070670, IMG submission 64665) | Switchgrass rhizosphere microbial communities from Kellogg Biological Station, Michigan, USA - KBS S6-3 metaG | ecosystem: Host-associated > Plants > Roots > Rhizosphere > Soil ... | reverse complement strand
CAAGCACTGGACGAGCGACGTCCTCGCCGGTGCCGCGATCGGGTTCGGCGTCGCGTGGAAGATGGAGGACGCGTTGCGCGCGGGGGCGGAGGCGTCACGTCCGACCGGCGCCCGCCTCGAGCTCGGCGCCGGCGACGGCGCGCTCGCCGCGGTGCGCGTGAGGTTCTAGCGGACGAGCACCGGCGCCGCCGACCTCGTCGCGGCCGCACCGGCGGAGCGTTGGTTCGAGCCACCTGCTCGCGCGGCATCACGTTACGGAACGTTCACGTCCACGAAGCGACTTCATGCCGTGCAGGAGAGCGTCGTCGCTCAGGTGCTCGATGGAGAAGCGGTGCATGTTCATCACTCGCGGGGGCGAGCTCATGCTGAAGCCGACGACGAGTATGATTATAGCATGATATTCAGACTAATGATGTTGCGTTGATGTAATATGATATTGGCATAGCGCAGCTATCACTCGCTCCGGAGCGACCACCGCCCGCCCGGCGCTGCGTCGCCGCCGCGCGCGTCGCCGTCACTCGCTCCGGAGCGCCCGCCCGCAAGCAGTTTCCCTATAAGGGTCCTTGCCTGTCAGTCGGAAGCTGTTTCCCCATAAGAGCCCTTGCCCGTCAGTCGCAGCCGCCGCCGCAACCGAGCCCCCGCGCATCACGGCGTCGCCGGAACTCCGGGCGCCGGCGGCGGCACCGCGCCGGCGAGCGCGCGCTGGCGCAGTTCGGCCGCCTCGGTCATCGACGGGTCCAGCCGCAACGCGGCGTCCAGGTGGGCGAGGGCGCGGTGCGTATCGCCGAGCTCGAGCGCGGCGAGCCCGGCGTTCTTGAACAGGCGCGCTTCGCCGGGGAAGCGCTCGATGCCGCGCTCCAGCAGCGTGAGCGCATCGCGGCTCTGGCGGTTCTGGACCAATGCCCAGCCGAGGTTGTTGTATGCGTCCGCGGACGATGAATCGAGCGCGAAGGCCCGCTGCAGCCGGTCGAGCGCGCGGCCGTAGGCCTTGCGCGCGAAGTCGACCTCCGCGGCGTTGTGCAGTGCGGTCGCACGAATGTCGTTCTCGTGCGGATGGTGACGCAGCACCGCGTCGAACAATGACTCGGCCGCGGTGTAGCGCTGCTCCGACAATGCCATCAGGCCGAGGTTGTTGAGCGCGCCGGACTGCGCCGGATCCACACGCAGCGCCTTCCAGTACAGGTCGCGCGCCTCGTCGGCTCGTCCCGCATTGGCGGCCTCGGTGCCGAGCAGCTGCAGCCGCTCCGCCTCGTCGCGGCGCTTCGCGTGCGCGCCGGTCGAGAGCACGATCGCGACGTAGGCGATCGCCACGATCGCGCTGCCCGAGATCGACAGGAATCGCACCGGGTGGTCGCGCTGCCCGGCCGGCACGAGGCGCGACAGCACCGTCGTCGTGACGCGCGGTCGCATCGCGACCGTCGTCGCGGCGGCCGGCATCGCCACCGTGACGGCGCCGGTGGTCGTGGCCGCAGTCGCACCGCCGGCGGCGGGTTCCCGGCCAAATGCACCGCTCACGACCCGCGACGGCACTCCGGTCAGCGCCGCCAGCCGCGCCGCGGACGTCGCCGCGTCGGGGCGCGCGGCGGGGTCTTTCGCCAGCAGCGCGTTCACGAGCGCCGCGACGTCGTCCGGCACGTCGGGGCGCACGCCGGCGAGCGGCACCGGGTCGTCGTTGGCGATGGCGAACATGATCGCCATCGCGTTGTCGCCCGGGTACGCGCGGCGGCGGGCGAGCATCTCGTACAGCACGAGCCCGAGCGCGAACACGTCGCCGGCCGGGCCGGGCTCGCCGCGGATCGCCTCGGGTGACATATAGGCGGGCGTGCCGAGGCTGGTGCCGGTGACGGTGAGCTTCGACGCCATCGTCGCGCGCGCGAGCCCGAAGTCCATCACCTTGATGGTCCCGTGCTCGTCGAACATCAGGTTCTCGGGCTTGATGTCGCGGTGCGCGATGCCGCGCCGGTGCGCGAACGCGAGCGCCGCCGCGACGTCCCGCGCGACCGCGAGCGCCTCTTCCACCTCGAACGGCCCCGCCGCGATGCGTTCGCGCAGGCTGGGCCCGGCGAGCAGCTCCATCGCGATGAACGGCGACGCCGCGTCGGGCTCGAACGCGTACACCGTGGCGATGTGCGGATGCGTGAGCTCGGCCGCCGCGTGCGCCTCGCGCTCGAACCGCGCCAGCGCCGCCGGGTCGGCCGTCAGCTGCGGCGACAGGAACTTGAGCGCCACACGCCGCCGCAACTTCGTATCGACGGCCTCGTGAACCTCGCCCATCCCGCCGCGGCCGATCAACCGCACCAGCTCGTAATGCCCCACTCGTTCCATGGTCCCATCAGCCTACTACGTCCGCGCCCCGCCTGGCCTTCGCGGCGTTACGCGAGCCACTCGACGGACGTTCACCAGCTCTCACATATGCCCATCGATACCCGCCGCACATGCGAATGCGCCCACCCGGTACGCCCTCACCGCCCCCCGGTGCGGCCTCGGATGTACGCGCGGGGACGGTATGGGGCCGGGGTCCGAAAACGGCTGTTGGTGTTCACAGCCGTTTTCGGACCCCGGCCCCATGCCGTCCCCGCAACGCGAAAGCCTATCGCGAAAGCTCCAGCGCCCTCTGCAATTCCGCCGCCGCAAGATCCGGCAGCCCCATCGCCCGATACGCATTGCCGAGCGCTTCGTGCGGGCCCGGCGCGTCGGGGGTGAGCTTGCACAGCTCCTGGAATCGCGTGACCGCCTCGTCGAGCAGCCCGCGGCCCACCAGGTACGAGCCCGCCATGTAGAGCGACGCGGACGTGGTCGCGCCGCTCGTGGCCTTTGCGATGCCTTCGAGGTCGGCGTCGACCTGCTTCGCGTCGTCGGCCTTGACGACCGTGAACGACGCTTCGTCGCCGCGCAGCGGGCCGGCGTCGGACAGCGCCTGCACCTCGCACAGGTACTCGCCGCCCTCGGCGAGCGCCGCGGCGTCGGCGGGCCAGTCGAGCGACGTGGCGTCGGTCTCGCGGTTCCACAGCTCGCCGGCGTCGCCGCTCAGCGTGACCTTGTAGCGCGTCGCGCCCTGCACCGGGCGCCACCGCACCGACGGCCGCGGGCTGCGCATGCCGGTGTGGCGCGGCGACAGCAGCATGGACTCGCTCTTGTCCTCGGCGCTCCGCATCGGCGCGAGCGCGAGCATGCCGGACTGCTGCTTGTCGTTGGTGACGAACCGCGACACCCGAGCGAACACCTCGGACGGCACGCCGCGCTTCGGGGTGGCGCCGGCGGCGTCGACGCGGCCACCGACGGTCATCGTGCTCTTCTCCGCCAGCTCGACGACGTTGCCGTCGCTGAAGAACAGCGTGACCGCGCCGCCGCCACCGACCTGCACCTTGTCGCCGCGCTCGAACGTGCGGCCGAGCGCCACCTTCTGCGGCGCCGCCTTGCCGGTCGTGACGGTGACGGCGCCGCGCACGGCGGCGGCGACCGCGATCGGGTCCGCGACGGCGGCGGACGCGAAGGCGAGCGCGCCGGCGACGAGCAGGGCCGCGGCGGCGCGGGGGAGGGGACGGCGCATCGGGTGCAGCGGCATGGCATACCTCCGGGGGCGACTCGGGCGGAGCACGCCGGGCGGGCCCGGCGGACGCGCCAAGGCTAGCCGCGCCCCGCTCCTGCGGCAATACCCCGCGGCCCCGCGGGCCCTGCGGGCCGCGCCGCCGAGCCTTTGCCTTGCCGGGCCTGCGCGGGGGCGGGTACCTTCGCCGTGAACTCGATCGTGGAGAGCCACCGTTTCGACGCGGGACGTCGGCGGGACTCCCACCGGAGGAACCATGGGCATGGCCCTGAGGGAAAAGGCAGAGATCGTCGACGCCGACGGGCTCAAGCGCATCGTGACGCGCATCGCCCACGAGATCGTCGAGCGCAACAAGGGGGTCGACGACCTGGTCCTCGTGGGCGTCAAGCGCCGCGGTGTGCCGCTCGCGCAGCGCATCGCCGCCCGGATCACCGAGTTCGAGAACCGCGCTCCGATCCAGGGCAGCCTCGACATCACGTTGTACCGCGACGACCTGTCGATGGTCGCGCAGCAGCCGGTGGTCGGTGGCTCGGAGATCCCGGTCGACGTGCGCAACAAGGTCGTCGTGCTGGTCGACGACGTGCTGTACACCGGCCGCACCGTGCGTGCGGCGATGGACGCGTTGATCGACTTCGGCCGGCCGCGCGCGATCCAGCTCGCGGTCGTGATCGACCGCGGCCACCGCGAGCTGCCGATCCGCGCCGACTACGTCGGCAAGAACGTGCCGACGTCGAAGCGCGAGGTGATCGGCGTCAAGCTGCTCGAGGTCGACGGCATCGACAGCGTCGTGATCAAGGAGATGGACGAGCCTTAGGCGTCCCGGTCCCGCGATGTGAGACGGGCGGCCTTCCGTGCGGAGGCCGCCCCTTGCGTTTCAACCGGCGTCCGGCACAACACCGGCCCGTCCATGCGGTTCGGCGCGATCACGTGGCGGCCCGGACACGGGCGGCGCCGGGGCGGACGCGCGCCGGGGAGCGGCGGGGGTGCGGCCGGCGGGCGGTCGCCTTCACAAACACTTGCGCACGTTTCCATTGAGCCACGCGGCGCGACTGCGGTATCGTGCGGGGACAACTGACACCCCAACCTTTAATCACGGCCCCGAGAGGCCGGAAAGGAGAGGTTCGCATGGCCGAAGCCACGACGCTGCCCGACCCCGCGCACGCTCGCGCAGGGATTTTTTTTGACCCGGCATCGGCCCCGGTGCACCCCGGCACCACTGCGCACCCCGGCCTTCGCCACCTCCTCGGCCTGGAGGGCCTGTCTGCCCATGCGATCCACGACCTGCTCGATGCGGCGCGCGCCTGGCGCGCGCGCTGGACACGGAGCCGCGCGCCGGTGACGACGCTGGCGGGCGTCGAGGTGTGCAACGCGTTCTTCGAGGACTCCACGCGGACGCGGCTGTCGTTCGAGCTGGCCCAGCGCCGGCTCGGCGCGACGCCGCTCGGCTTCGGCGTGGCCGGCTCGTCGTGCTCGAAGGGTGAATCGCTGCTCGACACGCTGCGCACGATCGCGGCGATGGGGGTCGACGTGTTCGTGATCCGCCACGCGTCGTCCGGCGCCGCGGCGCTCGCCGCGCGCGAGCTCGGCGTGCCGGTCGTGAACGCCGGCGACGGCGCGCACGAGCACCCGACGCAGGGGCTGCTCGACCTGCTCACGCTCGCCGACGCGTGGGGCGGCTCGTTCGCGGGGCGGCGCGTCGCGATCCTCGGCGACATAGCGCACTCGCGCGTCGCGCGGTCGGCGATCCACGGACTCGCCGCGCTCGGCGCGCGCGTCACCGTCGCCGGCCCGGCGACGCTGGTGCCGCGCGACGCGGGCGCGCTCGGGTGCGACGTCGCGCCGACGGTCGAGGACGCGCTGCGCGGCGCCGACGCGGCGATCGCGCTGCGGCTGCAGACCGAGCGCATGGATCGCGGGCTGCTGCCGTCGATCGGCGACTACGTCCGGGCATGGCGGCTGGACGCGGCGCGCGCGCGGCTGCTCGCGCCGCACGCGGTCGTGCTGCACCCGGGGCCGATGAACCGCGACGTCGAGATCGCGTCGGACGTCGCCGACGGCGAGCGCTCCGTCGTGCTGCGCCAGGTCGCGAACGGCGTCGCCGTGCGCGCGGCGGTGCTCGCGTGGTGCGCGGACCGGGTGGCGGCGTGAGCATGCGAACCGACGGAATGAGCGAGCGAACCGACGGAATGAGCATGCGAACCGACGGAATGAGCGAGCGAACCGATCGAGTGACGGGCGCGACCCTGATCCGCAACGCGCGCCACTGGCGCACCGGCGCGATCGTCGACCTGGCGTTCGCGGACGGCGTCGTGCTGGCCGGCGTGCCGCGCGAGGTCGACCGCACGATCGACGCGGGCGGCGCCGTGCTCGCGCCGGGGCTCGTCGACGCGCACGTGCACCTGCGCGAGCCCGGCCAGTCGCACAAGGAGACGGTCGCGAGCGGCACGCGCGCCGCCGCCGCGGGCGGGTTCACGGACGTGCTGTGCATGCCGAACACCACGCCCGTCGTCGACCAGCCGGTGTGGGTCGAGTGGCTGGTCGCCCGCGCGCGCGACCACGGCGCGTGCCGCGTGCACCCGATCGCGGCGCTCACCCTGGGGCAGGAGGGGCGGCAGCTCGCGAACCTCGAGGCGCTCGCGGCGGCCGGCGCGGTCGCGTTCTCGGACGACGGCCGCCCGGTGATGTCGGCGGCGATGATGCGCCACGGACTGGAGTACGCGCGCGGCACCGGGCGGCCGGTGATCGCGCACGAGGAGGACCTCACGCTGCGCGGCGACGGCGTCGTGCACGAGGGCGCCGTGGCGGCGCGGCTCGGGCTGCGCGGCATCCCGTCGGAGGCCGAGTCGGTGATGGTGCGCCGCGACGTCGAGCTGGCCGCGCTCACCGGCGGCCGGCTGCACGTCGCGCACGCGTCGTGCGCGGCGTCGTTCGACGCCCTGCGCGACGCGAAGCGCCGCGGCCTCGACGTGACCGGCGAGACGTGCCCGCACTACTGGATGCTGACCGACGAGGCGATCGGCGCGTACGACACGCACGCGAAGATGAACCCGCCGCTGCGGCCCGAGGCCGACCGGCAGGCGACGATCCGCGCGATCGCCGACGGCACGATCGACCTGCTCGCGACCGACCATGCGCCGCACGGCGACGACGAGAAGCGGCAGCCCATGGACGCCGCACCGTTCGGCATCGTCGGGCTCGAGACCGCGCTCGCGCTCACGCTCACCGGGCTCGTGCGGCCCGGCCACGTGACGCTGGCGCGCGCGATCGAGCTGTGGACCGACGCGCCGCGGCGCCGCTTCGGCCTGCCCGCGGTGACGCTCGAGCCCGGCTCGCCGGCCGACCTGGTGCTGTTCGACCCGGACGCGGAGTGGACGGTCGATGCGCGGCAGTTCCAGTCCGCCGGGCGCGCGACGCCGTTCGACGGCGCCACGCTGCGCGGCCAGGTGCGGCTCACGGTGTGCGGCGGGCGCGTGACGCACGAGCTCGCGCGCACGGAAGCGGTGCTCGCGTGACGCGGCGTCCCCCGGCGATCCTGGCGCTCGAGGACGGCCGCGTGTTCCGCGGCGAGTCGTGCGGCGCGGCGGTCGAGACGACCGGCGAGGTCGTGTTCAACACCGGCATGACGGGCTACCAGGAGATCCTGTCCGACCCGTCGTACAGCGGCCAGATCGTGACGTTCACGTACCCGCTGCTCGGCAACTACGGCGTCAACGACGAGGACTGGGAGAGCGCGAAGCCGCGCGCGCAGGCGATCGTGTGCCGCGAGGTGTGCGAGCGGCCGAGCAACTGGCGGTCGACGGGCGACCTCGACTCGTTCCTCGTCACGCACGGCATCCCCGGCATCTGCGGCATCGACACGCGCGCGCTCACGCGTCACCTGCGCGACCGCGGCGCGATGCGCGGCTGCCTGTCGGCGGTCGAGCGCGACGCGGACACGCTCGTCGACCGCGCGCGCCGCAGCCCGTCCATGCAGGGCCTCGCGCTCGCCGACCTCGTCACCTGCGGCGAGCCGTACTGGTGGAACGAGGACGGCGTGGCCGACGCGCCGCATCCGCGCGACGACGGCCGCAAGCTCGTCGTCGTGTACGACTTCGGCGTCAAGTGGAACATGCTGCGGCGGCTGCGCGCCGAGGGGTTCCGCGTGCGCGTGGTGCCGGCGCGGACCCCGGTGAGCGAGGTCCTCTCGCTCCAGCCGGACGGCGTGCTGCTGTCGAATGGGCCCGGCGACCCCGAGCCGCTCGACTTCGCGATCCGCACCGCGCGCGAGGTCGCGCAGCGTGTGCCGACGTTCGGCATCTGCCTCGGGCACCAGTTGCTCGCGCTCGCGTTCGGCGCGCGCACGCACAAGCTCAAGTTCGGCCACCGCGGCATCAACCACCCCGTGATCGACCGCCGCACCGGCATGATCGAGGTCACGTCGCAGAACCACGGATTCGTCGTCGACCACGACACGCTGCCGGCGGGCGAGTTCGAGCTGACGCACTGGAGCGCGAACGACCAGACGCTCGAGGGCATGGTGCACCGCGCGCTGCCGGTGCTCGCCTGCCAGTACCACCCCGAATCCGGCCCCGGTCCGCACGACTCGCGGCCGTGGTTCCGCGCGTTCGCCGAGGTGATCGCGACGTCCGGCCGCGGCGCGGCGCGCCCGGCGGCGCGTGCCGGCGCGACACGGCCGGCGCCGGCGGCGAAGGGCGTGCGCTGATGCCGGCCCGCACCGACCTCAAGAAGGTGATGATCCTCGGCGCCGGCCCGATCGTGATCGGGCAGGCGTGCGAGTTCGACTATTCCGGCACGCAGGCGTGCCGGGCGCTGCGCCAGCTCGGCATCGAGATCGTGCTGCTGAACTCGAACCCGGCGACGATCATGACCGACCCGGAGTTCGCCGACCGCACGTACCTCGAGCCGCTGACGCCGGAGGTCGCGGAGCGGATCCTCGAGCGCGAGAAGCCGGACGCGCTGCTGCCGACGCTCGGTGGCCAGACCGCGCTGAACCTCGCGGTCGCGCTGGCGCACAACGGCGCGCTCGAGCGCCACGGCGTCGAGCTGATCGGCGCCTCGCTCGAGGCGATCGAGATGGCCGAGGACCGCGACCAGTTCCGCCGCGCGATGGAGCGGGCGGGGCTGCGGCTGCCGCGCAGCGGCTACGCGAAGACGGTCGCCGAGGCGGTCGCGATCGGCGGCGAGCTCGGCTACCCGCTGGTCGTCCGGTCGTCGTTCACGCTCGGCGGCCAGGGCTCGGGGCTCGTCCACGACGTGCGCCAGCTGCGCGAGACCGCGCGGTTCGGCATCGCCGCCAGCCCGAACGGCAGCATCCTGATCGAGGAGTGCCTGCTCGGCTGGAAGGAGTTCGAGCTCGAGGTCATGCGCGACCGCCGCGACAACTGCGTGGTCGTGTGCTCGATCGAGAACTTCGACCCGATGGGCGTGCACACCGGCGACAGCATCACCGTCGCGCCCGCGCAGACGCTGAGCGACCGCTGCTACCAGCAGATGCGCGACGCGGCGTTCCGCGTCATGCGCACCATCAAGGTCGAGGCCGGCGGCTCGAACGTCCAGTTCGCCGTGCACCCCGACACCGGCGAGATGCGCGTGATCGAGATGAACCCGCGCGTGTCGCGCAGCTCGGCGCTCGCCAGCAAGGCGACGGGGTTCCCGATCGCGAAGATCTCGGCGCTGCTCGCGGCCGGGATGACGCTGGACGAGATCCCGAACGACATCACGCGCGTCACCCCGGCGGCGTTCGAGCCGGCGCTCGACTACTGCGTGGTCAAGATCCCGCGGTTCGCGTTCGAGAAGTTCCGCAAGGCGGACCCGCGGCTCGGCACGCGGATGAAGTCGGTCGGCGAGGTGATGGCGATCGGCCGCACGTTCCCCGAGGCGCTGCTCAAGGGGCTGCGCGCGCACGAGCTCGGCGGCGACGTGCTGCCCGACGCGCCCGCCGGCGCGGAGCTCGACGCGCTGCGCGCCCACGTCGCCGCGCCCGACGCCGACCGGCTGGTCGCGCTGTTCCGCCTGCTCGCCGCGGGCGAGGCGCCGGCGGACCTGTCGAGCATCACGGGCATCGACCCGTGGTTCCTCACGCAGATGCGGCGCATCGTCGAGCTCGACGCCGAGCTGCGCGCCGCGACCGAGGAATGGCCCGAGGCGCTGGTGCGCGAGGCCAAGCGGATGGGGTTCTCGGACCGCCACCTCGCGCGCCGGCTCCGGCTCCCGGAGGCCGACGTGCGCGCGCGCCGCAAGGCGTCGGGCATCGTCCCGGTGATGAAGGCGGTCGACACGTGCGCCGGCGAGTTCGTGGCGCAGACGCCGTACTTCTACTCGACGTACGAGGAGGAGCACGAGGTGCCCGCGCCGCAGCGCCCGCGCATCGTCGTGCTCGGCAGCGGCCCGAACCGGATCGGCCAGGGGCTCGAGTTCGACTTCTGCTGCGTGCAGGCGGCGCTCGAGCTGCGCGACCGCGGGTTCGAAGTGGTGATGCTGAATTCGAACCCCGAGACGGTCAGCACCGACTACGACGTGTCGTCGCGGCTGTACTTCGAGCCGCTGACGCTCGAGGACGTGCTCAACGTCGTCGACATCGAGGACCCGATCGGCGTGATCGTCCAGTTGGGCGGCCAGACGCCGCTCAAGCTGGCGAAGGGGCTGCACGAGGCCGGGGTGCCGATCCTCGGCACGTCGTTCGACGGGCTCGACGTGGCGGAGAACCGCGCGCGGTTCCGCGAGCTGCTCGAGCGGCTCGGGCTGCGCCAGCCGGAGAGCCTCACCGCGACGTCGCGGGAGCAGGCGCTGCACTGCGCGACCTCGCTCGGCTACCCGGTGCTGGTGCGGCCGTCGTACGTGCTCGGCGGCCGCGGCATGCGCGTCGCGTACGCGCCCGACGACCTCGTCGAATGGCTGGAGCGCGAGACGCTGGTGTCCGAGGACGAGCCGGTGCTGCTCGACAAGTTCCTCGAGGCCGCGCTCGAGGTCGACGTCGACGCGCTCGCCGACGGCGACACCGTGCTCGTCGCGGGCGTCATGGAGCACATCGAGGAGGCCGGCATCCACTCCGGCGACTCGACGTGCGTGATCCCGCCGTTCACGCTCGGCGAGCCCGTCATCCAGGTGATCCGCGAGCACACGGCGCGGATCGCGCGCGGCCTCGGGGTGACCGGGCTGCTCAACGTGCAGTTCGCGGTGCGCAACGACCAGGTGTTCGTGCTCGAGGCCAACCCGCGCGCCTCGCGCACGGTGCCGTTCGTGAGCAAGGCGGTCGGGCTGCCGCTCGCGCGGCTCGCGGCGCGCGTCATGACCGGCGAGAAGCTCGCCGCGATCGCGCCGTCCGAGATCGCCGAGCCGGTGTTCGTCAGCGTCAAGAAGCCCGTGCTACCGTTCAGCCGGTTCCCGGGTGAGGACACGCTGCTGGGGCCCGAGATGAAGTCGACCGGCGAGGTCATGGGCATCG
>Ga0070670_100005159_pt1 | contig 10993 bp, 7 predicted proteins | sample KBSS63metaG_FD_64665 | JGI IMG/M metagenome (GOLD analysis project Ga0070670, IMG submission 64665) | Switchgrass rhizosphere microbial communities from Kellogg Biological Station, Michigan, USA - KBS S6-3 metaG | ecosystem: Host-associated > Plants > Roots > Rhizosphere > Soil ... | reverse complement strand
CGCCGCGGTTCCGGTGACCGTCGCGCCCCTGGCGCGCGGCTTCAGCTCGGTTTCTGGTACGGGAAGTTCCCGGCGATCTTCTTCAGCAGGGACTTCACCATGCCCTCGACGGAGTTCATCAGACCGCCGTGGTCGTTGTGGTCGTAACTCCACAGCAGCGCTCCGTCGGCGCCGTTGTGGATCGCCACGTGGATATCGACGCGCTGCGTCGACCCGCTGAAGCCCACCAGGAGGGTCTGGGCGATCGCCAGGCCCGTCGATGTCGGCTGCGTCTGGTGGACCGTGCCCGACATCAGCGCGTCCACGCCGAGCACCCGGGCGATCTCGTCCTTCGTGTGCGCCGACAGGCTGTCGAGCGGCCAGCCGGCCTTCTGCAGCAGCGCGTTCGTCTGGTCGACGTCCTGGAACGCAATGGTATAGCCCTTGGACTCGTCCTTCTGAAGCAGTCGTGAGTAGAGTTGCTTCTGGAACTCGAGCCCTTCCTCCTTCGCCGTCTGCTGCACCATCTCGACTGTCGTGTTCTTCGGCAGGTGCTTGAGGTCGATGGAGACGACGAAGGGCAGGATCGCCAGCTGCTTGTGGTCCTTCGTCAGCTCGCCGAATTTCGGATTGAGGTACTTCTGTGCTCCCAGCGCGAGCAGTGGCGCTGCGGCAGCGATCGACAGGACGAGCACGATCGTGGAGACGAGGCGGAGACGGATCTGCGGCATGGCGGCCTCCTGTTGAGGGGAGAAGTGTGGACGCCGGCGCGCGTCGATGGCAGCGTGGGCGGGCCCGACGCTAGCATCGGTCTCCGACTCGCCTCAAGCCCCATGCCGCGAGCGCACCCGGATCACCCCGCGCGTGAGCTCGAGCGAGCGCGTGCTCCGACAGCCGACTACCGCACGCGGATCACCATGCGCGAGAACTCACCGCCGTCGGTCGCGAGCCGCACGAAGTACACGCCCGCCCACGCGTTCGTGCCGTCGTCGCGGCGGCCGTCCCATGCGAGCGTGTGCGCGCCCGCGTTGAACGCGGCGCCGTCCGCGATCGTGCGCACATGGCGGCCCAGCACGTCCGTCACCGCGAGGCGGACGCGGCCGGCGCGCGCCAGCGTGAACGCGACCGTGGTCGCGCCGGCGAACGGGTTCGGCGCCACGGCGCGCAGTGCCGTCACCGGCGCACCGGCGCCCGGCGTGACGCCGAGCAGCGACGGCACCACCGCGGGGTTCGCGGGGTCGCCGCCGCCGCGCAGTTCGTCGCCGTCGCGCCAGCCGTCGCGGTCGCGGTCGATGCCGATGCGCGTGCCGCTGCCGGGCGGCACGCCGGTCACGGTCAGCTCGAACCCGGGCTGCGCGAGCGCGAGCAGCTGCGCGGTCGTCCACGGCTGCTCGGCCTGCACGTCGGACGTCCACAGGTCGGCGCCGCCGTACTTCCAGCCACGCGCCATCGTCGGCGTGCGGCCCTTCGCGACCAGGTCGCAGTCGCCGAGGTCGGCGGCGGTCTTCAGCGTGTCGAGCCGGCCGAGCAGCGCCGCGTCGCCGGTGTTCGCGCCGTCGAACGTGAGCTGAGTGCCGACCGACGGCGCCATGCCGGTGTCGAACGCGAGCAGGAACGCCTCGAGGTCACGCCGCGTGGCGTTGGCCGCCGCGACGTTCGCGCCGAAATCGAAGCCGGGGAACTGCAGGAAGTCGAACAGGTTGTCGACCGAGCCGTTGTGCGTGAACCCGAACCCCTTCTTGTTCACGACGCCGGCGGAGTCGCGGAAGCCCGACTTCTTGTAGAGGTTCCGCAGCTGCGGGACCTTCATGTCCTGCGACGCCAGCAGCGCGCTGTGGTTGATCACCTGGCCGTTCGTGCCGGTCGGCAGCGAGTGGCAGTCGACGCACTTGAACGGGCCGTCGACCACGTGGTTCAGGTAGAACTGTTCGCCACGCGCGGCGCTCGGCTGCCCGGGCGGCGCGTCGGGGAACGTGCGGTCGAGGTTCTGGTTCGGGTTCGGCGGGTAAACGAGCGCGTTGATGAACGCGTTCATGGCAGTCATCTCGCTGTCGGCGATCGGCGTCGCCTTGCCGAGCAGCGACTGGAACGCCGGCTTGAACGCGTTGAGGTCCGCGCGGTCGCCGCGCCAGTGCAGCAGCCCCGTCCCCGGCAGCCCGCGCAGGCTCTGCGTCATCATCGGGCCCTTCATCGGGTGGAAGCCCTGCAGCGCGGGGTCGAGCATGCCGGGCGGCTTGGGCTGCACGTCGCCCTGCGGGTTGCCGAGGTCCCAGCCGAGGTTGTCGGTGTCGCCGAAGATGTGGCACGACGCGCACGACTCTTCGCCATGGCCCGACGTCTGGCCCGAATAGAAGAACTTGCGTCCATTGACGACGACGTCCGGCGTCGGGTCGAACCCGATCGACACGATGCTCGTGCTCGCGAACGTCGCCGTCGACAGCACCTGCAGCTGGTTGCGGAACCGGCCCACGACGTAGAGCCGCGGCCGCGCGGGGTCGGCGAGCACGCCGGTCGGCCCGGTGACGGTCGGCACGCGCGCCTTGATCGCGCCGGTGACCGCGTCGAACACGCCCAGCTTGTCCGACGACAGCGCGGTGAGGAACACGCGGTTGCCGTCCGGCGAGAACGCGACGCCGGTCGGGATGCCGAGCGCCGAATCGCGCTCCGACTGCGGGCCCGTCGGCACGTTGTAGTTGACCTGCGGGTTGACCAGGGGGCGGAACCGCGTGCCGTCGCTCTTGCACAGCGCGAGCCGCGACTCGGTGTTGTGGCCGTTGAGCACCGGCTCGAACCGCACGTCGGTGCGCGCGTACGTCCCGCTCACCGCCGCGATGTTGTGCACCGGGTCGTACGCCGCGCCCAGCATGATCACCGCGATGTCGTTCCAGTTGTGCACGACTGCCTTCGACGCGGTGCCGATCTCCAGGAACTCGTTGAACGTCACGTCGTACGGGATCTTCGAGTTCCACAGGTGCCCGGACTCGTCGGTCCAGTTGTTCGTGACGGTGTTCTTGCGGACGATCAGCCCGACCTTCGGCGCCGGCGGCAGCCCGGCCTTCATCGGCGGGTTCGGCGGCGGCAGCGAGTCGCCGGCCTCGGCCTCGGTCAGCCCGGTCGACTGGTGGTTGGTGTTGAAGACGGCGACGAACACGCTCGAGCCGTCGGGCCGGACCGCGAGCGCGCGCGGCATGCGGCCGGCCACGGGCACGACCTGCGGCGCGGCCGCGAGGTTCGCCGGGTCGTAGACCTTGAGGCAGTCCTCGTTCGACACGCTGACCCACGCGAGCCCGTTCGCGAACACGACGTCCGCGGGCTCGTCGCCGACGCGCACCGTCGCCTTCACGTTCAGCGTCGCGAGGTCGACGACGCTGACGTCATCGGACAGCTGGTTCACCACCCACGCTTCACCGTTCGTGCGCGCGCACACGGCGACGGGCTCGAGCCCGACGGGCACCTCGCCGACGCGCACCGGCGCCGCGCCGGTGACGTCGAACACCGCGAGCCGGTTGTCCGCCGTGTTGACGACCAGCACGCGGCTGCCGTCGGGCGTCATCGCGATCGGGTGGACGTGGCCGCTCTCGAAGTGCGCGAAGTCGGTGGGGCCCGCCGCCTGCAGCGAGGTGCGGGCGGGGATCGCGGACAGGCCCGCGACGACGGCGACCAGGCAGAGGAACAGCGAGACACGGCGCATGGGGCAGGGACCTCGGGCGTTGGGATGCGGACTCGGGGCGACGACGTGCGGCCTGAGGTGCAAGGCGTTCGCCAGCAGCCGATGGGGCGGCGGGCGCAGCGATTCTAGCGCGACCGGCGTGGGAATTCCGCGACTTTCGTGCGTGCCGGCTGGCGGCGTGGGCGGGTTCGCCCGCGATTCGCCGCCGCTCGTGCACGGCGCGTCGCGTCGCGCGGATTGCGCGATGCGCGGCGTCAGCCGCGCGGCGGGGCCGGCGCGGCGTGCGTGACCGCCGGCGCGCGCCCGGCGGCGAGGTGCGTGCCGAGCCGCAGCGCGAGCGCGACGATCGTGAGCGTGGGGTTCGCGTGGCCGCAGGTGGGGAACACGGAACCGCCCGTGACCCACAGGTTCGCCATGCCGTGGACGCGGCCGTTCGCGTCGACGACGCCGCGGGCGGGGTCGTCGTGCATCCGCGTCGTGCCCGCGTGGTGGTGCGCGTTGGGGTCGACGAGCGGCTCGCGGTGGCGCTCGATGTGGCCGTGGGACGTGCGCGCGAGTGTCGTGGCGACCACGTCGCGCACGCGCGCGATCCGCTCGCGGTCCGCGTCGCCCAGCCGCCACTCGAGCGCGACGCGTGGCATGCCGAAGCCGTCGCGCTCCGCGCCGAGCGTGACCCGGTTCGCATCGTCGGGCGCCTGCTCGACCGTGATCTCGATCGCCATCGACGCCACGCGCGGGCCGCGGCGGAACAGCGCCCGCTGCAGCGCGGCGAACGTGCCGTGCGGCGCGGCCTCGGTTTCCGCCGCCAGCGAGACCGAAGCGTTCGGCAGCGCCTGCGCGCGCAGCAGCGCGGGGGAGAGCCCGAGCCGGCCCCAGCGCACGCCGCCGCCGCCGCGCAGGCTGTGGAACGCCAGCCGCTCCCGCGGTGCGCTCGATGGCAGCACGAGCCGCAGCGTGCGGTCGCGCGGGTGCTCCATGAACCCGCGGCCGACGAGCCCATGGCGGTTGCCCGGCGCGCGATCGGGTGTCGCGGCGGACGCGAGCAGCAGCCGCGCGTTCTCGATCGCGCCGAGCGCGAGCACGAATCGCCGCGCGACGATGCGGCCGTGCCGCCCGCCCGGCGCCGCCCACGCCGCGCCGGTGACGTGTTCGCCCGCGGCGTCGAGTTCGAGTCGCGTGACCGTCGCGTACTCGGCCAGGCGCGCGGCGCTCAGCACGTGCCGCGCGCCGTGCGTGAACGCCGTCGCGGGCCCGAACGCATAGGCCCCCGGCTCGAGCGGGTCGGCCGCGAACACCGGCTCGATGGCGCCGTGCGCGTACGCCGTCTCGAGCGGTGCGAGCAGGCAGCGCGAGTGCGCGCGACGCCACCACGGCAGCAGCTCCTCGTGCGCGATCGGCCAGCCGTCGGGCGACCACGGCCGCGGCTCGAGGTCGATCGGGTCGAGCGGCAGGTAGCGTGCGCCGCAGATGTTGCCGGCGTACGTGTTCCACGCCCACGCGGCGCCGCCGACGCGGCGCCGTCGCGACCAGCGCAGGTCGGCGTAGTTGTCGCCGTGCGTCGTGCCGGCGTTGAGCTCGTCCAGCTCCGGCTCGTGCGCGGGCCCGCCGCTGTCGACCACGAGGACGTCCTCGCCGGACGCCCCGAGTTCGCCCGCGACGGTCAGCCCCGCGGGTCCGGCGCCGATGACGCAGGTGCCGGCCTCGAGGGTGGCGCCGTCGTCCAGCGCGCGCGCGTCGACCAGTCGGGCGTGGGACACGATCGGGACTGCCTCCGGGGTTGCAGGGTCGCCTATCATCTCGCGATGGACGGCCCGGCGCGACTGCTCGTAATCGTCATCGACGCGGCGAGCCCCGTGCTGCTCGAGCGCTGGGCCGCCGACGGCACGTTGCCGGCGCTGCGTGCGCTGCTGGCCGGGGCGCGCGTGGCGACGGTGCGCGGCATCGACGCGGTCGGTATCGGCGCGACGTGGCCGTCGTTCTACTCCGGCGCGAACCCCGGCCGCCACGGGCTCTACTGGGTCGAGCGCTGGGTGCCGGGGACGTACACGCTCGCGCCGTGCGGCGCGGCGGAGTTCCGTCGGCTGCCGGTGCTGTGGGACGTGCTCGCGGCCGCCGGGCGGCGCGTGTGCACGATCGACGTGCCGCTGTGCCCGCCGTCGCCCGGCCTCGCGGCCACGCAGGTGACCGGCTGGGGCGACCACGACGCGGTGTTCCCGTTCGATGCCACGCCCGCCGCCCGTGCGCTCGTCGCCGCGGTGGGCGCGCACCCGGCGCCGCGGCGCTGCGACGCGCGCCAGCGCACGGCCGCGGATTACCGCGCGTTCGCCGGCCGGCTCGTCCGCGGCGCGGCCGCGCGCGGCGAGCTGGTGACGCGCGCGCTCGCGGCGGCGCCGTGGGAGTTCGCGATCGCCGTGTTCTCCGAGGCGCACTGCGCCGGCCACCAGTGCTGGCACCTGCACGACGCCGCGCACCCGTCGCACGACCCCGCCGCCGCGGCCATCGCCGGCGACCCGGTGCGCGACGTCTACGTGGCGATCGACCGGGCGATCGGCCGCATCGTCGCGGCGGCGCCGCCGGGCACGACGATCGCGGTCGCGACGCTGCACGGCATGGCGCACCTCGGCGGCGCGAGCACGCTGCTCGGCCCCGTGCTCGAGCGCCTCGGCGCGACCGTGCCCGCGCAGGCGCCGCCGCCCGCCGGCGGCGCGGTGCGCGGCGTGCTCGCGCCGCTGTGGCGGACGCTGCCGGCCGGCTGGCGGCGCGCCGCGATGGACGTGCGCCACCGCGTGCGCGACGCGCGCGACGCTCGCCGCCCGCCTGCGCCGCGGGCAATCGCGATCGACGCCGCGGCGAGCCGCTGCTTCGCGCTCGACTGCGGCACGGCGTGGTCGGGCATCCGGCTCAACGTCGCGGGCCGCGAGCCGGCCGGCGTGCTCACGCCCGGCGCGGCGGCCGACGCGTTCGCACGCGACCTCGCGTCCGCGCTGCTCGAGCTCGTCGACCCCGATACCGGCCGGCCGTGGGCGCGCAGCGTGCGACGCGCCGGCGAGCTGTTCCACGGCGCGCGCACGGGCGAGCTGCCCGACCTGCTCGTCGAATGGGACGTCGAGCGGCCGCTCGGCACCGTGTCGCTCCACGACGGCCGCGGCGCCGTGCTCCGCGCGGTGTCGCCGCGCATCGGCACGGTCGAGGTCGCGCGGACCTACGCGCGCACCGGCGACCACCGCCGCGACGGGCTCGTGGCGGTGCGCGGCGCGGGCATCGAGCCCGGCCGCCACCCGGCCGCCGTGTCGCTGCTGGACCTCGCGCCGACGTTCGCGGCCGCGCTCGGGTGCGCGTTCCCGGACGCTGATGGCGCCCCGGTGGATGGGCTGTTCGCCACCTCGCGCGGACACCGCCGATAACGGCCCAACGCCATGCGTCGCAATCAAATGCGACCGCGACCCGACACCGGATCGCGCTCAAGTTCTTGTCCGGCAGGCCGATAACGACCGTGAACGGGAGCCACCGTCCGTCGCGGGCCTGCGACGGGCGGCCGCAGTCGCGACGACGGTCGTGCGCTCCCGGCGGGCGGGGACGGCGCGGCGCGCCGACGGGAACGCAATCGGGGACACACGCATCGCATGATCGCGCTGATCGGAATCCTGGTCGTCCTCGGCTCCGTCGTGGGCGGCTTCACCATGGGCGGCGGGCAGCTGCTCGCGCTGTTCCACGTGTCCGAGATCGTCGTGATCTGCGGCACCGCGCTCGGCACCGTGCTGATCTCCGCGCCGCTGCCGGCGATCATGGCGCTCGGCAAGAAGATGCCGCAGCTCGTGCAGCCGTCGCCGTTCTCGAAGCCGCTCTACCTGGACGCGCTCAAGATGATGTACGAGCTGTTCCAGATCGCGCGCCGCGACGGCCTCGTCGCGATCGAGACGCACATCGAGGGCCCGTCGAAGAGCAGCGTGTTCAAGAAGTACCCCGCGCTGCTCAAGCACCACCACGCGGTGACGTTCCTGTGCGATTCGCTGCGCCTCGTGCTCGTCGGCAGCGTGCCGCCGCACGACCTCGAGCAGCTCATGGACTCCGAGATCGACGTACACCACGAGGCCGAGCAGCGGCCGATCGCGATCCTCACGAAGGTGTCCGATGGGCTGCCCGGCATCGGCATCGTCGCCGCCGTGCTCGGCATCGTGATCACGATGGGCGCCATCGCCGGCCCGATCACGCAGATCGGCGAACACGTCGCCGCCGCGCTCACCGGCACGTTCCTGGGCGTGCTGCTCGCGTACGGGTTCGTCGGACCGATGGCCGGCGGGCTCGAGCACCACGCGGCCGCCGAGGCGCGCTTCTACGGCTTCCTCAAGGCCAGCGTCGTCGCGTTCGCGAAGGGGTTCCCGCCGATCGTCGCGGTCGAGTTCTCGCGGCGCGAGATCTACGCGGACGACCGCCCCACGTTCGCGGAGATGGAAGCCGCGTGCAAGGCCCTGAAGGGCAAGGCCACGTAGCCCGTGTCGCGCGAGCGTGAAGTCCCGGTCCGGATCGTCTACCGGAGGAAGAAGGGCCACAACGCTCACCACGGTGGCGCGTGGAAGGTGGCGCTCGCGGACTTCATGACGGCCATGTTCGCGCTGTTCCTCGTGCTGTGGCTCGTCAACCAGAGCTCGGACGTGAAGGCGGCGGTCGCCGGATACTTCTCCGACCCGCTCGGCCGCGCGCACGAGTTCGGCAGCTCGATCATGCCGGGCCAGGGTGCCCCGCAGGACCGCATGCCCAAGGTGCTCGACCCGACGCAGGTCGTCGACATGCGTCGCCAGCAGCTCGGCCAGCTCGCCGCGCAGCTCAAGCAGCGGCTCGCCGCGATCCCCGAATTGCAGGGGCTCGCGTCCAAGGTCGACATCCAGCTCACCGCCGAAGGCCTGCGGATCCAGCTGCTCGAGGACCCGAAGGGCGTGTTCTTCCAGACCGGCAGCGCCGAGCTGAGCCCGAGCGGCCGCCAGATGCTGACCATGATCGGCGGCGAGCTGGCGCGGCTGCCGAACGACCTCCGCATCGAGGGCCACACCGACTCGCGGCCGTACTCGGGGAGGAGCGCGTACACGAACTGGGAGCTGAGCGCCGACCGCGCCAACGCCGCGCGGCGGATCCTGACGGAGAGCGGCGTCGGCGACGGGCACATCCTGCAGATCCGCGGCCTCGCCGACCGCCAGCTCCGCGTGCCGAGCGACCCGCTGTCGGCGAGCAACCGCCGCATCAGCATCCTCGTGTTCTTCACCGAGCGCTCGACGCCCCGCGCGATCGCCGATTCGACCGCATCGGCCGCCGCGCCGCCCGCCGCGGACAGCGCGGTCGCCGCGCCGCAGCCGGCTGAAGCGCCCGATGCCGCGACGGCGGAGCAGGCGCCATGACCAACCTCGTCCGCGTCACGTACGCCACCCGCGACGCCGCATCCGCGTCCGCGTTCCAGGCGATGCTCGCGCAGGAGCCCGAGATCGAGGTCACGATCGAGACGCGAGGCCTGGAAGCGCTGGCGTGGAGCGCCGGCGCGACGCCGCACCTGATCGTCGCCGCCGACGGCCCCGGCACGCTCGAGGCGTTCGCGCGGCTGCGCACGCTGCCGCGGTTCGACCGCAGCCGCATGGTGCTGGCCCGGCCGCCGCTCGCGCCCGCCGACGGCGCCGTCGAGGCATCGCACGGCGTGCACGAGTTCCTCACGCTGCCGTTCGTGCCCGCCGAGGTCGTCGCGCGCGTGCGCTCGCTCGCCGAGCCGCACCGCATGTACGAGCAGGTCATGGAGGAGCGCGCGCGCGGCGATCGCATGCACTCGGCGTTCCACGCCGGGTATGACCAGATCCTGCGCCTGCTCATCCGCCTCGTCGACCTGCACTTCCCGGGCGCCGAAGCGCGCGGCGCCAGCGTCGCCGCGCTCACCCTGCGCATCGCGTCGCGGTTCAAGATCCCCGATCGCTACGTCCGCGACCTGGACCTCTCCGCGCGCCTCTATGAAGTCGGCCGCATGGTGCTCGCCGACGGCGACGAGGACGACGACGACGACGACGAGCTCAACCGCCGCCCGGCGCTCAACCCCGGCGCCGCCGCGCTCGCCTCGCGCGCCCTGCTCAGCGAGGTCGAAGGCATGAAGGGCGTCGCCGAGGTGCTCGCGTCCGTCTACGAGAACTGGGACGGCACCGGCGTGCCCGAGCGCTTCATCCAGGGCCAGATCCCGCTGCGCAGCCGCATCCTCCGCATCGCGATCGACTACCTGCGCGCCCTCGACCGCCACCCCGGCGACCCCGAGTCGGTGCTCGAACGCATGGACGAGCACGGCGGCACCTACTACGACCCGCTCGTGCTGGTCCACCTCCGCGCCGTCCTGCTCGAGGACGGCGCCCCCGCCGCGCTCCCGAGCGCGTTGCACGTCGCGATCGAGAAGCTCCGCGCCGGCATGACCCTCGCCGAGGACCTGTACACCGACAACGGCCTCAAGCTCCTCACGCGCGGCACGTCGCTGAGCCCTACCGCGATCGAAACGATCCGCCGCCGCCACCGCACCGAACCCATCCTGCGCGGCGCCGTCGTGGAGCGCGAGAAGGCGGCCTGACCCGCATACGCGCTGGCGCGTGTGGGCTACGGGCGCTCCGCTCAGCACGACGCAGGCGCCCCGCCGACCGACGCAGCGCCCGCCGCCGACCGGTGATGCGCCGGCAAGAGCTGTCGCAGCGCGACCTTCACACGTTGTTCGAGCGTCGCGTCATCAGGTAATGACTCGCAGAACGCCGCTGCGTACCGCGCCTGCGCCTTGCGATAGCCGAGTGCGAGCAACGCCGGCATGACGTCGCGTTCGGCGCGCCGCCGCAGCTCCTCCGCGGAATCGCGCGCCTTGTCGGCCGTCGCGGCGTCGCGCTTGCCCTTCATGAACTGCGTCCCGAGCGCGCGCTCCGCCTCGACCTGGTTGTGCGCGCGACATCGCAGCCGCAGGTTGTCGGCGGTCGATTCACCGCCCCGGGCGATCGGTCGGATGTGGTCGTATTCCAATCGATACGTCGATCCGCAGCGATGGCCGTCGTCGCTCGTGAACGTGCACTGGCCGCCATCGCGCTCCCACACCACGCGCCGGACGTGCGCCGGCACGTGGCGCGCACTGCGCGTCGGCCGCGGCCGCGCCGCCGGCCGCTCGGTCGCCCCGGCCTTCCGCTTGCGCAATTGCCGCGCATAGAGCACGAGGGCCGCTTCGACGACGCTCGAGACATCCTTGCCGGTCGTGTCGCGCGCGAAGCGCAGGGCCTCGCACCCCGGCTGGCCGATCGAACACTGGACCGCGAAGCGCTGTCGCGCGATCGGCGTCACACGCGCTGGCGCGTG
>Ga0070670_100005158_pt1 | contig 10994 bp, 9 predicted proteins | sample KBSS63metaG_FD_64665 | JGI IMG/M metagenome (GOLD analysis project Ga0070670, IMG submission 64665) | Switchgrass rhizosphere microbial communities from Kellogg Biological Station, Michigan, USA - KBS S6-3 metaG | ecosystem: Host-associated > Plants > Roots > Rhizosphere > Soil ... | reverse complement strand
GCCAAGATCGCCGAGTGTCATGGCAGCGAGCGGGCCGGCCAACACTCTGGAGAGATCGACCAATCTAAATCCAGCTAGCGGTAAAGTCGCCATTATGGCGTTATAATGGTTCGTTATAAACCGATAAATACATACGATTACAATGCGTTGCAGCGAATTACCTAGAGGCGAGTCACTTGCATAGCTCGCGAAAAATCATATACTTACCGCCGTCCGACGGTTAGAATTCGCTGTCCGCCGCAAACGGTATCACTCGGCCGGTTTCTCCTCAATCACACGAAGGCCGCTCCCCGAGGGAGCGCGGCCCCTCCCCTATGTCGGAAAAAGCGCCCCTTCCCGAGTCGAAGCCAGTTACGGCTGAAGCCACCGCTCCAGCCACCACCCCTCCGCGACGAAGCCCCGGACACCGCGGGCAGGACGTCCGAGACACTGTCGCGGAAATGGCTGCGCGCGCGCACGAGATCAGCCTCGAAGCTGGCAGCAAGATGGCGGCAGCAATGAAAGACGTCATCAACGCCGCAGCCGGTCTCACCGGCTTCGCGGTGGAAAGCGCGCGGGACCTCGTCCAGTACATGGTCCGACGTGGCCAGATGACGCAGGACGAAGCCGACAAGCTCATTCGCGAAGCCGAGGAGGCGCATGGGAAGCGCAACCCGGGCGCTGCGGCGCACAAGCCCGCAACGCCGCCGGCGGAGCGCGCTGCGAGCCGGCCGACGGTCAAAGCCGTCGACAAGCCGCCGACGATTGCTCCCGTAAAGCCGGCGCCTCCACCTCCGGCTCCAGCCGCACCCAAGGCTGCGGCCGCTGCCCCTGCGAAGCCGGCGCCCGCCAAGGCCGCCGCCAGCCCAAAGAAAACCGCCCACGCTGCGGCGAAGAAAGTCGCTCCGGCGAAAGGCGCGGTGAAGCGTCCGGCAGTCGCCAAGGCTAGCGCGAAGCCGACGAAGAAGAGGTAAAACAGTCGTCACACCGCCGGACGCCGAAGCGCCGCGGGACCCGGTTCTACGAACGGGTCCTACGGCGCTTCAACGTCTCCAGCACATGCGCGCAGTTGATCAGGGCAATATGCGTGAAGGCCTGCGGATGGTTGCCCAGAAATTCGCCTGTCGCCGGGTTCAACTCCTCGCTGTAGAGGCCCACGTGATTGGCGTGCTTCAGCATGCGCTGGAAAATTCGCTCTCCGCGCTCGACCTCGCCGCACAACGCGAGCGCTTCCGCGAGCCAGAACGTGCAAATCGAGAACACGCCCTCCTCGCCTGGCAACCCGTCATCATTCCGGTACCGATACACCAGCTCCTTGTCCTCGCTGGTCAACTCACGCAGCGCGGCCATCACCGTACCGCGGACGCGAGGGTGATCGGCAGGAAGAAAGTGCACCATCGGGATGACGAGGTTGGACGCGTCCAGCGCTTCGGTACCGTAGTACTGAACGAAGCTTTGCTTGTGCTCGCTCCATCCCTTCTCCATCACCTCAGCGTGGATCGCGGCACGCTCGGCGTTCCAACGCGTTAGGTCCGCCGGCAGGCTAAAGCGGCGCGCGAGGCGTATCCCTCGGTCGAGCGCAACCCAGCACATGACTTTACTGAACACGTAGTGCTGGAGGCCCGCGCGAACTTCCCAGATGCCGCTGTCGGGCCGTCGCCAATTGTCCGCCACCCAGTCCACGAGGCGCTGAAGGGTTAGCCACGTCCCTTCCGTCACTTCGTGCCGTCGGCTCCAGAGGTACGCCGTCTCGAGAACTTCACCGTAGACGTCCAGCTGCAATTGATCGTAGGCACCGTTCCCGACACGCACCGGCCGTGAACCTCGGTAGCCTTCGAGATGATCGAGCGTTCGCTCACCGAGATCACGCGCGCCATCGATGCCGTACATGATCTGCAGGTGTGTGTCATCGGTCTTCCGACACACACGCTTGAGGAAGCGCATGAAGCGATCCGCCTCCTCGACGTGGCCGAGAATGTTGAGGGAGTAGAGCACGAACGCCGAATCGCGCAGCCAGGAAAAGCGGTAATCCCAGTTCCGGATGCCGCCGATCTGCTCCGGAAGCGACGTGGTCGGCGCTGCGACGATGGCGCCCGTCGGCTGAAAGCACATCAGCTTGAGTGCGAGCGCCGATCGCTCGACCACTTCGCGATACATCCCGGTGTATTGAATCTTCGCCGTCCAGGTGTCCCAGAACGCAGTGGTTTCCTTGAGTTTCATCTCCGATTGATAGTGGTCGATCGGACGAACTTCGTCGTCGTCATAACGCGCGACGAACCACGCCTGCTCGCCCTCCCGAAGCTTGATCGCCGCAACGGCAACACCACCATCGAATCGCCACCAGATGTCTCGCGGTCCCGCAAGCGTCAGCACATCGTCCTGTGCATCGGTCGCCAGTACACCATTCCATCGGGGCTGCAATCGAATCATCGGCTCGCCGTAGTCGAAGCGCGGCCCGAATCGCACGACGACCTCGGCTTCACCGCGATTGCAGCGCACCCGCCGGTGGATTTCCGGAAAGTCGCCGCGGTGACCCGACGCGGTCACGGGCATGAAGTCCGTGAGCTCGACCACACCACCCGCATCGAGACTGAAAGTCGTGATCAACACGTTCGTCGACGGCGAATAGCGCTGTTCCGACGTGTGCGCCACTGCCGGCGCGATGACGAAACTTCCACCGCGTGTGACGTCGAGAATAGCGGCGAACACCGACGCGGAATCAAAGTGCGGGAAACAGCACCAGTCGATGGAGCCGTTCAGTCCAACGAGTGCCGCAGTGTGGAGATCCCCAATCAGTGCGTACGAGGAGATGGGGCGATAGTCGCGATGCTCAGTCAGTCGCCACGGCTGTGGCGTCTCATGCCATACGCGCGCCGTCATTGTTCCACCGTTGCGCGCGCAACGCGCTCGAGCAGCGCTCGCAGCCGGTCGGTATCGCGGAACGTGAATTCCGCCGCCGTGTCGACTCGGTCACCGATGCAGATGGTTACCGCCGCCGGGTGGTGCTCGCGGAGGAATCGAAACGCATCCTCGTCCGTGATGTCGTCGCCGGCGAACAGAACAGACGCGGCGTGGCTGAAGCCACCAAGCTCGCCAACGAGTCGCGAAATGGCCGTTCCTTTGTTGACCGAGACGGGTGGTCGAATTTCGAGCACTTTCTTTCCCTCGGTTACGATGAGTCCGTGCTGTACCGCGACATCCTCGACAATGTCGCGCAGCCGCGGAACGGCGCGCTCATCCGCCGCCCTGTAATGCACGCTGAGCGTCCAGGTCTTGTTCTCGAGCATGGCGCCGCGGATCGCCGCAACGAGGGGCTCGAGTGTTTGCGCCGTTCGTGCCATCGCCTGTGCATAACGCGAAACCGCTGCGTCGACGGTGGTGGCGCCGTTGGGGTCGATCACCTCCGCGCCGTGATTGCCGACGCTCCAGACGTGCTCGACGCCGACCACTCGCCTCGCATCGTCTGCCGCTCTACCCGAAATCAGGATGACGACGACTCCCGGCCTCGTCACCAGCGCCGCGATGATGCGACGCGTCGCCTCCGGAACTCGAGCGAGCGCCGGATGCGCAACGATCGGGGCGAGCGTTCCATCCACGTCGAACGACAGCACCAACGGGCGGCCCGTGAGTCGCGCTGCAATCACCCTGTCCAATTCACTCTCGGGGGACCCGTCGGCGACGGGTGCCCGCGTCATTGGCGCAGTTCTCCCCACGGCGTCGCGTCGGGTGGCCGAGCGACTTCTCCATCGCTGCCGTTGGCGGACGGCTCCGTGGCAATGTCGCGCTGTCGCTCACGATCGGGCGGCACGACGCCGCCGTCCATCAGCTCTGCGCACCGCGCGAGAATCGCCTCGAGCCAGTCGAAGATCGTCGACTTGTGCAGCCGCGTCCGCATCGCGCGCATACGACGCCGTCGCTCGCCCGGCTCCATCTCCAGGGCCTCGCGGATGCCGTCCGCGAAACCGGCAACGTTGAACGGGTTGATCAGCACTGCTTCCGCGATCTCCTCGGCAGCGCCCGTGAAGCGGCTCAGCACCAACACGCCGTTTTCATCCACCTGACACGCCACGAACTCTTTCGCCACGAGGTTCATCCCATCCTGTAGCGACGAGATGAGGCACAAATCTGCGGCGCGATAGATCGCTGCCAGCAGCTCGGCGTGGATGTTCTCGTGGATGAGGACAATCGGATCCCAGTCGCTCGATCCGTACCGCTCGTTGATCTCCCGAACGGCGGCAAGCACCTCGGTTTGGAGGTTTTGATACGGCGTCAGCTCCGTTCGCGACGGCGTTGCGACGACCAGCATGGTGAAGCGACCCCGAAGCTCCGGGGATTCCTGCCAGAGGCGGTCGAGGGCGCGCAGCCGCTCTGGAATTCCCTTCGTGTAATCGACGCGGTCGACACTGATGCCGAGGGCGCGACCGCCGCGCGCGTAACGTTGCCGGAGGGCGCTCGCCCGCGCGTCGCTTTCTTCTGTCAACGCGAGTCGCTCGTACGTTACAACGTCAATGCTGATCGGAAACACGCCGAGGGAAATGTGGCGACCCTCGAGACCAACGTACCCGGTTTCACCGCGCACCTGCGCCTCAGGAATGAACGCCCGAACACAGTTCAGGAAATTGTGCGCGTACCGCTCGGTGTGAAATTCGAGGAGATCATTTCCGAGCAATCCACGCAGCAGCGCTTCGGGCACGCCCGTCGGCAAGAGGCGAAGGATGTCCGGAGGTGGAAACGGAATGTGCCAGAAGTGGTGGATGAAGATGTCCGGCGCACGGCGACGCAGCTCAGCCGGCACGAGCGCAAAATGATAGTCCTGGACCCACACCTGCGGCGTACCCGCCGTCCGTAGTGACTCCTCGTAGACAGCATTCGCGAATCTCGCGTTGATCGTCTGGTAACACTCCCAGTGTTCTCGATGAAACTCGAAATGCTGGATGAGGAGATGACAGAGTGGCCACAACACCGTATTGGCAAAGCCAAGGTAGTAGCCCTCGATATCGGACTCGTCGAGCCAGACCCGGCGCAGCGTGTACGCCGGTTCGAATGGCGGAACACCAAGGCGGCCAACTTCGTCCGCGGTGTCCTTGTCCGCTGAACCGGACCCCCAGGCGACCCACGTCCCGCCGGTTCGGCGCATGGTCGGGTCGAGCGCGGAGACTAACCCTCCGGGCGGTTGGCGCACATGGATTCGTTCTTCGCCGGCGAGGTGCTCATACGGCTCGCGGTTCGAAAGCAGAATCAGTGTGCGGCCGTCGAGGTATCGAGTGACGTCCGTCATCGCGGATTCTCTCTGGCAACAGCCGTGCGAGAACCGCGGCCGAGGATCAGCTCGCTTGGCTGCGCCGTTTTGCTACGGGGCCGGACGGATCTGATCGAACGTCTGGTTGCCGATCGGATACAGGCGCCAATCCTGGTAGTCGAAATGCCACCATTCGGCTTCGTACACCCGGAATCCCTCGGCCTCCATCGCACGCCGCAGCAGCTCTCGATCGTAGCGCTGGCGCGATGTGCCGCCCGGATATTCGGGAAACGCGCGAGTTGACATCTCATCGTAGCCGCTCACCATCTCGATCTCCCGCCCGGTACGGCGGTCATACACGGTCAGGTCGACGGCGGCGCCTCGGTTGTGCCGCGACCCCTGTGAGGGATCGGCCACGAAGATCTTCCCGCTTTCCGGAGTCGCGTCCCAGAACATCTTCGTGACATACCAGGGTCGATACGCATCGTGGATCAGCAGCCCGAGCCCCTGCTTGGCCAGCGCGCGGTGCGCTCGCAGGAGCGCTTCGGCGGCAGGACGCTGGAGAAATGCCCGCGCCTGTGAGTACATGGGTGTGCTGATGAAATTGTTCGTCGTGGCGTAGCGAATATCGAACTTGATCGTCGAATCGAGCGTCGATAGCTCCACGAGATCCGACTGGCGATGCGGTCCAGTTTCCGCCGGAGGCTTCGCCGCCAGTGCCTCGGCTCGAAGCTCCGCAACCGGGCGCATCGGCGTCAGTCGGAACGTCTTTCCATCCTCGCCCTCGATCGGTCGTCGCGGGAAAACGACGCCGCCGACGCGCACCTGGGTTGCATAACCGTCGGGGCGGCGCCGGAATGTGAGCTGTTCCCCGTCATAGAGGCCGGAAGCCGGGAAAGAGAACGCTTCTGCGCTGAGCTCCTCGAGCGGATAGTCGAAGAACCACTCGATCAGTGCGTGAAGCCGTCCATCGCGCTCCAGGATATACAGCGTGTTGTAGTCCCAGCCGTACTCGCCAATGAGCCCGCGCCATCGGTCGGGTGGGTTGGCTGGCCGCGACCGGACCGCGCGAGTGAGGGTATCGCGGTCGACGATCAGTCGGTTGCCGACGAGACGGACTCGTGGCCCGAACGACAACTCGTCATCCACGACCAGCGTGTCTCCCGCGAGCACACGCAACCGGCTGCGAGCCATTCCCGCAATCCGCGTTAGGTAGACGGTCGAGTCGCGCGCGATCAGGTCGACGCGTCGGTCACCCTGGCCGTAGCTTCCCTCGAGCTTCCGCGCGCGCGCGAGGCCGATCGGCGACGTGATCTGTGGCTCAGGAAGCAACGACTGCTTCGCTGCGGCGATCATGAGGCGAAGCGCGGCTGTAGCGATACGCGACGCTACCGCGTTGGTGCCGTCCTTCGTGATGGCCACCACCACGCCAAGGCTGTCGTCGGGGAGTGCCGCCAGCTCGGTCGCGAACCCGTATATCGCTCCGCCATGTCTGACGACACGGTGCCCGTCGAGCGACGCGATATCGAAGCCGAGGCCGAAGCCGGAGCGCGCACCAGGCGACGCGAACTGCGGGGTCCACATCTGGTCGAGCGCATTCGCGCTCAGCACTCGTCCATCCGACGTCCGCCCACGCGCGAACAGGACGCTCATGAAGTGCCCGAGGTCCAGCACCGTGGAGTACATGCTGCCCGCGGGTGCCATGCCGAGCTGGAACGTCGGCGCCGCGAAGGTGCGATTGTCGAGCGTCCACATCGTCGCCTTTGCGATGCGCGGGGCGATCGAGGCATCGGGCTCGAACGCGCTGTCCTCGAGGCCCATCGGACGGAGAACCGCGCTGGCAAGGTACTGGGGGAACCGCTGCTGCTCAACGCTCGCGAGCGCGAGTCCCGCCACCGCGACGCCAGCGTTCGAGTACTTCGTCTTGGCGCCTGGACGGTATACGAGTCGCGTGTCGTTCAAGCTCTGGACTGTCGCCTCGAGCGGCGGCGATGAATTGTCGAAATAGTGTCCGACCGGCGGCTCGCGGACGAGCCCCGCGCGGTGGGACATGAGTTGTCGGAGTGAGATGGCCGAGGCACCGGACCCGGTCGGGCGAAAATCGTGAACGTACTGACTGACCGGCGCGTCCAGATTCAACGTGCCGCGCTCCACGAGCTGCATGACGCCGATGTCGGTGAACAGCTTCGATACCGACCCCACGCGGTAGACCGTCCTCGCCGTCGCCCGCGTACTATCCGCCGGATTCGCGAAGCCGAACCCGCGTGCCCAGACGACGTTCTGGCCGTCGACGAGCGCGATGGAAAGCGCCGGGAGCGTCTTGTCGGCCATCTCGTGATTGATCAAGCGATCGAGCGTACGCGCCGCCCCGGCGTATCGCGCCGTGGCCGCGACCGAGTCGGGCACAGCCTGCGCGCCAAGCGCGGTCGCCGCAAATACGACCAGAGCGCCCGATTGCCTAACGATCCAGAGATGTCTCATCGCGTCCGTTCCCGGTCAGGTAGTCGTTCAGGTCGTCGAGCGTGTCGACATCGCGCGGCGCGGGCCAGGCGATCGGCTCCTCTACAACTTCCGTGGCATGTCGGGCAATGACACTTCGTGCGCCAACGTCGCCGCGAAGCGCAAGAAGCTCGTCGAACAGCGCCGAACCAAAGAGCGTTGGCGGCGCGGGCGCCGTCGCATCGGTATAACGTGGAACCACGATCGCCGCTCCGGTTGCCCGCCATCGGGCAGCGATCAGTCGATACGTCTCGGGGCGCACGCCTGGCACATCGCCCAGCGTTACCATGATCGCATCCGCAGTTTTCAGCTCGCGAACCCCGCGGCAAAGGGACGTCGCCATGCCGTCGCCGAACCGCGGTTCTCGAACGACTCGAGCGGGCAGCCCTGCCAACGCGAGCGCCACGTCGTCCGACCTGTCGCCGGTGATGACCACGACCTGTCCCGCCTGCGCGTCGGTCGCGGCGTTGACCGCAAGGCGTACGATCGGCGTGTCGCCGACCAGCGCCAACAGCTTGGAAGCGCGGCCCGCCGCGAATCGCGTCGACCGACCAGCCGCCAGCACGACGATCCCGATCCCTGCCATTCCGCCCTAACGCGACCTGGTGTAGCGCAGCAACCCGGTGTGCAGCACCGTGAGCGGGAGACGGACGCACGCAAGGCGAGATGACGGAATGTCGGACTTCAGTTGCGTGATCAACTCGGGGACCGTAAGAGTCTCGACATCCTCGAGGGGCGCCCCCCGCACGAGCTCCGTGAGCATCGATGACGCGGCGACACAGATCGCGCACGCGTTCGCCGTGAAGCGAGCCTCCGTCACCATGTCGCCGTTGAGGGCGAGCTCGATCCGAACGCGGTCACCGCAGAGCGGATTGGTCCCTTCCTGCGAGACCGTGGGTGCGGGCAGCGCCCCCCGGTTCCGCGGGTGTTTGAAATGATCGAGGATAGTCGGACTGTACGGCCCGCCTGGCACTACTCCACCGCCCCACGCACTCCAGCCGCACGGTACGCTGGGAGCCTGAACGCCATATCGCGAGTCAGCATACCGCCGTGACCGAGTCGCGCAAGCTCCGTCCGTCCGAGGCGTTCGCCGGTCAGAAGTCGTGCGACGACGATGTCAAACACCGTCGCCTGCGCGAACAGCCCGCACGTCGGCATTCCGACAACCGGTACGCCGTTCCACTCGGCAAGCCATAGCAGGCTGCCGGGATGCGCCGGAACACCGTGGCCGATCATTCGAGCACCGATCTGATCCAGCGCAGCGAACGTCGGGTCGAGCAGGTCCATCGCCTTGGTGCCCGCGACCAGGAGGATATCCGCGCCTCGCGCCGCTGCAGCAAACGAGTCGGCGATCGACGCGACGTCCGGCGGGGTGACCGCGAGCGTGCCTAACGTCGAGCCAAACCAGGCAATCTTCTCGGTGACGGCAGCGCGAAATCGGGTCAGCGCCCGCTCTCCCATCGACTCGTGCACGACTGCGCCCACACGGTATTCGCGGAATGGGCGGACGTGCACGGCGCCTGACGGCTGGCCGAGGATGGACTCGACATCGCTCAGCACGCGACGACTCACGGCGAAGGGGATGATCTTCGCCCGTGCGACGACTTCACCTGTCTCGACAACCTGCCCATCGTAGAACGAGTAGACGCATGGGCCTTCGAGCTCGTTGATGCGAACGAGGCGGTCGGTGTCGATCGAAAGAACGCCGCGCCAGTCCGCAACGATCGGCCAGTGACCGCCTGACGGAGGACGGACGGAAACGCCATCGCCGGCAACGCCGCGGGCGATCACATCCCCCGCCGCATCCTCGTGCACGTCGTCCGAGTCTAGTGCGAGCAAATGCAGCTCCGTCCACGGCAGGTCCAAGGCACGCCGCGAGTCGGCGTCGTCGAGCACACGACCCTTTGCGATCGCCACCCGGCCGTCGTCCGACCGGAGCTCGTGACACAGTACACGCCCGCTGAGATCCGCCGTCTGCGCCATCGCGCGCGCGACCCGAATCGGGTGCATCAGGTGGCCCCGCTTTCAACACGACGGCCACGGATCGCGACGAGCTCCGCGAGGATGCTCAGTGCAATCTCCGCGGGTGCGCGCGCACCGATATCCAGGCCCACCGGAATCCGAACTCGCCTCATGTCTTCGTCGCTCGCTCCGATGCCGCTCAGGAAATCCCGCACGGCATTGGCGCGACGGCGACTTCCGAGCACGCCGATGTACCCCACGCGCGTTCGCAACGCGACTTCGAGCACCGGCAGATCGTACTTGAAGTCATGCGACAGAAGCACAAGCGCCGTGGATGGCGCGAGCGGGACGGTGGCAACCAGCTCCGACGGCATGCCGATCAACAATGCGTCGGCGGTTGGAAATCGTTGTCGATTCGCCCATCGATCGCGACCGTCGATGACCGTCGTCTCGAATCCCAACGGTTTCGCGAGCTGCACGAGTGTGGCGGCGACATCCGTCGCGCCGACGATGACCAGAGCTGGAAGTGGCGCATGGGCTTGAACAAAAACCTCGACGGACCCGCGATCGGACGACAGGGTGATGACTCCCGTCGTGCGTTCATCGATCAGCGTCGGGGCGCGGGCAACAAACTCGGCGTCGAGTGCTTCGCCGCCGAGCGTGCCAATGCGTGTCCCGTCATCGAGCACAACGAGCCGCGACGGACGTGCGCCCAACGCAAAGGCCTCGACCGCTGATATTCCACGGCGCAGCGCATCCGTCACTGCATCGGAGGCAACAGCGACTGGGTCAGCGAGCGTGCTCGCATCGACAGGCTCGACGAGCAGGTCCACTGCGCCGGCGCACGTCATGCCGAAGGCCCACGCGTCCTCATCGCCGAGGGGCAGCGAAACACGTCGAGAGCTTCCGCTGCGCAGAGCCTCTTCGGCCAGCTCTACGGCGCGCCCATCGACGCAACCACCAATGGTCACCGATCCGACGATCGCACCCTGGTCGTCTACCCACATCGTCTCCCCGAGGCGACGAATCGCACCACCGGTGGTCGCCACGAGCGTCGCAACTGCAGCTCGCCGCCCCTTCGCGCGTAGCTCGCTGATTCGATCGGCGGTCTGAGTCATTGACGGGTGCAGTGTCCGCGACGCGCATTCGCACGCCGCTAGCGCAATATCCACCGCGTTTCACGCGTCAACAAGCCGCCGCGAATCGTGAACGGTTTTCGTGCGCGGTGGCATTGCGTCGCGCGGCAGAGTGGGTAAGACTCCCACGCTCTCGCCCGCCAGGCTCTCGACGCTTCGCGCCACCGCGAAGTGAACCT
>Ga0070670_100005156_pt1 | contig 10994 bp, 9 predicted proteins | sample KBSS63metaG_FD_64665 | JGI IMG/M metagenome (GOLD analysis project Ga0070670, IMG submission 64665) | Switchgrass rhizosphere microbial communities from Kellogg Biological Station, Michigan, USA - KBS S6-3 metaG | ecosystem: Host-associated > Plants > Roots > Rhizosphere > Soil ... | reverse complement strand
CTCGTCGCCGTGGCCGGCTACACGGCGGCGTGGATCACGGAGTTCGTGTTGAGCGCCCTCGGGCTGGTGCTGGCGTGGCTGATGGTCGAGCCGCCCGAGGCGCCGGAATCAGCCGCCTATGCCACCGACGGAACCCGGGCCGGCGCGTGGTGGGCCGCAAAAGGCGCCGCTGGCAAATGGTCCATCTTCCTGTCGCTGATCCTGCCGGGCGCGTGCATCGACGGCTTTGCGGCGGTGGCGGGGTTTCTTGCGCAGACCGGCGCCGATCCCGACGTTGCCGGCGTGACCGCGCTCGTGGCCGTGATGACGCTGACCGAAGCCGCCGGAGCGTGGCTCGCCGCACGCGTCTGGCGGAACGACGGGCGCCTGCACCTGCGGCTCCTGGCCTGCGCCACCGCGGTTCTTGCGGTGTCGCTCGTAAGTTCGGCCGGAGTGGCAGCGGCCGCCGTGGCCCTGGCCTTTTTCCCGGGCCTCATTCACCCGCTGCGCGCCGCGGCCCTCCAGCGTGTGGCGGCCGACGGCGTGCGCGCGCGAATGGCGTCGTTCGCCAGCGCGTGCGATATGGCGTGCACCACGCTCGGGCTGCTGGCGGCGGGTGCCCTGAGCGCCCGCCGCCGCCGCCGCTGAGCGTCTAGCGGCGCAACGCCTCAGTGCTTGGCGCCGGCGAGGTCCGACACGTCGGGCACCTCCTCGCCGAGCGCGGTTGCCAGGTCGATCTGGTGTTCCTGTTCCTGCCGCAGGATCTCGCGGATGTCCTCGGCGATGCCGTACTCCTGCATCGCCTCGCACTGCCTCACGCGCTCGCGGTAGTTCCTCACCGTCTCGTTCTCGTTATCGAGATCGAACCGCAGCAGCTCCTTCGGCTTGTCCGACATCTTGACCTCGAGGGCCTTCGTCGTCGGCGTACCACCGAGGTAGTCGATGTGCTTCGAAATCTTCAGCGCGTGCTGCAGCTCCTGCGTCGCGTGTTTTTCGAGCTCCTTGGCAATCGCCATGTACTCGGCGCCCTTCAGCACCTGTGAATACACCACGTACGCGATCACCGCCTGGTATTCGCGCGAGAGGTCGCCGTTGAGAGCCGTGATCAGCTCCTTGCGCGTCATCGTTGCCGTGGCCATATGCTCCTCGTTCGCGCTAGTTGGTGCCGCCGGTTACCTGCACTTCGGTGGCCACGCGCTTCACGCCGGGCACGGCATGCGCCACCTGCACGGCCTCGAGGTGGGTCTGCAGCGTGTCGGTCTTACCCGCCAGCAGCACCACGCCCTTGTTCACCGACTGCAGCTTGATGCCGCTGTCGTTGATCCGCTTGTTGGCCTTGAAGGCCGCGGCCACGCTGTCCTTGATCTGATCGTCGCTGCGTTCCACCGACTTCTTCGCGGCGTCGGGCACGACCTGCAGCAGGTTCTTCACGTCCTTCACGCCGTCGATGCGGCGTGCCGTGGCCTCGGCTTTCGCCTTCTCCCCGTCGGTCGGCACCTTGCCATGGAGCGTGACGACACCTTGGACCGTGTCGACATTGAGATCGGAGGTGCTGACACCCTCGGTGGTCATCAGCGAAATCTTGGTCTTCATCGTCAACCACGCGTCCGGCGCGTCGGCCGCGTAGGCCAGCCCGGCCGCGACGGCGACGAGTAGCGGCGCTGTCACGAACAGACGAACGGCGCGCATGAGTGTGCGTTTCATCGTGGTTCCTCCAACCGTTGTAGAACGTGCACTAACTGAGCGGGCGTCACGGGGTGTATGCGTTGCGCTGGGTCCGCGCCCACCCGCTCTGGCGCAGCAACAGCAAGAGCCGGGCCGAAAAAAAGAACGGCCGGGCTTTTGGCCCGGCCGTTTCTGGAGGCGGGTCTCAAGACCCGCAACTACGTACGACTATCCGCGGACGTACATGTTGAACCACTCGATCGTGCGCTTCCACGCCGCGTCGGCCGCGGCCTTGTTGTATCGCGCGGGCGTGGCGTCGTTGTTGAAGCCGTGCACGGCGCCCGGATAGATGTGGCCCTCGTACTTCACGCCCGCGGCTTTGAGCGCGGCCTCGTATTCCGGCCAGGCGGCGACCAGACGCGCATCCTCGCCGCCGTGATGTACGAGCACCGCGGCTTTGATCTTCGGCACGTCGGCCGTCATCGGGGCCCCGCCGTAGAACGGCACCGCGGCCGCGAGGTCAGCGCCCATGCGCACGGCCAGTGCGTTGGCGATGCCGCCGCCGAAGCAGAAGCCCGTGACGCCCAGCTTGCCGGTGCTGTCGGGGCGCGACTTCAGCCACACCGCCGAGGCGTAGAGGTCCTCGGCCATCTTGGCGCGATCGACCTTCGCGAAGAGCTGTCCGCCCTGCTCGTCGTCGCCGGGATAGCCGCCCACCGAGGTGAGGCCGTCGGGCGCGAAGGCCATGAAGTTCTCGACCGCGAGCCGCCGCGCGATGTCTTCGATGTGCGGGTTGAGCCCGCGGTTCTCGTGCACGACCAGGATGCTCGGCAGCTTGGTGGTGCCGGCGCTCGCCGGCCGCGCCAGCAGTCCCTTGATGCTGCCGTTGCCGTTCGGCGATGGCACCGTGACCCGCTCGGTCTTGATGCGCGGATCGGTGGGCGACACCTGCTGCGCTGCGGCGTAGTTGGGTGTCAGCGCCTCGATCATCGCCGTGGCCACGGCGCTCGTGGCCGCAATCGCGTTGATGCGCGTCATGAACGAGCGCCGATCGATGTGGCCGTGAATGTACTGGTTGTAGGCCTCGATGGCCTCGGCCGGCACGGTCTGGGTGGTCGGCTCCATGGCGGGTCCTCCTGCTGCTGCTACCTTCGAACGAGGTGGGGTATAGGGATGAAGCAGGCGGAGCGTATCACGCCGCTTGCTTGGTGAGGGAGCCGCGATACTCGGTGACGCCTTCGGTGGCCGCCAGGCCGGTCTTGTCGCCGAACGACGACACCCCGGCTTCGGAATAGGTCACGTCGATCTGCGAGCCGCGCAACCGTCCGGCCAGCACGATGCGCTGGTAGCGCTGCGTAAGATACCCGTTGGACGATCGCTCGAACGAGAAGTCCACGACGTAGCCGGTCTCGTTCGGCGAGCCGGTCACCGACTGCACGGTCACCCGCATCACTCCGCGCTCTGGCGGCACGTACTCGATCGTCTGGCCTTCGTGCGTGAGCTCCGTCTGACGGAAGCCGTTGGTGTCGTAGTAGGTCCACAGCGGCCGGCCGCTTGGCGCCACGTGCAGATCGCAGCCGAGGGTATCGGTGCTGCCGGCCTTCCGGAGCGTGCCAACCCAGTGGCCGCTCATCGAGGTGGAGGCGCCACCTCCGGTGCCAGTGCTGTCGCTGGCGGCGCGCGGGGCATCTGATGCGGGTGGCGGCTGTGGCGGGGGAGCGCCGGCGCTCGGCGGTGGTGGAGCGCTGCCCGGGATGTTGACCTTGAGCAGTTCGTTGATCGCGCCCTTCACCGCCGCTTCCACCGCGGGGCCGTGCTTCTCGATGCCCTTGCGCGCGGACTCGATCATCTCCTCGGCTTTGGGCCGCGTGCGCTCGGCGACGTCGGCGAGCGTCTGCGCCACCCGCGCGGCACCGGACGTGACCGTGGCCTCGGTGGAGGCGCCGGCTGTCGGCGTGGCCCGCGCCGCCTGCTCGATGGCGGCGTGCAGCGCTTTGAGCCGCTCGGCGCGCTGCGTCGCCTCGGGGCTCGCCGCCGCCGCCTGATGCGACAGCGTAAGGCCGGCCAGCGTCATCTTCACGCCGGCACGCGCGCGGCCCTGCATCGCCGGCCACAGCCGCGTCACCTCGAGTTGCGCGGCCACCGGGTCGAGCGCAAGCAGCCCCTCGACCAGCGCCTGGTGCTCTTTGTATTCGCCGCCGATCTCCTGGAGGCGCTTGGCGCCTTTCTCGATCCAGTCCCACGCCATGGCACGCTCATTCTACTAGCGCGCGTTGGTGCTAGGATCCGGCGGTCGGCCGGCGTGCACCGTACAGGAGCGCTTGGGGCCGATGCTGATTTCCGAGATGGAAGCCGTACTCAAGAACCTCGAGCAACGGGTTGGGCGCATCGAGCAGTTTCTGCCGTCGCTCGCCACCAAGACGGATCTCGAGCGACTTGCGACCAAGGCCGAACTTCGCGACGAGATCCGTGGCGTCAAGGTCCTCATCGAGGATTCCAGGAGCGACACTCGCCTGATGGCCGAGCACCTGTCGACGTTGATGAGTCAGATGATCGAGGTACTGCGACGCCTCGAACGAATCGAACATCGCTGACGCTCATCGACCGTCGAAGCGTTTGGGGCCTCTGGGCCGATGCTGATTTCCAAGATGGAAGCCGTACTCAAAAGCCTCGATCAACGTGTGGGTCGAATCGAGCAGATTCTGCCAACACTGGTCACCAAGGCGGAGCTCCGCGACGAGATCCGTGGCGTCAAGGTGCTGATCGAGGACGTCAAGGGTGACACGCGCCTGCTGGCCGAGCACATGACGACCTTGTTGCAGCGGTCAGTCGACACGGATCAGCAGATCGCGTTCATCCACGCTCGTCTCGATCGGATGGGTGACGTGCTCCAGCGCCTCGAGCGGCGTTGACGATCATTCCGGTACGGAAACTACCAGCATCACGGGGCGGTGGTCCGAGCCGAACTGCTGCGGGATCGTCTGGCACGAGCGCCGCACATCCGACGGCAGATTGCTGAACAGATAATCGAGCCGTCCGCGCCACCAGCCAAACGGCGCCTGCAGGCGCCACGGCCACGTATTCGTCTTGACGCGTCCGCACGCTTCCTCCGGCAGCGCCGCGGCGACGGTCTTCAGCGCGGCCTCGCGACGACCCAACCAGGTATTCAGATCGCCGCCGACGATCGTCGGCTCGTTGGTGGCGCTGAGATAGCGCACGACGGCCACGGCTTCCTCGGTGCGATGGCCGCTGGGATCGAGGTGGACGCTCATCACGCGAAGCGGCGGCAGGCCTGGCACCACCACGCGGGCAGCGACGGCTACGTGCCGCTGTCGTCCGAACGGCAGCTCGATCGCGCGCAGCCCGTCGAGCGGCAACGTCGAGAGGATGGCGTTGCCGCGATCTTCGCGAGCGTCGGAGGGAAAGAGCCGCCCGTTGCGCATCGAGGGCACGTAGACGGCCTGCATGCGCAACCGCGTCGCCAGCGCTCCGACGTCGTATTGGCGTCCGTGGACGCGGATGCTGCCGGGCGGGCGCATGCGGTCCGGGTAGCGTTCCGGGACCTCGGCGCCGGTGCGCACCGCCTCCTGCAGGAGCAGCACCACCCCATACGGCGCGCGCACGCCTGGAGCGGCGGACAACATGTGGAGAAAGGCCTCGACGTCCCCGTTACCTGCATGCACATTCCACGTGGCCACCACGACCGTCGCCAAGGCGTGCGCCGGCGGCGGGTCGGGTGTGACGAGCGGCGGCCCGACACTGTCGCACCAGCGATCGAGGACGTCGCGATCGGCGGGAGGTGCCAGTGAGTGCCACGCAACGTCGGGTGAGGAGCGGCACGGGCGGGTGGAGTCGGACGCGCTCTGCGCGCGAGGTGGGTGCCCGCCGACGGTGAGTTCGAGCACGAGGACGAACGGCCACCAACGCCGCGCCCGGGGGCCTGCACGCTTTCTTCGCCTCGCGTGTGCGGTTCGCACAATTTGAACGTTACAAGCGGAAGAGTCGCCTACCATCGTGCGCAGCCGTAGAGGTGCCAGCCGATGAGCGTTCCATTTGAAACCGTTCTGAGAACCGAGCACGAGCACCTGCGCAAACGACGGCAGGCGTTGGCCAAGCTGGCAGAGCTGGCGGGGCAACCGGTGGAGCCGCCGCCGGATCGTGCCGCCAGCCGCGACGCGATCAAGGATGCGCACCATCTCAAGCCGTTCGGCGTGTCGTTTTCAGGGGGCGGCATCCGTTCAGCCACGTTCAACCTCGGCATCATTCAGGGGCTGGCGGAAAGCAACCTGCTCTCCAGAATCGACTACCTGTCCACCGTCTCGGGTGGCGGCTACATCGGCTCGTGGCTGCACGCGTTCATCCGGAATCACTGCCGCGGGGATCTGTCGCGCGCCAGCGACCGGCTCTCCCCGATGGAACACGCCGTCCCGGATCTGCCGCACGACGATCCGGTGTCGTTCCTCCGGAAGTACAGCAACTACCTGGCCCCGCGTCCGGGGCTGTTTGCCGCCGACACATGGGTGATCGGATCGATCTGGCTGCGCAACGTGCTGCTGAATCAACTGATCCTGATTCCGGCGCTGGGCGCGGCGGTGCTGGCCACCTACCTCTTCTACTTCGTTCAGCAGTGGCCGGTGGCCCGCTACCTGCCGAACATCCCGTACTACGCGATGGCCCTCGTGGCCGTGATCCTGATTGCGAGCACGCTGCCCATCGCTATCCGGAACCTGTCCGAGATCGTCATTCGCTGCGGGCTCCTCGATCCGCCCGAGCGAAAAGTCAGCGGGAAGGCCGAGGCCGCAAAGCCCGCGTGGCTCGCCAAGGCGGACCCGTGGCTGGCCCCGGTGATCGTCTTCGTCGCCGCCCTGGTGTTGGGAACCGGGGACACGGGCGCGCGCATCGAAGCCAACATCGCCTCGTTCCGCAGCAGCCTGGGGCTGCTGGGCGCGATGTTCTTCGTGCTGTTCTTCGTACTCCAGACGTTCGGGGGCTTCCGCCGGCAATACCGCAACACGCACAAGCAGATGGCGGGGGCCACGTTCTGGGAGATCTTCCACCCGATCTGGATGTCGGCGGCGAGCGCGGCGCTGTTCGTGGCGCTGCTGCACCTGCTGTGGAGCCACGACGCGACCTGGGACGAGTGGACGCGCGTGACGCTCGGGCCGCCGCTCGTGGCCGCGGCCTTCATGCTGAGCGTCTCGCTGCTGATCGGGCTGATGGGGGCGGACTATCCGGACGGCGCGCGCGAGTGGCTGGCGCGCAGCGGGGCGCTGCTGTCGCTGGCCACCGCCGGCTGGCTGGTGCTCTTCGGGATCGCCTTCTACGGACCATATGCCGTGGCCGCCGCGCTCGGCGGATTCGGCAAGACGACGTTGACGGCGATTGCCGCCTGGATTGGCACCGGCGCCGCCGGCCTCTTGGCCGGGCGCAGTGCCAAGACCGATGGTGCGGAAGAGGCGGGCAAGCGCAGCCCGCTCGACTGGCTCGTGGGGCTGGCGCCACCGCTCATCATGGTGGCGTATCTGCTGCTGGTGGCCCTCGGCGTTCATCAAGCCTTCGCCGCCACGCTCGGCATCACCTCGCCGCCGGCTGAGGCCCCGGTGAGCGAGGCGCTGCAGGTGGACGTGCGCGTGCCGCCGCCGGCGGAACCGGTGGAGATCAGCATCAACCGGTCGTCTCTCAGCTTCCTGGAACGTCGCTTCGCCGCTGCAAACGCGTTTGCGGCGGGCTATCACACCGTCTTCACCAAAGGTGTGGACGTGACCGGCCGGCTGCAGCGCGTGGCGCTGTTGCTGCTCGCCTGCATGCTGATCGCGTCGATCGCGTCGGCGCGGATCAACATCAACGAGTTCTCGCTGCACAACTTCTACAAGAACCGGCTGGTGCGCTGTTACCTGGGCGCGTCCAACGCGTCCACGCGGGAGCCGAACCGGTTGACCGGCTTCGATCCGCAGGACGACTTCGCGCTCTCGGAGTTGACGCCCGATCGCGGCTACAACGGGCCGTACGCCATCGTGAACACCACGCTCAACCTGAACGTGGGGAGCGAGCTTTCGCAGCAGGAGCGCAAAGGCGCCTCGTTCATCATGACGCCGTCGTACTGCGGCTTCGACGTGAAGGACGCCGGCGCGGACATGCCCGACGATCGCGATTTCGAACCGGACGGCTACCGCCAGACGCGGGAGGGCCTCGGCGAGATGGGGTACAGCGACCCGAAGGGCCCCACCGTGGGGCAGGCGATGGCCATCTCCGGTGCGGCCGCCAGCCCGAACGCCGGGTATTCCACGTCGCCGGCGATGGCGTTCCTGCTCACGATTTTCGATGGCCGGCTTGGCTGGTGGCTGGGCAATCCGCGGTGGAAGAGCGCCAGCCGCCTGCCGGGACCATCGTTCGCGCTCAAGTACCTGCTGGCCGAGCTCACCGCCAACACCACCGCGCGCACGCAGTTCGTCAACCTGTCCGACGGCGGCCACTTCGAAAACCTCGGCCTCTATGAACTGGTGCGGCGGCGCTGCCGCTACATCATCATCGGCGACGGCGAGCAGGACGGGCAGCTGACGTTCGGATCGCTCGGCGGGGCGGTGCGGAAGTGCCGCGCCGACTTCGGCGTGGAGATCGACATCGACCCGCATCCGATCAAGCTCACCAACGGGCGCAGCACCGCTCACTGCGTGATCGGCACCATCCTCTATCCCGAGACGGACGATCCGGCCAATGCCGTGCCGATGTCGGTGGTCAGCGCCGGCACCGGCCCCAACGCGCAGTTCGCCAACGTGCAGCCGGCCACGCACTGTGCTCGGGGCTGGCTGCTGTATCTGAAGTCGAGCCTCACCGGCAACGAGCCGGCCGACGTGCTGCAGTACCAGTCGGAAAACCCCGACTTTCCGCATCAGAGCACCGGCGATCAGTTCTTCAGCGAGTCGCAGTTCGAGAGCTACCGCCGGCTCGGGCTGCACATCTTCCGCGAGGCGTTCGAGGGCGTGGTGGAGCACCGCACGCCCGGGCGTGGCCGTCCCGCGCCGCCCCCGCCGCTGACGACGCTGTTCCAGCGGCTGACGATGAAGTGGTACGCGAAGATTCCGATCGAGCCCGCGGCCGCGAGCCGCTTGAACGATTCCTACGCGGAGATCGTGGAGCGCCTGGGTACCAAAGGGCTTACGTCGCTCCTGGATCCGTCGCTGGCCAGCCCCAACCCGCCGCCGGCCTGGACCGGTACGCAGCCCACCGACGAGCAGTTCGTCTACATCGTCGAGCAGCTGCAGTTGATGGAGAACGTGTTCTTCGAGTTCGAGTTCGAGCACCGCGCGCATCGCGCCAACCCGCGCAGCCGCGGCTGGATGACGATCTTCCGGCAGTGGGTGCACAACCCGGCGCTCTACGACGGCGTGTGGCCGCGGGTACAGCACTCGTACAACCCGGTGTTCCAGGACTTCATCGAGCGGCTGCATCGGGAGCCGATCGACGACGTGCCGATCAAGAACTGAGGGGTTGTGGTTGCGGGCCTTCAGGCCCGCCTGATCTGTCCGGCCGTGTCATCCCATCGCCACGGGACGGTGTGGCCCTGCAGGTGCACGCCGCCCAGCCAGCGATCGATGCCGCACAGCGTCACGCGATCCGCGCGCCCTTCGAGCACGTCGCGCCCTGCGGCGGTGAGCGCCGGCGACTCGATGCTGCGGGTGAGCAGTGGCGGCTTGCTGACCGATAGCGCTTCGGCGAGCTCCGCGTACGCCGTGTCGCTGATGTAGTAGACGTCCTCGCCCTCGTGCATGCGGGGAAACGACGCTGGCCAGTCGGCGCGTGCGTCGGCGGCCAGCGTGAGGAGCCGCCGCTCCGTGCGCGACAGCCCGTCGCGTGTCCACGGGTACTCCTCGAGAAAGCGCCGCAACGCGCGCGCAAGAAACGGAAGCGCCGCGGTCCGTAGTGGCGGGTCTTCAGACCCGCCTGCGTCTTCAGGCCTGCCGACGAGCGCGTCGAGCGCCTCGGGGCTGGGCTCGCGAAACGCGCGCCAGGCCTCTGCCGCCAGCTCGTACTGCGCGGCGGTGACCGGCTGGCGGGTGGGCAGCAGCGACGCCAGCTCGGTGGCCTTCAGCTCGCCAAGACCATGAAATGTCGGACGGCCCGGAAACGCGCCGATGCAGATCAGGCTCACCGTCTTCGACGCGGGCACGTGGGCATGAATGAACGGCAGCAGTTGAATCAGGTTCACCTGGTCGAAGAGGTCGTGCTCGAACCAGAGGATCAGTTCGTCGTACGCGTCATGGTCGGTGATGACCTGCCGCCAGCGTCCGAAATCGTTGACCGGATTGGCCGCCGCGGCCGACGGCGCGTGATAGGCGGCGCGCACCGCCGCCAGCGCGTCGTCGTCGAGACCGCCGGGCACCGGACCGTCGTGCAACGGATCCGCCCAGATCGACGTCGCGCCGGGAATACCCGCCGCCGCAATCGTCGCGGTGGTGGACGTGCCATTGGCGACATGAAGGAAGCGCGGCATGGCGATGCTCGAGGAAAGCGAGCCCTTATACCACGTGACGGCTGAGCGCTCGTTTGACCTGTCGCGCGGCGCGTCGACCGCTGGAGATCGCCCCATGCACGGTGCCGGTAGCGCCCTCGGTATCGGTGGCCTCGCCGGCGAAGAACAGGCGGCCGCCAACCGGGCGAGCCAGGGCCGATGCGGCGTCGTGACCTCCCACCACCTGGTAGCTGTACGCTCCCTGCGCGTACGGGTCGCGATTCCAGTCGTGATACCACGACCCGCGCAGTAATCGTGTGAGTCGCACCGGGTCCACCCGCAGCTGGGATGCCAGCGAGCGGACCGCCCGGCGTGTCAGCTCGGCGGCCGGCAGCCGTGACAAGGCGGCCGAGCCCGGACCGCCGCACCATCCCGTCATCAGTGGGACACGAGTGGGATAGGCCGTCCACCACACCGGGAAGTCCGTGGACGCGCCCTGCACGAAGGTGAGGAGATCGCCCGGAATGCCGGTGCGCGAGGCGAATCGTTCGTCGGCCCACACCGCCTCGTCGAACAGCAGCACGATGCGAGTGACCCATCCCATGGCCAATCCGCTCAGTGCCGATCGTTTGGCTTCGAGCGCGGGATCGAAATGGAGCGGCCCTTTACCGGCAGCCGACGCTTGCAGTACGCCGGCCGGAACCGTGACCACGACGGCCCGGGCGCGCAAGCTGGAACCCGAGGCGATGGTCAGCCGCACCGCGCGCGAATCCCGCCAGTCGATGCGGGCGACCGGACTGCCCGTCCGAATCCGCTTCCGAATCGGCGTTGCGAGCCAGTCGATCACGCGGTCGTAGCCGTCGATGACGCGACCGAGGCGCTGCTCGCGCTCATCGCCGGC
>Ga0070670_100005155_pt1 | contig 10995 bp, 9 predicted proteins | sample KBSS63metaG_FD_64665 | JGI IMG/M metagenome (GOLD analysis project Ga0070670, IMG submission 64665) | Switchgrass rhizosphere microbial communities from Kellogg Biological Station, Michigan, USA - KBS S6-3 metaG | ecosystem: Host-associated > Plants > Roots > Rhizosphere > Soil ... | reverse complement strand
TGTTGCGGCGGGGTGATGTTGTCGCCCTTGGAGCAGAAGCAGACGATCGGCGAGGTGATGTTGCGCAGGTCGACGCGCTCGCCTTCACGGGTGACGATCTCGGCGGTGGCGAGCCGGTTGCCGACGAAGAGCTCGTCGACGATCCACTGCATCTCCTCGGCGTTGAGGCTGACGTGGCCGCCCCACCACTTCTCGAACTCGATGAAGCGCGGCCCTTCGGTATCGACCTTGGACCACAGGTTGTACTTCTTGGTCCACAAGGTGTTCGACGGATTCAGGTTCTCGAAATTCTCGACCAGCATGCCGCCATCGAACTTGCCGGCGCCGAGGTCGCTGGCGAGAGCGGTGACCCAGCTGCCGCCGGCCAAGCCGCCGGTGTAGCGCATCGGGTTCTCGCCTTCGATGCCGGCCCAGTACGACAGCGGCGAGCCGGCGACGATGATCGGGCCGAACAGCTCGGGCCGGATCCCCGCCACCAGCAGGATGGCCCAGCCGCCCTGGCAGTTGCCGATGACGCAGGGCTTGCCTTCGGCGCGCGGATGCAGCGAGATGACCTTCTCGAGGAACGCCGCCTCCGCATGCATGATGTCTTCGATGGTCTGGCCCGGCATCGGCTCCGGCGTGAAGCCGACGAGGTAGGCGGGGTGGCCGGCCTTCATCGCCACGCCCAGCTCGCTGTCGGCCTTGAAGCCACCGATGCCGGGCCCGTGCCCGGCGCGCGGATCGACCACCACGAACGGACGCTTGAGCGGATCGACCGTCATCCCGGCGGGCGGATTGACGCGGGCCAGAAGGTAGTTGACGGGCTTGTCGAACGTGCGGGCGTCCAGCACGAGCTCGGCGTCGAACTGCAGAACGTGTGGGACATCCTTCGCCTTCTCCGTGTAGTACTGGTCGCTGCGCTGTCGCATCACGTCCCAGAACAGCACGGTGCGCTGCATCGCGTCGGTCATGTACTCGCCGAGCGCACTCCAGGGTTGCAGGTCGGCGGTCTTGTCAGGCTTGGTGGTGGGGGTCTTCGGCATGTTCACTCTCACTCTTTCAGTCAGTTGGTTCGCCGAGACGGCGCGGGGTTGCAGTCGTCTCGATGTTTGAGCGGCTAGGCGTGCAGCACGCGCCGCGTGTGCCGGGCGATCATCAGTTCTTCATTGGTCGGGACCACCCAGGTCTCGACCGAGCCCATGGGCAAGCTGATGCGCGACTTGCCGTCCCGGTTCGCCTGTTCGTCCAGCTTCACGCCGAGCCATTGCGCTTCCCGGCAAACGCGCTCCCGAATCTCCGCACTGTTCTCGCCGATCCCGCCGGTGAAGACGATGGCGTCTAGGCCGCCCAGCGCCGCGGCCAGGGAGCCCAGCTCGCGTCCTATGCGATAGACGTAGAGGTCGACCGCGAGCCGCGCGCGCGGCGCGTCGCTGGCCAGCAGCGTGCGCATGTCACTCGATATGCCGGAGACACCGAGGAGGCCGGACTCGCTGTAGATCAGCTTCTCGATCGCGCGCGCGTCCATGCCGCGCTGATCCATGAGGTACAGGATGACGCCCGGATCGAGCGCGCCGCAGCGGGTGCCCATCGGCAGCCCGTCGACGGCGGTGAAGCCCATGGTGCTGGCGACGCTGCGGCCCGCCGACAGCGCGCACATGCTCGCGCCGTTGCCTAGGTGCAGGACGACGCAGCGGCCGCTCGCCGCGTTCGGGTCGAGCTGTGGCAGGACCGAGGCGATGTACTCGTACGACAGGCCGTGGAAGCCGTAGCGACGCACGCCGGCGTCGTGCAGCTCGCCGGGAAGGGCGAACATCTGCGCGAGTTCCGGCTGAGCGCGATGGAATGCCGTGTCGAAGCATGCGACCTGGGGCAGCTCGGGCCGGCGTTCGAGCAGGAGGCGGATTGGCGTCAGGTTGTGAGGCTGGTGCAGCGGGGCGAGCGGAACGAACTGCGCCAGGTCGTTCAGCACCGCGCCGTCCACGCGCACCGGTTGGGCGTATTGCATTCCGCCGTGGACGACCCGGTGCCCGATGCCCGCGAGCGGCGTCGCGCCGAGCTGCTCGCGCACGAACTCGACGATGTGCTGGAGCGCGCCGTCGTGGCGGAGGGGGCTGCCTTCGGCCCAGGCGTAGGTAGAGACGGTGGTCCCGGCAGGATCCTTCGCGACGAAGCGCGGCGCGGTGTGGATGGCCTCGGCCTGGCCGCGCACCACCAGGTTCAGCTCGGCACCCTCGAACAGCGAGAACTTGATGCTCGACGAGCCCGCGTTGAGAACCGCGATCGCCTCGCTCATCAGGCCACCACCGTTCGTTGCAGGTCCTCACGCCGCGCCTTGGCCACCAGGGCCGCCACTGCGCACGAGGCCAGGCGCGTCGAGACCGAGTCGGCCCGGCTGGTGAGGATGACAGGCACGCGCGCCCCGAGCACGATGCCCGCGGCGTCGGCATCGGCCATGAAGCTGAGGCTCTTGGCCAGCATGTTGCCAGCTTCCAGGTCGGGAACGACGAGGATGTCGGCCCGTCCGGCCACGGGCGAGGTGATCTTCTTGATCTTGGCGGCGCCGAGGTCGATCGCGTTGTCGAGTGCGAGCGGTCCGTCGAGGAGGCCGCCGGTGATCTGGCCGCGCTCGGCCATCTTGCATAGCGCCGCGGCCTCGATGGTCGACAGCACCTTCGGGTTGATCGTCTCCATCGCCGAGAGGATCGCCACCTTCGGCTCCGCCATGCCCAGCGCATGCGCGAGGTCGATCGCGTTCTGAACGATGTGCATCTTGTCCTCGAGGGTCGGAAAGATGTTCACCGCAGCGTCGGTGACGAAGACCACGCGGTCGATCGCCGGCACGTCCATGATGAAGCAGTGACTGACGCGCCGGCTGGTGCGCAGCCCGGTCTCGCGCTTGACCACCGCGGCCATGATCTCGTCGGAGTGCAGGCTGCCCTTCATGAGCATCTCCGCCTTGCCTTCTCGGGCCAGGCGAACGGCGGTTTCGGCAGAGGCCACGCTGTGCGGCGCATCGACGACTTCGAAGGCGGAGATGTCGATCCGGAACTGGGCGGCGACCGCCGCGATGCGCGCGGCGGGCCCGACCAGGATCGGACGGATCAGGCCCAATTCCGCGGCTTCTACGGCGCCGCGCAACGAGCTTTCGTCGCACGGATGCGCGACAGCGCAGGCCGTCGCCGGCAGCCCCTTGCAGCGGGCGATCAGGGCATCATACTTGTCGTGCTGTCGTTCGGACATGTGCTTTAAACCTTTGTGCTGTTGCGGCCTTTGGCCGGGGGAGTGAGGACGTTTTCGGACAGCCACTTCAGGAAGCACCGGAACCGTCTCGACAGCGTCCTGCTGTCTTGCAAGATCTGTACGCACCCGTCGAAGGCAGCCGGCTGTCGTCGAAGAGCCGGCCCAGCGCTTGGATCATTGCGTCGTGCGTTCGTTCAGTGGCTAGATCGCCATCACCGGCACCTCGTCCGGCACGATGAGCTCCGCCTCGGTCGCGGCGAGCACCTGTTCGACCGACACGCCGGGGGCGGTCTCCATCAACGTCGCGCGCCCGCCGGGGAACGCGATCACCGCCAGCTCGCTCACCAGCAGATCGATGGGGCGGGCCGACGTCAGCGGCAGCGAGCAGGCCTTGACGACCTTCGACTTGCCCTTGGCGCTGTGCTGCATGGCGATCACCACGCGCTTCGCCCCCGAAGCAAGGTCCATCGCGCCGCCCATTCCCGGAACCATCTTGCCGGGGATCGTCCAGTTGGCGAGGTGACCGGATTGATCGACCTGAAGGCCGCCGAGGACGGTCATGGCGAGGTGGCCGCCGCGGATCAGGCCGAACGACATCGCGCTGTCGAACGTGCTGGCGCCCGGCAGCGCGGTGACCGGCTTGCCGCCAGCGTCGGTCAGCAACCGGTGATGCATGCCTTCCTCCGGCACCGCGCCGGTGCCGATCAGGCCGTTCTCGGACTGGAAGTACACCCTCATCCCGGCCGGGACGTAGCTGGAGACGCGGGTCGGGATGCCGATGCCGAGATTGACCAGCATGCCGTCGCGCAGCTCGAGCGCGATGCGTTTGGCGATAACGGTCTGGGCGTCCATTGGCGTCAGCTTTGCGCGATGAGGTAGTCGACGAGCGGGGCCGGCGTGACGACATGGTCGGGCGAGATCAGGCCCACGGGAACGACGTTCTCGGTAGCGGCGATCACGGTGTCTGCAGCCATCGCGATCACCGGGTTGAAGTTGCGGCCGGTCAGCGCGTAGGCGAGGTTGCCGAGGTAGTCGGCGAGGAAGGCATGGACCAATGCGAAGTCGGCGCGCAGCGCGGTCTCGACCAGGTATTCCTTGCCGGCCACCGTGACCTTCTGCTTGCCTTCCTCGACCACCGTTCCCACGCCGGTGGCGGTGAGGATGCCGCCGAGGCCGAAGCCGCCGGCGCGGATGCGTTCGATCAGCGTGCCCTGAGGCACCAGGTCGACCTCCATCTCGCCGGCGATCATCTGCGCCTGGGTCTCGGGATTCAGGCCGATGTGGCTGACGATCGCCTTCTTCACCAGGCGGGCGCGCACCAGCTTGCCGATGCCGACGCCGGGCAACGCGGTGTCGTTGGCGATCACGGTGAGATCGCGCTTGCCCTGGCGCACCAGCTCGTCGACCATGGACTCGGGGGTGCCGACGGCCATGAAGCCGCCGATCATCAGGCTGGCGCCGTCGGGGATCAGCGCCACCGCATCGGCCAGGGAGAGCGTTCGCATCTGCTTTCTCGAGTGGATCGTCGTTTCCTGGACGATCGCGCGGCAGCTCGCGCTGCCTGGACTTCGATTGGGAAGGAGCGGAGCGCCACTGTCCATTGCACCTAAGGGAAGCAACGATGGTCATGCGGCCGTCAGCTTGCTGGTGCCTAGGGCCACTGGCATCATCAGCGAGGGCTCCTGGAGACTCTGTGGACGTCTGTTTCGGCTGTGGCGAGTTCCAATGTCGCGGGCTTCTGTCGTGCTCGACCGCGGCAGGACCTTTCGCGACGGAGGGGAGCACGATGCGGAGGGTGCGGGGCGCGTCCCTGACCGAGGCGCAGCGGGATTCCCTGACGCCCGATCAGGTGGTGAAGGCCTTCCTGGACGGCAACGCGCGATTTGTTTTGGGCACGCAACGAGACCGCGATTTCCTCGGCGAGATGAAGTCGAGCGCCGAGGGCCAGTATCCCGCCCTCATCGTCCTCTCGTGCATCGACTCGCGGACGCCGGTCGAAGTGATCTCCGATCTCGGCATTGGCGATACCTTCAATGCCAAGGTCGCGGGCAACGCCGTCAACGACGACATCCTCGGCTCGATGGAGTACGCGTGCGCGGTCGCCGGCGCCAAGGCGGTCCTGGTGATGGGTCATACCTCGTGCGGCGCGATCAAGGGAGCGATCGACAACGTCGTTCTCGGCAACCTGACCTTGCTGCTTGCGCGCTTCAAGACGGCGATCGACGAAACGGTCTATGAGGGCGCGAGAACGTCGAAGAACGCCGACTTCGTCGACTTGGTCGCACGAACGCAGGTCCTGAAGTCGGCTCAACAGGTGCGCGAGCGCAGCGCAGTGCTGGCCAACCTCGAGGCCGAGGGGAAGATCAGGATCGTCGCTTCGATGTATGACATCGCCTCGGGGACGGTGGCCCTCGTCTGATGCGCCGCTCGGCCGGGCGCTGTCCGCTGCCGCGTTCCTGACCGGGCGTCCGGTCGCGATCGGGACCTCGTCAAGCGCGAAATACTTCGCGTCCCCGCACGGAAGCCGACGACCGACTTCCACTTTTCCTGACACGTTCTAGCGCGCCACCCCGACAGATCTCGGCGGGAAGGCTGCTCATACTGGGTTTAGCGCAAAAGCCGCCGAACCCCACAGGAGCCAGTTTCATGAACGGTTGTTCCTACGAGATCACGTACCAGGCGTTGTTCAGGGGTCCGTCGCTGTGCTTTCCATGTGACGAGCGAGGCGAAGTGCCGCTCGACGTGTTGAGCGACAGCGCGCGCGAGAACTATCTGTACGCGCGCGCCGTCGTCGGCGTCGAGTACGCCTATCCCTCGATCAGCCAGGCTCGATTCGCAGCCTAGGCGGATCGCCGACCGGGCGCTCGCGCCCGGCGGGTCAGGCGAGGAGCTCGGGCGGCGCGAGCAGGCGGCCGCGGCCGCCGAGGCGACGGAAGTCGCCGAGCACCTCGGCGGCGACGTCGGCGATTCGATCGGCGGCACAGACGGCAACGCAGGCGCCGCCGAGACCGGCGCCGGTCAGCTTGGCGCCGTGCACGGCCCGGTGCTCCTGGAGAAGCGAGACGAGGCGGTCGAGCTCGGGGATGGACACGTCGTAGTCGTCGCGCAGGCTGGCATGCGATTCATTCATCAGCCGGCCGAGCTCGGCGCCATCGGCGCTGGCGACCGCGCGCACGACGCGCTCGTTCTCGCTGACGATGTGGCGGGCGCGGCGCCGCCAGGGATCGGGCAGTGACTCGACCGTGGCGACGCGCCCCACGTCGCGCAGGCTGGCGACGCCGAGTCGCGCGCAGGCTTCCTCGCACTCGCGCCGCCGCTCGTTGAAGGTGCTCGACGCCAGCGCGCGCGGAACGCCGGAGTCGATAACCACGATCGCGGCTCCGGCCGGCAGCGCCCACAACCGCGCCTCGAGCGTGCGCGTGTCCAGGAAGAGCGCGTGCGATGTGTCGGCCAGGCTCGCCGCCATCTGGTCCATGATGCCGCAGCGAACCCCGGCGTACTCGATCTCGGCGCGTTGCGCCATCTGGGCGATCTCGACGTCGTCGATCTCGATGTCGAGGAAGCGGTGCAGCGCGCGCAGCGTCGCGACCTCGAGCGCAGCGCTCGATGACAGGCCGACGCCCATCGGCAGTTCGGACGAAACGTGGATGTCGAGCGGCGGGACCGCGTGGCCGCGGCGCGCGACTTCCTGGATGCAGCCGAAGACATAGCGTCCGAACGGCTCGTCGGGCAGGCGATCGCGCTGGAACCGAAGCGGCCGCGCGAAGCCTTCCGAGCGCAGCGTGAACTCGTCGTCGACGCCGTGGCCGAGCGAGACCGACGTCTGCTGCGCGAGCGCGATCGGCAGGACGAAGCCATCGTTGTAGTCGGTGTGCTCGCCGAGCAGGTTGACGCGCCCCGGCGCGCTCGCGACGACCTCGGGGGCGTAGCCGAACGCGGCGAGAAATCCGTTCCTCAAGACAGCGTCACCTCGGTCGCCCGCAGCTCGCGCTCCTCTGTCGCGCTCGGATCCATTTTGGGTCATCGAGGATCTCGAGGTCGGCCGATGCCGAAGAACCCCGAAGCGTCAGCGGGCATGGCCGGCGCAGGCAACGATGGGCCCGGGCGTCAATCGGTCACGATTTGCGCCCGGCGCGCATCAATTTCACACATCTGGCATGGCCGGGATGAGAAAAACTCCAGGCCGCACCGAAAAGGATGAATGCGCGCGGCCCGGGAAACCTTCAGTCTTCGCTCGTTGAAGGTTCGCCTCGCGCTGGCCGGTGCGGTGCTGATCCTCGCCAGCGTGGCGCTGACGGTGATCTTCGTGCTGCGCGAGGTGCGGCGCAGCAGCGAGCAGATCGTCCTGGATTCCCAGGAAGACGACGCGCGCCGGATCGCTGGGACGGTGTCGCAGCGGCTGGTCGGCCTGCAGCGCGCCTTGCGCAGCGTCGCCACGCATCTGACGCCGGCCACCCTCGGCGACGCGCCTAAGCTCACTGAGTTCGTCCAGGGCCAGGGCGTCCTGTCGACGCTCTTCGCGAGCGTCTTCGTGGTTTCGCTCGACGGCAAGATGGTCCTCATCAGCGACGAGAACGGCGTGCGCGACCCGGCTCGCAACGTCGCCGACCGCGACTACTTCAAGGACACGGTGCGCGAGCACCGGCCGATGATCTCCCGCATCTCGACGTCGCGCGTCTCGGGCGAGCCGATCGTGATCCTGACGATGCCGGTGTTCGCGGCCGACGGCAGCGTCGCCGCGGTGCTCGGCGGGTCGCTGCGACTGTCGAGCCGCTCGCTGCTCGCCGACCTGACCCAGGAACCGACCGACCGCCCGAGCGCGGTGACGACTGTGGTCGTCGACGCCAAGGGCCAGATCCTCTCCCATCCGATGCGCGACTGGGTGCTTCGCGACGGCGCCTCCGACCCGGCGATCGCCACCGCGTTGCAGGAGTGGCGCCAGCGGGGCAGCCCGATCGAGCCCGCGGGCTATGCGGTGCGAGCTGGCGACCACGAAGTTGGACTCGCCGGCGTTCCGGATGCCGACTGGCTGGTGCTGCGCTCGGGCCGCGCTGATGTCTTGCTCGGCGGGGTCCTCGAAGGCGAGAAGCGCGCCCGCTGGCTCGCCTTCGGCGTCGCCGCTGGCGGCGGTCTGCTGACCTTGCTGATCACCTTCTACCTGCTGCGCCCGCTGGCGCGTCTCAAGCAGCGCGCGTTGCTGCTGATCGCCGAAGACGCCGACGTCGAGGCCGGCTGGCCCGATCTTGGCGGCGAGCTGGGCGACCTCTCGCAAGTCCTCCAGCACGTGATGCGCGAGCGCAAGGCGAGCCAGGCGGCCGGCCAGCTGCTGCTCGCCAAGATGCGCGCGGTGATGGCCAAGGCGCCGGTCGGTATCGCCTTCACGCGCAATCGCCGCTTCGAGCTCGTCAGCGATGAGTGGAACCGCCTGCTCGGTTACGAGGGCTCGGGCCTCGATGGCGAGGCGGCCCGCATGATCTACGCGTCCGACGAGTTCTATCAAGGCCTCGGCACGCGCGTAGCCGCCGCGTTCGGCGTCGGCCGAGTCTTCGCTGAGGAGATCGAGTTCGTGCGCCGCGACGGAAGCCGCTTCTGGGGCCAGCTGCTCGGCGCCCCGGTGGGCCGCAACGACGCCAGCGCTGGGACGATCTGGACCCTCGGCGACATCAGCGAGGAGCGGCGCAAGCGCAACGCGCTGTCCTGGGCAGCGACGCACGATGCGCTCACCAACATCGCAAACCGGCAGGAGTTCGAGAACCGGCTGGCCGAGCACCTCGAGGATAGGCGCCGGCGCGAGGCCGCCTGCGTTCTCTACGTCGACCTCGACGGCTTCAAGGCGGTCAACGATGCCGCCGGCCACGCCGCCGGCGACCAGCTGCTGCGCGACATCGCCGCGCTGTTGCTGGCGCGGATTCGTTCGATCGACCTGGCGGCGCGCCTCGGCGGCGACGAGTTCGCCATCCTGCTGCAGGCGTGCTCGCTGCCGACGGCCTTGAACGTCGCCGAGCAGATCCGCGCTCGCGTCGACTCGCATTCACTGGTCTGGCAGGGCCGCCACTTCCGGGTCGGCGTCAGCATCGGGGTGGTCCAGATCGACGACGGCTACGAAGACGTCGCCAGCGTCATCGCTGCTGCCGACGACGCCTGCTATGCCGCCAAGCACGCCGGCCGCAACCGCGTCCGCAGCGGCGGCCAAGGCCTGCGCCTGGTCCACGACGGCAAGCCCTAGTCGGGACGTCTGAGGTCAGGGCCCGCGGGCCGCGCCGACGCGCGCCATCCATTCGACGATCGTGTCGAGGAGATGCTCGAGCACCTCGGCGTCGTTGCTGCCGCTGCGGGCACGCACGTGAAAGGCGTGATCGGCATCGTCGAACATCGCCAGCGTCGCGCGCGCGCCGAGGCTGTGGGTGAGCGACGTGATCAGGCCAACATCGGCGAGATCGTCACGGTTGCCCTGGACGAACAGCATCGGGCACGCGACCCGGGCCAGGTGCTCGCCGCGCTCGTCGCCGGGGCGGCTAGCGGGATGAAGCGGGAAGCCGAGAAAGACCAGTCCGGCGACGCCGGGCAGGGGCGCTTCGGCCTGCGCCTGCGACGTCATCCTGCCGCCGAACGACTTGCCGCCGGCGAACAGGGGCAACCCGCCGAGACGCCGATTCGCTTCGGCGACCGCGGCGCGAACCGCCGCGTGGGCGACGCGCGGCGGATCGGGCCGGCGCGACGCGCGCTCCATCGACGGGAACTGGAAGCGCAGCGTGGCGACGCCGCGCCTGGACAGGCCACTCGCCACCGCCGCCATGAACGAGTGATGCATCCCGGTGCCGGCGCCGTGCGCGAGCACATAAGCCGCATGTGCCGAATCGGGTCTCGTCAGCAATGCGGAAACGGCGCCGCTGCCGCTGACCTCGATCGAGAGTGCCTGGGTCGGTTCGTCGGTCATGACAAGCCGGCATTCTCACGCGGACCGTTCCGGCCGCGCACGCGTCGTTCGAACGCGGGTCGCGTCATCATCGAACGACGCCGCCTGGATGCCGGGTCGGCGTCGCGACTTCGACCCGGCCCGGGCGTCCGGAGCAGAACTCCGGTCGCACCAGTGCCGCAGGCGATCAGTTCAGGGCGACTTCGACGCGGCGTGCTTCGGCATTGCTGCCGCTGCCGGTGATCGACTCCGGCTTCTTCATTTCGATCTTGTCCGCAGCGACGCCGGCTGCGGTCAGGGCCGCGCTCACCGCAGCCGCGCGCGCCTTCGCCAGCTCTGCGTTGCGCGCCGGGTCGCCGGTGGGATCCGTGAAGCCGCTGACGACCGCCCGCTTGCCGGCGGCGACGCCCTTGGCGACGTCGGCGAGCGCCGACTCGGCGCCGGTCGCGAGGTCTGCCTTGTCGGTGGCGAAGTAGAACTTGACGACGCCGTTTTCGACCTTGAACGACGCGGCATCGCTGATGGCCGCCGCCGGCATCGACGCGGCCGGCGCCGGATGCGCGCCCGTGCCCGTCGTCGTCATCGGCAACAGCGGCACGATCAGCAACGCGACGATGTTGATGATCTTGATCAGCGGGTTGACCGCCGGGCCGGCCGTGTCCTTGTAGGGATCGCCGACCGTGTCGCCGGTGACGGCGGCCTTGTGCGCTTCGCTGCCCTTGCCGCCGTGGTGGCCGTCCTCGATGTACTTCTTGGCGTTGTCCCAGGCGCCGCCGCCGGTGCACATCGAGATCGCGACGAAGAGGCCGGTGACGATGGTGCCCATCAGCAGGCCGCCGAGCGCGGCCGGGCCGAGC
>Ga0070670_100005153_pt1 | contig 10996 bp, 7 predicted proteins | sample KBSS63metaG_FD_64665 | JGI IMG/M metagenome (GOLD analysis project Ga0070670, IMG submission 64665) | Switchgrass rhizosphere microbial communities from Kellogg Biological Station, Michigan, USA - KBS S6-3 metaG | ecosystem: Host-associated > Plants > Roots > Rhizosphere > Soil ... | reverse complement strand
TCGTTGCCCTTTCGTTCGTTGGCGAACTGATAGATGTAGCCGTAGTTCTCCCAGACGAAGAAGGGGAGCACCAGTCCGGCAATCAGGATCGTCGCGTATCCCCATGCGGTCCCTCTCGGCATCCGCGGCAAGTACCGGCCGTACGACAGCGGCAGGAGTTTCATCGCAGTTGCGATCGCCATCAGCAACGGAACCCCACGACCACTGCGGCGCGCCAGCAGCAGCGCCGCCAGCACACACATGAGCATCACTAGGTACGAGCCGTCCTGGACGTAGACGAACCGGTCAGCGAAGTAGCTGAAGTTCAGGTAGAGCAGCGGGAAGAGGTACCACCGCGTCTGCAGGAAGTACCACGCCGATCCGGCGAGGAACAGTGCAGCCAGCGCCAGTGTCAGTCCATAGAAGCCGATGCCGGTCCAGTTTCCAACGGCCAGCATGGCGGCGTGCGCCAGGCGCATCACCGGCGGATACGGCGCGGACTCCTCTTTGGTCCATGTGCTCGCTTCGATCGCCGTCTGCTCGAGGTGCTCCTTCGTGTACATGTCGCCGACGTCATTGAGCACGACCTTCGCGCCGTAGACGTCTGCGATCGTGTCAGAGCCGTAGGAGTCCGGTTGCTGCACGCCGGTGAACAGCGGGACACGGGAGAAATCGAAGTACTGGCGCGGGATCCGAGGAATGGAGAAGCCGACGATGACGAGTACTGTCACCAGGAGAACGAGTTGTTGCGTTCTCCTGGTGACCGAAAGTAGAGCGGAGTCTAGTGCGCGCGCGACACCGGCAAACGGCTTCAGGCGTGCTTCGACTGGCGCTTGAAGATTCCGCTCCAGCCTTCCTCAAACACCGTATAGATGGCCGGGACGAGCACCAGCGTGACCAGCGTCGACGTCAGCAATCCGCCGATGACAACGCGCGCCAGCGGCGCCTGCAGCTCGCCGCCTTCGCCAAGGCCGATCGCCATCGGCACCAGGCCGAGCATCGTCGCGATCGAGGTCATCAGAATCGGACGCAGCCGCGTGCGGCCCCCGAGTTCCACCGCCTCACGAAGCGGCATTTTGTCGCGACGGCGGAGCGTATTGACGTAGTCCACGAGCAGGATCGCGTTGCTGACGACGATGCCCGCCAGCATGATGATGCCGATATAGGCCTGCATGCTGAAAGAGGTGTTGGTCAGCAGCAGCGAGCCAACGACACCAATCGCGGCGACCGGCACCGAGAACATGATAATGAACGGGTCACGCAGCGATTCGTACTGCGAGGCCATCACCGCGTAGACGAGGAGGATGGCGAGGATCAGCACCATCCGCAGCTGCGCGAAGGACTTCGCCTGCTCCTCAATCTCCGACCCGAAGCCGACTTGAAAGTCGAGCGGGATGCGGAGTTCGCTGATGTGCGACTGCACTGCCTTGACCGCTTCGCTGAGCGGGATCTCGATTTCCGCGTTGACGCGGTTGATCCGCTCCATGTTCTTGCGCTGAATCTGTGTCGGACCTGCTTCGCGGCTCACTGACAGCACGTTTTTCGCGGGAACGACCTGCCCCGTGGGCGTGCTGACGAGCACATCGCCGACGTCGGAAATCTCTTCGCGATCCGCCTGCCGCAGCCGGACGACGACCGGGTACTCGTTGCCGCGCTCACGGAACTGAGCGGCGGTGGTGCCGGCAACGTTCGTCTGGATGGTTGACGCGACACTCTGCACCGACATGCCGAGCATCGCCGCCTTCGGACGATCGACGCGGATGGCGATTTCCGGCCGGCCGTCTTCACGGCTGAGGCTGATGTCGGCAAGGCCGTCGATCTTTTCCATCATGTCGCGCGCGTCATTGGCGACTCGCCGGGCATCGTCGAGGTCGTGGCCACGGATTTCCAACTGCAGCCGGCTCGACTGCCCGTTGTTGTTGTTAGTACCGCCTCCGCTCAGGAACCGCATGATCTGGTTGTTACCGCCCGACGGATTTGCGCGGACCACGACGCCGGGCAACCCGGCCAGCTGGCGCCGCAACGCGATCGCGATTTCTTCGTTGGTGCGCTGACGCTCGCCACGCGGCTTCAGGATGATGCGGATCTGGCCGCGGCTCGTGTTGCCGCCGCCGCCCTGATAGTTGTTGCCGCCGCTGCCGCCCTGCGTGATGACCGTGGTCGCCTCGGGAACGAATCGCTTGACGCGATCCTCCAGCGTCAGGAGAACTTCTTCCGTGCGCTCGATGCGCGTACCAAGCGCCAGTTCGGCGTTGACGTTGACCTCGCCTTCGTCGGTCTGCGTGACGAGCTCGGTCTCTACCTTCGGATACAGGTAGGCCGCCAGCAGTACGAGTGCGGCGGCGCTGGCGATCACGGTCGGACGATGCTGGAGCGCCACGTGGATAGCCTTGCGGTACCCCTCGTCCATCCCCTCCAGGAATCGCTCGCTGACGCGGAAGAGCCGCGCCATGACGCCGGTCGCCGACGCCTCCTCATCTGGTGTCTTCAGCCAGCGCGAGCAGAGCACCGGCACGATCGTCACCGCGACGAAGAGCGACATGATGAGCGAGAACATGACGACCACCGACAGCTGCGTGAACATGATGCTGGCGGTGCCGGAGAGAAAGAGCAGCGGCAGGAAGACGGCGATGTGCGTCAGCGTCGAGGCGAGAATGGCCGACCACACTTCCTCGCTGCCGTCGATGGCCGCGGTCATCTTGTCCTTGCCCATGTGCAGATGGCGATGGGTGTTCTCGAGGACGACGATCGCCGCGTCGACAATCATGCCGATGCCGAGCGCCAACCCGCCAAACGTCATCGTGTTCAGGGTGAAGCCGCCGAAGTAGAGCAGGGCGAACGTGCCGATGACCGAGACCGGGATCGACGTGCAGACGATCAGCGTCGAGCGGAAGTCGCGCAGGAACAGGAAGATGATCAGAATGACGAGCCCGCCGCCGACGACGGCGTGCTCCTTCACGTTGTCGATCGCGCGCTCGATGAAACGGGCGTTGTCCTGCGTGACCGTCATGCGCAGGCCGGGCACTTCCTTGTTGACGCGCTCCACCTCGGCTCGCACCAGCTTGGCGATTTCGACGGTGTTTTTACCGGACTGCTTCTGCACCTGCATCTGGATGCCGGGCCGGCCGTTGATGCGCATGAACTGGCGCCGCTGCTCGGTGGTGTCCTGGACGTCGGCGATGTCGCGGAGGTAGACCGGCACGTTCTGCCGCGTCATCACCACGAGATTGCGGATGTCTTCAACGCTCTGGAACTGGCCCTGGCTGCGGACGAGGAACGTGGCGTCGCCCTGATAGATCTCGCCAAGCGGCGTGTTCTGGTTTTCCTGCCGCAGCGACTGGACGACCTGGTTCACGGACAGATTCAGGGCAGTGATCTTTTCCTTCGACAAATCAACATGAATCTGGCGGCGCAGACCACCGTTGACGCTCACGCCGGCGACGCCGTCGAGCCGCTCGAAGCGCGGAGAGATTTCGTTCTCGGCGATTTCGCGCAGCGTGACCGGGTCGTAGTCGCCCTCGATGCCGAGCTGCGCCACCGGCAGCTGGCTCGGGTCGAACTTCTGAATCGTGGGCGGATCGGCGTCCTCAGGCAGGCGGCCGCGGATGCGGTCCATGCGCGTGCGTACTTCGTCGGCGGACTCGGCGAGGTCCGAGCCCCACTCGAAGTTCAGCTGCACCTGACTGTTGCCCTCGGATGACGAGGACTCGATGCGCGTCAATCCCGGCACGGCGCCGACCGCCTGCTCGATCGGACGCGTGATCAGTTCCTCCATCTCGAGCGGACCGACACCGGCGTAGCTGGTGCGGATGTTCAGCGTGGGTTGCTGGAACTCCGGCATCAGATCGACAGGGAGGCGGGTGAGCGAGATGACACCGAGCAGCGTCACGATCGCGCTCAGCATGAACATCGTGACGGGGCGGTGAATCGCTAAACGAGGGATGCTCATAGGAAGTCTCGTCTACTGCTGTGTCGACGGCTGCACGGGAGGTGCACTGCCGCTGGTCGGAGTCTGACCCGAGTTGCCCTGTCTTCCTCTTCCGAATTGACCTTGTCGTCCTTCTCCGGAGAACTGCCCGCCGAACCTGCGTCCTTCACCGGTCCTGCCGGTACCGCTGCGTCCTGATTCGCCCGAAGTGCGCGTGCCACTGAACTGCCCGCTGCGCTGCCCAGTGCCCGTCGCTGCGGCAGCGTCGCCGCCGCGGTTTGCGCCGCCCGGACGCGCAGACGCGGAGTCGGTGCCCTGTCCCGCTCCCTGGCGTCCCCCCTGACCTGCGCCGTCACCGCCGCGTCCGCGGCCACCGCGCCCGCCGGCAACCTGAATGCGGTCGCCGTCGCGCAGTTGACCGGCGCCGGTCGTAATCACTTCAGCGCCTTCAGTGAGGCCGCCGAGAATCTCGACGATGTCGCCCTGCTCGGTGCCGATCTGGACCGCACGGAATACGGCGGTCTCGCTCAGCGGCATGAACACGCCGCGCCGGCCGCCCAGATCGACCAGCGCGTTCGCCGGAACGACAAGCGCGTCCTTCTTAGTGTCGAGCGTGACGCCCACACGAGCGTACATACCGGGCTTCAGGCGGAACGTGGGGTTCGCGATCTCGATTTCGATCGGGGCCGTGCGCGTCGCGGGATCGAGGATGGGTGACACGCGTGCGATGCGGCCCGTAAATGTCTCGCCGGGGAAGGCGTCCACTTGCACTCGCGTCGTGTCGCCGGACTGCAGTTGCTTGAGATCCTTCTCGACGACGTTGGCGATCAGGCGCACGCGCGAAATATCGACCACTTCGACGACTGGAGCGTTCTGGCCAACCGACGCGCCCGGATCAACCAGCCGCCTGGAGATGAACCCATTCACCGGCGAGGTGATGATCGTGTTGCCGAGATTGATCTGCAGCTCGTCGAGTCGCGCTTTCGACTGCTGCGCCTGCGCGCGTGCCAGATCCAGCTGCGCCTGCGCCGACTGGTAACGCGACTCGGTGTCGTCCAGCACCTGCTTGGCGATGAGCTGTCGTTCGAAGAGGCTCTTCGAGCGATCGAGGTTCGTCTTCGCAAGCCCGAGATCCGCATCCCGCTGCCGGATCGTGGCCTGCGAGACTTCCTGTGCGGCCTCCTGCTGCTTGATCTGTTGGACGAGTTCGAAGTCTTCGATCTTGGCAATACGCTGACCGCGCGACACCCGATCTCCGAGGCGGACCGACACATCTTCCAATCGTCCGGCCGCGCGCGGTGCCACGGACACTGTGCTATCGCCGATCAGATTGCCGACAACGGTGAGTTCGGCGGAGATCGACGCGCGTTTCGCGGTGGCCACTTCGACAGTCATCGGCCCACCGCGGCCTCCGCGGCCACCACTACGGTTGCCGCCGCCCCCGCCAAAACCGCCGCCTCCGAAACCGCCCCCGCCCTGGAAGCCACCGCCACCCTGGCCACCGCGTCCCTGTGCGCCCGCCCCGCTGCTCTCCGTGGCGGTCTTGGTGTCCGGCGTTTTGCCGAGCAGGCCTCCGTAGTAGGCCCCGGCAACTCCGGCCGCGGCGAGGACCGCAACGATTACAAGCTTTTTCATGTGGCTCTTAACGATCCGTGATTTCCGCCCGTCGTGTCGTTAACAGAATGTCAAAAGATCACGATCGTCAGTTGAACCCGCCGCCGCCGCCCGTATTCGCGCGTGGCGCCTGGCCGGCGCCGCCCTGGATAGTCGTAATGCCCCCGCCGCCGGCCGCCGGAATCTCCTGCACGCGCTCGAAATCGACCTGGGCGCGCCGGTAGTCGAGCAGCGCCCGGAGCTGGGCATTCTGCGCATCCCGCAGATCCCGTTGCGCCGAGACGACAAAGAAGTTCGTCGACAACCCCACGTCGAAACGGCTCTGCTCGGCTTCGAGCCGCTTTTCGGCCAGCTCGAGCGCCACATTGGATGCTTGCAGCCGCTCCTGATTCGCCTCTACCTGCAACGCCGCATTGGTCACCTCGGTGGCGATCTGCAGTTCGAGCGCACGGGACTGAGCAAGCGTCTGCCGCTGTTGCAGGCGCGCGCGGGCGACGTTTGCCTCCGCCGGGCTGGTCCCTATCGGGTAGCTCAGGCTCAATCCGACGTTCCAGGTCGGAGCGCGGAAATCTTTGATCAATCCGAGGGCGTTCGAAAAGCCGCCCGGAATGACGTCGGTAATGGTGCCACCGAGGCCCTGCCGGACGAACTGCGGGCCGCCAATTCCCGCCAGGCCGTAGCTGGCGGTCAGGTCGAGCGCCGGCAGCTGCGTGTCGGTCAGGCTCTTGAGGTTGATGTCGTTTGCCTGGAGCTGCTTATGGGCGGTTTCAAGATCCGTCCGGCTCCCGAGTGCCTTGCGCACCGCCGCCGCTACGTCGATCGGGGTCGAGGAATAGGTCGGGCGGTCGATCGGCTCGAGCGTCACGCTCCAGAGCGGGTCGTCGGTGCCGTTGACGATGAGACGCTTCAGGGCGAGTTCCGCCGTCCGGCGGGCCGCAATCGTCTGCGTGACGGTCTGCCGCCGCGTCGCCTGCTCGGCCTGCGCCTGGACGACGTCGAGCGGTGCGAGTGTGCCCACCTCTACACGCGCCTGATTGTCTTCGACGAGCCGATTCGCCAGTTGCAGTGAACGCTCCGCCACGTCCGCGGCCTGAATCGCGTACACAAGGTCCCAGTACGCGTTGCGGACGTTGGCCACAGTGCGGGTGATGGTCGCCCGCAGCGTGGTCTCGGAAATCTGCTGATTGATCTTCGTGACCTGCAATTGCGTCCGCGTGCCGTCGATGCGGAAGTTGCGCAGGAGCGGCTGCGCGAATGCCGCGCTGAGGTTGGTGTTGAGCGCAGGGTTCCTGATGGCGAATGCATCGGACTGCGCCTGGCGGTTGTTGTTGAACGCCACGGCGAAGCTGCCGCCGCCCCAGCGCATGTTCTGGGTGAGTCCGTAGTTGTTCGTGATGGTGTCGGTGACGAGCACATCGCCGCCGGCCGTCTGGCTGCGGGCGAACGCGGTCTGGCTGCGCGTGCTGAAGTTCGAGGTCAGCGTCGGCTTGTAGTTCGCATCGAGCGCCGCGAGCGCAAAATCATAGGTTTGCGGATTGAGGCGCTCGACCGCGATGTCCAGGTTTCGCTCCAGCGCGCGCTGCGTCGAATCGTCGAGCGTGAGCTCGACGACGGTGCCAGCGGGCGACGGAGGAGTCGTCGATCGTGTCTGCTCCTCTTTACCGGTCTTCTCGGAGGCACGGGCGGCAGCGAATTCCTGTGCCGCGTTTCGGGCGATCTCTTCGAGGCGTCGAGAGTCCTCGGCCTTGCTCTGCGCGAACGAAAGAGTGCTGGTGAGCGCCCCGACCGTCGTCAGGGCGGCGATGGTGCGATAAGCCTTGTGCATGGTCATCAGCCAGTCAAAAAAATGGGGTTTCGCGAAGTAATTATCTGGGTCGCTCCGGCGCTGGCGGTGGTGGCTGCATCGCGGCCTGGTGGAGCGCCGTGAACTTGAGCCACTGGTCGCGTGTCATCACCTTGCGCATCCCGTACAGCATCAGGGCGCGACTCTTGTTGAGATCGGCGCGGGCAGCTTCAACGAGGTTGATCTGTTCCATGACGACGATGTCGTCGCCGCGCTCCACGAGCCGTTCGAACTTGGCCTCTGCCTCGTCGAGGGCGGACTTCTGCGTCTTCAACTGCGGCAGCGCCTTCTGGAAGATCTCCTCCATGCGGCGTGTCTGTTCCGCGGTGAGCCCGAGCTCCTTCTTATAGCGATCGGATTGCCACCACTTGAAGCCTTGCTGCCCGGCTGAAAGCGTTGCGATCGAAACCAGCGCGACTGTGAGGGCGAGCGTGGCCGTTAAGGAGAGGCGTCTGAACGATTTCATGTTTGACTTCAGGCGGAACTACGACCGCGTCGTCAGCGACGTTTACTGCCGTAGGTGCAAGCAGATACGGTAACACGCGCCGAGCGCGAAGTGGAACAGTGGAAGAACTGGAAAAGTGGAAAAGCAGGTAGGTGCGGCCGGCCTTCAGGCCGGTCCGTTCGCCAGCGAATCGAGGCGCCGGATGACCGTTTCGACGATGTTGTCCGGCGTTGAGGCGCCAGACGTCAGCCCTATCGAGACAGGTCCGGAAGGCAGCCAGTCGGTCGTTTCGATCTCGTGCTTCCCGCCGATTGGCTTGTGCCGGATGGCGGACGTCGAGACCAGCCCGGTGGCATCGGCGACGTGGTAGGTCGGACGCTGTTCGGCGCAGATGCGTGCCAGATTGCAGGTGTTGCTGCTGTTGTATCCGCCAATGACGACCATCAGGTTAATCGGCCGCTCGCCGAGCAGCGCGATGACCGCATCCTGCCGGTCCTGTGTCGCGCTGCAGATCGTGTCGAATGTGCGGAACCGCGCCGCCAGTTGCGCATCGCCGTGCCGGTCGCGCATCGCCTGACGGAACATCTCGCCGATTTCGAGCGATTCCGAGCTCAGCATCGTCGTCTGATTGGCGCAGCCGACCCGCTGGAGATGCGTATCCGGATCGAAGCCGGGAGACACGGCGTGCTCGAACCGCTTCAGGAGCGCGCTGGCATCACCGCCGTGACGGATGTAGTCGCATACCGTTGCCGCCTCCGCGCGATCGAGCACGACGAGATAGGCCCCGCCACCCGAGTGCAGCGCCTGCGATGCCGTGGCGCGCGTCTCTTCGTGCCAGTACTTGCCGTGAATGACCGCGGTGTGTCCGTCGGCGGCATACCGCTTCACGTTCTTCCAGACGTTCAGCACCGAACCGCAGGTCGTGTCGACCAGCGTGCAACCGCGTCCGACGAGATCTTCGAGCAGCTCGACGGTGGTGCCGAACGCCGGCAAGATCACCACGTCCTCCGGCGCGAGCCTGTCGAGCGATTCACCGGCATCGCTGAGGAACCTGACGCCCCTGGCGCGAAGCTCGTTGTTGACGTGCGGGTTGTGAATGATTTCGCCGGTGAGGAAGACTTGCCGATCGGGGAAACGGTGGCGCGCTTGATACGCGTAGTCGACTGCGCGATCGACTCCGTAACAGAACCCGAACTCGCGGGCGAGGTGGACGGTCAGCCGTCCCGAGGTGAATTGGTAATCCGATTCCTTGACGGTGGCGACGAACCCGCTGCCATAACTGCCAGCGAGAACGGGTGCGACTTCCTGCTTGAGGTCCAGGCCTTTCTTGAAGATCAGGGGTGGCACCGCTAACGAACTTCCCAGGCCCTGGGCGTCATCGCATCGAGCGGCCGCAGTGCCGCTGGCCCGTTGCGCGATGCCGCGACCTCGATCTGTTCCAGGAATTCATCGTCGGAGAAGGTCGTCGGAACGACGCGCAGAGACGTCTGGTCGGTTTCGTTGGCGACGATGCGGGATCCGGGGAGGTCCCGGTCCGTCAGCCGATGCGTCCATTGACCGGTGATCACGCCGGCCGCGAATGCGGCTGCGGCAACAGCCGCCGCCCAGCGCATGCGCGGGCGTGAGGTGGTCATGACCATTGAGCCCGGGTTCTGGGCCGGGAACGAGACCACGCGGGCCGGCCGTCCGTCGTCTTCTACGCGCTGCAGGATCTGTGCGTGCTGTTTTTCGAGCCGGGCGTCGGGAAATGCGACGCCGGCGTTCTGTGTGGCCGCATCGTCCAGTTCGGCGAGTATGTTGACGATTTCGACCCGGCGTGCCTCGCACCGCGCGCAGATCGCGAGATGCGCCTGCTCGGTAGACGTCGGGCCGGTCAGGCAGAGTTCGATGAGCCGTTCGTCCGAGATATGTCGATCGTTCATGCAACCTCTCGAGTCGGCGTCGCCAGCAGTTTGCGCAGCCGGCGGATGGCGCGGAACAGATGCACGCGAACCGTGGCCTCGCTGACGCCAAGCGCTGCACTCACATCGCTGGTGCTCTGTTCGGCGACGTGGCAGAGTGTGAACACCGCGCGCTGACGATCCGGGAGCTGCTCGATCGCCGCGGCTATCTGTTGCGCACGCTCACCTGAGATCAGTCGCGCTTCGGGTCCTGGCTGCAGTGCGATCGGATCCGGAAGCATCTGGTCGCTTTGCGACGCCATCGGCATGACCCACCGCAGCCGGCGTGCGCGCGCCTTGCCGATGTCCAGACAGGCATTCACCAGGATGCGCGTGAACCAGACCTCGAACGGCAGATCCTCGCGGTAGGTGGTGATGTGCGTAAACACCTTGACGAACGCATCCTGCACCGCTTCGTCGGCATCGTACGCATCGCGCAGGTAGTGATAGGCAATGCGGACGGCGCGGCGCTGTTGTGTGGCGACGAGGTCGGAGAACTTCTCACGTGCCGCTTCGCGGTCGCCAGCGAGGATCAGCGCCTTCACGGCCGCTGCGATGTCCGAGTCCCGTGAACGGACACGCGCCGCCGGAGCGGTGGATCTGAGCGTCGCTGCGCTTCGTGCCTGGCTTCTCATTCAGGATTACGGGTTGCCGTCCCGGAACGTTTACTGAATCAACAATATACGGTACGATCGGCACTTTCTTCCGCCAGAAACATCGAGGAGCCAATAAGAGATGACCATACAGGTTGAGCGGGCCCACGGCCTCGAAGCCCTGGGCATAGTCCGCGCCGGCCACATCCACTGGAATTTGAGCCCTGCCGCCCTGTACGAAGAGGCGCTCCGCCGCGGCGAGGGCGAACTGGCCGCCGACGGGCCGCTGGTGGCCCGCACCGGACAGCACACCGGCCGCTCACCCAATGACAAGTTTGTCGTTCGCGAACCCCAAAGCGAGCAGCACGTCCACTGGGGCACCGTCAACAAGCCGATCGACGAAGCGAAATTCGAGCTCGTCCACCGGGACATGATGGCCTACGCACAGGACAAGGATCTGTTCGTTCTCGACGCGTGGGGCGGCACCGACCCGAAGTTCCGGATGCCAATCCGCGTCGTCAACGAGTTCGCCTGGCACAATCTGTTTGCCCGCAACATGTTCCTGCCGGAAACCGATCCGGCGAAGCGTGCCGTTCATCGTCCGGAGTTCACCGTCATCGACTTTCCGAAGTTCAAGGCCGATCCATCGCGCCA
>Ga0070670_100005152_pt1 | contig 10997 bp, 8 predicted proteins | sample KBSS63metaG_FD_64665 | JGI IMG/M metagenome (GOLD analysis project Ga0070670, IMG submission 64665) | Switchgrass rhizosphere microbial communities from Kellogg Biological Station, Michigan, USA - KBS S6-3 metaG | ecosystem: Host-associated > Plants > Roots > Rhizosphere > Soil ... | reverse complement strand
TGACAACTGACAGACTCCCACTGAAAACTGATGACCAACGACTGACTCCTCGGTACTCAGTGACCGAGGGTGTACGTCGCGATGCCAGATACCCCCAGGGTTCGCGGCGATGCATGAAGCGCGGTACGCCCTTTCCCCCACGTCCGCAAACGTCAGCCGGTTAACGACGGTATAGCCTATAGCGTCCAACCTGGTCAGCACCGCTCGTTCTCCAAATCTCGCCGCTGCATGCATCGCTCTCGACGTCGTGAGTGGTTTGTTCCGCTCGTTGCTCTCTTGTGCCTGCTCTCGCTTTCATCCACGCGCGCCGCCGCTCAGGTTGGATCGACGACCGACATTCTCACCGGCGTCGTCAGCAATCCCGCCGGCGCTCCGATTCCGGGCGCTACGGTCGAAGCCAAGTCGGTCGAGACCCAGGTCACGCGGCGCACACGCACGAACTCCGACGGGCGGTACACCATCCTCTTCCCTGACGGTGGTGGGCAGTACCAGCTCACCGTCAAGTTCCTCGGCATGGCGCCGGCGACGCTCAACGTCGCGCACGTCGCCGATGAAGATCGGCTCGTCACGAACGTGCAGCTCTCGCAGAACCCGACGCAGATCCAGGGCGTCGTCGTGCGCGCTCGACCAACACCGCGCGACGTCCCCGACCGCCCGACGCCCGGGTCGCAAGAGCGAAATCTGACGCCCGATCAGGTCGCACGGCTGCCCATCGACCCGAACGATCTCGCGCTGCTCGCGACGCTCGCGCCAGGCGTCGTCGGCATCGAAGGTACTGATTCCACCGCCTCGGCATTCTCCGTCGCGGGCCAGCGACCGGACGCGAACAGCGTGACGCTCGATGGCCTAACGTTCGGCGCGTCCACCATACCGCAGGACGCGGTGCGCAACACTCGCGTCATCACGAGCAGCTACGATGTCGCGCGCGGACAGTTTTCCGGCGGGCAGATCGCGTCCACGACGCGAAGCGGCAGCAACTTCAAGCAGGGCTCGTTCAACTATTCGCTGCGTGATGACCAGCTCGCGTGGGAAGCCGGCGACGAGACGTCGTTCAACCGTGGCTACACGCAGAACCAGCTGAGCGGCGGTCTCGGTGGACCCATCGTGAAGGACAAGCTGTTCGTGTTCGGCTCGATGCAGGTCAGGCGTCGCATCGACGCCGTTCCGTCACTCGTGAATGCCGATGCTGCGACGCTCGAGCGGGCCGGCGTCAGCCAGGACTCCGTCGATCGGTTCTTCTCCATCGTCCAGGGCTTCGGCCTCTCGACGACCACTGGGCTCGACGATAGCCGGGATGCGGATACGTATTCCTCGCTCGTGCGCGTGGACTGGCTCGCGTCGAATGGGCATACCCTAACGCTGCGCGGCGACTTTCGCGGAACCGGACAGGACCCGACACGCGTCGGCACACTCTCGCTCCCGCAGACCGGCGGAAACCAGCAAAGCAGTGGCGGCGGCGTGATGGCGGTGCTGTCATCGAACTTCGCCGGCAGATTCATCAACGAGCTGCGCGCGTACGGGCAGACCGACCAACGCCACTCCGACCCGTTCGCCGTTCTGCCGGCGGGACGCGTGCAGGTGAACTCGGACCTCACCGATGCGCGGTCCATCACGACGCTCGTGTTCGGCGGCAACGCCGGGCTACCGCAGTGGTCGCACACGAGGAGCCTCGACCTCTCGGACGAGCTCTCCTGGCTCTCCGGCAACGGCGATCACCGGATCAAGGTCGGGCTGCTGTTCAGCGGATCGCGGTTCGACCAGAACATGACGACGAACCGCCTTGGGACGTACACGTTCAACTCGCTCGAGGATCTCGAGGCCAACCGCCCGTCGAGCTTCACCCGCACCCTGTCGCCGCGCATCCGAAGCGGCACGAGCGTCAACTCGGCGGTGTACATGGGCGACACGTGGCGGCAATCACGCTCGCTGCAACTCACGTACGGCGCACGCCTCGAGCGATCGCAGTTCAACGGCGCACCGGCGTACAACCCGGCGGTCGAGCAGCTCTTCGGCTACCGGACAGACGAGATCCCGACCGACGTGCGTGTGAGCCCGCGCGTCGGTTTCACATGGGCGTTGGGAGGAGCCGGAACGGGCGGGGGCTTTGGTGCTGGCGGGTTCGGAGGCGGCGGTCCTGGCGGCGGACGGCGAGGAGGTGGTGGAGGCGCTGCCGGCGGTGGAAACGGCGCCAGGCCTAACGCCACAGCCGCCCAGTCGACGCCCGTCATTATCCGCGGTGGCATCGGAGAGTTCCGCAGCGTCATCCCGACATCGCTCTACTCGGCCGCACAGAACGCGACCGGGCTGTTGCTGTCCGAATCGCAGCTCTACTGCATCGGCGCGTTCGTTCCGGCGCCGAACTGGGACAATCTGTCGGGTGATGCCTCGGACATCCCCGCCACCTGTGCCGGCGGCACCGTCAACACGCCTCCCACGACTGCTCGGCCTAACGTGACGGTGTTCGATCCGAATTTCGGCGCGCCGCGCGCATGGCGCGCGTCGTTAGGGGCGCAGCGACGAGTCTTCGATCGCATGCAGCTGTCCGTGGACGCGAACTATGCGCGCGGCGTGAACCAGTACGGCTTCCGCGATCTGAATCTGAACGTCACGCCGCGATTCGGACTCGCGGCGGAAGGTGGGCGACCGGTCTTCGCGGACGCGTCGGCCATCGTGCCGGCGACGGGCGTTGTGTCGATCGCCTCGTCCCGAATCGCGCCGCAGTATGGTCAGGTGATCGCGGTAGGGTCGGATCTCGCGTCGCACAGCGAACAGGTGACGGTGGGCGCGAACGGCATCACGCGCTCGGGCGCGATCTTCAACGTGTCGTACACGCTCGGGCGATCACGCGATCAATCCTCCGCGGGCGGCGGCTCCGCAACCGGTGGCTTCGCTTCGGCAACAACCGCCGGCGATCCGAACGTCCGGGAATGGGCGCCGAGCAACTTCGATCGGCGGCACTCGATCGTGGGGACGGTGACGTATCCCTTCAACGAAGGGCTCGAGCTCACGACGATTGCGCGTCTGTCCTCGGGTGCGCCGTTCACACCGATCGTCGCGTCGGACATCAACGCCGACGGCGCACGCAACGACCGCGCGTTCGTTTTCGATCCGAGCGCCACGGCCGATACAGGCGTGGCGAACGCGATGCAGCGGCTCATCGACAAGAGCTCCTCCAGCGTCGCTGATTGCCTGCGGTCGCAGATCGGTGCCGTGGCGGGTCGCAACTCGTGCACGGGTCCGTGGCAGCCGTCGCTCGATTTTCAGGTGAACTACCGTCCGCGCGCGCTCGGACTCGACCGCCGCCTCATGCTCTCGGTGACGACAGTCAACTTCCTCGGCGGCATCGATCAGCTGTTCAATGGTCAGAAACACCTGCAGGGTTGGGGAAGCTTCCGCGCAGGTGACCCGACGCTGTTGTACGTGCGCGGCTTCGACGCGTCGTCGGAGCGGTATCTCTACCAGGTGAACGAGCGCTTCGGCGCACAGAGAAGTGGGCAGGGAAGCGTTGTTCTGCCATTTCAGATCGGCTTCCAGGCACGCTACACGCTCGGACCGGATCGCACGCGCGATCTCGTCCGCGGCGCGCTCGCGCAACGCGGCGTTGGGCGAACCGGTGGCCCCGGAGGCCCGGGCAATTTCGCGTCGCGATTCGAGCGCGTGCTCCCGAACCCGATCACGCAGATCCTGGCGCGCAAGGACTCGATCGCGATCACGGATTCCCAGACCGTGCGCCTAACGATGCTGCGCGACTCGCTCGACGCGAAAAATCAGCGCGTATCGGAGGAGGTCCGGAAGGAGATCGAGAAGGCGGGCGCGAACCCGGATCCCGGAGCGCTGTTCGGCGCGCTGCGGCCGAAACTCGAGGAGGGCCGAGCGAATGCCCAGAAGGCAGTAGCCGAGGCGGAGGCGATATTGACGGCGGAGCAGTGGGCGCGGTTGCCGGACCGCATCAAGAACGCGGGACAGCAGCAGCAGGGCGGACAGAACCGACGGCCGACACCGTAGCGGGAACGGGGAACGGGGAACCGGCAAGAGGGAACTGATCACTGCAGCTTGTAGCTGGTCGCTCGTGCTGGTCGCTGGTCGCCTCGCCGCTAGCTTTCAGATTCCCGCACCGCTCGCAGGCGCTCACCGTTCTCGTTAGGTAATCGGTTCATGCAATATCGGACGTTCGGACGACTGGGCTGGAAGGTCAGCGAAGTCGGCTATGGCATGTGGGGGCTCGCTGGCTGGACCGGGTCCGACGACGACCTGACTCGTCAGGCGCTCGACGAAGCGGTGCGTCTCGGGTGTAACTTCTTCGACACCGCATGGGCGTACGGGGACGGCCGCAGCGAGCGCTTCCTCGGCGAGCTCGTGCGGGCGCATCCCGACCAGCGCCTGTACACGGCGACAAAGGTTCCGCCGAAGAACCGGACGTGGCCATCGCGTCCGGAGTTCTCACTCGACGACGTGTTTCCGCCCGATCACATCCGCCGCTACGCCGAGTCCAGCCTCGAGAATCTCGGCCTCGAGTCGGTGGATCTGCTGCAGTTCCACGTATGGGAAGACGCGTGGGCGCGCGACGACCGCTGGCAGCGCGTCATCGAAGACCTGAAGCGCGAAGGGCTCATCGGCGGTGCGGGCATCAGTGTCAACCGCTGGGAACCGGAGAACGGCCTCGAGACGCTGCGCACGGGTCTCATCGACGCCGTGCAGGTCATCTACAACATCTTCGACCAGGCGCCCGAAGATGAGCTCTTCCCACTGTGTCGCGAGCTCGGCATCGCGGTGATCGCACGAGTTCCCTTCGACGAGGGCTCGCTGACGGGCCACCTAACGAGGGAGACGCAGTTCCCCCAAGGCGACTTCCGGCGGATGTACTTCGGCCCCGAGAACCTCGGCCCGACGATGGATCGCGTTGATGCGCTCACACCGCTCGTGCCGCAGGGGTCGACTCTGCCTGAGTTGGCGCTGCGATTTATTCTCGCGAATGCCGACGTCGCGACGGTCATCCCGGGCATGCGCCGCGTCCCACACGTCCAGGCGAACATCAGGGCGAGCGACCGCGGCCCGCTGGACCCCGAGCTCGTGTCGCGTTTGCGATCACATCGGTGGGACCGGCGTCCGACCGCGTGGTCCGCGTAGCCTCTGTGTCATCCCGAGCGTGAGCGAGGGACCTTCTGTGAGGTAATCGTAGCGGGTCTGGGCACGAGTACTTCACGCAAGGTCCCTCGCTTTGCTCGGCGTGACAACGAACAGCAGACAGGATTGCAGGATTGGCAGGATTGCCGCGCGGGCGGATTGCGGCCGTCCCTGAGACGTCCCTCTAATCCTGCCAATCCTGGCCATCCTGTCTTGTTGTTGTTGTTATTGTTGTTGTTGTTGTTGGCTTTTTCTCGCTCGCTCAGCGGATGGAGCGTGCCCGGGGCCTTCTCTGAAGGCATCTCAGCCGATCCGGCCACGAGTACTTCACAGAAGGTCCCTCGCTGACGCTCGGGATGACATGGGAGTCAATCCTTCCCGCCAACTACCTGGGCATGATTGAGCGCCGCGACGAGCGTCACCCCGCCTAACGTGTTACCCAACGCGGTCGGAATCACGAACCGGCCGAAGTAGTCACCCCACGTCGCCACGCCACGCGCGACCAGGTACGCCACCTCCGTCGACCCCGCGATGATGTGCGCCAGACCCGCGACGCCCACGAGGTACGTCATCCCCACGATCACCGCCACCTGTTCCTGCTGTGACGCCGGCAGCATCCAGACCATCAGCGCAATGAGCCAGCCGGCGAAGATCGCGCGCAGGAACGTCGTGGCGAACTCCCCGCGAAGCGCCTCGCTCGCTACGCCCAGAAACGCGACGTGTACCTCAGGGTCGAACAGTGTCGTTCGCGCCAGCACCCACGCGAACACGATCGTGCCCACGAGATTCGTCACGAGCACGATCGCCCACAGTCGCAGCACGCGGCCAAGCATCTCGCCGGACTTCCGCGTCAGCAGCGGGACGATCGGCGTGAGCGTATTCTCGGTGTACAGCTGCTGACTCCCCAGAATAACGATGAGAAAGCCGACGCTGTAGCCGAGCTTCGCGACGAGCGGCCGCCACGGCGCGTCAGGCAGATGCGAGCGGAGTAATCCCTCCGCGACGAGGATGAATCCCATGGAAAGCCCAGCCGCGAGCCCCGACCAGGCGAGCGCCTGCGGTGAACGCTCGAGCTCCGTCTCGCCCTCGCGGCGAATCACCTCGTAGGTGATGCTCGCGTTGAGCGATTCCTCCTCGTCCGCCTTCTTCTTTTCCTTCTCCTCGAGCTCCGGACCTCCTTCGTCTGGTGGCGGCTCCCGGCGCTCATCCGCCTTGGCATCCGCGACGGCTTGATATGGCGGCATCGATCACTTGGTTGGGTTCATCGCTCGCAATCGCGTGTCTCGTGCCGGCACGGGCCTAACTAGTCGAGGACGTGTTTCATCTGCGCGACATGGCGACGGCGAGCAGGACCGCGGCAGGTAGCAGACACACGAGCCACCATGCACGTGCCACGAGCCGCCTGACGACATGGGGTGTGACGCAGGGCGACTCGGCGACGGCTTGACTGGCGGCATCTACGGCCAACAGGGACTCCCTGATGATTTCCGACATCAAATGGGACCCCAACCAGAACGCGCCTGCCCTGTATCGAATGTCGATGCACGTGCCAACTCACGTCGCGCGACGCGGTGCTCCGACTCACGAAGCATCCTCACCACCAGGGCAAGCGCCGCGACGACGTACGCCAGTCCGCCGGGCACCCACATGATGATGCCGCCGAGCTGCTGGTCCTCGACTGGCGTGAGGCCCCATGGTCCCGTCGTCGTCGCGTACGCGGAGTAGATGAGCCGCGACGTCAGCGTGAGGAGCGCACCGAGCGCTCCAGTATGCAGCACGGTGCCGAACAGCATTCCGATAGACGCGGGCGCGCCACCACGCACGCCACTCGGCTGAAGTACCACCCACCAGAACAGCAATGCAGTGAGCACGAAGCTCAGGTGTTGCGCCGTGTGCATGAGCTCACTCTCGACGGTCGCATCATAGAGTGACGGCAGATGCCAGAACCAGATCGCTGCTCCATGGAGCAGGAACGCGCTCGCCGGGTGAGTCAGCACGTGCCATGGCTGCGCGACTACGCGCGCGCTCACCCAGCGTCCGCTGATCCTCCGCCACCGCGGCGAGAGCGCCCAGACGAATGGAATGAGCGGTCTGCCTAACACCAACAGTGGCGCCGCCACGGTCATCAGCAGCTCGTGCTGCGTCATGTGGGCCGAGAACAGCACGCCGCCGAGCGCGTGGAGTGGTGACAGGAGCGCGAGGGCCAGCAGCGTCCACCCGGCCGCGAAGGCCCAGGCGTCTCGGCGACGCACTCCGCGCGCAATACCCGCGGCATGCCAGAGGCGCTCGAGGCCATGCACGTACAACCCGGCTGAGAGCGCAAGCAGAACGATCGTCACGGGCTCGAACGTCCACGCCCGCCATAGATCGTGTGGGCGGAGCGGTGCGCCGACGTGTGCGAAGACGATCAGGCCCGGGTACACGTGCCGAGGACCATCACCGTGATCCACTGCGCGAAGATGCTGATGGCGAACAGCGCCCCGCCTAACGCCCCGACCATGGCCAGCAATCGCGACCGCGACACAGACCCAGCGCCGGGGTCGGGCCACTCTGCCCCGATGCGTCTCCACATCGAGAAGCCCAGGAACCCAGCAGCGGCCGAGACAGCAAGGCACACTAGGTGAACGACGTGCAGCGACCAGTCATTGCCGGTGTTGCACGCCCAATCCACCATGACGTAGTTGATCTGGAGGTTGAGCAGAAACACGAGCGGACCAGTGAGCACCGAGACCCAGAGCGCGGTGTCGGATACCGGTGGATGCTCACGCGGCGGCGCTTCGGGGCGAACGTCGACAGTGGCCATGCGTCAGACCCAGTGTGGCACGAGGTACACCGTCACGTAACACGGAATCCACGCCAGTACCATGAAGTACGTGTAGAACGCGTCTTCGGCGAAACCGGGGAAAAAGCGCGGCGGCGCGTCGCCGCGCGTCAGAATGACGGCGAAGACGAGCGTCTCGAGCGTATCGGCGAGCAGGAGCGTGAAGTGCGCGAAGACGATCGCCCACGCAACGGACGCGTACGCGTTCGCGTCCCAGCGTACGTTGAGCGCTCCGAACTCGAGGAACCGCAGCGCTGTCGCTGCCATCATGACGACGACCGCGATCCACATCCAGCGCTTCGTCGCCGCTTCGTCGAGCCGCTCCGACGCTTTCGCGAAGAGGTAGCAGGGGATCACCGAGAGGATCAGCACGACGAGACTGATCGTCGGGATGAGCAGGTCGGGCAGCGGCGTGTGGAGCGGTGGCCACGCGTTGAAGTTGCGGCGCACGTAGTAGTACGCGGCGACGCACGCGGCCAGCGTCGCCGTCTCGGCGACCATGAAGCCGACGGTTCCCCACCAGGTCACCGTCCGGCTCCCAAACGCAACGCTTGGCAACTCGCTCGCGTCGAAGACGGGACGCAGCGGTCGTGCGGCCGCGCTCGTGGTATCCGCGAGGATCTGGCCGACGACCGTCATTGCGGTGTCTCCACGATTTCACGCGTGTTCGGCTTCTCTCGCCTGGGCCATCCCCAGGCGACGAGCGCGAAGAACGACAGGCCGCCGCCGACGGCGAACGCGATCGGATCGAAGATGCCCCAGATGAGCGTGATGCCGACCGCGATGGCGGCGAGCAGCGGCGTGATCGTCGGATCGGGGTGCTCGTGGCGCGCGTCGGGCTCCGCGTCGAGCATCGTCGTCTGCAGCACCTCGCGCCGGTCCTCCCGCAGGCCGGACACGGCCTCGAGTGGGCCCGTGTCCGCCCACAGGGCGCTGCGTCCGTGCACGATCGGGATGTAGGCGAAGTTATAGTCGGGCGCGGGGGAGCTCATGGCCCACTCGAGCGTCTCACCGCCCCATGGGTCGGCGCCAGCGTTAGGCTCGGACGCGAGTGCGCGGGCGATGTTCACGACGAGAACGATGATGCCAAGCGCGAGCAGGGCAGCGCCCACGGAGGACGTCAAGTTCAGCAGGCCCCATCCGGTGTCCGCCGTGTACGTGTAAATGCGCCGTGGCATGCCAGCCACGCCTAACAGCAATTGCGGGAAGAACGTGACGTTCACGCCGATGAACAGCAGCCAGAAGCTCAGCTTGCCGAGCGATTCGCTGAGCATCCGCCCGGTGACTTTCGGAAACCAGTAGAACACGCCGCCTAACAATGGGAACACCATGCCGCCGAGCAGCACGTAGTGGATGTGGCCCGGGAGGAAGAATGTGTCGGTGAGCTGCAGGTCGACCGGAACCGCGGCGATCATGAGGCCGGATAGTCCGCCGATCGTGAACAGCGCGATGAAGCCGACGACGAACAGCATCGGTGTCGTGAAGCGCGGTCGCCCCGCCCAGATCGTCGCGATCCAGCAGAAGATCTGGACGCCCGTCGGGATGGCGATCATCGCGCTCGCGGCAGTGAAGAAGCTCTGCCCCGTCTGCGGGAGCGGTGTTGCGAACATGTGGTGGACCCACAGTCCGAACGACAGGAATGCGACCGAGACCATCGACAGCACCATTGCTGTGTAGCCGAACACCGGCCGGCGCGAGAACGTCGCGACGATGGACGACACCATCCCGAGTGCCGGGATGAAGATGATGTAGACCTCGGGGTGCGCGAAGAACCAGAACAGGTGTTGCCAGAGCAGCGCATCGCCGCCTTCGGCCGGATTGAAGAACTGCGTCGCGATGAGCCGATCCATCGCCAGCATCATGCTGGCGGTCGCGACGAACGGCATCGCGACGAGCACCATGAACGACATGATGACCATCGCCCACACGAACAGCGGCACGCGGTTGAGCGACATGCCCGGCGCGCGCTGCTTGAACACCGTCGCGATGATCTCGATGGCGGCCACGATTGCCGCGATCTCCGTGAACGTGATCATCTGCGCCCAGATGTCGACGCGCTTACCCGGCGAGAACTCGGGCCCCGCGAGCGGCGGGTAGCTGAACCACCCCTGGTCCGGGCCGGTGTTTGTGAACAGCCCGACGTACAGCAGCACGCCGCCGATCAGGTACGTCCAGTACCCGAATGCATTGAGACGCGGGAACGCGACGTTGCGCGTCCCGATCATCATTGGCACGAGATACAGCGCGACCGACTGCACGACGGGAACGGCGAACAGGAACATCATCGTCGATCCGTGAACCGTGAACAGCTGGTTGTACCGGTCGGGACCGATGAGCGAATTCTCGGGGCGCGCGAGCTGAACGCGGATGAGCGCGGCTTCCACACCGGCGAGGGCGAAGAACGCGAACGCGGTGATGATGGAGCGGAGCGCGATCGACTTGTGATTGACAGACGTGATCCAGCCCCACAGTCCGGGTTTGTTTGCCCAGACGCGTTCCAGACGAGCGTGGACCGATTCGTCAGCCACATCGCGTGGCGCGGATTCGGCGGGTACGGGTTGCGCGGTCACTTGAGTGTCTCCAGGTAATCGAGCAACGCATTCATCTCGGACGGCGGCAGCGGATTCGGCGGCATGTGCACGCCGGGCTTGATCAGTTGAGGGTTGAGAATCCAACGGCTCAGGTTCTCACGCGTGTTAGGCAGGGAGCCAGCCGCGATCGACGGGCGCGTCGCGAGGTGTGACAGCTCGGGACCCACACGGCTACCGGCCGGCGTTCCGCTGATCGTGTGGCACATGACGCACGTGCGTTGTACGAAGACGTCCTGCCCGCGCTTTGCCGAGCTATCGGTTGGCGGCGACGCCGACGCGAGCTGCGTCACATACCACTGATTGAACCGCGCGGGCGACTCGGCGACGACGTCGAACGCCATCTTCGCGTGCTGGTAGCCGCAGAACTCCGCGCACCGCGCCTTCCACACACCGGGGCGATCGGCCTGCAGCCACGTCGTGTTCCGGTGGCCCGGAATCGCGTCCTGCTTGCCGTGCAACTC
>Ga0070670_100005150_pt1 | contig 10997 bp, 12 predicted proteins | sample KBSS63metaG_FD_64665 | JGI IMG/M metagenome (GOLD analysis project Ga0070670, IMG submission 64665) | Switchgrass rhizosphere microbial communities from Kellogg Biological Station, Michigan, USA - KBS S6-3 metaG | ecosystem: Host-associated > Plants > Roots > Rhizosphere > Soil ... | reverse complement strand
GCGTGTGCGCTCACGAGGTCTGCTCGCGCCTGCTCGATCGTCACACCCGCCTTCATGCGCGCGACGCCGTCGAACGAGTAGGACTGGCCCTGCTGATTCGGATCGCCGTTGAGCGGCATCCAGAACTGCGTTTTCCCGGGGAAGTCGGCCTCGGGCGGCAGGACGCCGATGATCGTGTACGGGACGCTGTTGATGCGAAGCGCTTGTCCCACGACGTCACGCGACCCGGCGAACCGCGTCTGCCACAACCCATACGCGATGACGACCACGCGCGTCGGCGTGGGGCCGTCCTCTTCTTTCGTGAACGTCCGCCCGAGGATCGGACGGATGCCTAACACTTTCGGGAAGTCGTACGTGACCGCGAGTCCGTCCGCGCGCGTCACTCCTGATTCGTCCGCGAGATTGATGCTCGTCTCCGACCACAGCGCCATCGCGTCGAACGCGCGGGCGCGTTCTCGCCACGTGAGGAAGTCGGGATAGTTGATGCCCGTGAATTCGAGGTTCCACGCCGGCGCGCGCTCGTTGAGATACACAAGCCGCTCGGCTTGGGGGAACGGGAACGGACGCAGGAAGAGTCCATCGACGATCGCGAAGACGGCGGTATTGGCCGCCACGCCTAACGCGAGCGTGAGCACGATGAGGGCTGTCGGTCCGGGTTGGCGCGTGAACGACCGTACGGCGAAGCGCAGGTCGGCGACGAACGAACGCATCGTGGACTCCTCGTTAGGGCGCCTGCCGCGACGCCGCCAGTGCTCGTAGGGCGCGCGTCGCGCGATGTCCAAGGTGGACGCGATCGCGAACCAGAGTTGCGCGAGCAGACCGCTCGAGCGAGCGGCGCTCAGCTCATCCGCGAACAACGCTTCGATCTCGGCGGCGTCGCGGTCGCGCATGTCGGCCGGGAGCAGGAAGAGCAGAGCGCGATACAGGCGGACGACGAATGATCGGCGTGGCGAACGGGGCGTGGTCACGAGGACTCTCCGACTCGCGCGAGCCGTCGCTGCGCCACACCCACGAGCGACTGCATCCGCTCGATCTCGGCCACCAGCGCGCGGCGGCCTTGTGGCGTCATACGGAACCAGCGTCGGTGGCCACGGTCCTCATCGGCTTGCGGCGCGACGTCGAGCTCGCGGATCCATGACGCTTCGCGGAGCTCGTCGAGGGACCCGTAGAGCGTGACGGGCCAGAGCCGGAGCTCGCCGCCGGTGAGCTCGAGCACGTCCCGCACGATGCCCGAGCCGTGGCGATCCCGCTCGGCCAGGGAGAGCAGGATGAAGAACCAGTGCCGCCGCATGTCGGTCGCCATGCGCGATTATACAGCACAGTATAATCGATCGGCAAGTATGTCATTCACGGCAGGAGCCACTCTTGCATCCGGCGGCAGCTTGGCGAGTACCAAGTGCGTCAGCGACTGCTCAGCAGCAGGTGTCAGGCATCAGGTCCCGTATCCGCCGGCTTGGGGCGCGCGTGGGTCGTACTCGCGGCGGACTGACACCTCGTACTCAATGCTGGAGTGCTGAGCGACTGGCCAGGACGCCGAGATGATGTCTGGCTAGAGCAGATGCTTGCCCGTGGCAACGTGGGCGATGAGCACGTCGGGCACATCCTGAATCGCGCGATGGTAGCGCCGATGAAACCCCTCGCCGTTCTCGTCGGGGCGCAGCAGCGCGCGCGCCTGGTTCAACAGGGCTTCGCCGTCAGCGACCGTCGGCTCGTCCGCGGCGAGCAGCTCATCGATCTGCACGACGAGGCCCGACAGCGGGTGCAGCCAGGCGAACCATGGGTCGTTCAGCACGAGCTGGAGGAGCGCGCCGCTGCCCTCGATCCGTCCCTGCTCACGCTCGTAGCGGATGCGTGCGTCGTCGAGCAGCGCCTTGTGAATGCGCAGCAGGCCGACTCGGACGTCGTCGAGCTGACGGCGGTCTTCGGCCGACAGCGGACGCGATGGGGCCGGAGAAGGTGAAGAGGACGGAGCGTTCGGCGGCGGGCTGGTCATTGCAGGAAGGCGTTTAGTCGGCGTTGCGGTCAGTCGGTTTTACGGGATGGTAATGGCTGCGCAAGCGTCGCGCCTCATAGCTCGTCCACTACCCTCGACTGGTACGATGCGCGAGTCTTCAGGCGTGACCGATCCACGGCAACTTCCGACGCGACCAATCGAGCAGGTGCGTGAACGCGTCGTCGAGGCGCTCAGCGAACACTTTGCCCGCGACAATCTGTCGATCGAGGATCTCGAGACGCGCATGGCGCGCGTGTACTCTGCGACCACGCCGCACGAGGTCGAAGCGTTGCTCGATGACCTGCCGGCGCTCGCCACGGGTGCGCCGGTTCCGGTTTCGGTCGACTCGTTCTCATCCACCCCGAAGCTGCGAGAGCGGCTGGTCGCGATCATGTCCGGGATCGTGCGCCGAGGGGCGTGGCGGATTCCGCGACGGCTGAGGGTGGTGGCGATCATGGGCGGCGTCGAGCTCGACCTCCGTCAGGCGGAGCTGCCGCCGGGTGTCACGGAGATCAGCGCGTTCGTGCTGATGGGCGGGCTCGTGGTTCGCGTTCCGCCTGGTGTTCGCCTCGAGACCGACGGCTTCGCGTTCATGGGCGGATTCGAGGATCGCATGCACGACCCGGGCATCGCGCGCGCGGACGCGCCCGTAGTGCGAGTGACGGGTGTCGCGATCATGGGCGGGGTCGATGCCCAGGTACTGGCGGTCGGGGCATACGTCGACGATTGAGAGCGGGAACGGGGAAGAGGGAACCGGGAACGGAGGCTGCTCGCAGCGAGCGACACGCAGCTACCGGTTCCCGGTTAGCCGTTCCCGGTTCCCGCTCTTCTCCCACTCCACTTCATCTCCAACACGAATCTCTCCGCCGGTTAACACCATCGCGAACGCTCCGCCGCGCCAGTTCGGATACATCGCCGCGCGCAGGCCGGGAACGGCTTCCTCCATGCGCTCGCACGGCTTGGTTTCGCCGGCGATCTCGAGTCTCGCGACGCCGATGCGGAGTACGCGCTTTCGCGTGTCGGCGAGTGCGACGCCACTGATCATGAGGTTCGCGCGACGAGTCGACGGCGGCGCGTCGGCGCCGGTCTCGCGCATCAGTTCCTCCCAGATCTCGCGCTCGATGATGGTGACCTGCCGGCGGCTGCTGCGATCGATGCCGCCCTCGAGGCCTTTGCCCGCGATCAACACGACCGACTCGCGAGCATCCATCGGGCCGCGGTGAGCACGCTTCAACCAGATCGCCTCTAGCCGACCAGCCATTCTGAGCCCTCGGGTTCAGAGTCGAATGTCGTCGTTCGATCGCAGCGTGGTTGAACCGCTTCGGCACGCATCCAGAACGAAGGTGTTTCCGGAAAACGCCGGAAACAACTGACAGGGCCCGATCCCATCGCGACCCCGACAGATCGTCGCGCCGGGTCTTTTTGAAAAAGGGGAACGGCCTCGTGAGACCACTGCGTCCCCGAGGCCGCTCCCCTTTCCGTCACGGCTCGTTGCGGCACCGACTCTCCCGACGCCGGACCGATCCGCCCGATCCGGTGTTTCCGGCCGTTTCCGTTCACACCCTCGGTTCTGGATGCGTGCCGAAGCAGTGGCTAACTCGGTTCAGAGATGACTGCGAGCAGCGGATAATGATCCGACGCCGCAGCGGCATCGGGTGCTTTGTCAGCTACCGAGCAGTCGTTGATGCGCGATGCGTACTGCTCCGGCGTGAAGACGTAGTCCAGCCTAACGTGGGCGCCCCACGTCGGGAAGGTGTAGCCATCGCCCGTCGGATGCAGCCGACGCCACGCGTCCACGTACCGCTCATCGAGCATCACCTGAATCGTCTCGCGCGCGATGTCTCGGCCGCTGATCCACACCATCGCGCGAATCCAGCGCGGCATCTGAGCGACCTGCAGACGCTCGCCCGGCGCGAGCGCGTTGAAGTCACCGGCAATGATGTGAAAGCCGTTCTGATGCTCGCGAATGCCATCGAGCAGCAGGCGTATCTCGCGCGCGCGACGGCGCTCGCTCCACTTCGAGAACCACGCGCTCAGGTGAAGCCCGAAGATCCTGGGGTGCGGTCCCTCGAGCACGACCTCGAGAAACGGATGCTTGGCGCCCCGCGGACTGTGCCAGGCGTGATGCGTGACCGGTAAGCGACTCAGAAATCCAGTCGAGTGTCCGGGCCGGGAACCCCAGTGCGCGAAGCCGGCCTGTTCAGCGACACGCTCGATCACGCGCGGGTCGGTCGCTTCCTGCAGCACGACGATGTCGGGTGCGCATCCCTGGATCACCGAAGCGAGCTGCGCTTCGCGTCCCGTTCCACCATACCGGATGTTGTAACTGAGGAACCGCAGGCTCACGCGCGGGCGTCGTCCGTCGAACCACGCCGACGCTCAGCCAGCACACCGGAATCAGCAGCCTCGTTTGCGCGAGTAGGCGCGTCGGCGTGGCCGCTCGCGACGTCAGCCAACGATCGTTCTTCCTCCTTTTCCTGGGCCCCCTCTTCATTCTCGCCGGCGTCGATGAGCTTGAAGTACGGCTGATCGAACAGCACATCGCGCGCATACTGCACGAAGCTCGACGTCGCCTGAATGTTCACCGGGCGCCCCGCGATCTTGCAGAGCGCGCGACGGAGCGGAACGAGCGACGGACACGAATGCGGCGTGTGGTCGTTGAGCGGCGCGGTGTGCAACTTCGGGATGTAGAACGCGTCGTCGTTCCACAGCTTGAGCATGTCGCCGCCGACGAGCGTGAGGTCGATGTCGCTGGTGCCTGGGCCATCGGCGTCGAACGGAGCTCCGTCCTCCCACCGCACGCCAATCACGGCGCTGCCGCGCAGTACTACGGTAACGTCGGCCGGCAGCGCTTCGCGTAATGCACTGACGAAAGCGTCGAAGCGCGCGCGATCAGCGCCGAACGCGAGCTGCACGATCCGCTCCTCTATCTGAGCGTCGGTCAGCTCGCGAGTCTTCTCGGTGGCTTCCTTGGCCTGCTCGTTCATGGTGTCCGGTGTTGAGGTCGAGCTACCTCAGTAGCAAGCCCTGAACCGTCTCGGCCATAACCGGACTCCGCCATGCGACGTGCGTCTAGTCTTCTTCCTCGTCCTCGTCTTCCGAGTCAGCGCTGGCGGCACCGTTCGCCATGCGCTCACACGATTCGGCGCAGGCCGCGCAGATCTCGGCGCAATGCACGAGCCGTTCGTCTCCGGAGATCGAGCGGCACGCCTCCTCACACGCCCGGCAGAGCTCGGCGCAGGCGGCGCACGTCACCACGTGATGGGGCGATCCGCGCAGCATGAAGTTCGCGCTGACCTGACAGATCTCCGCACAATCCAGGAGCACGCCGATCATGTTGACGTCGGCGTGCTCGCCACCCTCCGTCATGCAGTACTGGGCGGTCATCGTGCACACGGCGTGGCAGTTCAGGCACTCCTCGATGCAGCGCTGAAGCTCGTCGTGCTCCTCTTCGTGCTCGTGATCGGGGTCGTACTCGTGCCCATGTGAGTGCTCGTGGCTGTGAGCCATAGCCCCTCCGCCCCTGACGAACTGGTGGTATTCGCAGCGTTTCCGTGATCGACCTGGACTTTCGGCACGATGCGTACCGTGGTCCTTCGTCGATCCTGTAATCACCACAGAAGTTCGCCGAGGGCAAGAGGCGAATTCGCTTACAGATAGCTCAACCAGCGATCGCTGCGACGGCTCCGCAGCGCGGCGAACCACCGACATGGGAAGTAGAGGATGACTACGGTCGCGATCGTTATCGCGTAGAGGGCGGTGAGACTGTACATGTAACCCGGCGGCGCTGGCGGCACGAACATGGGATGATTGGCTGTCATCCACGGGATCACGCTGCCGAAGCGTGCGATCGACAGGCCGACGAAGATCAGGTGGATGAGTGGGATGTGCAGCACGTAATAGAAGAGCGGCACGCGTCCGAACACCGTGAGCACGCGCGCGACCGGTCCGCGCGCACGCTCCAACAGTGGAATGAGCAGAATTGTCGGCCCGAGCGTCATCAGCAGAAACAACAGCGACGCCGGGTACTTGGCGGTATTGATGAACTGCAACGCGGCTGGCATGCGGGGCAGCGGCCGTCGTTGTGCGCGAGGCGGTGCTCCACCAGCCCCCGCGTCGGCTGGCACGTTAGGCGGACGAGCCGGTTGCCCAGTCACTGTCTGACCGCTCGACGCCGCCATCTGCGCCGCGGCTCTCTGCGCAGCTGCCCTTTGAGCCGCATCACCCCACGGACGCGGATCGCCGTAGATGTTGAATCCGCGCAGTACGAGAAACGCGACGACCGCGCCGCCGCCTAACGCCAGGCAGATCCGCCGGCGGCGGGCGGCATCCGACCGCATCACGGGCCCGAACGCGTAGCCGGCGGCCATCACGCCGATCCACGGAACGATCGAGTACAGCACAGCGAGCTGCGGTCCATTCTCCCCGCCACCGAGCGAGATGCTGCCAGCGCGGTAGAACAGCTGATACAGCCACCCGACGCTGCTCGCGCCGAGTGACTGGTCGAGCTGCTGCGCAAAGGGATCGGTGAGGTTGTGGAGCGCGATGATCGCGACGCCGATGGTGCCAGTGGCCGCGAGCGGGAGGTAGACGAGTCCCGCCATGAGGATCATGCACCATCCGATCACCCAGATCACGCCAGCGAGCGTGTAGTGCGCGTAGTCGAAGTTGAACGTCCACGCGAATCGGAGCACCGTCAGCTCGAGCAGCACGAGCCACGCGCCGCGCGTCAGGAGAAACCGCGCCAGCACGCCGCGATCGTGCACGCCGCGATCGCGCAGCTTCTCTCCATACAGAAACGCCGCGGTACCTGCGAGGAAAATGAATGCCGGCGCGCAGAAGTTGGTGACCCATCGCGTGAAGAACACGCCGGGCCAGGGGCCGCCGGCGGGAACCCCCGCGTACACACGCACGTGGTCGATTGCCATGAGCACCATCACGGCGCCGCGGATGATGTCGATCGAGGCGATCCGCCGACTCTCGCCGGCGGGCCTGCCGCTCGCTCCTCGCTGGTCTGCTGCTGGAGGCGCATACGCGTGTCGAGTCGCGCCGCCGCCCGCGGGTGAGATGACAGTGCTCATCCTCGAGTCCTCGGTCCCTGGTTGAGCAGGACTGATGATGCCGCATGCTGCTCGAGCACAACGGCCAGTCAGCCAGCGGTGCGGGCTGCTGGTGAATGGTCACCGTGGCGCAGCCAGTGGGCTGCCAGTGGGCTGCATGCGGCCCACGCGTTACCCCTTTCGGATCAGCTCCGCCACCTGTTCACGCCGACGCCGACTGACAGGCACGCGCGTCCCGTCGCGCAGCACCAGCACCGATTCGCCCGAGCTCGCCGTCCTCATTTCGCGCACACGATCGAGCCTAACGATCGCGGACCGGTGCACCCGCACGAAGCAATTCGCATCGAGCCGCTGCTCCAGTGACGCGAGCGACTCGCGGATGAGGTGGCGTCGCCCGCGCGCGTGCACCGCTGCGTAATAGTCCTCCGCCTGAATCCAGTCGATCTCGTCGACGTCAAGAACAAGGTCACCTGTCGCCGTCGGCACGACCAGACGCCGGGCCGGAGCCACCGCGGCACCCGACGCTACACCGGCCGCATCGCCTCGCGGGTCACCTCGACGATCGTGCGCCGCGAGCAGATCGCCGATCCGCCGCGTCAGCTCCAGCGCCTCCGCGAACCGCATCCGCTCGCGTACTCGGTCGAGCGCCGCCGCGAATCGCGCCTCGTTCACCGGCTTCACCAGATAGTCCAGCGCGTGCGTCTCGAACGCGCGCACCGCGAACTCATCGTACGCCGTCACGAAGACGACGTGCGGCATCCGCGCCGCGCCACGCGCGCGTACGACCTCGAACCCGTCGAGCTCCGGCATCTGCACGTCGAGAAAGACGAGATCCGGCGCGAGTGTCTCGAGCGCCGTCAACGCTTCGCGCCCGTTCCGACACTCGCCAACGATGTCGACGTCCTCACACGGCTCTAGCAGCTGCCGGATCCCACGACGCGCGAGCGGCTCGTCGTCGACGATGAGCGCACGAATCATCGTCCTGGGGACCGGAGATTGGGGACCGGGGACTCGGCCGCCACCACCTTCGCCGCGCCGGCGGCACTACGGAATGGCAGCGTCAGCTGGACCAGTGTACCTCCGCCTTCATCCTCCGAGCGAGGGAGCAACTCGAGCCGTGCGTGCGTCCCGTACATTGTCGTTAGGCGCTCACGGACGTTCGCCAGGCCGAGTCCATTGCCCGGTGCATCATGATGCGCGCTCGGCGGTGCGGCGAGGCCAGCGCCATCGTCACTCACGCACAGCACGAGGGAGTTCCCCTCCCGTCGCGCCGAGATCTGCACCGAGCCACCTTCGGCTCGCTTCGAGATGCCGTGTCGGAGCGCGTTCTCGACGATGGGCTGCAGGAGGAATTCGGGCACGGCGGCGTCGAGCAGATCGTCTTCTACGTCGAAGCGCACCCGAAGACGATCGGAAAAGCGCACCTGCTCGATCGCCAGGTAGCGCTCGAGAAAGCGAAGCTCCGAGTCGAGCGAGACCTCGTGCGCCTTGTCGCTGCGCAGGACCTGGCGCAGTACGTCGCTCAGGAGATCGAGCATGCGCCCGGCCGCGACCGTGTCCTGATCGCGCACCAGCACGGTGATGGCGTTCAGACTGTTGAACAGGAAGTGTGGATGCAGCTGCGTCCGGAGCGCGCTCAGGCGGGCTTCCGCGACCTGCGCCGCGAGCCGCGCGGTCTGCGCCTCGCGCTCCGTCGCCTCCACGAAATACGTGAAGGCGTACATGCAGCCGAGGATCGTGAAGTACATGAACGTGCCCCACGGGATCGTCGTGAGCAGCCAGTTCGTGAGATGCTGCGTCTTCGTGATCTGGGATGGGCCAATGCCGAGCACCCACCGGAGCGACGCGCCGGCACTCGCCCACCCGATGCAGAGCAGCAGCGCGCCGCCGGCGTGCGCGAGCAGATTGCGTCCGACGATGGGCGGACGAAGCGGGAAGCGCCGCGCGAGCCAGTACACCAGCGGCGTGAGGGCGCCGAGGATGAGCCACTCGTTCGCCTGCCAGAACACCTCCTGCCAGCTCGTCGGCCTGCCGGCGAGCACGCCCTGGACGTACGTGAGCCCACCGTCGAGGACGGCCGGCACAACGCAGGCGGCGGCGATCACGAGCCAGAGTCGACCGATCTTCACGTCGAGAAGCTATCGAACGGTCGGGTGCACAGGCGAGCGTCGGCAGCAAACGGCGCCCCGGACGCAGCAGCCGGTCGCGCTACGCGGCGAGTGGTTCGTTAGGCGCGGGTTGTCATTCCGAGCGGAGGCCGAAGGCCGCAGTCGAGGAATCGCGACCGTCCGGACAGAGAGCCCTCTACCGAGTACACTCTCGATTCCTCGACTCGCTACGCTCGCTCGGAATGACAACCCGCTCGGAATGACAGCCGGCGAAGTCGATGGCCGCGGCGATCGTCTCCGGGTCACGCAGGATGCGCTTGTGACCGAGCGATGGCGCCGGAACCAGCCGACTGCCTGTCCACGCGTCGGCCAACTGCGTCGCGAACGTGAATGGGACCTCGCGGTCCGCCGGGTCGTGGAAGATGATCGCGGGCACGTCGGTCTTGCGCGCCGCGACGAGCGCGTCGAGCGATTCGACCGACCGACCCACGCGCTCGACCACCCGCCGCATCATCCCCACCGCACGCTCCGCGGGAAGCCCGATCGCTCGGCTGAACCGATCGACGTAATACGCCGGTCCGGGTGCCGGCGAGAAGAGCACCGCGCCCCGCACCGGAAGTTCGAGTTCTGTGATCGCGAGGACAGCCGCGGCGCCACCGAACGAATGACCCACGACCACCTCCGGTGCTCCAAGCGCACCGCACACCGCGTCGATCGCGCGGAGGAAATCGACCAGCGAGCTCTCGCGACCGGGCGACTGTCCGTGTCCCGGCATGTCGAAGATGATCGCGCGATGGCCGGCGCGTGCGAACGCGCGCGCGAGCGGCATCATGTCGGACGCAGAACCGCCCCACCCGTGGAGCAGCATGACCGTCGGTCCGTCGCCTATCACGGATGCTGGCACCTGAAGCGAGCCGCCTCGCACTCGAATGTCCAGTGTTCGGATGCGGCCGTGGCCGATATCATCAATGGCTGCTTTGTGGCTCGATGTAGCCCGCTTCTGGCGCGGTGGTGTCACGAACATCTTCGCCGCACGTCGCTCAGCGGATTCCGGCGCAACGCGTGATTCAAGGGCGAACCAGAGTCGAAGCGCTCTGAGGCTCGCGGGAACAGCGCGATCGGTCGTGCTTTTTATGGTGCGGCTCATGAGGACAGAACCGGGATCAAGTGTGAGTCGAGCTTCGAGCGCCCGCGACCAGAACGTCGAACGCGCCGATCGCGCGGGACTTCGCCAAGGGGTCGCGAAGTAGGCGCGCGCAGTGGTAGTAGCTGAGCACGACGCCGAACAGCTGAAAGGCGAACAGGTCCGGGTCGACATCCGACCGAAAATGTCCGGCTTCTATCGTCAGGCGCACCGACCTCGCGAGCATCTCGAGCCACCGCTGTTGTTGCACGACGAGGGCGTCGCGCGCCGGGCCCGGGCGGTCGTCGAGCTCCGCGGCCGCGTGCATGAAGACGCACCCGCCGGGAAGGCTTTCATGCTGTTCCCACTGCAGCCAGTGCTCGAACAACGCGCGCAGCCGTGGTTCACCGCGAGGTGCCGTGAGCGCGGGTGCGACGACGACCTGCGTGAACTTCTCCGCCGCGGCGTTCAGAACGTCGACCTGCAGCGCCTCCTTGGAGTCGAAGTGCGCGAAGAGCCCGCTTTTGGACATGCCGACATCCGCAGCGACTTTGCCGAGCGTGATGCCTTCGATGCCGTCAACGCTGGCGGCGCGAAGAGCGGTTTCGACGATGCGACTGCGCGTGATGGTCCCCTTGGACATGCCAAAATAATACGACCGATCGGTCGTAAATAGCAAGATTCAATCTGCGCTTGAGAGAATTGCCTTGCGC
>Ga0070670_100005146_pt1 | contig 11002 bp, 10 predicted proteins | sample KBSS63metaG_FD_64665 | JGI IMG/M metagenome (GOLD analysis project Ga0070670, IMG submission 64665) | Switchgrass rhizosphere microbial communities from Kellogg Biological Station, Michigan, USA - KBS S6-3 metaG | ecosystem: Host-associated > Plants > Roots > Rhizosphere > Soil ... | reverse complement strand
GGCAGCCTCCGCCGAAGCTGCTGCCCCCTTCGCCCCCATGGCTACACCCACATCGGCCGCCGCCAGCGCGGGCGCGTCATTGACGCCATCTCCAATCATCATGACCGGCCCGTGCTTGCGCTCGGACAAGACCACCAGGTTTTTCTGGTCGGGGCCGAGCTCAGACCTCAAGGCATCGATCGGCAGACCTCGCGCGACCGTCTCCGCCACATCGCGGCGATCGCCGGTGGCGAGCACAATGCGTTCGATTCCCAGCTCCCTGAGCCTGTTCAGCAGGACCTGCGTGCCCGCGCGCAGCTCGTCGGTCAGGATCAGGCTCCCGGCAAGCTTGCCGTCAATCCCGACTGCGACCGCTGCAGCGCCAGCCGGCCGGTCTGCCCGCCATAAGGAAAGACCGACGCCCAAGACTTTCCCGCTCACGAAACGATGTCCGCCGACGGTCACACGACGACCATTCACGCAGCCTTCGATACCCTCGCCCGGCGATTCAACCACGTCGCTGGGCACGGACAGCTTGAGGCCTTTGTTCTGGGCTTCCTCCACAATGGTCTGGGCAATGATGTGTTTGGATACTTGGTCGAGGGATGCAGCGATCTGAAGAAGCTCGTCCGCGGACTGGCCCGCGCCGACCCTGATCGAGGCCACGCGCGCACGGCCATGCGTCAAGGTCCCGGTCTTGTCGATCACCAACGAGCGCACATGCGCCATCGTTTCCAGCGCCAGCCCGCCCTTAATCAAAATTCCGTGCTTGGCCGCTCGCGAAAGGCCGGAAACGATTGCCACTGGGACGGCGAGGATGAGCGGACACGGGGTGGCCACCACGAGCACCGCCACGGCACGAATGGGATCTCCACTCCACGCCCAGGCCGCTCCCGCAAGCGCGACGGTCGCCGCCAGAAACACCATGGCGTATCGATCCGCCAGGCGCGACATCGGGGCGCGGGAACGCTGCGCGGCCGCAACCAGACGCACGATCCCGGCATACGTGCTCTCAGCCGCGCGCCGCGACGCCGCCAGATGGAAGGCTTCGCCGGCGTTCGTCGATCCGCTCATGACGTCGTCGCCGACCTTCTGCTGTACCGGCATGGATTCGCCGGTCAAGGCCGACTGGTCGAGCACCGCAACGCCTTCCACGACCGCTCCGTCGACCGGCACCACATCGCCCTTGCGAATGACCAGGCGATCGCCCGGCTCGATCGCCTCCAGCGCGACTTCTTCGAGCCCTCCGTTCCGAAATCTCACCGCGCTCCGCGGCACACGGGCGAGGAGCGCCGTCATCTCCCGGCTGGCGCGGCGCTCGGCGAAGCTCTCGAGATATTGCCCTCCGGAATACATCACCGCGACCACGGCGGCGGCGAGGTATTCGGCGAAGACAAGCGCCGCAAGCATCGAGAGTGCGGCGACGATGTCCAGGCCCACGTCGCCGCGGCGTAGGCTGACCACGATCTCGGTCAGGAGGACGATCAGAACCGGAACGGTAGCCGCGGCCCATATCGCACCGGACCAGTGCTGCCATCCAGCGAATTGCACCGCGAGACCGATAACCAGGCCCGTTGCGGGCCATACGACCAGCACAGGCCGGAGCAGGCTGCGAACGTCAGGTGCGGACCGAAGCTTCTCAAATGGCGGGGCGGGTTCAAACCTATCGACCATTGCGCCTACGGTGCCTGGACCGACCTCAGATATAGCACGAAGGCGCGGGCGTCTTCACGGCTAAATCGAAACACCGGCATATCCGGATGACCAACCATAAGCCCTTCGCGCAGCCGGTCGATGAAAGTATCGAGCTCCAGTCGCCGATCGAGCGTGCGAAAGGCGGGAGCACCGGCGTGGGGACTTTGCCCTCGTGCTCCGATCGCGTGACATTCAGAGCACATCCTCTCAGCGAGCGCATGGCCCCTTTGCTCCAGCGCACTGGGCTCGTTCTCCTCGGCCAAGCCGGCGGATACGCCGAATAGCAGCAGAATGACTGCGAACCGGATGAACATTCGAGTAGCCCCGATGTCGGCACCAAAGAAACCGAACGGACGTCACTGCGATCAACTTTGCGACCGATCAGCCTCGGCGGCAACCGCAGCTCGGCGCGATAAAGGAGGGAGCAAGCTAGCGCTCGTCCTCTGCCACGAGAGTGACGACGTGGCCGCATTGCTGGCATCGAAAGGACAGCAACTCCGGATGCGGCCCAAGCTGCGGTTCCCTACGATGCAGCTTCATGACCCCCCCGCATAGTTCGCAACGCGGCGGTACCAACGGATTTTTCGGGATTGATTGCATTCCTGCCAATCGCTATCAGTGCTGGGACGGTGCCGAGTTCAATGCCGATCAATACCGGCAGTCTCCAGCAGTTTCTCCATATGTTTGCGCGCGTAGAACATGCGGGTCTTCACGGTCCCGCAGGGCACCCCAATGATCTGGGCAACCTCCTCCACCGATTTCTCCTGATAGTAGACAAGGTCGAGCATCTCCCGATGCGTCGTCGAAAGCTGCGATAGGCACTTGCGCACGATCCTGCTCCGGTCCTGTCGTTCTGCCATCATGCCTGGATCGTCGGCGGGATCGGCGATTGCAGTCGCTGTGCAATCGTCCAGTTGTTCGTCCGAACGGCGTCGCAAGGCCGAGAGCGCTTTGTACCGCGCGATCGCCAATATCCACGTGGAAACTCGAGATTTACCTTTGAAGCCAACGGCTTGGCGCCACACATCGAGGAACACCTCGCTCACGATATCCTCCGCCAAGGCGGCGTCGGCGGTGAGACGCAGCACGAAGCGGTAGGTCCGCACCTTATGCCGCAGGTAAAGCGCGTGCAGCGCGCGCCTGTCCCCATCCGCAATCGCCCTGATCAAAGCTTCGTCCGGTAGTTCTCGGATCAACCCCGGCTCTTCGGCACGCGGGATGGTGACCATCTGCTTCGAGAAACCTGCGAGTGTCAGCATGACGTTCCCCTCAAGTCATGGTGCATGCTGGTTCCATAGACCCCGCGCATCGAACCGGAAATTCCGATGATGTACCTAAGGGAATGCCCGTAAGGAGCCTTCGCGATCCGCAGCAAGCTGGGATTGGGGTAATCCACCTCAATGCGACATCAAGGTGGGGATCGTCATCGACGTGAGGATCTCCCGCGTCACACCTCCGAGTATGAACTCACGCAGCCGCGAATGGCCGTAGCCGCCCATGACCAGGAAATCTGCCGAGCTGTCCGCGGCGTGCGACAGAATCGTATTGGCGACGTCGGTTTCGGCCGTGACGATGCGATTGAGCTCCACCTTGGCGCCGTGGCGCGCAAGGTGCTGAGCAATGTCAGCGCCAGGCATTTCGTCGCTTTTGGCGCCGTCGCTAGCCACGATCACGATTTCAACCAACCTTCCGCGCCGAATGAAGGGCAGAGCGTCGCCGGCAGCGCGCGCTGCGCTGCGGCTACCATCCCAGGCCAGCATGATGTGATCGAGCTTGAGACCCGTTCTTTGAATGTAGGGGACGACCAGCATGGGCCTGCCCGTATCGAAGAGAGCCGCCTCGATCATGAGCCTGTCGAGGGTCGGCTGATCGGGTTCCGGCTGACCGAGGACAGACAGGTCGAACCGGCGTGCAATATCGGCAAATCTGCCCGGCGCAGTCGCCACCTGCGCGTCAACCATGCGCGGCTCCGCCGAAAGCGCAGCCCCCCGCGCGGCGTCCTCGAACCTGCCGAGTGCAGCTTTTGCCATATTCTCATTCTCAATGCGCTGGGACTCGATCACCTCCGGGGGCATGCCATACATGTCGACCATCGCCGGAATGATCGGCTCGTAGACGAAGGCAATCCCTGCAAGATGGGCATCGAAGGCAGCAGCCGTCGAGACGGCGAAGTCCATCGCGACATCGCGCGAATTGCGGAGGGAGAGGTTGGTGACAATGTCCTTGATCATGCTTGCTTCTCCAAACAGAGTTGAGCGCGCCCGGCGCACGCGTCAGTCCGCATCCTCGATCGGGTTAACATCGATGTGGAATTCAAATGGCCCCCCTATGCTCCTGATGCACAGGATGGGCTCCGCGAACGGTATCCAGCCGAATGACAGCTCCTGAGTAAATTTTGCTTGCTGGTCCTCGTATCCCGGCGAGTAAATCACCAGAGTTCCGCTGGCCGGTTTCAAAGTCACTTTCAGCTCGAGCACACGCGCGGCAGGGGAAACATACTGCGATACGTCAACCTGCTCGCCGCCTTGCAGGCACATACTTGCAGCAATTAGGATTTCGGCGATCATCATGGACCTTCGCGAAAAATCTCGCTCTTGTCCGAAGAATCGTCCTTGATCTGGGTCAAGCCGCCGGCGCATGGCTATGCGATAAAGGCCGTCAACGCGTAGAGGAGGATGGATTGCAATTCTTTCGCTTGTTCCTACTGCTCCCCGCGATTTTCGTCGCGCCGCAGGCGTTGGCTGCCGACGCCGCCAACGGCAAGCGCCTGGCGGAGATGCGCTGCGTGACGTGTCACGTGGTGGCACCAGGTGCGCGCCGGGATGTTACCGACGCCCCGCCCTTTGACGCTATTGCGCGGAAATTCGAGCTACAGCCGCAGATGCTGGCTTTTTCGATGCTTGATCCGCATCCACGGATGAACGTGGCGATGACGCGCCGCGAGGCGGAAGACATCGCGGCCTACATCAATACGCTCGCACGGTAGGTGGCGCCCGGCTCAGGAGAGCTCGAATCGGGTAACCGAAACCGTGCCCCGCCGGGGGGGAGGACAAGTGTCACCCGACAGGCTCACCGATCGCTCTTGCGGGTTTTGGGTGGCGACACCAAGGTGACCGTTGTTCCGCATTTAAGGCAGGCGAACGTATCGAAGTGAGGGCTTTCCTCATTCGACCTGCTGGCCACCATTGCAACCCTGCAGAGCGGGCAGTGTTGAATACGCGGCGGGGGCGGAGAGCTCGCGGGCAACGCCCCACCTATTTACTGAGCCCGCGCGTTTGCATATCGGCCCAGTAGAGGGTTACGGCAAATATGCCGAACGCCAGGACAATGAGCGAGAGGACTATGGTCTCCATTGACATCGAGCGAACTCCGATAATGGTCCACTGATGCAACTATGGGAACGGTCGACCGTGCGGCTTTGATCTTGATCAAATGACAAGCAGGAAGATCGGCTCGGCTGAGCCATCACCGTTCCAGAAATTCCAGCAATTGACCCGCGGAATGGATGACCTTGCAAGGCAAATCCAGTCGTTGCCCGAGACCGCTCAGGCTCTCTCGACCTCCGAGGTACTTGAGTTATTGCAGGTCTCGGTCACGAACGGGCTTTCCGAAGCAGAGGCGAAGCGTCGGCTTGCCTCTCTGGGTCCAAATAAGATCGTTACGCGGCGGAGGGTCAGCGCGTTTGCCGTACTGCTGCATCAGTTTGTAGGCCCCGTCGTTTATCTGCTAGCCGCCGCGGCGGCGCTGGCGCTCTACTTCGGCGAACGCCAAGAGGCGGCTGCGATCGCAGCCGTTCTCGGGCTCAACGGCCTGATCGGCTTTCTGACCGAGATCAAGGCCGCGCGCTCCATCGAGGCGCTGCAGGCTCTCGGCACTCGATCTGCGCGCGTACGCCGAAGTGGACACACCCGCGTGATTCCCGCTGAGCAGCTGGTGCCGGGCGACATCGTGCTCCTCGAAGGCGGCGATTCGGTCTCGGCGGACATGAGATTGATCGACGCGTCCAACCTCGCCGCCGACGAGTCGACGCTCACCGGCGAGTCCGTGGCGGTCGACAAGGCGACGACGCCCGTCGCGGCCGATGCCCGCGTCGCCGATCGCACTTCAATGCTGTTCAAGGGCACGGTAATTACGGCAGGCAGCGGCCTCGGGGTCGCCGTAGCGACTGGCCTGCAAACCGCGCTCGGTCGAATTTCCGGACTGGTCGAGGAGGCCGAACCGGGAAGGTCGCCGCTCGAGAAGCGGCTGTCGCGACTGTCCGGCCAGCTCATTTGGGCGATCCTGATCCTGACCGCGCTGATCGCCATCGCCGGCATGACAACCGGCAAGGAGCCCTTCCTCATGGTCGAGGCGGCGATTGCGCTCGCCGTGGCCGCCATCCCGGAAGGGCTGCCGATTGTCGCCACGCTCGCGCTCGGGCGGGGCATGTGGCGCATGGCCCGCCGGAACGCGTTGATCGAGCGTCTGTCAGCGGTCGAGACGCTGGGGGCGACCACCGTCATCCTCACCGACAAGACCGGAACCTTGACGGAAAACCGCATGACCGTGCGGCGCTTGTGGCTCCTGTCCGGTGAAGTCGACGCCGCCACGCTGGATTGTGGATCGGACGACGAGGCCAAGCACGCCGATCACGGCCAGGACCCGCAACTGCAGCGCCTCTTGGAAGCTGCCGTCCTCTGCAACAATGCCACGCTCGGAGAGGTAACGGACGACGACAGCGGAGATCCGATGGAACTGGCGCTGTTGCGCGCGGGACGTCGGGCTGGGCTCACCCGCGCCGGGCTGCTGGGCGAATACCCACCCGTTCTTACGCATGCGTTCGATGCCGCTACAAAAATGATGGCCACCGTCCATCGGCGTGGCGAGCGCTATTTCTTTGCAATCAAAGGGGCACCCGAAGCGGTTCTGGCGAATACGCGCGAGGTCCTGACCGAGAATGGCGGCATCGCCATGGATGAGGCCAGACGCGCCGAATGTCTCGATCGCGTGGAGCAGTTCGGACGCCAGGGCTTGCGGGTGCTGGCTTGCGCCATGCGGTACGGCACGTCGGCCGACGGTCGGCCATTCGAGAATTTGACCTTCCTGGGTCTCATCGGTCTCGCGGACCCGGCGCGCCCCGACGTTCCGGAGGCCATACGAGCCTGCCGGGAAGCGGGGATCCGAGTGGCCATGGTCACCGGCGATCACGCGGTGACGGCGCGCAGCATTGGCCGTGCCGTGGGACTGGGGGGCGCTGTGCCCCGTACCATCGAAGGGGCCGATTTGACGCGACTTATGTCTTCCGATCGCGAGACACTGCTGCGCACCGAGATCTTTGCCCGCGTGAGCCCTGAGGAAAAGCTCAGGCTCGTGCGCGCCTACCAGGCGGCTGGGGAAATCGTCGCCATGACCGGGGATGGCGTCAACGATGCACCGGCGTTGCGCCAAGCCGATATCGGCATTGCCATGGGGCTGAGAGGCACCGACGTCGCACGACAGGCCGCTGCAATGATCCTGCTGGACGACGCCTTCCCCACCATCGTCATGGCGGTGCGTGAGGGCCGGGTCATCTTCGAAAATATCCGATGCGTCGCCGCGTATTTGCTGTCCTGCAACTTGAGCGAGGTCTTGGTCATCGGATTGGCGATTCTCACCGCTCTTCCGCTGCCGATCCTGCCGCTGCAGATCCTCTATCTCAACCTCGTCACCGACGTATTCCCGGCCTTTGCGCTTGCGATGAATGAAGGCGGGCACGATGTGCTGAAGCGACTCCCGCGGGATCCGAAGGAGCCGATCCTTGGTCGCCGGCAATGGACCACGATCGTCCTCCACAGCCTCGGCTTGACCGCGGCGACGTTCGGCGCTCTGGCGCTCGCGCGCTTCTGGCTGCAGCTGGACGAAGCAGCAACTGTGACGGTCGCGTTCCTGACCCTGGCCTTTGCGCAGCTCTGGCACGTATTCAACATGCGCGACCGGGGTTCAGGGCTGCTGACAAGCGAAGTCACGCGCAACCCGTGGATCTGGGGCTCGCTCGTCCTTTGCACTGCGCTGCTGGCAGCGCCGCCCTATTTGGCCCCCCTTGCCGATATCCTCCATTTGGCGCGGCCCGACCTTTCCATGTGGCTGATCATCCTTGGAATGAGCCTAGCTCCACTGGTGGCCGTGCAATGCGTAGCGCATGTTCGAAAGCCGGGATTCTTATGACGCGACGCTGCTACGACGAGCCGACTCCGGCCGCGATAAAACCCACCAACCACTCGACGCGCAGCGGCTGCTTGGCGCCAGCCCGACGCTCGTCCGCCTCAAATGCCCTCGAACTGGAGAATGTAGAGCCCAGCATTCGGGTCGGTGAGATACATTCGCCCGGCGCGATCGACGTAGCAGTCGCAGGATTGGATGACCTGGGGCCGGTTGGGACGCGGATCCATCATGTGCGTCGGATTTGGCGGGACATAGTAACCGACCTCGCGGGGCTGGAACGGGTTCTCGATGTCGTACGCGCGCACGCCCGCATTGTAGTAGGTCGCGAAGATCAGCCGCGAGCTCTGGAATGAACCGGGCCGGTTTTCGTGCAGATTGTGCGGGCCGAAGCTGCCGCCCTTGGCGCAGTAATCCGCCTCGGCGGGTTGCGGAAACGTCGCGATGCTGACCGGATTGCCCGGTTCGCGGATATCGAACATCCAGATGTAGCGCAGCCCCTCGCTGCAATTCGCCGAGGTCGGCTCCTCGCCCAGCACCAGCAGGTTGCGGTCGGGCAGCGGCAGCGGCGAATGCGTGCCGCCGCCGAAAGGCGGGTCCATGTTGCGGTAGGCCAGCATCACGGGCTTTTCCGGGTTGGAAACGTCAAGCACCGAAAGCCCGCCATCACGCCACGCCGCGTAGGCGACGTTACCCGCGACCAGCGCATGATGGAGCGCATAGCGCTTGCCGCTCCGCCAGTTCGGCGTCTCGCCGCCGGCGCGCCACATCCCTGGAAGCCAGAAGCGGCCGACGACCTGCGGCTTGCGCGGATCGCTCATGTCGATCACCGCCAGAATGTGATCCGTGAAATCGGCAAAATGGATCGAGGCATAGGCGTAACGGCCACCGGTGTACCAGATCCGATGCGGCCCGAGGCCATCGACCGGCATGAAGCCGATCTCGGCCGGCTTGTCGGGCTTGGAGATGTCGTAGACCCGGATGCCGGACGTGAATCGGTTGTGATCCTTCAGCTTGTCCGCGGGCGAGCCGCCGAAATAGGCCTTCTCGTTCTGGAATTCCTGCATGGTCCAGACACTGGGCGCGTTGACCGCCAGCAAAAGATCGTCGTGAGTCTGCAGGTGAAAGGCGCGCGTGCCGGGGGGACAAGCGATGAAATCGAGCACCCTCGGGTGTGCAGGATCGCGCACGTCCACGGTGGTGATGCCGTTGCTGAACCCGTGCCCGACATAGGCGTAGCCGCGATGCACCATGACCTGCACCCCGTCGCGGCGGCCGCCAAGGTCCGAATGGCCGATGAACTTGATGTTGCGGGATGCAGCGGCATTCATGTTACCCACTCCTCGCTTCGACGGCGCTATGCGGCCGGCGTCGGTTCCAGTCCGCCGCCGAGAAACAACTGTCCAATGCGCGGATCGGCAAGAATTTTCTCCGCCCGATCCTGAATGCGGGTGCAGCCGAGTTCGAGCACGATTCCGAAATCCGACTGTTCAAGCGCCCGCTTTGCATTTTGCTCGATCATCAGCACGGTGACGCCGCGCCTCCGCATATCCCGGATCAACGCGAACAGCTCCTCGACCAGGATCGGCGACAGTCCGATCGATGGCTCGTCGATCAGCATCAATCGCGGTTCCAGCATCAGGCCGCGGGCGATTTCCAGCATCTTCTGCTCGCCGCCGGAGAGCGTCGAGGCCTGCTGCCGGGCCTTGCGCCGCAGCACCGGGAAGCGGTCCATCGCCGCTTCCATGCGCGGCTTCAGGTCGAACCCTCTTGGCGCCGCCACGCCGCCGAACTCGAGATTGTGCAGCACGGACAATTCCGGAAAGATGTTGCGGCCCTGCGGCACGTAGCAGATGCCGGCGGCAATGAGCCGGCGCGGCGTGTGGTTGGTGATCTCTTGGCCGTCATAGGATATTCGACCGGCCCGCACCGGCAGCATCCCGAACGACGCCTTGAAGGCGGTCGATTTGCCGGAGCCGTTCGGACCGATGATCGTCGTGATCGCACCGCGGCGGACGCCGAAGGACAGCCCGCGCAGAATCGTCTCCGTGCCGTAGCCGGCGATGACGTCTTCGAAGCGCAGGATCTCGTCAGTGGCCAAGATACGCCTCGATCACTTTGGGATCGCGGCGGATCTCCGCCGGGCCGCCTGCCGCGATGATGCGGCCCTCGGCGAGCACGAGGATGCGATTGCACAGCGCCATGACGAACTCCATGTTGTGCTCGATCACCACGAAGGTCGAGCCCTGCTCGAGGTTCATCGCTTTGAGCCGTTCACGCAGGCTCGCCAGCATCGTCAGATTCACGCCGCCGGCCGGCTCGTCGAGCAGCGCAAGGCGGGGCCCCGCCATGAATGCCATTGCGGCGTCGAGCAGTTTCTGCTGGCCGTAGCTCAAGCTTCCCGCCGGCTCGTCGGCGACATGCTCGAGCCTGAAGAACGCCAGCATCCGGTCCGCCGAAGGCGAAAGCCCGGCGTCGGATGGACCCATCAGGCGCGAGAGCATGCTGCCCCTGTGCTCCTGCCCCGCCAGGATGAGGTTCTCGCGCGCGCTCAATTGCGGGAAGATTTGCAGAAGCTGAAACGTGCGGCTCACACCCAATCGGTTGAGGTCGCATGGGCGCAGGCCGGTCACCGAGCGGCCGTCGAGATGCACCTCGCCTGCGCTCGGCCGTAGTTGTCCGAGGATGCAATTGAACAGCGTCGACTTGCCGCTCCCGTTCGGACCGATGATGCCGAGAATTTCGCCTTCGTTGACCTCGAAGGAGACCCCGTCGACCGCGACGATGCCGCCGAAGCTTTTCCTCAGATCGCGGACGGAGAGCACCGCAGTCATCGCGCGCCCTCGCCCTGCACCGCCGCCTCCGACCGCGTGGCGGAGATCTCCGCCGACTTCCCCGCCGGCTTGGTCCAGCGGTCGAGAAGGCCGAGCAGGCCGGCGGGACAAAGCACCATCAGCGCCATCACGAGGAGCGCATAACCCATCAGATAGAAGCCCTCGGTGAAGCGCAGCCATTCGGGCAGCAGGACCGCCACCATCGCGCCGAGGAACGGGCCGAAGAAGTAGCCGGAGCCGCCGACCACCACCATCAGCAACAGGTTGAGCGACAGGCCCAGGGCGAACGGCGTGGGATCGACGAATTGCACGAGCGG
>Ga0070670_100005142_pt1 | contig 11007 bp, 9 predicted proteins | sample KBSS63metaG_FD_64665 | JGI IMG/M metagenome (GOLD analysis project Ga0070670, IMG submission 64665) | Switchgrass rhizosphere microbial communities from Kellogg Biological Station, Michigan, USA - KBS S6-3 metaG | ecosystem: Host-associated > Plants > Roots > Rhizosphere > Soil ... | reverse complement strand
ATTGGCAGGCGGCGCTGGCGACCCAGGAGGGCCAATGGGATACGGTGCAGCATCCCGGCGAGGTCAACCGCGACCGGCAGGTGATCGCCAACCAGTTCATGCAGGAGGTGAAGTACGACGACGGCCGCGTCCTGAAGATGGTGAGCGTCCCGGTTCAGTTCGACCGCCAGGCCCTCAAGGCGCGGCCCGCGCCCGAACTGGGCGGCGACACCGATGCAATTCTCGCCGAGCTGGGATATTCCGAGGATGGAATCATCGACCTGAAGGTTGCGGGGGTCGTGTACTGACGGACGGCGTCCAGGCGCTCCTCGGCCGACGCGGAATTCGGTCTTGGAAACCAGAATTCGACATGTCAGATTTCTGCGGTCGACAATGACCTGCGGCGTGACTAGATGGCTCGGAGCCGACCGGCCATGGGGCCGCCGCAGTCCACAGGATTTCGATGGCCCGTCCAGCGCCAGGGGTATCGCGAACTGTCGCGGTGCTGAACTTCATCGCCGCGCACCCCGAACAGGCGTTCACCCTGACGGACATCATCCGGTCGCTTGAGCTTAATCGCGCCACTTGCCACAGCCTGTTGGCGGCCCTGGTGTCCGAGGGTTACCTCTATCGGGACAACGCCAAGTCCTACCGGCTGGGGCCGGCCCTGGCCGCGCTGGGCGAAGTGGCGCATCGCTCGTTCCGACCCGCGACGCTCGCCCGGGACGACATGCGCCGCCTCGCCGATGAGACGGGCAAGACCTGTATCGGGGCGGCTAGGGTCGGCTCCGAGATGGTGATCCTGGAACGCGCCATCGCTGCGTCGCAGCCGACAGGGAATGTATATCCTGGGCTCCGGGTGCCCTTGCGGCCGCCCGCCGGCGTCTCATTCATCGCCTGGGCGCCCGAGAGCGAGGTGTTCGAGTGGCTGGAGACCTGCCGGCCGGCGTTGAGCGAGGGCGCCCACGCCGGTTGGCGCGCGGCGTTCGAGCGCATTCGCGAGCAGGGCTTCTGTTTCGGCGTCCGCAGCGCCTATCCGGCCGCTTCCACTGACGATCCGCCGACCCACGGCGTCTGCCTGCAGCCCGACAACGATCCGTCTTCACCCTCCAAGCCGCCGCCGCCCGTGGCTTGGGACGCGCCCATCCAGTTGAACTATGTCAGCGCGCCGGTTCTGAATGCGGCGCACGAGATCATCTTCAGCGTCGCGCTGAACGGCTTCGACGGCCTCACCTCGCAGGATGAAATCCGCGAGCTGGGCCGGCAGGTGAAGGCGGTCTCTGACCGTGTGACGAAGGCTATCGGCGGCCGGCTGGTCGCTGGCTTCCATCCTGGCGCGGCGGCCCTTCCGATCGCGTAGACGCCGTCATGTTGTTTTCTCATCCGCCACGAGCGTGCGGAAGAATTCGCCGCGCCCGCCGTCCGGTCCGACGGTCTTCGTCGACCGCCGGCGCAACGAAGCGTCCTTGAGGGCCGGCGACGGATTCGGCGCTTCCGGCATGTTGACGCCGGGAGTCACGATCGCATCTATCCGGTCCAACACGTCGTCGGCCAGCCGCACGTCCTGGCCCGCCAGGTGGGCCTGCATCTGTTCCAGTGAACTCCCGCCCACCAGGGCGCTGGTCACGGCGCGATGCGACAGGACGAAGGCGATGCCCATGTGCGGCAGCGCCAGGCCGGCCTCGGCCGCCAGGGCCCCCAGCGCCTCGACGCACTGCAGCTTCTCTCCGTTGGCAGGGGAGGTCAGGTCGAAGCGCGTCGGGTTCAGGCGTTGTCGCGCCGTCGCCTCGGCGTTGACGCCCACGCGCAAGCGGCCGCCCAGCCATCCGCCGTCGAGCGGCGAATAGGCGAGGAAGCCGACGCCCAGCGCTTCGCAGGCGGGCAGCAGCTCGGCCTCGGGCCTGCGGTTGAAGATCGAATAGGCGCTCTGCTCCGACTGGATCTTGCCGGCGCCGCGTAGCTGTCCGCGCAGTACGGCTTCCGTGACGAGGGCGGCCGGCGAGTTCGAGAGCCCGAAATAGCGGATCTTGCCTTCGCGGACCAACTCGGTCATCGCCTCGACCGTCTCCTCGATTGGCGTCGCCGGATCGGGCTGGTGGCACTGGTAAAGGTCGATGTAGTCCGTACTCAGACGTCGCAGGCTCCGCTCGAAGGAAGCCCTCAGCCAGCGCCTGGACGCGCCCCGTTCGTTCGGGTCGTCCGACATGGGCATTCCGCACTTGGTGGCCAGGATGATCCTGTCGCGCCGGTCGGCGATCACCTTGCCGACGATCGTCTCAGACTCGCCGAAGGAATAGAAATCCGCGGTGTCGATCAGGTTGACGCCGCCGTCGAAGCCGGCATGCGCGATACAGATGCAATCGCTTTCAGTCGTCTTCCCGAACGCCCCGTACTGGCCGGCGCCGATGCCCAGCGTGCTCACCCAAAGTCCGGTGCGACCGAGGACGCGTTTTTCCATCCGCCAGTTCCTTTTTCGATGATCTATATCCAGTTTCAGGGTGAAATCGACGCCGTGGGTCAGCGGACCGTCCGGCATCGGCTATGCCATGACTGTCAATCGGATCGCAACCAGCAATATTCATGGCTGAGCTCTGTTGTTATTGCCCTGTGATTGATGAGTGATATCGTGGTAAGATCAGAAGGTGCGCGAACAATATTGGACAATAGTTTCGCGGCGGCGGATTCTTAGATTGAACCCGCCCGGCCCAAGTGAGCAGAACGATGTCCAGGACCTATCAGATCGTCGACGCCGACGCCCACGTGAACCCGCCGCCGACGTTCTGGGAGGATTACCTGCCGGCGCACCTTCGCGAGTTCGCGCCGAAGCTCGAGCATGGGGACGACGCCGACTATGTGGTCTTCGAGGGCAAGCGCAAGAAGGTCAGCCTGATCGGCGCCCAGGCCGGTCGCGACTTCAAGGACTACAAGATGGAGGGCCGCCTGTCGGAATCCCGCCAGGGCGGCTGGATGCCGGCGGCCCGGCTGGCCGACATGGATCAGGACGGCATGGACGTGGCGGTGCTGTTCGGCGGCGGCCCGCTCGGCACCGGCAACGACGAGCTCTTCATGGCGAGCTTCAGCGCCTACAATCGATGGCTGTCGGATTTCTGCAGCTATGCGCCTGACAGGTTCACGGGCGTGGCCTACGTCCCGATGCGCGACGTCAATGAGACCGTCGGTCTGATGCGCGAAGCCGCGAAGATGGGCTTCACCGCCATCAACATTCCGGCGTTTCCGCAGTCCGAAGAGAAAATCACTCCGGGCCTGGCGGGCGCCGCCCAGGTCATGGCGCTCACCGGAGACCCTTTGGGACCCCGTCGCTACGACAATCCGGAGTTCGATGCGATCTGGGCGGCGGCGGTCGAGCTCGACCTTGCCCTGACGATCCACCTGGGCGCCCGCAGCCCGCGCTTCATGGAGCCGGAAAAGTTCCTGGCCGACCTGCCCATGTCGAAAGTCGCCATGGCCGAACCGATCGGCATCATGATCTACGGCGGCGTCTTCGAGCGCTTTCCCACCCTCAAATTCTGCACGATCGAGAGCGGCGTGGGCTGGTTCGCCTGGTTCGCCAACTACATGGACGCCACCTGGAAGAAGCAGCGGTACTGGACCAAGAGCACACTGAAGCAACCACCGAGCTTCTACATGGACCAGAACATCTATGGCTCGTTCATCGATGAAGTGGTGGGGATCCGGAACCGCGACCTGCCGGGCGGTAAGAACATCATGTGGTCGTCGGATTACCCGCACTCCGAAACCACCTATCCCCACTCGGACGAAGTGATAGACCGCATTTTCAAGGGCGTGCCGGAGGCCGACAAGGCGCTGATCCTGGGCGGTATCGCCCGGAAGGTGTTCCGGTCCGGCGACGGACGGGCGAAGCCCGTCGGCAAGTCCATCGCTGCGGAATAGGGCGTTCGTCTCCCGAGAGATCGAACCCGGATTCCGGGGCTTCAGACCCCCCGCGGCCGTCAGGCGAAGTGCAGCCGCCGGTACTTTCCACGGAAGTAGAGCAGCGGGTCGCGATGCGGCTCGAAGCTCGCGTGCTTCACTTCGCCAATGAAGATCAGATGATCCCCGCCGTCGTGGACCGCATGGCGCTTGCAGTCGAAGCTGGCCAACGATCCCGACAGGAACGGTGAGCCGGTCTTCGGCGATTTTTCCCAGATCGTCCCTTCGAACCGTGACCCGTCACGCTGTGCAAACCGCGCCGAGGACGGTTGCTGGCCGATATGCAGCACATTGATCGCGAAGCCCTCGGCTTCCACGAAGGTGGCAAGGTTGGCCGACGCCTTGGCCAGGCAGAAGAGGATGAGTGGCGGCGATATCGACACCGACGTGAACGAGTTCGCCGTCAACCCGATCGGAGTTCCGTCTGCGCCGAAGGTCGTGACGATGGTTATGCCGGTGCCGAAGCAGCCCAGGGCGTCGCGCAACACCCGGGGATCCGACCCGCTTTCGTACTTGATCGCCTGCCGCGGCGCCCGGCGCTCGAGGAAGTCCAGCAGCGCCGCGTTGAAGGCGTCCTCCCGGTCGGTCACAACGTAATGGCCGGCGCCGTCGATCTCGAACACCTCGGAGCCAGGGATCAGCATTTGCATCCGCCGTGTGGTTTCCGCCGAAACGCTTTCGTTGAACGAGCCGCGAATGAGCGAGCAGGGCGCTGAGATCCGCGCGCAGGCGGCCTCGATCCGCGCGGATTCGGCTTCGAGATGGATGCTGCTAAGCGCCCTGTGATCGCCCCGCCAACGATAGCTGCCGCTTTCATCGAGCGCGTAGGCGGTGAGCAGCCGGTCCGAAGCGATCGGCTTTGGCTCGAAGGGGTGCACGGCCGCGATGGCGGCGAGCGCGGATTCGGCGTCGGGGAACCCCTCGGTCCTGAGGCTCATCGCCGCCTTGATCCGCGAAGCGACGGCCGGCTCAACCCAGGCGGTGACTCCGACCAGGACGAGGGCCGTTACGAGTGGTGACGAGCTTTCGCCGACCGCGAGCACGGCGGCGAGACCGCCGACGCCGACGCCGACCACCGTGGCGCGCGCCGATAGCTGGGCCAGGATCGCCCTCAGGTCGGCCGCGTGGGCGTCGAGATCATAGCGCCCTTCCAGCGAGCGGCCGCTGTCCCCATGGCCGCGAAGGTCGATGCAGATCGCGTGGCGGCCCGCCTCTCCGAGCGCCTGGCCGACGCCATGCCACATCTCCTTGGTCTGTCCGGAGGACGGCAGCAGCAAGACCGGCGGATCATCCGGACGACCGAAGCTGTCGCCGACGATCTCCACGCCGCCATAGCCCTGAAAGGCGATCTTCGCCATCTGGGTAAGTCTCCTGAGGTGTCGCCCATGGTAGAGGCCGGTTTCTGTCCGTATACACTTCGCAGAGAAGTAAATATCCGAAATGTTGGTGGCGTGCGCGACAACTATTATTTAATTCCGAAGCGGACGGCCGCGGGCGATGAGCGCAGCCATTATCTGCGATCATACTTCGCAATCAGTATTTCAACAAATATATCTTAGATATTGAGCGTCGCCGAGATGGTATCAGGAGGGCCCGCGGATCTGGCGACACTGTTGAGGCTCGGCGTGTAGAGATCCTGTCGCCTGAGCTGAATTCACGAATAGCCTCTCGGATAAGACACGAGGCGGCTGGTTAAGGCGGTGCGGGCCAGGCCCGCGGCGTCCTCGGCGCCGTTCGCGATCGCCCGCAGCACATCCTCCCAGAGTTCGGCTTCGGCCATGTGGGCTTTTTCGTATTCGTCGTGGTCGATCGCCCATGCGCGGATCACGGTCACCCGTGCCTGGATGTCGTCGATCGTCATTTGCCTCTCCCCTCTGTTCGCCAATTCTCAGGCTTCCGACCGGCATGGAGGCCCGCGGCGGCGGCGGCCCATCGGGCGCGGTTGTTCCTGGGCTACGACCCGCCAAAAATAGCCGGCGAAGGCGACTTTCGTCCAATGCCGCCTCGTCAGCAAGCCGAACACATAGTATGCAATAACGAATTAGAATTCGAGGAAACGGAAATGGACTCTGGCGTAATGGTGGTGCTGACGCGCGCCTTCGAGGGGCGGCGGGAAGAGCTTTGGGACTGGTACTCCACGCGCCACATCGTCGATCTGCTCGACGTTCCCGGCTTCAAGCGCGCGAGGCTGTGGAGCCTGGGAGCGCTCGGGTCCGGCGGCGAGGCCGCCCACCATTGCATGGCGCTCTATGATCTGGAGGCCGAGGATCTGACCACCGTTCTGCAGGAAGCGGGGCGCCGCATGGGCGGCGAGCAGATGCCGAAGAGCCCGGCGCTGGACAGCTCGAAGACCGTCACCTTCCTGGCGCGCACCCCCGTGGAGATGACGGCCGCCGAAGCCGCGGCCCTGCGAGCGGCCGCCAAGTCATGAGCTCAGAGGTGACGCGCCAGGTCTACCTGGCCAGACGCCCCCAGGGGCATGTTCAGGCGAGCGACTTCGAAGTCCGGTCGGTCGACGCGCCGCAGCCAAATGACGGACAGGTGCTGGTGCGCACCCGCTGGCTGTCGATCGATCCGATGCTGCGGATCTTCATCGACCAATCGCCCCTGGGCGGTGCGATGACGCCGCTTCCGATCGGCGCTCCGATCGTCGGGCCCGTCGTCGCGGAGGTCGTCGAGTCGCGGTCCGGCGAGCTGAGTCCGGGCGACCTTGTCGAGGGCCGGGGTCCCTGGCAGGAGCGTTCCGTCCTCAACGCCGGGGACTTGCGCCGCCTCGGCAAGCCGGACTGGCCGGCGCAAGCCGCCTTGGGAGTCTTGGGGCTCCCCGGCTTTTCGGCCTATGTCGGCCTGAAGATCCTGGGCGCCATGCCGGCCGGTTCCACGGTCCTGATCAGCGGCGCCGCGGGCGCAGTGGGAACCGTGGCGGGACAGCTTGCCCGCAGGGCGGGATGGCGGGCCGTCGGCATCGCGAGCGGCGCGGAACGTTGCGAATATCTGGTTCGCACGCTCGGTTTCGACGGGGCGGCGGACCGGAACGCCGCCGACTTCAAGGCCCAATTGCAGCAGGCGCTTCCGAACGGGGCCAACTGCTATTTCGACAATGTCGGCGGACCGCTGTTTCCGCTGGTGCTTCCGTTCATGGCCCACTCGGGCGCCGTGCTGATCTGCGGGCTCATGGCCCAGTACGAAAGCGGCGTGCCCGAAAACGCGCCGGGCGGCGTCGACCAATTGCCCGATGTGCTGAGAACCATCATGGGCAAACAGCTCATGATCCGGGCGTTCAACAACCGGGCGTTTCTTCCGATCCTCGACGAATATGTCGCCGAGGTCGGACCCCTGGTCGCCAGCGGCGAGATCACCTTGCCCGAGATCATCCACGATGGGCTCGAGAGCGCGCCGGCCGCCTTCGCGACGCTGTTTTCGGGCGGACCTCCGGGCAAGCATTTGATCCGCCTCTGATCGCCGGCCGCGCAAATCAGGCCTGCGTTACGGAAGATCGCCGCTCAGACGCGCTTTATGGCCTGGTACGCCGCCGACAACAGGCGCTGCACCGGCGGCGGCGCCGCGCGGCGCCAGACCATCGCGACGCCGATGCTCGACGTGATCGCCAGGTCGTCGATCGGCAGCAGCTTCACGCCCGGATACCCTTTGGGAGCGGTGATCGAACTGATCAGCGACATGCCCATGCCGGCCGCCACCAGCTTGAGCCGCGTGTAGTCGAACGCCGCCTCCTGGACCACGTTCGGCGTGACCCCCGCGCCGCGGAAGGCGGACATGAGTTTGGCGTGATAGGCCGGGCTTCTCGCCGCCGGGGCCATCATGATCGGCTGACCGTCCAAATCCTTGAGTTGGATCGACGTTCGGTTCGCCAGGGGCCAGGTGTCCGGGATCGCAACCACGGTGGTGGTCTTTTCGACCACATGGACTTCCAGTCCCTTGATCTCGGAACTTTCCGGCTGGAAGAAGCCGACGTCGAGCTGGCCGTTCAGGATACCCGCAACCTGATCGACCGTGCCGCCTTCCCAGAGCGAAAGCACGACGGTCGGCGCCAGACGGCGGATCTCGCGCATGGCCGCCGGCAGGCTTTCGGAAAGCGCGTTGGGCGTGAACCCGATCGTCATCTGGCTGACGCCGGCTTCCTGCGCGCGCAGCGCCGCCTTCTGGGCGAAGTCGATCTGATCGAGGATCTCGCGGGCATGCTGCAGCAGGGCTTCACCCGCCGCAGTCAGTTCCACCCTGCGGCGCGTTCGAAGGAACAGCCGGCACCCCAGCGAATCCTCCAACCGGCGTATCGACTGGCTGAGCGGTGGCTGCGCCATGCCGATCCGCAGCGCCGCGCGACCGAAATGCAGTTCTTCGGCGACCGCGACGAAGTGCTTCAGGTGCTGGAGGTTCACGGGGCGGCCGGAGCCATGCGGTGACGACGGGCGCCGAGCGCGTGCGTCAGCAGCTCGACCGAATGGCGCGACGGCATGACGCCTCCCAGATGTGTAATTTTGCTATTACAAATTTTGATTTGCATTATGACGCCCGATTGCGTGCCGTGCAAGCGAAAGGGGCGCTTTTTCAGACCAAATTGGTCCGAAACGGCGGGAATTGTGAGATTGTGGCCGTATGGATGGTGGCGATTTCGATATTGGACGCGCGCGGAACCGTAGACCTACCATTCTCGAATGGCTGGCATCGCCAAAGGCGCGGGGCGATTGTTTTCGGCTAGATGGACGCGGCCTGAAGCTCTTTCGAGTGAGGCTTTCCGGCGTCGGTGTCAGTGCAGTCGAGCGCTAAGTTCAGACGGTTAGATCTGAAACATATTCTTTGGAGGGATAATGTCGGACGTTGCAGCGGAGACGGGTCCGGCATTTGACGTGAAAGATAGCGAGGCGATTCTGAAGGTCGTCAATCCCTTCAGCGAGTCTGTGCAACCGTACGCTTTCTATGCACTTGCGGTTCTGACAGCGACGAACTTTCTAAATTACGTAGACCGTCAGATCATTTCGATCGTCGCGGAGGCCGTGAAGGCGGACCTCGACCTTACGGACGCGCAACTGGGCTTTCTGTTCGGGACCGCCTTCGCGGTTCTCTACGGCGTCGTCGGCATCGCGGTCGGCCGGATCTCCGACGCCATGAGCCGCCGCAGGTTGATGGCCACGGGCCTCGTACTGTGGTCCGGGATGACGGCGGCCTCGGCCGGCGCCGCCAACTTCGGCCAACTGGCCGCCGCGCGGATCGGCGTCGGCTTGGGAGAGGCGACCTGCAATCCCTGCAGCCACTCGCTCATGGCTGACTATTTCCCGGCCAGGCATCGCGCCGCCGCCATGGGCACGCTGCTGATCGGCACCTTCCTCGGCATGGGATGTTCGCTTCTGCTGGGCGGCGTCGTCCTGCAGCATTGGACCTCGGTCTGCCAGGCCTTCCCCTTCGGGGGCGCCTGCGGGATCGCAAGCTGGAAGGCGGCGTTTCTCGTCGTCGGCACGCCGGGGCTTCTCGTCGCGGTCCTGGTGGCGACCTTGAAGGAGCCGCCGAGGGCCCTGAAAACGCCGCGCACATCCTTCGGGACCCTGTTCGCGACGGAACTCTCCGCAGCCGTGCCTCCGTTCACCGTGCTGAACATCGCCAGGGCCGGCGGGCCGCGCGCTTTGGCCAAGAACCTGGCGCTCATGGCCGTGCTTGCCGGGGCGGTCTACGGCCTTGGGTCCTTGACGCACGACTGGGCGCAGTGGATCGCGGTTTCGATCGGCGTCTATTCGGTCTCCTCCTGGGCGCATTCCATTTCGTTGCGCGACAAGCCGCTGTTCAAGCTGACCTACGGTTGCCCCACGTTCGCGCTCACGCTTGCCGGGATGGCGTTGATCGGCTGCATCAACGGCACGGTCCAGATCTGGGCGGCGCCCTATGCGATCCGCGAGTTGGGCGTGAGCCCGTCGCAGGCCGGCATTCATCTTGGACTGGCCTTCGCCCTCTCCGCGTGCATCGGCGTGACCGCCGGCGGGTGGATCACGGACCACTGGAAACGGCATGACCGCCGGGCTCCGATATGGGTCGGCGTCATTGGTCTGCTCGGCCCCATCCTGCCGCTGATCGTGATGATGAACGCCCCCAGCCTCCTGGTGTTCGCGCTTGCGTTCTTCGTGTTCGGAACCCTGTGTCAGAGCTGGGCCGGGGGCGCGGCGGCGCTCGTGCAGGATCTGGCGCTGCCGCGCATGCGCGGTACGGCGGCGGCGTCGTTCTCCCTCGTGATCATACTGACGACGTCCAGCCTGGGTCCCTACACGGCCGGCAAGATCAGCACGCTCACCGGCTCATTGACCACGGGGCTGCTGAGCCTGCTGGCGCTGGCGCCGATCTCCCTGCTGCTCCTGCTCATGGCCGCGCGCCGCTTGCGCCATGAAACGGAGCAGACGCGGCTGGAGCGCGCCCGCAGGTTCGGGGAGGCCGCCTAAGCTCGGCGAGTCTGATACTGATCCGGTGCCAATATTTTCCGGATCGATATTGGACGGATCATGCCTGTCCCGCTCTGCTCGTTCCTTCCGTGGAACGGAGGCGGTCGAAGAGCCGCCGGGTCTGACTCTCTGAACGGCGCCGCTTTTTGCGCAGCGCCCGGACGCCTGCGGAACCTAAGGCGATGCCGGCGCTCGGAATCCGAATGCTGCGGGAGGAGAACAGGATGACAGGGCCAACCGGCGCACGCAGGCCGCCCCTCTGGTATCACGGGTGGAATGTCGTCGGGGTCAGCGTGCTGTCCCAGGTCGCCGCCCTCGCCCTGACCATGAACTGCTTCTCGCTGTTCCTGCACGATTGGACGCGAGAGTTCGGCGTGCCGGTCAGCACGCTCGCCATGAGCATCTCGCTCTTCAGCATCGGCTGCATGATCACAGCGCCGCTGGCCGGCCTGGCGGCGGACCGCTATCCGGCGCGCTGGGTGTTCGGCGGGGCGCTGGCCGGCCTTGCGGCGGCGCATGTGGCGATCGGGTTCACCACGGCGGCCTGGCAGGTCGTCCTGATCTACGCCCTCGTCTTGCCCTTCGTCATCGCTTTCGCCTCCGCCGTGCAGGGCCAGGCCATCGTATCGCGCTGGTT